>Ga0180438_10004475_pt1 | contig 20097 bp, 20 predicted proteins | sample SS_ome_12_FD_132455 | JGI IMG/M metagenome (GOLD analysis project Ga0180438, IMG submission 132455) | Hypersaline lake sediment archaeal communities from the Salton Sea, California, USA - SS_3_D_2 metaG | ecosystem: Environmental > Aquatic > Non-marine Saline and Alkaline > Hypersaline >... | reverse complement strand
TGTATGGGGGACAGTTCTATTCGAGAAAACTAACCACTCAGAAGGTTGAAGGCCACCTAAAAGGGTTGATGATGAACGAAATGTTGAGAAAAGTTGGATGATACGAGAAGAGTGAAAAGGGAATGGTTAGTCAGTTATCTGATTTATTCAACAGGGCCGGATACTTGCAAATCGCCGAAGTGAAGGATAGAATCAAAGCTCTTCAAAGAGAGCAAAAGGCCGAAGTGGTCTGAAAAAAATGGGGAGCCACATGAGTTCCAACTAAAAATGGGACATTCTCTCACTCGCAACTTAGGCCCCTCACCCGCTTTATTGCATAAGGTAGGAAGATATTTTTACGTTTCGAAGAATCTCGAAAAATCAATGATATCATTGAATAGTTCGCTTTCCCTGACCCCTTGACTAACACCGTTGACATGAATGAGCACGGGCCTAATTGAGAAGCCTTTGGGAATTGCTAGGCGCTCTATTTTTTTTTCGATTTCTTGGATTACAGAACTCTTGATTTCAGATGTACGGAATTTGATTTCGCAAATATAGAGATTATTATGCTTTGTTTGAATCATTAAATCGATTTGACACCCTTTTTGCCTCTTTGTAGCTCGCTGGAAAAATGGACCCGCATTCAATACTTCTAGAAGATCGATGCGGAGTATCTTACATAGATTTTTGAGATTTGTAACTACAAGATTTTCGAATTGCAAGCCCATCACTGACTCCCACCCAGGCATATGCATGAATGTTTTGGACTCAAAAACACCTTTGGAAATTCTGTCTTTGTTTGGCACTATATATCGCAAATAAAACCGGAGATAATTGTCTTTAAGACGGAACTTTTTAAGACGGGATTCTGCTTTTGTTGAGATATTCCATGTGCAGTCTTCTTGAACAAATCCAGCTAGGGAAAGATCGTCTAGACATCGTGAGATAGATCCGCTTTTTTCCAGATTTAATTTCTCGCATACCTCATCAAGAGTAAGTGGAGCGTGAGCAAGGGTTTTGATGATATTGCTGTAGGTTTGGGCCCTTTTTGAAAATAAATCTGAGAAAATTTGTTCAAACTCCCTGAATAGCAGGCCATTCGATTGAAAACACAGCCTATGGATATTGTCTTCAGTTGATTGAGAGGGAATGATTTCTTCAAGGTATTTTGGAATTCCTCCGGTGACAGATAGCATTTTGAACTTCTCGTAGGCACTGATCTTATTTTTTTGATTTCTCCAAAATTCACCGCTTTCGGATATAGATAATTCCTCTAGAATCATGTCTACTGAAATTCTTCCGACAAATCCCGTGCTTTTCAGTATGTTTCTTTCAATCCAGCTGGATACCGACCCACATAAGATAAGAATAAGGTCTGGGTTATCCGAGAAATACATGTCCCAAGCTGTTTTTAGTTGTCCAAGAAAATCTGGGTCTTTTGAACCCATCCAGGAGATTTCATCTAGGATAATGATGATTTTTTGACCCTTGGCCTGGTTTCCAAGAAACGTAAAATGTTCGATCCATTCGGACACCTGGATTTTAGGCATGTTCAGGTTTTGAGATATCTGGGTAGAAAACGCATCTAATTGGCGTTGTTTGGTAATACCTGGAACGGGGGGAAGACCAGAGAAATTCCAACTTTTTTTGTCGGATGCGAACTCTTTGATTAGCCTGCTTTTCCCAACCCTTCTCCTTCCACGAATCACAACCATGCTGGCTAACCGTTTCTTGAGAAGCAGTTCTAATGATTCGAGTTCTTTCTTGCGGCCTATAAATTCCATGTCATTCTTATGAGGTAAATTAAAGACTCTATATTACCTCACAAGACTAGCAAATGTCAATCCTATGAGATGTTTATTATGCGATCTCAAAGAAGTCTAGCCCAATAATAATTCTTAAGTATCTAATAACAAATGAATTGCTCTTAGTAGAAAAATTTCTTGACCCTATATACAACAAAAATTCCAAATATAAGATTTTCTCCCTAAGTCACTGGGGCTTTCCTTCAAAAAGGCATGACCCCGAGACCTCCTTCGTCTACTTCAGCCCCCATATCAAATACATGCAAAAGGCATCCGTAAATCGACAAATGTCGTTTTGTGGATGCTTTTTTGACTTCCTAAATCTATCCATAAAATGACATTTGTCGATTTACGGATAAAATCGATGGAGACCCTAAAATAGTCGATCCTGAAAAAAGCTATTTTTTGACCGTATTTGAAGTAATTGGAGAAGAAAATTAAATAGGTGCACCCATGGGCTCATTTGCATCCCAAGTTTGCCTATACTGAGAGCTTGGAGAATTATTCCGGCAGCGACCTTTCATGTTCTCAAAATCAAAAAAAGCATGGCACTCTCCGTTGATAAATAGAGCAGTTCGAGAGGCTTCAGGCGACCACATGACTTCGAATAACAAGCGTGTTCCTTTTATCTCTTCCGTGACATCATATATATGAAGGCCATCGAGAATTATGACCTCCTTGATCGATGTACCCATTTTACCTTCCCAAGCAACAAACCCATCGAATATACCTATGAAGGCCCCAATCTAACTAACGTCTCTTTCAAAAACTATAACCACACCTACGCCTACGACACAGCAGGAAACATTGTCTCAGAAACACGACCCACCGATGAAAAAAACACGTACATACTAGACCCTCTCGGTCGTCCCACTGCAACATCCAGCTTCCACCTCACTCAAACCATTTCCTATGACAGCATCGGCAATATTACCTCTCAAACTCGAGATGACCTCCCCTTCGACTACGCCTACGATCCCCTCGATCAACTCATCCAAGAGGTCAATCCTTTAGATGAAATCCTCGACTATACCTATGACTCTCTACACAATCGCACCTCCAAAAATAACACCAAATACCAAATCAACCCCTTTAACCAAATCGAATCGATCAACAACCGCACATATAGCTATGATGCAAACGGCAACCTAACAGGAGTCAATGGCACCCTAAAGATCACCTATGATGCCCTTGATCGCCCTATCATCTTCACTATCCTAGATCATTCACAAATCAGACTTACCTATGATGCTCAGCATCGTCGTCTCACAAAAGAGACATTCCTCTTTGAGAATTACGCATGGGTACCCATCTCATCAGAAAAATACCTCTGGCAAGGCAACTGAATGGAGCTGAATGTATCCATTCAGCGCAATTTGAGCCAGATATTAGGGTGAAAAAGGGAAAATTCCCCGCCCAAATGAATTTTCAAACACCCTCTTAGGCAACTGCAACATCAATCACCAAGGCTGTGATGTTGTCTCTCGACTTCTTTCTGTTTAGAGCATAGTCAACCATCGCGTCCGCAAACTCTTGGGGGGCCCCATACTGGGGAATAAGACCGACAACCTCTTCTTCGTGCACGTAGTCTTTCACCCCATCACATACAATGGCAAGTCGATCGCCCGGCTGAACCTGGTTCACGGTGATCTTGGGCTTTGAAATAATGGTCCTTTCTTCATGATCTCCAAAAGCTCGAGCTACGTTGACTCCACCTCTGTTACCTCGAGACCTAAGCATCTTTCCTCCATTGCGAGCCATTCGGGAAAGATCGGTATTTGGGAAGGCATTTTGCAAGCGAGCAAAGTCTTTTTCTGATGAAAAATTGCGGATACATGTGAGGGGGATTGATTTTACCACACCATCTATTTCCCGATAGATGTTGGCTTCACTATCTCCTAGCGTAGCTGTATAAATCAGGTCGGTCTCTTTATCAATATAACAGACAACAGCCGTCGACCCAATCCCCCTCCAGTCCACGCGATTGAAGATTTCACCATCGATTGAGTGAAAGAGCTGTTCAAAAACTTGGTGAACATTTCCACCTGCGTCTTTAAGCTCTAATGGGAACCGAAGCTTTAACTGGTCTGCGATATATTTAGAAACTTCGGCACCTTTATCTCGATAATCCTCGCGAGCATGTCCATCGAATACACCTGCTAAAACACCGTCAGGAGTTTCTAAATGGAAATAAGCATCTTCCATTGTCGGCCGCACCCCTTGCTCTTCAGCCTTTCCAAAAGTAAAGGCAAGTGGGGGGCTTTGAGAAGCGTCTATTCTATCCATTGGAAAAAGCTGATCGACCGTTGCATAAAGATGTTGTCGCCCAATACGGGCATGCTCAACGATGGCTTTCTTTGCATTTTTAAACATTTTTTGGAGTGCATGTTCATGTTTAATGACGCGAGGCTGCCAGACAGGTTTATTTTCCCAAAGTTTAGGTTGGACAAAAGATTGAGGCAAACCCGTAGGCCATGCTAGGACCGGCGATACAGTAAAAAGGGTCACAAAAATCCGTTCTATGATCGCTACAATCCCCCCAAGGATAGGAACGATCTCTAAAACAGCAATCAGTCGGTGTCTCCAAGGGTTTTCGTGCCCCTGGGAGGCCCAATGCCAATGGCGCAGCGCGTAAGGAGCTCCTGATAGAGTAAAAAGAGCAAGCAGCCCCTCCCCAAAACTAAGACTATATCGATCCTGATGATAATTTAGGGTCCATGTGGATGGATCTCCTCCGCCCGTATGGACATTCAGGTTTTGCTGGCCAGCTATTCTGGTCATTAAATGTGCTCCTATTTCTTGATGGAATGATTATAGAGTTTTTTTTCTTTTCCGTCAAGGAAATAGATATCAATAAATACTTAACAATCAGCGATATATAGAAAAAGCGACAAATCTATTTATCCATGCTATAATTGATAAAATGAAACAAGTTGCAGCCATCAGCACAGGGCCTACGACCCACCTAGACCACCTAGCACCACTCTGCGCCCTCTTGGATGTTCCTCTCATTGTTCCTGAATCCGAGCAGTTGGAAATTGGAAAGACCTTCTATCCAATGGTTGAGTTTGAGCACCTCCCCCTTGTGCAGCTGAGCCTCGACTACCTAGCTACCCATTTTGATGCTGTTATTGAGTGTGGAAAATTTTGGGCGATAGCACTCAAGCCGATGATCGAACTTTTGTACCAGAAAGAGCTTCGAGTCATCTTCTCTCCTCATGGGCAGTCGGATAAGGAGAGCTTTCTCAAAAACCGAATTGATCAAGATATCGACTTGGCCTATGGCCCTCTCATGTTGAAGGAAAAGGGGAAAAAAAATGTAGTGGAAACGGGTAATTTGCGCCACTGGTTTTATCAAACCCACAAAAACCACTTCGATAGGCTCGCTCAATCGAGAATTTTCTCGCAATTAGACAAAAAGAAAAAGACTCTTCTCTACGCACCTACGTGGAGCACAAGCGCAAGCCTTACCTCTTTTTTTGATGACACGGATCGGATTGTTGCAGCCTATGCTAGGGACTATAACTTGATCATCAAGCCCCATCCTTTGCTCGAAGAAAACCATCCTGCTCACCTCTTTCGAATTGTTGAGCAAAATAACGACAAGGCGCTTTTCCTTACCGATTTTCCAGCTATTTACCCTCTTTTAGAGAAAACAGACATCTACCTAGGGGATACTTCCTCCATTGGGTACGACTTTCTCTATTACAACCGTCCTCTTTTCTTCCTTAAAAAAGGAGGAAGGCTCCAAAAATGTGGAAAGTATCTGAGAGAACTAGAAGAGATCAAAAACCCACAAAATGAGCTTAAGGACGAAAGAGAAGAGCTTTATAAAGAGGCATTTGGAAAGGAGTGCGACCCGAAACAGGTAAGGAAAAACATTGAGGCTCTACTCCATAGAGCCCCAATCACGAATTAACTACTCAGAAGCAGAGTCATCTTCTGCTACTGCAACAACTTCTTGCTCTTCAATAGCAATTACCGCATCCTCGTTGTCAGCTGCATCATTTGCAAATGCAGAAGCGATGTTTAGTGACATTGCCATTGCGAACATAAAAGCAAATGTTTTCTTCATGGTGAACCTCCATTATCAGTTCGAGGGTTAAAAAAGAGATTCTTCCCATCCTACGCCTTCTCCCGGATTTTGTCAAAAAGTCATTGTGGAGGGAGGATAAACACTTCGGTGAGCTGATTAAAATCTGAAATCGTAGGATGCGCTTCTAGGGAATAAGAACATCCCCCTTCATGGAGTGAGAAGATCTTCGAAACAATTCCCACATTCAGATCGGGAGGAAATACGCCATCCATTCCTGTAGTGACGAGGAGGTCTCCCACTTTGATCAATGGCTCGTCCATTGAGCTATCCATTGATTTCCCCGTTCTAAGATCGCGCGCTGGACCTTCTTCATCGGCAAAGTCATAGTTAAAGCCTTCTCCCTTTAAAACAGCGCCTCGCATCCGTCCAAGAGAGCCCCTACAACCATGAATTTCCCCTTTTGCTAAGTAAAGGGTGCGTGCTTCTTGTGGAAGCTGTAATGACACCTCTTTGAGAGCTGTTTTTAGCTCCTCCAACCCACCTAGATCCTCGCGCCCTTCGATAATCTCTTCCAAGGTGTCAAGAGCTTTAAGAAGCACCCTATTTTGCTCAGAGCCACGCACAACGCGTACCGAAGGGGTGAGTGATGGATCGGTGAGAAGACGAACCCGGCACCTAGATTTGCCAACCTCTTCGACAACACCGACTACATTTTTGCCCAAAACAACAGGGCTATTCACTGCAATGATCTTTTGTTTTAGCTCTTTGTTGTCTTTTTCTCCGACGTTGAGCCAGATCGAAGAGCTCCAAGTCGTAGGCTCGCGAAAGATCACCTTTGCAGGCACAGCTACGAGCCCCTTCTCTATGATTTTTGCAAGATAGTCTCTTCGCCTCTCAAAGAAAGGGTCGTCGCTCTTTTGAGAAAGTAGACTGTAAACAGTGCACTGGTCGCTGAGCTGTTTCTCATTAAAAAGCCAGCTCTTCATCCTTTGCAACTGCAAAGTCAAGAGCTGCTCCCTCACGCCTGCGGATTCTTTTGCACTCACTTCTGCATGACCAAACAAAATAGAGCCAAGCCCTCCCTGGACCCAAGAAATCCCCTGCCAAGAGGGAATAAGGCTAGAGATAAAAACCGTCCGGACCTGCTCCATTTGCTTCTTTGGAAAGGAGAGCAAGAGCAGAAGGGCTGCTCCTAAAAAAAGATAAAGTCTATATTTCACTTGCGCACTCTTAGAAAAGCATCGACAAATTGTTCCATATTTTTTGCATTAAGCCCCGTCAAATTAACTCTACCCATAGGGCCTACATACATCCCATCGACCTCTCGAAGCTCTTTCATCTGCTCTAAAGAAAGCTCGCTACAGAAGAAGAGGCCTTTTCCGTTTCTCGCGCAGGACCAATCCGTTTGAGGGTCTTTCTGCGCTAGCAGCTGACAAAACTTATTCCGCACAGAATCCATCCGCTTTCGCATTGTTCCTAACTCTTTTTCCCACCGCGCTTTTTTTTCAGCCGACTGCAAAATGCGCTTCACAATCAGGGGCCCATGCAAGGGGGGATTCGAATAGGTGGGACGAATCTCTTTCCTGATGTTTTCTCCTACAAGTTTAGCGCGTTTGGAATCTTTCGCAACAAAAAAAACAGCACCGACTCGTTCACTATAAAGGGAAAAGTTCTTTGCTCCTGTATAGGTAAGAGCAAACTCAAGTCCTTCCTTGAAAAAAAGACGAGGAGCAAAAGCATCTTCTTCGCTCGTCTGTGCAAATCCTTGATAGGCCATATCTAAGATGGGAAATAGCTCGTTTTTTTGGGTGCAATGAAGAAGCTCTTCCCACTGCTCTTTTGAAAGATCCACACCTGTCGGATTATGAGAAGAGGTGTGAACAAGAAAAGCTGTTTTCTTCGGCAGAGCCCCGAGTGTTTGAAGCATCTGATCAAACAAAAATTTTCCATTTTTGAAATAGGGATAAGGAATCGTCTGAAGCCCTGACTTTTTATAAATGGCCCAATGGTTGGCCCAGGTTGGATCGGAAATGGCAATCTCATCTGTCCAATTGCTCGCAATGCGCCCAGTGAGATAAAGGGCGCCGGTCCCTCCAACTGTTTGAGCACCTACAATCTGCTTATGCTCTGCTTTGCCAAAAACTAGCTCCTTCATAGCGGCCAGATAGCCTGGTTCTCCAGTAGGAGCGAGATAGGTGCGCGAAAGACGCTCTTCAGCTATCTCTGCCTCCACTTCTGCAACTGTATCGAGCAAGGGACAGACAAGATCTTCGTTGAGATAGTAGCCCGTGACAAAACTATATTTTTCTTTTCTACCATCATTGCGAAAAGCAATATCGATCCCAAAGATCGGGTCAGGGGGAAAATCTTCCAATTCGTCATAGAAGCTCATTTACTCCTTATAGCAAAAGAAAGAGTTGTGGTGTTCAAAAAACGGACAGGCGTGTAAAATGATCCTCGCAGGGGGCGTTAGCTCAGTTGGTAGAGCGCAACAATGGCATTGTTGAGGTCAGCGGTTCGATCCCGCTACGCTCCAAATCCCCGATAGAAGTGTTTCATTTGCTCGAAAATTTTCACCTTTGGTGCAAAATCGGTGATGCATTCGGGCAGGCTTTTCAAAAACTGCTTCCCGTAAGAGCGGGTGAAAAGGCGAGAGTCAAGACAAAGAACACAACCCATATCTTCTTTTGAGCGCATGAGTCGCCCAAACCCCTGCTTGAACTTCACTACAGCTTGAGGAACCGAGTCTTCCCAGAATGGCTCCTTCCCCTCCCTTTTTAGTTTTTCTCCACGCGCCTCAATGATCGGATCGCTTGGAACGGGGAATGGGAGCTTTACAATGATCACAAGACGAAGAGCTGGGCCCACCACATCGACTCCTTCCCAGAAAGAGTCTGCCCCCAAAAGGACTCCATTGCCCGCTTCTTTGTATTCCTCTAGAAGAAGATGACGGGAGAGGTCTCCCTGCTTAAAAATGGGAAACTGCACTCCAAGAAGCTCTTCAAGGCGATTGCCACACTTGTGGAGCATGTCGTACGAGGTGAACAGAACAAACGCTCCCCCTTGTGTGATTTTGACCGCCTCAGCGATCTGCTGGGACGCTTCTTGAATAAAATCATAGCTTCCAGGTGGCGGAAGATCCGATACCCCGAACAAACGAGAGCGCTCTTTGTAGTCAAACGGAGAGGGGTAAACCTCCTTTGTCGACGGCTCTGGAAGCAGCCCCACCCTCTTGCAGAGATGGGAGAAGTTGTTTTCAACGGTGAGGGTCGCGCTGCAGAGAACGCTCGTTTTTAAAGGGATAAAGAGCTTTTCTTGTAAGAATGAGTCCACATCGAGTTTAGCAACGGTGAGCGCACACCCTGTTCTTGTTGACTCAATCCAGCGCACCGACTCATCTTCTGAGTCCGAGAAAAAAGCTTTTAACGTCTCCTCTTTCTTCTTAAGGTAGTTAGCTACAGAGGTGATGTCAAACAGTGCACTTTCTATCTGCCGTTTTTCTTGTTCCTCCAAACGCAAATCATTCACCTCAACAACAAGACTCTCTAAGGAGGTGCGTAGTCTTCCCATCTTTTCTTTGAGATCGATGAAGAGGGGAATCAACTCTTCTTGCCAGTGTTTCGATCCAAGGATTTGAGAGGTGACGCGAAAGCGATTGCTCCCTTCGAGCCCCTGATCGAGCTGATCAAAGGCCTCATTGATTTGAGTAGTGAGCGTGCGCTTTTGTCCTGGCAAATCAATCGAGAGCCTCTCTTTAAGCGAAGAGCTTGCAATCTCTTTGAGCTGGGTTTGCAGAACATGAAACCGGCTCACCTCAGGATGGGCATCCGAGTGGACACGCGCCATAGACTTAAAAAGATCAACACGGTCGAGCGTCTGAGCAAGGGATGACAGAGCGACTGGCTCGAGATGGTGCGCCTCATCTACCACCAGCCTTGAGAAAGGAGGAAGTCCTCCCTGCCCTTCTTCAGCAAGCAGATGAGACATCAGCAAATGGTGATTCACTACAATCACATGCGCTTCTTGACGCTTTGCCCGTGCTTTGAAGAAGAAACACTGGTTGTAGTGGGGGCATTTAACGTAGCTGCAGGTCTCTGAGTCAGCCTTTACAGAGCTCCACACCTCGCCAGGCACTGAAAAAGGAAGAGATGACTTGCTCCCATCGCTTGTCTTGTCAGCCCAAGAAGTGAGACCACTATAGGTGCTTGCCTCTTCAAGAATGTGGCCACGACTCGTTAGCTCTTCGAGGTTTTTCAAACAGACATAGTTACCCATTCCCTTCGCAAGAACGACGGAAAGTTCGAGCCCCAGTGTCTTTAAAAGAAAAGGGATGTCTTTTTCAATGAGCTGCTGCTGCAACGAAATCGTGTAGGTGGAGATGACAACCGTTTCATCGCTTTGATGCGCCCATAAAAGAGCGGGGATTAGATAGGCAAGACTCTTGCCAATGCCGGTTCCTGCTTCAAAAAGAGCGTTTTCCTCATCTTCAAAAGAAGACCAGATCTTTTCAGCCATCTTTTGTTGATCGATCCTCTGCTCATAAATAGGAAGAGACTTTGCTAAAAGTCCTTGATCAGAAAAGAGCTCTTCAAAAACAGATAGATGTGTTCCTGTTTTGTCCATGGGAGCCCAAGGATGTCAAAACAGCAGCAAAAAGACAAGAATTACATGCCCATTCTTCTGGCTACACCTGGTGCAATGATTATTACGGCCGACCTGAATGCACCTTGGATTATACTTGGTGTTTTTTTCAGAGCATAAAGAGAGCCTGCACCTTTGACTACAAACCAAAATGCCCGTTTCCCCAAGGACTCAGCTTTATCTAAGAGGACTTCTCCACTATCGATTAACAACTGGGTAGTTCTATCCGACACAGAATTTTTGATAGCTTCGTAAGCTTGAGTGCAAAGCCCTTTGCCATTGGTTAGCTCAGAGAAAACTGTCTTGGCAGTCTCTGCTGTGTTACTTGCAGCTTCTAAAACAAACGTAGCGGCGCCTGATGCAAAATTAAGAGTGTGCCCATTAGAAGACAACTCTCGTCCCGGGAGATATAAACCACTAGCTACATCTTGAGCCGTTGGCACGCCGCTTTGCATAACACTAGAAATAACCGCGGGGAGCACGTATTCAAATGCAATATATAAGGCAACAGCTTTTGCAATTCTTTTGGTTAAAGGGGACAGATACGAGCTCGACTCTCCCTTTGCTTTATCGGTATTCACAACAACCGTGATCCCTTTTTCACTTATATTCTGACAATTAGGGCCACAATTTTTTTGGTCCATCAAAGATTTAATGAGTAGCTTTTGTTGTTCGACCAACTGAGTCAAAAGAGTAATCTCGCGGGTAAGCCCATCTAACTGTTGGTGCATGCGTTCTTGTTCAGGGGGGAGGTGATAAAAAGTTTCCTGCAATGGAGAGCGCCGAAAGTCTTGAGACACATCAAGGGATAGAGCTGCTTGCTGAACCATTTTTTGATTCCTCGTTTAATTTTTTATATCTTATATATTAACAAAAACTAATATTAAAATAAATCTAAATAAAATATTTTAAAGAAAAATAAATTTTTATCAAAGAGGAACAGCTGTGCTCATAGACACAACACGAACAGTTGATCATAAATTCCAGAAAAAGCGGACACAAGACAATCCCAAATCTTGGGTCGGAATGCATATATCAAAGCTATGCAACACTAGCACAGTGCATCGCTTTGGACTTATCCAAGAATTTTTTTAGAATCATTCAACTAGCACTTTCATAACCCGCGAACCGGGGACGAAGGAGAATTTGAGGGAGTAGGCCGAATTCTACCCTTCTGCAAAGGATTTTTGGAAACTTGTTCTTCTATGCAAAAAAGGCGTTTATAATTTTTTAAAATTTTTGAGCTTTGATTTCCTTCAGGTATTTTAGCACCTTTTTTTTCAAGCTCTTCTGCCAGATCCTTATTTCCGTTGATATAAGCAAAGAGAAGTGGAGAAGATTTTATCATATCGCGCCCGTAAGGGATATCAATAGTTTTATTTACATCAATCTCTTTATTCAGTAAAATTTTACATGTTTCTTCATGATCATATTGAGCTGCAATACAAAGAAGCAAAGGTAACCAGGTTTTAAAGACTTTAGTCTCTTTAAATTTTTTACCTTCAAAAACTATAAATAAGTTAGTTTTATTTATTTCAAATTCTACTTTGGGTGATTGATTCTTAAGCACAGCTCGAGTTAGTTTATCGACATCTGCCTCTTGTTCGTTCTCTACTTCATCGACATCTATCTCTAGTGCATCGAATCTTATGCAACCGGCTGCATTAAAATTTATTGACATAATTACGACCTATACATTTTAAATTTAATTCTAAAAAATCATTTTTATATAATCATACTAAATAGAAGTTTTTATGTAAATTGAACAAATAAATTAAAAATAAGCTTTTATATATACTTCCCGAGTCAAGATTTAGGTTTGACTAAGGGAGCTCCTCAAATTATTTATCAGAGGGGAGAAGCTGTGTTCATAGACACAGGGCGAGGAGTTGATGAAAAATTTCAGAAAAAGAAGACACAAGACAATCCCAAATCTTGAGTCGATATGTACATATTTTATTCTTCTTCGAGAAGATCGAGGAACGCTTGGAGCTGTTTGGCTCGGGTTGGGTGGCGCATCTTACGAAGCGCTTTCGCCTCAATCTGACGAACCCTCTCGCGCGTTACCTTAAAGCGTAGCCCTACTTCTTCAAGAGTCTTTGGCTTTCCATCAAGAAGACCAAAACGCTCAATAAGCACGGTGCGCTCTCTCTCCGTGAGAGTCGCAAGAACCTCGCCCATCTTATCCTTGAGAATCGAATATCCAGTTGCCTCTGCGGGAGACTCAATACTGGTGTCTTCCAAGAAGTCACCAAATTGGCTCTCTCCACCTTCTCCCACTTCAGCTTGGAGCGAGATCGGGTGTTGAGCAATCTTATAGATCTCACGCACACGCTCTGGGGTAAGGCCTAGCTCTTGAGCAAGCTCTTCGGGAGTAGGCTCTCGGCCTGTCTCCATCATGAGCTTTTTAGCCCCTCGAAGCACCTTGTTGATCGTCTCGATCATATGAACAGGGATCCGAATTGTTCGGGCCTGATCGGCGATTGCTCTAGTGACCGCTTGGCGGATCCACCAAGTGGCATAGGTAGAAAACTTATATCCACGGCGGTATTCGAACTTCTCGACCGCCTTCATGAGCCCCATATTCCCCTCTTGAATGAGATCAAGGAAGGAAAGGCCCCGGTTGGTGTATTTCTTGGCTATGGAGATGACAAGGCGCAAGTTGGATTCGACCATTTCTCGCTTTGCTTCTTGGCTCTTGTCCATCCAACGCTGGAGCATCCGGACGTCTTTTTTAAACTCGCTAATCGTCCGCCCAGCAGCAAGCTCTCGCTTTCTGAGTTTTCTCTTGACAGCCGCTAGCTTAGCTGCTGCAAACTTGTTCTTTTCGGCGCGAGGAGCGAGCTCTTCGATCTCTTTTTCCAAAACTAAAAACCGCTCATATCCATCCATGATCACTTCACCAAAGTCTTCGATGATGTTTTGGCGAAGGTGCATTTGGCGCAAATAAGCTTGGGTGCGAATGCGACACTTTTCGATCTCTTCAGAAATCTTGAGTCGCTGGGTTTTTTTAAGTCCCGGATCCCGCTCCTGGAGGAGCAATCCTTCAATGTGCTGATCCTCTTCGTAAAGAAGCTCGATAAGCCTTGGGAGACGGTTTAAGAAGGCAGGCTTGTCACTAACCTCTTTTTCGGTAATGGATTTATCAAAACGCTCTTTTCCGCTGAGCAGATAATTGGCAATGGAAATCGCCTCTCGCATCGAATAGCGAAAACGGAGGATGATCTTCTGCACTTGAATCTGTGCCTTTTCAATCCGTTTAGAGATCTCCACCTCTTCTTCTCGCGTAAGGAGGGGGACAGACCCCATCTCTTTGAGATACATCCGGACTGGATCGTCAGAAGTGCCTTCGGTCCGCTTCGCGATCCCTTCAAGCTCTTTGACTTCTTTTTTTCTCTCTTTCTGCCGCTCTACCTCAGCCTGATTGAGGATCTGAATATCCATCCCACTGAGGAAGATGAGAACTTGATCAATCTGCTCGGCAGAATCGAAGCTCATGGGGAGAATCTCATTGATCTCCTCATAGGTGATCAAGCCCTGATCTTTTGCTAGGGCAACAAGCTCTTCAACCTTCTGCTGATGCTGCTGATCAAATAAATTGGAGTAGGCGGCGGGGGACTCTGAATCTTTGGTCATGTTGCTAGGGTATAACTCTCTTTTGCTGGAAAGTAAAGAAAAACAGTTTATCATTGTAGCAGAACCTTGATTAATCGGATAGATGCAACTGTACGCACTGGAAAAAAACGAGCTCACCCCTGCTTCAGAGGCTGAAAAAAGAAAAGATTATACCTGTCCCGAATGTGGCTCGATCGTCCGCTTACGCAAAGGAAATCGGCGCATCGCCCATTTTTTCCACCGAAATCTCAGCTCGTGTCACCAGTCGCAAAAAGGGGTGATCCACCTCCATCTCCAATATCTGATCAAAAATTGGCTAGCTGCTGAAGGAGCCTGCATAGAACACCCTTTTCCCAAAATTCAGAGAATCGCGGATGTATTTTGCCCAAAAACCAAAAAGGTTTTTGAAATCCAATACTCTCCCATGAGCCTTGAAGAGGCCATGTCGCGCTGCGAAGACTATGAGAGTTTAGGTGTTACACTCATATGGATCCTCCATGACGATACCTTCAACCAATACCGGGTGGGCCAGACAGAGCGCTATTTGCGCACGAAAACCTGCTACTACACCAATATGGACAAGCAGGGGAAAGGAGAGATTTATGATCAGTTTGAGCTGATTAAAGAGAGACGCAGAATCAAGCGGAGCTTCAGAAAGAGAGTGAACCTCAAACTAGCCCTCCCTTTGCCATCAACCTTCCCAAAGCCCCCTCATTGGCTCGAGAAACGCCTCAAAACCTGGTCGTGTTATCACAAGGGGGATCTGATCGATTTAGCTCTTCAAAACAAGATTCCAGAAGGATGGCGAGTCAAAGAGAGTCGAAAGTTAAAAAACCCCTTACCAATTCTAAGAAATATTTACCTCGCCTATCTCTACAAACTTCTTGAAATATGATCCGTATAAAGCTTTAAAAAGAGGAAGTAGAGAAAAATCCCAACTAAACAGACTCCATAGAAGACGCTGGTGAAAGGAAATCGGTTATCGATCGAGGAGACCTGCGGTTTTGTCGCATCGATCGAAGCGATCCAAGCCATCCCTTTTCCGCTTTCGATTGCTTCGTTTGCTGCCTTTTTATTGAGGTAATAGGGCTTGGAGAGCAAGGTCTTTCCCTCATAAGTTTTTCCTTGATACTCATAAGAATAGGTAGCCTCAAGAGCCGTTTTTGACCCCTTAGGTACCATTTCCCAATGAGTCACCTCCGCCTCCACTTCCTCGCCTAGACGTAGGTAGCCATAGAGGTCGATCACACCCTCAGTTCCTCGCCAAAGAGCAAGGGCGCCAGATACAATAAGAAGAATTGTCCAAAGAGCTTTTGACATATTATCACCTATCCTCTATGATTACGGGTTCATATTCTAGACGAATGGATTTTTTATGGCAGAAGAAAAAAAAGAATCAAAAACAAAACGACCTACAGCAAAGAAGCGGGACATCCAAAATGCAAAGCGTCGCCTGCACAACCGATCGTTCAAATCGCGTGTGAAGACAGCAATTCGCTCTTTTGAGAAAGATGTGGCAGAAAAAAATGTCGATAGCGCAAAAGCAAAGCTCAACCTGGTCATTTCTCTTCTAGACAAAGGGGTTAAGCATAATATTTACAAGCTCAATAAGGTCAGTCGACTCAAAGCGAAATTCTCCTCGCGCGTCTAACTAAAAGCTTTCAAGAAGTGGGAATTGAATCCCGCTTCTCACTCATCATCGGAGGAATCTTCTAGGAAATGACCGCTGCAGCCCAAAAAGAATACGATTTAGCCGTTAAATTATTACAAAATGCCGATGACTCCACTCTCCAAGAGGGTCTTGCGCATTTACGCAATGCCGCAGATCAAGGCCATCCAAAAGCACAATATAACCTCGGCATCTATCTCCACGAAGGGATTGGCTGCCCCTCTTCTCCAAAAGAAGCCCTCCCCTATTTCCAGCTAGCCTCCGCCCAAGGGCACGCCAGAGCTACCTACTTACTTGGCTGTTATGCTCTGATGGGCTTAGATGGTTTTGACCCTTCCGAAGAAAAAGCCGCTCGCTTTTTTAAGCTCGCTGCAGATAAAGGAATCGATGAAGCACAGTACAACCTCGGAGTCTTGTTGCTCGAGGGAAAGGGAGTTGCTAAATCGGAAGAAGAAGCTGTGCATTATTTCCAGCTCGCTGCAGCGCAAGAAAATTCTGCAGCACAATACAATCTCGGCCTCTGCTACCTAAAAGGGCTCGGCATCCAAGAATCACGCGACCTTGCCATCAAGTACCTAGAGCTTGCCGTCAAACAAGGGCACAAGCAAGCTCCAGAAACCCTGGAAGCTATCTTGATGAACACCGCACCGACAAGCTAGTTCCGCCCCCTTGTGAAAAAGGGGCGATGACACCAAATCTACTTGCGTACATTTGCTACAAGCTTAAAAGAAAAGAGCGGCCCATTCTCATCTGAGACGAGTCCAGCTGTCATCTCTCCTGTCACAAACTCAAACAAGGGCCTCCATCGTTTCTGGTCCACTGAAAAGAAAAAACCCTTCTCCTTAAAGTGGCGCACGTAAAACGTCTGCTTTACGTCAATCATCCACCTCTGCGCATCTTCTTTTCGAAGCTCGACCAGCTCCCCTTGAACAAAACCATTAAAAGGGATGGAGCTCCCTGCTGAAATCTCTAAAATCAACGACTCGTCCCACCCGTATTGAAAAAACTGATAGAGATCGACTTCCTCTGCTAGCTCTTGCAAAGGAACCACTCTCTCATGAGCTCCCGTCAAGGGAGCCGTTAAACTTATGACTGCAAAGAGTCCTGTTGCCATTCTCTTTTTCATAGTTACTTCCTTACTACACGTGTAGTATTTTAGGTTAAAAAACTGACTTCAAAAAAGCCAAAACTTCCCAAGTAGCAAAATGGGAAGGATAAAACATAGCCAAATGAGCTGAACGACAAAAAACCGCCCTTTCTTCTTCTTTGGTTGGAGCAGGTTCTCGACTCGAGTTTTCCAGCCTGCTTGGACGCTAAAAAAAACTAGCAGTGAGACAAGAAGACCTTGGCTTTTGTTTCCCAAACTTCAAAAGGGCTTCTGCAAGTGCTACCCTAGAAAGGCCAAATCGATCAATGCTTTGATCACAGTCGCTTTCCATTTTTTGTTCTAGGGTATTTGATGCCCATGAAACAGGAACCCACCAAAAAAGAGCTCTTACAAAATGACATATAAGCAGGGTGCATGGATCAAAAAAACACAGGTGACGAAGTTCATGGGCAATCACTGCTTCAAGCTCTTCGACTCTGCTTTCTTTAACAAAACTCTTTGGTAGCACAATTTTCCCTTTCAAAAACCCTGCTGCAAAGGGGATTGAACACTGTCTTGAGACAAATAGCCTCACTTTGTTTTGGCGCAGCTTTTGCGCAAGATGTTCATTTTGAAATAGATGCTCTAATCTCTCACACCTCTTTAAAAGCCCAACCATCAATCTCTTCTCCAGGCGATATCGGTAGCAAAAAACTCCAAGCCGGAATAGACTTACACCTCCAATCAAAATAACAATCCCTTTTACCCACCCGATACCAATCCAGTAGCCAAGAATGTCTGCAGGAGAAAAACCATAGACCTTATCCACGTGAAATCCAAAGAAACAGAAACCAACTGGTTGGTTGGAGTAACCTAGGTGTATATCGAGGGTACGAGTTCCATAAGGAGCTTCCCATGGAAAAACCCCTTGAGCTAGCGACCAGTCAGAGTAGTTGTAAAGAGCAAAGTCGAGGAGGAGCTTGACAACACAAATCCAAAGACCCATCGCAATCATCCGTGGGTGCTTACAACGAAATAACCAGAGGAAGAAATAGCACAAAAAGAAGCAGGAGGTGAAGCTAAACACACTATTGATCATTACATCAAAGATGCCCATCCACAGCAGGTTCATTTGGCTCTCCCTTTCTTTGCTCTTTTGATGAGCTCCTCGAGCTGCTCAATCTCCTTTGCTGAAAGCTCATCTTCAGCGTCGAGTAGGTGAGCCACAAGCTGGATGGGTCCCACCCCAAACAGTCGCTTTAGTGCTTTTTTTCTTGGAGACGGGGAAGCAATACCATAGACGTACTGCCGCCCTTCTTTGACTCGACTGAGCTTCCCCTTTTCTGCGAGACGACTCATCACTGTCATGATGGTGGTGTATTGGTCTTTATTTCCAAGAAGCTGGACCACTTCTTTTACAGATACGGGCTGATGCTTGGCTACAAGGCCAAGGATGGCGTACTCTAGCTCGCCAAAAACGCGCCTCTTTCCCATATTTCTCTCTTTTGTTTCTTCAAAAAGAGTACTACATTCGTAGTATTTACGACAATAGTTCAATTTTTCTTTTTTCAACACCTTTAAAACCACGTGGTTATGAAAATTGCAACCCTAGTTGCCAATTTTCGAAGAAAAATGGCATAATGGGTAGCAGAAACCAAAGCCAAGGAAAGCTCTCCATGTACCGTCGTTTTTTTTCTCCCCCAAAGAAAGAGAGTTATTTTCTCTTCGGCCCAAGAGGAACAGGAAAGTCAACTTGGCTTCGGGAAGTATACCCCGACGCCTATTGGATCGACCTACTCAATCCAGAACTCTTTCGGTTTTTTTCTGCAGGTCCTGAAAGACTCCGGACTGTACTTGAGTCACACAAGGGACAAAAGACGATTGTAATCGATGAAATTCAAAAGATCCCCACTCTCCTCGATGTCGTTCACAGTTTGATCGAAGAAAAAAAGGGCTACCAGTTCATTCTTACAGGGTCTAGTTCTAGAAAATTAAGAAATCATGGCGTCAATCTCCTAGGGGGAAGAGCTCTATTGCGACATATGCCTCCCTTTTTTGCGAAAGAAATTGGAAATGCATTTTCCCTATCTCGAAATCTAAAATTAGGAATGCTCCCGATTGTCCTCGATTCAGAATCACCCGAAGAGGTCTTACGAGCCTACGCTGGAATCTACTTAAAAGAGGAAGTACAAGCAGAAGGCATTGTGCGCAACATTGGAGATTTTGCTCGATTTTTAGAGGCGATGAGCTTTTCTCATGGCTCTCTCATCAATACTTCCAATATCGCAAGAGAGTGCCAAATAGCTCGGAAAACAGTCGATAACTACCTACTCATTTTAAACGACCTTCTCCTTGGTTTTCAAATCGATGTTTTTCGCCGAAAAGCTAAGCGAGGTCTCGTCAATCGCTCCAAATTTTATTTCTTCGATTCTGGGGTTTACTATTCCATTCGGCCCCAGAATCTACATGATATTGAAAGTGAAAAAGAAGGGGCTGCTCTAGAGGGACTTGTTGCTCAACATCTTAAAGGATGGATCGATGCGCAGCAGAAACCATACGCTCTAAATTTTTGGCAGACACAAACAAAGGTGGAAGTCGATTTTATCGTATCTGGCCCCGACTGTTTTCTCGCCATTGAGGTAAAAAATGGCACTCAGGTTCATCCTCATGAGCTTAGGGGGCTCGAGAAATTTCAAGAGGACTATCCTCAAGCCAAACCGCTCCTCCTATATAGAGGGAAGACCCCCTACAAGGAAAAAGGAATCTTGTGCTACCCAGTTGAAGCATTTCTAAAAGAAATCGACCCGGGTCTTCCTCTATACTCATTTAACGGTTTATAGAACGTAATTATAATTACCAGACGTTCAAAATGACGGGTTAGTATTAGCTCCCCTAGGATATGATCGTATCCTAGGAGAGAGCTACAAGATCGTATTTTGGCAGAACGAAAGACCCCGCTTCCCAAAAGAGGTCTGGCCCTAAGAATCATCAAAATTCCAATCTACTCGCAGGGAATAAGGAGTTTTCTCCCAAAAAATCCCTAGATTTTTATTTTTAATTTAGCGTAGTCTTTCGCGTGATTTACAATCATATTCCCTTATACTAGCGCCCATGTGAACTGGTTATAAAAACGACCCTATTGAATAAATCAGGCAACTGACTAACCGTTCCCTTTTTACTCTTCTCGTATCATCCAACTTTTCTCAACATTTCGTTCATCATCAACCCTTTTAGGTGGCCTTCAACCTTCTGAGTGGTTAGT
>Ga0180438_10004474_pt1 | contig 20102 bp, 15 predicted proteins | sample SS_ome_12_FD_132455 | JGI IMG/M metagenome (GOLD analysis project Ga0180438, IMG submission 132455) | Hypersaline lake sediment archaeal communities from the Salton Sea, California, USA - SS_3_D_2 metaG | ecosystem: Environmental > Aquatic > Non-marine Saline and Alkaline > Hypersaline >... | reverse complement strand
GACGATACGCGGATCACGGACGCGGGCTTCGCCGAACTGCAACACTTAAGACGCCTGCGGTACCTCAGTCTGCGGGGCACTCAGGTCACCGACGAGGGCTTGAAGCATCTTGCGGGACTTGACCAACTCGGCGAGATTGACCTTCGTGGCACTCGAATCACCGATCAAAGCCTGGCCTGCCTGGCCGCGCTGCCCGCACTTCGACGCCTTGACCTCCGAGGCACTCAGATTAGCAGTGGCGGCGTTGCCGGATTGTACAAGACAGCGCAGAACGAGGGGCGAGAAGTCTGGATTCGGAACCCTGACGAACCGGATCATGACTGAAACTCAGAACAACCCGCGACGGTTCGGCGTCCTGTCAAGTAGCCGCGCCTGGAACATCGCGGTGCGCACGGCCCACATCGCGGCCATGGGCGTGCTGCTGGGGGGCCACGCGTTTGGCCTGCCCTCCGAGCGCCTGCTCGTGGCGCTTTGGGCCACGATCGGCACCGGCGCGGCCCTGGTCGCCTTGGAGGCGGGACCGAGCACCGTTTGGCTCCACCAGGGCCGGGGACTGATGACGCTTGCGAAGCTGGGCTTGCTCTGTGCCGTACCATTCCTGTGGCAGCGCTGGGGATGGCGCCTGGCCGTGCTGCTCGCGGTGGTCGTGCTGGCGTCGGTCGGCTCCCATGCCCCGGCCCGGTTCCGCTACTACTCCGTGCTGCGCCGCGAGGTGATCCGCTGCGGCTGGGGGCCGGGGGTTTCGCGGCTCGATGAGGACGACGATGAATCATAAACTGGCATTGCCGAAGGGAGCCGAAGGGGACAGTCCCATTTTCGCTGCGCGAAAATCGGGACAGTCCCCCTTGAAAAGAAGGTGACGATGGACCATAGCAGCTACACCGCCGCCGATTTCGGGCGCAGCCCGCTGATGTTCTACTACGAGGTCACGCTGGCCTGCGACCTGGTGTGCAAGCACTGCCGGGCCTCGGCCCAGGAGACGCCGCACCCGGACGAACTCTCGACCGAACAGTCGAAGTCGCTGATCGACCAGGTGGCCACGTTCCCGCGGGCGCCGATGATGGTCTTCACGGGCGGCGATCCGCTGAAGCGGGCCGACCTTTTCGACCTGATCCGCCACGCGGTCGGCCGGGGCATCCAGGCCGCCCTGACGCCGTCGGCCACGCCGCTGGCCACGCGCGAGGCGTTCGAGCGTGCCCGGGCGGCGGGCATCCGCCGGCTGGGGATCAGCCTCGACGCGGCCGACGCCGAGGTACACGACGCCTTCCGCGGCTTCGACGGGAGCTTCCAGCGCACGCTCGAAATGCTCGACGCCGCACGGCAACTCGGCATGGGCGTGCAAGTCAATACGACCATCACCCGGCGAAACGTCCACCAGGTCGACGCCATTGCCGAGCTGTTGGGCTCGCAGGGGATCGCCATGTGGAGCGTCTTCTTCCTCGTGCCGGTGGGGCGCGGGGTCGAGGAACAGCGGATCAAGCCGGCCGAGTACGAGGAGGTCTTTGCCCGGCTCTGGCACCACGCCCGGCACCAGCCCTACGCCGTGAAGACCACCGAGGCCCCGCACTATCGCCGGTTCGTGCTCGAGCAGGGCGGCGACCCGCTGGCCGGGCCCGGGGGCGAAGGCCCCGCCGCGTCGGCCGCCCGGCGCGGCCACCGGGCCCCCTTGGGCGTGGGCGACGGCAAGGGCGTGATGTTCGTGGGCCACACCGGCGAAATCTACCCGGCCGGGTTCCTGCCCTTGAAATGCGGGCAATTCCCCCAGGACTCCGTCGTCGACGTCTACCAGAGCCACCCCACGTTCCAGGCCCTCCGCGATCCCGACCAGTTCAGAGGCCGCTGCGGCGTCTGCGAATACCGCTACGTCTGCGGTGGCAGCCGGGCAAGGGCCTACGCCGTGACCGGCGACCCGCTGGCGACCGAGCCCGACTGCGTGTACGTACCGGGCCAGCGGCCGGTGGTGGATGGGAGAAGAAGTTGGGGTCAGGCCGGTATTAGGGACTAAGCGCGATCAGCCAATCGAGTGCGGAAGCACCCTTAGTCCCTAGTACCGGCCTGACCCTTTCTGCTGACCCCTTCTGCTTCCTAATCCCGCTCTGCGAGCAGGGCGAGCACCTTGTCGTAGTACCCTGTCATGGCCTTGCGGATGCTCGCGTCCTCGATTCTCTCACACCACCCGCGGTACAGGTTGAGCCGTTTCGTGACCTCGGCGAGCTGCTGGGGGTTTGAACTGCTCAGCGAGACGTAGCCGAACTTGCCGCAGACGACGCGGTAATGGCGCTCGGGCTCGGCCTTGCGCAGGAAGACCAGCGCCGTTTCACCTTCGACGGGGACCGGGTGGCCCGTGCCGCCCATTGCGTGCGCTCGGATTCCGCCGGGGCCGACGCGCGGCTGTGGCTGCGTGAAAAGCAGGAAGAGATCGGGGGCATCCTCGCCAACCACGACGTCTCCTTTGAGCACCTGCACCGGTTTCAGGCTGACCTTGTGGTCGGCACCGCGAACACCCTCAACCGGCGAGACCTTTGCCATCTTGGCAATCAGCACGAGATCGGCGTTTCCTTTGGCCTCTTCCAGAGTCCAGGGAGGCGGAATGGCCCCGGCCGTTCCGGCAACCACCAACAGCACCAAGACCGCCAGCGCGAAGTGAAGCCTGCACATCGTTCTGCCTCCTCGATTGAAAGCGGTAGTATCCTCCATCATAACGCCGCCAGGATCGACTTCGCCACCTGCCCGGCCAGGACCTTTGACCCTTCCGGCGTGAAGTGGACGTTGGCGGGCCGCTGGATCTTGTCGAGCTGCGGCAGGGCGAAGGCGTAGAGGTCGTCGATCGGGATCTCGTGGGCGTCCATGATCTTCTTGGCCACGGCATTGTAAGCCACCACATCGTCGTTGGTGCGCGGCGGCGAGACGCCTTCGGGCACCGGGGTGGTGCTGCACCAGACGAGCTTGGCGCCGGTCTTCTTCAGGCGCTCGACGAGCTGGGTGAGGTTCTTCTCGTACTGGTCGATGGGCACCTGGTGCTTGCCCTCGATCTTCTTCAGGTCGTGCAGGCCCCAGTTGAAGTGGATCACGTCCCACTTGCCGTCACCCAGCCAGGCGTCGATGCTCTCGATGCCACGGCTGGTCGGGCCGCAGTTGGCCGCGGGCCGGTGGACGTTGGCCTTGTCGGCCAGGGCCTCGCGCACGGGCACCGTGTAGCCGATCGAGATCGAGTCGCCCAGCAGCAGCACGCGGGGGAGCTTCGGGTCGTCTTTCGGCGCGGCAAACGCCGGACTGGCCGGACGGCGCGGCTTCTTCGCCCCCTGGGCCCCGCAGACGTTCGAGGCCGTCAGAAGGCAAAGGACCGTGACGGCGACGGCGGAGGTGGCTTGGCGGCGATTCATGGGGTTCTCCTGGAGGCGTGGACGGAGGGCATCTCAGCAACTCTCCCAGGATACCGCGCGGACGAGCCGGCTGCAAATCGCGGCGGCGCGTGTGAAGCGGCAAGCCGCTTCGGGTCTACTTCCCGATGCAAAACCGGCTGAAGACCCGGTCGAGCACGTCGTCGGTGTAGACGGCGCCGACGACCCGGCCCAGCTCCTCCAGCGCGGCCCGGACCTCAGCGGCGATCAGCTCCTCGCCCCCCTCGCTCCGGGCCAGCCCGAGGGCACGCTCCAAACCCGCGCCCGCCTGGCGGAGCGACTCGCGGCAGCGGGCGGCGGTCGAGGCCACGGCGTCGCCGGCCGGGCGCCGGCTTTCGCGCAGGGCCCGGGCCGCGGCCCGGCGCAGGGCATCGATCCCCTCGCCCGTCACACTGCTGGTGCGCACCGCCTCATCAAACTCGCCCGCGCGGCCCGGCAGGTCGACCTTCGTGAGCACCAGCAGCCGACTCGGGTCGGGAGCGGCGAGGTGCCGACGCTCGTCGGCGTCCGGCGCCCGAGTCGAATCGATACACAGAACCTGCAAGTCGGCCCGCCGGCGCTGCTCGGCCGAAAGCGATTGGGCGGCCTGGTGGATCTCGTCGGCCGGGCCGGGCCCTTGCGAAGCGGCGCCCGCGGTATCGACCAGCAGGAACCGGACGCCGTCGCACTCCAGCTCGGCGGTGAGGTAGTCGCGCGTGGTGCCGGGCAGGTCGCAGACCAGGGCCCCTGCCCGGCCCAACAGGGCGTTGAACAGGCTGCTCTTGCCCACGTTCGGCCGCCCGGTGAGCACCACCCGGGGCAGCTCGCCCGCTTCGCCGCGTCCGAGCATCTGCCGCTCGAGGCGGGCGACCTGCTGGGCCGCGGCTTCGAGTTCCGCTTCGAGCCGCTCCGGGGCGAGCGGTTCCAGGTCCTCGTCGGCGAAATCGAGCCCGGCTTCCAGCTCGCTGATCAGGTCCAGGAGCCGGTCGCGAATCGAGCCGAGCGGGGCGCCTAGCCCACCGGCGAGCTGGGCCAGCGCCGCGCGGAGCTGATCGGGCCCGGCCGCGTCGATCACGCCCAGGACGGCCTCGGCCTGGGTTAAGTCGATGCGTCCGGCCAGGAACGCCCGCAGGGTGAACTCCCCCGGTTCGGCGGGCCGGGCCCCGGTCGCGCAAAACGCCTCGACTGCGGCCTCCAGGAGCGGCGGCGAGCCGAGCGTGTGGACCTCGGCGACCGGCTGGCCTGTGTAGCTGCGTCGCGTCGGCCAGAGACAGAGGTCGCAGGGCAGTGGCGCGGCAACTCCCGGAAGGCGCAGATGTCCGGAAGACGCCGTGGGCGAGCCGGCGCCGGCCCAATCGGCGTTGGCGTCGGCGGTGAAGACGCGCCCGACGCAGGCCGCCACCTCCGGTCCGCTAAGGCGCACGATCCCCCGCGCCGCCCCGCCCGGCGGCGACGCCACGGCTGCGATGGTGTCGTCGAGGGAGTGCATCGATGGCGAACCAGAGCCAAATCCGAATGTCGAATGCTTGGGATTTCGGATTTCACAACACTGGCGCCCGGCGCGCAAGAATTGCGGCGCAAGACTCTACCGCTTCCCGCGCCTTGCCTTGCGGCGTTTGCGCCGGGCGGCGCCGTCGCCGTCGGCCGACTCGCGGGCTTTGGCCTTGGCCCGGGCTTTGGCCGCGGCCTCGGCTTCGGCGCGCTCGCGGGCCTTGGCTTCGGCCCGGGTGGCCGTCTTGGCGGGGGCGGCGGCAGTGTCTTTGGCCGGCTTCGGCAGAAACTGTCGCTCGCCCAGCCCCCACAAGCTCGAGGCGATGAAGTAGATGCACAGCCCGCTGGCCACCTTGAAAAACAGCACGCCGATGAAGATCATCATGTACTTCATGATCTTCTGCTGCATGGCCGCCTGGTCGTCGGTCGGCGGGGGCATGAACATCTTCTGCTGCGCGAGGAAGAGGACGATGGTCAGGATCGGCAGCAAGTTGAAGTACGGCCCCAGCCCGAAGATGCCCTGCCCGTTGTTGATCCACGCGGGCATGAACCAACTCCAGTCGTAGAGCATGTCGGGGGCGGCCAGGTTCGAGCACCAGCGGATCGATTCCGAGATCAGCGGGGCCTGGCGCAGCTCGACGTCGACCATCAGCCCGCGGTACAGGGCGATGAAGATCGGCAACTGGATGAGCATCACGAGGCAGCCGCTGGCCGGGTGGTAGTTGTGCTTGCGGAACAGCTCTTGCTGGGCCTTCATCTTGGCTTCAGCGTTGTTCTTGTACTGCTCCTGGATCCGCTTCAGCTCCGGCTGGATCTGCTGCATCTTCAGGGCGCCGATGGCCTGCTTGCGGCTCAAAGGAAACATGGCCCCGCGCACCACGGCCGTGAGCAGGATGATCGCCAGGCCGTAGGTGAACACCACGTAGTCGTGGAAGAAGTGGAGCAGAACCGTCAGCGGCCGGGCAATGAAGCTGAACCAGCCGTAGTAGACCAGCTCGCCCAGCCCGTATTCCGCGTTGGCCAGCAACGACGGCCTCTTCGGGCCGGCAAAGAGGCGGAAGGTGTGGCTGAGCTTCCCGCCGGGCGCAAGCTCCTCGTCGGCCCGGCTGGTCACGCGACAGGTCGTGTTGGTGAGCTTCAGCAGGTCCTTGTCGACCGGGCCCACGCGCATCGCGTCCCACTCGGCGATCCAGGGCTGATCGGGGTCTTGCCCCTGCGGGATGAGCACGGCCGAGAAGTACTGGGCGTCGACGCCGACGTAGCGGACGAACTGGTCCTTGCCGGGCGCGCCGAACTCATCCTCGGCGATCTTCGGGCAGCCGATCTGCCGGAACTCGTAATCGTCCCGGAGGATCACCACGTCGCGCATCCCCGCCGCGCCCCCGAAGAACCCCTCGCGCCCGATCTTGTTGGCGTACCACCACCCTTCGGTGGGCAGGCCCGTGGGACCGTCGAGCTGATAAGCCACTGTGTGCGCCCGGGCACCCACGTTGCGCAGCGTCAGCTCGACCTCGAGGTGGTAGGCGGCGTAGTCGGGGTTCTCGGCCTCGTCCTCGGGGACCTGGGCTAGGCGGTAGGTTTTCAGCAGCTCCAGATCGCGGTGCGGCAGCCGGCGGCGGAACGTGGCCTCGGTTTGATCGTTCGCGCCGGCGTCGAACTGGCCGTTGCGCAGCGTGCCCAGCTCCCACTCACCGTTGCGCAGGTCCAGCCCGTCGAGCTCGAGGAACCGGGCGGGATCGGGGGCCCGAAGGTCCTTGGCCTTCATTCGGCTGACGATCCACTCGATTCCCTCAGTGGCGATGCGGCGCGGCGCGGCGCGGTCGGCCAGCGCCACGAACACGGGCCCCGGCTGTTTCCCGCGCACGGCAATCCATGCCCGCAGGGCTTCGGATGCCACGCTCGGCAAATCGACCCAGTCGGGCTCGCGCCCGCCCTTCTGCATGATCCGCACCTCGCCCTTTTGGAGATTCAAGTCCTCCATGTCGAGCCCGGCCAGCTCTTCCTCGCGCACGTCGAGGTCGACGAAAAGCTGGTGGATGCAGGCGTCGCGGGTCCGCACGTCTTCGAGCTCTTCGTCGTCGAAGCGATCGAGCGTCAAGAGCAGCGATAGCGGGTCGTCGGCTTCCGGGCGGATGACTTCCAGCGGGCGGCGGCCCAGCGTGGTGGCCTCGAGCGACACCGGCTTGCCTCCCCGCAGGACCACCAGATCGACCTCGTCCCCCGGCTTGGTCTTGGTGAGAAAGGCCTCGAGCTGCGCGGGGCTCTTGACGGCCTGGCTGCCGATGGCCTGGCTGGTGATGGCCTGGATCACGTCGCCCGGGCGCAGGCCCGCCGCCGCGGCGGGTGTGCCGGGGCCCACGACTTGCACCGGGCAGCCCTTCCCGTCAAGTTCTGGTGGAATCTCCTCGCGGTCCAGCACCAGATGGCCCAGGTAGCCGGAGCGGTCGTCGAGGTCGCGGTAGCGGGGGCTGGCCAGCTCGATCCGGGCCACCGCCGCGCCCTTGCTGCTGAGCGTGACCAGCATCCGGTAGGGGTTTTTTTCCGGGTCCGGATTGGCCGAACCGAGACAGACCCATTGGCGCGGCGTGGTTCGAGGCTCCGGGCGGATTCTGGCGACGGCCCGGGCCGGCTCGTCCGGCTGGGCGGGTCCCTCTGGCGCGGCGGGTTGCTCTGGGCCGGGTGGCTTTTCTTCGCCATGAGCGCCGTCCCCCTTGGGCGGTGCATCGCGATCGGGCTTTGCGCCGGGCTTCCCCGCGCCGTCGCCATCGTCCTTCGCTCCCGCCGCCGGCTTGCCCGCCTTCTTCGGCGGGTTCATCCGCGACATGATCGAGAAATGCACGAACAGAACGATGAACGACAGCACCAGAAACAGGACAAAACGCCGTTCCATGGATCAAATACCTCTGGGAGCGGGTCCCGGGCAAACCGCAGCGGCTTCAGTCCCGGCGGGGCGAGGGCGGGAAATATCCTACCCTAGTCCATTCTCCAGCCCCCCGCGAATCATGCAATCCCAGAAAAAAGGTACGTAGTACCTTTTTTGCGGCAAAATAGGTAGGACAGGGAACCTTCTGCCGGCGTCAGGATCCCCTATCTTGCCTATCTACCCGCATAAAAGGTACCACTCACCTTTTTTGGGGCTCAGCGGCCGTCGCGGAGCCGGTCGCCCAGGAAGTTGTCCAGCTCCGGCACCCCGTAGATCTTCTCCACGGTTCTATCGAGCGGGTACTCGACGCGCCGGAAGCGGACTACGCCGTCCTCGAGCACCGCGTAGCACGCCCGCCGGTCCCCGTCGCGCGGCTGCCCCACGGAACCGACGTTGATCATGCACTTTTCTTCCCCCAGCCGGTACTCGTGGTTGATTTCGTCGGGGCTGTAGAACTGGCAGCTCTCGGTGAAGACGCCGGGAACGTGGGTATGGCCCTGGAAGGCGTACTGCTTGATCAGGGCGAAGATCTTCTCCAGCTTGCGCTTGTTGTAGATGTCTTCGGGAAAGACGTACTCGTTGAGCGGATTGCGGGCCGAGCCGTGGACGAACAGACGCTCGCCGTCCTGGTGGTTGCGCGGCAGCTCGCCGAGGAAATCCCACCGCCGGTGGCGCTGGTCCACGCTCCCGGCCCCGTTCTCGAGCTGGTTGCGGGTCCAGAAGATGGCCCGCTCGGCGCCGGAGTTGAACCCCTCGGGGTCGAACAAGGCCCCCTGGTCGTGGTTGCCCAAGAGGCAGACCTGGCAGCGCATGGCCTGATCGATGCACTCCCGGGGATTCGGGCCGTAGCCGACGATGTCGCCCAGGCAGAAGACCTCCTCGATCCCCTGCTGCTCGATGTCGGCCAGGACGGCCTCGAGGGCCTCGAGGTTGCTGTGGATGTCGCTGATCAGTGCCCGCTTCACGCTGCACCCCTCATGCGCGCCGGAAGCCCGCCACCGCCGACACGTGGCAAAACTAGCGAAGGTAGGGGGGACTTGGACCCGGCCCTTTCACAGTCTATTGTTCCGCCGGGGGACGGTCAAGCCGATCCAGGCGCCCGCCAGGTCCGCTGGTTAGCGCCACGCTGCGCCTTGAGGGCCCCGTATGACCCCTCGGAAAACCCGTAATGAATAGCCCGTCCCGGGGGTTTTGTACGCGTCCACTGTTCCTCGCAGATGCCCATGCGAATCCTCGCCCTGGAAACCACCGAGCGCGTCGGGAGCGTCGCCGCCTGGCACGATGATAAGCTCTTGCTGCAAAGAGACTTGGCGCCGGACGAGCAGAGCGCCCGGTCGCTGGCGCCGGGGCTTCGCGACCTGCTCGGCCAGGTCGGCTGGCGGCCGGGCGAGGTGGAGCTTGTTGCGGTCAGCCGGGGACCCGGGTCGTTCACCGGGCTGCGAGTCGGGGTGACCGTGGCCAAGACATTTGCCTATGCCGTGGGGGCGGAGATCCTGGGCGTGGATACGCTCGAGACCATCGCCGCGGGCGCACCGGACGTGGTATTCCGGCTCGCGGTCGCCGTGGACGCCCAGCGGGGCGACGTGATGGCCCAACCGTTCGAGCGGGGTGAGGATGGCTGGCTCCGGCCCGTCGAACCGGCCCGCCTGATGCCCGCCGGCGAGTGGTTTGCCGGGCTATCTTCCGGGTGGAACGTGAGCGGCCCCGTGCTGCGCAAGCTGCTTGGGCGCGTCCCGTCGCAGGTCGTCGCTCTGGACGCTGCTTGCTGGCGTCCCACGGCCGCCAACGTCGCCCGCCTGGCCGCCCGAGACCACGCCGCCGGCCGCCGCACTGACCTGTGGGGCCTCGTCCCTCATTACTCCCGCCGGCCCGCAGCCGAGGAGAAATGGGCGAAGCGGCGGGAGTAGCGTGTCACCGCTTGGCGACGGCGGTGGAGCGGTGGAGTGTTGGAGTATTGGGATGCGGCGGGCCAGATCGCCGCGCTGTGGCACGGTCTCCTGACCGTGCCACAACGGCTTCCATCACTCCATCACCCCATCACTCCACTCTTCCATCACCTCCCGGGCCGCCGCGATCGTCGCGTCGATGTCCTGCTCAGCGTGGGCGGTCGACAGGAACAGGGCCTCGTACTGGCTGCAGGGCATGTACACGCCGCGATCGAGCAGGCCCCAGAAGTAACGCCCGAACCGCGCCGTGTCGCAGCGCGAGGCCGTGTCCCAGTCAATGACCGGCTCGGGACTGAAGAAGAGCGTCATCATGGCCCCGGCCCAGCCGACGCTCACGGGAATGCCGGCCTCGCGGGCCGCCGCCTCCAGGCCGAGTGCCAGGCGCGTGGCGAGCTGCTCGAGCCGGCCGTAGGGGTCCGTGTCCCGCAGGATCTCGAGGGTGGCGATGCCCGCGGCGGTGGCCAGGGGGTTGCCGCTCAGGGTGCCGGCCTGGAAGACCTTGCCGGCCGGCAGCATCCGGTCCATGATCTCGGCCTTGCCGCCGTAGGCCCCCACGGGCAGCCCGCCGCCGATGATCTTGCCCAGTGTGGTCAGGTCGGGCGTGACGCCGAACAGGGCCTGGGCCCCGCCGTAGGCCACGCGAAAGCCGCTCATCACCTCGTCGAAGATCAACAGGGCCCCGTGCTCGCGCGTCACCGCGCGGAGTGTCTCGCGGAACGGCAGCGACGCCTTCACGCAGCCCATGTTGCCCGCCACCGGCTCGACGATCACGGCGGCGATGCGCTCTCCGTGCTCGGCAAAGGCGGCTTCGAGCCCCGCCGCGTCGTTGTACCTGAGCACCAGCGTGTCGGCGGCGGTGCCGGGGGTCACGCCGGGCGAGCTGGGGGCCCCCAGCGTGGCGGCCGAGCTGCCCGCGGCCACCAGCAGGCTGTCGACGTGCCCGTGGTAGTTGCCGGCGAACTTGACCACCAGCGGGCGCCCTGTGTAGCCCCGGGCGAGCCGGATCGCGCTCATCGTGGCCTCGGTGCCCGAGCTGACCAGGCGGACCATTTCGATCGAGGGGACGGCCTCGATCAGCAGCTCGGCCAGACGGTTTTCGGCCTCGGTGGGGGCACCGAAGCTCGTGCCGCGGCGCATGGCCGCTTCCACGGCGGCGAGCACCCGGGGATGGGCATGGCCAAGGATCATCGGCCCCCAGGAACCCACGTAGTCGACGTACCGGTTGCCGTCGACGTCGAACAGATAGGCCCCTTCGGCCCGGTCGATGAAGATCGGCTCGCCGCCGACCGCCCCGAAGGCCCGGGCGGGGCTGTTCACGCCGCCGGGCATGAGCTTCAAGGCGCGGGCGAAGGCGGCGCGGCTCTTTTCGTGCTGCATATCGGTCTCCGTGAGTAGACGGGAAGAACGATAACAGATCGCCCCACGGCCGGCAATCGGCCTCTGGCGCCGCGGGCGCACGGCCGATTGACACCGCGCGTCGGTTTTGCGATATTGGGGCCTTGTCGCTTGCCCACCCCTCGTCGGGGGCAGCTACCGGCCCGCGAATAGCCCACGTAGGGAGGGAGATGCCGCCGTGTCGGACTCGATGGAGCAGCTCTACCAGCAGCGCCTGCGTCGCTACGTCACCGCGATGCGCAACGAGAAGCCGGACATGATCCCGATTCGGCCCTTCGTGGCCGAGTACACGGCGGTCTACGCCGGCTACACCATCCAGGAGGTCACCCACGACTACGAAAAGGCGTTCGCCGCGGCCCGGAAGTGCGCGGCCGACTTCGACTGGGACGCGGTCGTGCCGAACATGGTTTACGGCTGGAGCGGCCTGGTCAAAGCGCTTTCGTTGAAGTACTACGCCTGCCCGGGCATCGAGCTGCCGCCCGAGACGCCCTTCCAGTACGTCGAGCCGCCCGAGGAAGAGGCGTGGATGCGGCCCGACGAGTACGACGAGCTGGTGCGCGATCCCACGGGCTATCTCTACAACGTGTGGCTGCCGCGCGTGGCCGAGGACATCAGCCCCATGGGCCAGCCCACCTCGTATCGCAACAACCTCGCGCTGGTGCGTGGCGGCATGGCCATGCTGCAGTACTTCACCGCGTTCGGCACGCAGATCGCCCGGATGCGCAGCGAGTCGGGCACGGTCTCAGCGCTCTCCGGGATACTCAAGGCCCCGTTCGACATCATCGCCGACAAGCTGCGGGGCTACAAAGGGCTCTGCACGGACCTCTTCCGGCAGCCGGAGAAGGTCGAGGCCGCCGTGGAGGCCATGGCGCCGCACCTGTTGCACGTGGCGGCCAGCGGGGCCGACCCTGAGCGCAACCTGCCGGTCGGCTTCTGGATGCACCGCGGCTGCGTGCCGTTCCTGTCGCTGGAGCAGTTCGAGCGGTTCTACTGGCCGACGCTGAAGTGGGTCATCGAGGAGCTGTGGAAGCAGGGCATCCAAACGCTCTTCTACGCCGAGGGAGAGTGGAACCCCAACCTGAAGTATATCGCCGAGCTGCCGGCCGGGAGCATCGTCTACCACGTCGACCGCGGCGACATATTTGAAGTACACCGGACGCTGGGCGAGAAGTTCTGCATAAGCGGCGGCATCCCCAACGACCTCTTGGCCTTCGGCACGCCCCAGGACGTGCGCGAGTGCTGCAAGAAGGTCATCGACGGGGTGGCCCGCGACGGCGGGTACATCATGGACGCCAGCGCCATCATGCAGGACGACACGAAGACCGAGAACCTCCGGGCCATGACCGAGGCCACTCGGGAGTATGGCGTGTACTAGACAAGGAGAAACCGACATGTCCGACCAGGAGCGACCGAGCCCCGCGCCGGGTGTTTGCCAACCCTGGGAAGAGAAGAAGAAGGAGCTGCCGCCGGTGACCGGCGACGAGGAGCTGGTCAAGCGGGTGTGGGAAGACATCGACGGCCTGGCGCATGCCTTCATCTGGCAGTGCCTGGTCTCGTTTTGACCTGACCCGGTTTCCCGGCAAATGATGACGGGAGCCCACTGCCGTCCGTCCCGGCCGCGATCACCGACCGTTGCCAAAACAACCAGTCACCAGAGGGAATCAAGCTCATGACCGACGCGGGCAATCTGGCCGAGGCCCTGGCTAGCTGCAACGAGCAGCGGGTGATGTCGCTGCTCAGCGAGAAGCTCGATGCCGGCACCCCGGCCGCCGAAATCCTCAGCGAGTGCAACCAGGGCATGGCCGAGCTGGGCAACCGCTTCGCCGGCGGCCACTGCTTCCTGCCCGAGCTGATGTTCGGCGGCATGATCATGAAGGCGATCACCGCCGAGCTCGCTCCGCTCTTGGAACAATCGGGGCCGGTCGAGCCGGTCGGCAAGGCCGTCATCGGCACCGTACACCACGACGTCCACGACATCGGCAAGGACATCGTGGTGATGATGCTCCGCGGGATCGGCTTCGAGGTTGTGGACCTGGGCGTCGACGTGCCGCCGGAGAAGTTCATCGAGGCCATCGCCGAGCACAAGCCCCAGGTGGCCGGCTTCAGCGTGCTGTTGACCACCTGCTACAAGTCGGTCTGCGACACGGCCGAGGCCATCGGCGCCGCGGGGCTGCGCGACGGGCTCTCGCTGATGGTCGGCGGCGCCGCGGCCAGCCAACTGCTCGCCGAGAGCGCCGGCTGCGACTTCTACGGCAAAACCGCCGTCGACGGCGTGAAGTTCGCCGGACAACTCGTCGGCGTGTGAGGAGGGGGGAGGACGAGAGCAGGAGTATTGGAGTGATGGAGTACTGGAGCATTCGCCTGCCCCTCTGCGTCCTGGCCCTCCTGGCGGTCGGCCGGGCGGCGCGTGCGCAGGAGTGGGCCCGCGGGATGTTCGACCACACCAGCCACGACTTCGGCACCGTGGCTCGCGGGGCCAAGGTCCAGCATACCTTCACGCTGGAGAACATCTACGAAGAGGACGTCCACATCGCCGCGATCAAGACGAGCTGCGCCTGCACCACGCCCAAGCTCAGCCGGCGGTTGCTCAAGACCTGGGACAAGGCCGAGATCGTGGCTGAGATCGACACCCGGGCGTACAAGGGGCGCAAGGACGCCACGCTCACCGTGGTGCTGGACCAGCCCTTTCCCGCCGAGGTCCGGCTCACGGTGCACACTTACATCCGCAGCGACCTGGTGATCCAGCCGGGCGAGGTGCAGTTCGGCTCGGTGCCCCAGGGCACGCCCGCCACCCGGAAGGTCACGATCAGCTACGCCGGCCGGTCGGACTGGCGCATCGAGCGGGTGGAAAGCACCAACCCCCACCTGACCACCGAACTCGCTCCCGCTTCCGCGGGCACCGGCGAGGTCAACTACACGCTCACGGTGTCCCTCTCGGCCGACGCCCCGGCCGGCTACGTCCACGACCACCTCACCCTGGTCACCAACGACTTCAATCCCCGCACGGCCCGGGTGCCGGTGCCGGTCGAGGGCGTGGTCGTCTCCGCGATCTCCGTGCGTCCGTCGCCGCTGCTGCTGGGCGTGGTCGACGCGGGCGGGACCGCCAAGGGCCGGCTGGTCGTCCACGGCAAGACCCCGTTTCGCATCACGGCCGTGCGCAGCAGCGACCCTCGCTTGAAGTGCAGCCCCCCCGCCCCCGCCGAAGCCAAGATCGTCCACCTCGTCCCCGTCACATTCTCCGCCGGCGCCAAGCCCGGCGAGCTCAGCGCCCGCATCGAAATCCAAACCGACGCCACCCCCGACCCGCTCACGGTCTCCGTCCACGTGCGCGTGATGCCCCGGGGGCCGATGACGTTTTAGGCTTTGTCGGAAGACGGCCGTGGATGGCGGGGGTAGCTTGCCTGCCTCTGCCGAATCCCGGGTCCAAAGGCGGACATGCCGCCCATGGCACCCCGTTCCCGACTTTTCCGACAAAGCCTGGCCAACGCGCGACGCCCGCCGGCGGTCAAAGGGGTTCGGTGTAGGCCGGGAGTCTCGGGCAACTACCAGTCGATCCACGGCCCGGTCAGCGTCATCAGGTAGTCGACGGTCGCGGGTCCCTGGTAGTAGGCCCGGTCGGTGCCGCCCAGCGACGAGATGGCGGTCACCACGTCGAAGTCGAGGACCTGGAAGAACTGGGTCCCGTACCACCACATCTGGGCAAAGTCATCTTGGGCCCACAGGTAGTCGTCGCCATTGGAATCCCGAATCTCGACCGTGTCGTTGCCTTGGTCGGCTTCCGCGTAGACCTCCTCGAAGAGTTTCGCGCGGAGGTAGTAGGTGCTGTTCCAGAGGCTGGTGGCCGTGGCGTCGGCCAACAGGTGGTCGTCGCCCGCCGAATCGCTGAGCGACGCGACGTCGTATCCGCCGACGGTCGAGTAGCCGTGCACGACGTCGAAGTCGTCGACCTGGTTGCGGAAGCCGTCGCCTTGCAGGACGGCCTGGGTGGGGCCGGCCTCGAAGCTGTCGTTTCCGGGGGAGTCGAACAGTCTGGCGATGTCGAAGCCCTGGGTGCCGGTGGCGTACACCGCCTCGAAGAACTTGGCCCGGTTGTAGAAGTTGTTGCCCCACAGGCTGCTCTCGCTGCGGGCGCCGACGAAGTTGTCGTCGCCGGCCGAGTCGTTCAAGTAGGCTTCGTCGTTGCCGCCGTTGGAGGCGTAGGCGTGCACCTCGGAGAAGCCGTCCAGCGACATCTCGAAGCCGCCGCCGGCCAGCGACGCCTGGCGGGGCATGGCGGTGTAGACGTCGTCGCCCGCCGAGTCGTAGAGCCAACCCGTGTCGCTGCCGCCGGCGGTGCTCTCGGCGTACTGGGTCTCGAAGCTCTTGATATAGTGTGAAAATCCGGTACCGATCAGCCAGCCGTGCCCCCGGCCGGCACGGTACTCGTCGTTGCCCGACGAATCGCTCAGGAAGGCCGCGTCGGCGCCGCCGGAGCCGTCGACGGTGATCTGCTCGGCGCTGAACAGGGTGACCGCGTAGTCGGGTCCGACGAGGTGCGCCGAGTCGGGCTTGAGCACCAGCATCTCGTCGCCGGCCGAGCCGACGATCTCGACCGTGTCGACCCCCTGCCCGGCGTTGAAGTGCAGCGTGGTGTTGAGGGCATTGAACGTTTGGACCTGGCCCGCGCCGGTGGTGAGGGTCCCCTGGCCGGTCCGGGCGTCGTAGACCAGCGTGTCGTCGCCGTCGGTGCCGGCGATCTCGGTGACGCCGCTGATTTGCACGTCGCCCTGGCCGTCGGCATCGGTCGGGGTGGCCCAAAGCCCGAAGGGGAAGAGCAGCACCTGCTTCGAGGGGTGCTCCAGGCCCAGCTCGCCGAAGTTGTTCTGCTGGCTGTTCTGCCCGCAGATGGTGAAGACCACGTCGGCGATGACGTTGCCGTCGGGGCTGGCCGTGCCGCCGAGCGTTCCCGGGGTGGCCTTGCCGGGCAGGTAGGCGGCCGGCTGGGTCTCGATGACCGTGTAGGTCCCGGCCACCAACCCCGTGAACTCGTAGAACCCCAGCGCGTCGGTCGTCGTGACCTGGTTCACCGCGTTTCCGTAGACGTCGAAGCCGATCAGGGTGACGGTGGTGTTGGGGATCGGCAGCTCGGCGGGGTCTTTGATGCCGTTGTCGTTGGTGTCGACGTAGACGAAGCCCGAAAGGCGGGAGTTGGCGCAGGCGTTGACGAAGTCGAAACCCTCGTCTTGCGGCTTGACCGCAACGACGCTGTCGAGAATGAAGTCGACGTTCGGCTGGACCGGGTTGTTCAAGGCGATCACGATCTCGTCGACGGCCGCGAACGAGAAACTCAAGGGTTTCGTGAACGCACTGAAGGGCGCTACGTAGGTCGACGGGCTGCTGGGGTTGTTCGGGATCGCGCCGGCGAACGTGGCCGTGTCACCGTCGTCGTCGGTCAGCTCGACGGAGAAGGTCAAGTCCGGCTCGCCGACGCCGGTTTCGACCAAGTCGAGGTCGAATCGCACGGAGGTGTTCGCGCCGCCGTCGGTCAGGTCGACTGAAGAAGCCGCGGTGTAGGTCAGCGTGGCCGTCGTCCCGGCGGTGCCGTTCGAGCCGAAGTCGTAGGTCCCCGCGCCGATGGCCCCGCTGGCCGACGTCACGCCGGCCGTCCCGATGACGTCCACCAGCAAGTCCCGCTGCCAGTCGGTGAGGTTGGTCGACAAGGTGAAGGGGTCGGTATCGAGGGCGGTAATTGCGTAGGTCTTGGCGGAGGCCGGATCGTCGAAATTGTCGATCGGCAGGCTCCCCGCCGCGTAGGGGACGTTGTTGACGACCTCGAACGAGTAAACCGTCTGACCGATCGCGACGAACCCGGACGGGACCTCCTCCACGATGAAGTAGAGGCCGTTGACCAAATTGTCGAAGCTATACTGGCCGTTGGCGTCAGTCTGCTCGGTATGCACTTCCTCGGTCGGGTCGTACTGTTTGTCGTTGTTCTGGTCTCGGTAGAGCGTGATCGTCACGCCGGCTTGGGGCACTTCGCCTTGGGCGTCACCGTCGACGTCCAGGGTCTTGGTGCCGGTCACGCGCGCGGGGGTGAAGAAACCGAAGTCCCGGCCAGCGTCCACTTGGCTCGTCGAGGCCAGCGTGACGGTGTAGTACGCCGGACCGGCCGTCTGCGTGGTATTCGGGGGGAGCTGCGCCCGCACGAAGTACGTTCCCGCGGCCAGACCACCGAAACTGAACCGCCCGGTCAGGGGATTGCTCGTCGTGGTGGCGAGAACCGCGTCGTCGGGCTGCCCGTTGGTGTTATCGTCGCGCAGGAGTTCCAGGGTGACGCTGTCGGGACGGACGGTATCGTCGGGAGTAAAGCCGTTGCCCGTCAGGTCGTCCAGGACCGTGCCCGAGATAGAGGCCAGTAACGTGCGCGGCTCGACGATCTCCAACCGCAACGGGCGGAAGGCCCCGCCGGAGCGGCGCGCGGTGTTCCGGCGTCGACGGCCGCGCCGAGAAAATGAGGAAGAAAGAAGGGACGCAAACCGACCACCTGCGCTGCTGCGCGTCATGGCGTCATCTCCGGGGTGCTAGCTTCTGTGACGCTGAACTACCGACGGGCAACCGGCCGCAAGGCGCGGGCGCCGCCGTCTCGATTCTCGATAAGCTCGGGCAGTTGGCCACGCCCGCGAGAACTCGCTCGGGGGCGGGAAGAGACGCCGGCGGCGGCCCGAGACGATCCGCCGGTCGTCGATCAATTGGCCGGCGCGTTCGTCAGGTGTCGGTCCCCCCGCGGCCTCGACGCCCGCGTCGATACAGGCCGAGCGCCGATAGCGCCGTCGCGAGCAGCGCCCACGAGGCGGGCTCGGGAACGATCTCGATTGATTCCAGAGCGAAGTCGATTTGCGGCGTCAACGCGGTGTTGAACACGATTTCCAGCGAGTCGACGCTGTCGAGCGACACCCCGCTGAAATCCGTAAACGGCACGGAGTACTCGGTGCTGCCCGCGACGTCGCTGAAGCTCTCAGTTGAAGATGCCTGGTGGCCCTGGGTGTCGGTCACGGTCACCTCGGCGTCGAGACTGCCCACGGCGGCGATCCACTCGAAGGTAAACACAAAGCGGTTGTTCGTTCCGCCGTCGGTCAGATCGACACCGCCCAGTCCGTCCGATTCCTCACCGTCGTACGTCAGCCTGACCAGGGCGGAGTGCGCCTGCTGGGTGGCGACCTGCAACGCCCCTCCCGGGGCAATTCCCGCATCGACTCCCACGGCCGCCGACACCGCGACCGACTCCAGCGGCGGCGGGGACGAATCGTACGGCGTTAGGAGAATCTCCCGTTCGCCCCCGAGGATGTAAGTCTCGGTTGGGGTTGGATCGGGCCACGACTTGTCCCATGATGCGTTGTGCTTCAAGGGATACAGATACCAGTTATCGGGAAGACTGGCGTCCACCTCACTGAACGAGTCGACCAACAGAGTCTCTCCATTGGCCGACGCGGCGAAGCACAGCGCCGCAACGACGCAGCCTGCCGCCAACGCGCCGAAACTGCGAATACTGTTCATTTTGCGCCTCGGGCACCGAGCCGGACACGGTTCAACTCGCCTGGTCAGAACGACACCCCGCGCGCCGTTACCCCGGCAACTTCGATGCAATGAGCAGACCTTTGCTGTTCATCCATCTTAAACAGAATGCCCAGAATTGCAAGAACTTGCCTCGATTCACACGTCAGCCACCCCCTGAAGGGGTGGTGTGCTCGGCCGGGCAAGGAGGTCGCCCCAACGGCAGTTCGTTGGGAAACAAGGCATTGCGACGAGGTCCCCCCGGTGCAGGAAGCCGACGCCCGAACGCACCGCCGCGGATGGGGGGATCAGCGACCCGGGCCACGGGCACGTCCCGCGCCTCCCAGATGTACGGCCAGCCCCACCCGCACGAGGGGGAAGAGCAGCCGGCGGCCCAGCACCGTGCCCTTCGTGAGGCCGCGGAACCACGGACACGGCCTGGCCGATGGCGTGGGGTAGGCGTCCGGGTGCGGCGCGGGCACTGGTGCCGGCCACGGTCTTGCTCGAAAGAGAACTCAGAAGCCCCTGATTCCTGTTGCCGACTGGCAACCTGCCGTCCGGAACTCAGCGCTGCACACCGGCAACCTCCGTGCTAAGCTGGCGGCGGACTTCGGCACCGCTCGCGTCCTGGCGAGCGGTTCAATAGACGCGCCATTCAGAGGGGGATCATCATGAGGAAGCAAACTCTGACGTGGCCGTGGGCCGTGCTGGCCGTGCTGGGTGTGACGGGGGTGGGGCTCTCGACCGATTGCTACTCGGCCGAGGTCCCGGCAAATCCCGGGAGCGAGCCCGTTTTCGAGAGGCAAGACCTCTTCGAGTCGGTCCGCATCCCGAACGTCGTGGTGGCCACCGACGGGTCGGTGCTGGCCTTCGCCGGAAGCGGCAAGCTGCTGCGCCGCAGCGAGGACGGCGGCAGGACGTTCAGCCCGGTCCGGGAAGTGGGCCCCGACGCGGGCGGCAGCGCGATCGTCGACTCGGGCACGGGCGACGTGGTGGTGGTCCGCGCCAAGGGGGGCTACCTGTGGCGAAGCCGCGACCACGGCAAGACCTGGCAGCGCGAGGAAATCGTCATCAAGCCGAACCCGCTCGGCCACGGGGCACTGGACAGTGTGCCCGCGCAGACGGCCTGCTCGGAGTCGGGGGTCACGCTGTGTTACGGGAAGCACAAGGGCCGGCTGCTCATGCCCGCCCGGGTCCAGCCGCCTGAGGGCAACAACGACCAGCAGTGGTGGCCGTACAACTACAACACGGCGATCTACAGCGACGACGGCGGCAAGACCTGGCAGACGAGCGGGCCGGTGCAGAGTGGAACCGGCGAGGGGACCTTGGCCGAGCTGTCCGACGGCAGCATCTACTACAACTCCCGGTCGCACATGTCGGTCGACCACCAGCGGCGCATCGCGTGGAGCTACGACGGCGGCGCGATGTTCGTCGACT
>Ga0180438_10004473_pt1 | contig 20105 bp, 19 predicted proteins | sample SS_ome_12_FD_132455 | JGI IMG/M metagenome (GOLD analysis project Ga0180438, IMG submission 132455) | Hypersaline lake sediment archaeal communities from the Salton Sea, California, USA - SS_3_D_2 metaG | ecosystem: Environmental > Aquatic > Non-marine Saline and Alkaline > Hypersaline >... | reverse complement strand
TATTCATAAAATCTGCCGACACCATTACAGGGCAGTCCTCTAGTATCCATTTCTTGACTCTCAATTTTTATAACTTTATGGGTGGGATAAAAGTTTCAAATCGCCGCTTTCCATAAGGAAAACTTTATCACAGAATTGAGCGACTTTTTCGTTATGAGTGACGATAACGGAGGTGAGTCCCTTTTTCCGGTGAAGCTCTCGAATGAGCTCCAGGATAGCCTGGCCGGTTTTCCAATCCATGTTTCCTGTCGGCTCATCGGCTAAAAGAAGTTTCGGCTCACTCACCAGGGCTCTGGCAATGGCCACCCGCTGCTGCTCCCCGCCTGAGAGCTGCGCCGGCCGGACTCGCACTTTTCCTTCTAAAAAAACTTCTCGAAGCATATCCAGAGCTTTCTGCTGAGCAGTCATTTTATCCACGCCTCGGATCAAAAGAGGAAAAGCAATGTTTTCTAAAGTCGTAAATTCGGGCAACAGGTGGTAAAACTGAAAGACAAACCCGATTTTCTGGTTCCTGATCTCCGCCAGCTCTTTCTCATTCTTGGCAAGAAGGTCTTCTCCATCGATCAGGATCTCTCCCTCTGTCGGCCTATCCAGAGCCCCCAACAAATTCAGAAATGTCGTCTTTCCAACTCCCGACATCCCCATGACGGCCACGAGGTCTCCCTTCAGGAGTTCCAGACTGATTCCCTTAAAAACCCGCAGTACCCCATCTGGCAATGGGTATTCTTTACCCAGGTTTGTGGCTTTCACGACATTATTCATATTTCAATGCTATGACGGGATCAACCTTCGCTGCTCTGTGAGAGGGAAAGAGTGTCGAGATAAAACTGATCAGAAGGGTGATGCCCACAATCAGGAATAAATCCAATAATTTGATGCGAAACGGAACGAAGGAGATCTGGTAGATGTCAACCGGAATCTTAATCAGCTCGAACGCGTTGGCCAGCGCGCACCAGACTAATCCCAAGATCGTTCCGGCTACCGTCCCGATGACTCCGATCATCGCTCCCTGGAGGAAAAATATCTTCCGTATATTCCGGGATGTGGCTCCCATGGCCATCAGGATGCCGATGTCTCTCGTTTTTTCCATGACCATCAGTATGAGGGTGGCAATGATGTTCAAGGCCGCCACGATCACGATGAGAGTGATCGTTAAAAACATGATGTTCTTCTCCAGTTTCAGCGCGGAGAAAAGGGATTCATTCAGCTCCATCCAGGTCATGGTGTAGGCCATGGGAGGGACGATTTCTTGAATCTTTGCGGCTATTTTCGGCGCCCGGAAGACATCCTCAATCCTGACCTGAATGTAGCTTATATCACCGTCAAGATTGAACAGATTCTGGCCGGCTTCCAGCCTGATCAATGCCATGGACGAATCAAACTCATACAGCCCTGTGTTGAAAATGCCGGTGACGATAAATCTTTTCGGCCGTGGTATAGGGCCGATCGGTGATAAGCTCATTGATGACGGAGCCCACACTTCAATCACATCTCCGACTCCTGCCCCGAGTCCGATGGCCAACTCCCGGCCGAGAAGGAGGCCTTCTCTCCTCGAGCCGGGCTCCGGGATCTTCCCGCTTTCCAATTCCTGAAGCCACGATGAATAAGGACTCTCCAAATCAAAATCAACCCCTTTCAGCATAACGCCTTTATTCTGGGAGGGTCCTTTTAAAAAGACGTTTTCATGAACCACAGGAGTTGCAGAGATCACTCCCTTCAAACTCTCGATTTCGGATAACAGCGAGGGATAGTCCTTCAACACTCCAGGCCCAAGAGTCGGAACCATGATATGGGACGTGGACTCGAGAATCTTATCCTGCACATCTCCCTGAAAACCGGTGATGAGGGCGATGGCAATGACCAGAGCCATCACTCCGATGGAGATGCCCAGTATGGAAATAAAAGTGATGACAGATATGAATGCCTGCTTCCTCTTGGCAGTCAGGTACCGTCTGGCAACGAACAGTTCATAATTCACTGCCTATAACTCCTTCTGTCGATTCTTCCCGGATTAGAGATCATTCCTTGGTGCGGAGAAGCGGGAAGAGGATCACTTCTCTTATGGATTTTCTGTTGGCAAAGATCATCACCAACCGGTCTATTCCGATTCCTTCTCCTCCTGTGGGAGGAAGTCCGTATTCCAGGGAATCGATATAATCCCTGTCGATCCAGTGGGCGCCCTCATCCCCACTCTTCCTCGCCAGCTCCTGCTGCTCGAACCTCTTTCTCTGCTCCTCAGGATCAGATAACTCACTGTAGCCATTGGCGATCTCCATCCCGCACATGACCAGCTCGAAACGCTCTGCCTCATCCGGGTTATCTTTGGAGGCCTTAGCCAGCGGAGAGACTTCTTTCGGAGGATTCATGACAAAGGTAGGCTGGATGAGGTTGGGTTTGACCTGTTTATCAAAAATCACATCCAGCGCTTTCCCGTAGGAGAGCGTTTTCTTCTCAGAAGTCAGGGTCGAGGCAAATTTTATAATATCAGTCTCATCATCGAACCGGCTGGGCGAAAGGCCGCTGTGAGCGATCAGGGCCTCTTTGAATTTTATTCTTTTCCAGGGTCTTTTCACGGAGATCGTGTGTTCCCCGTATGTGATTTCCTCCTTTCCGAGAAGAGCCAGGCTCATTTGATGAACCAGCTCCTCAGTCAGCTCCATCATGTCGTTGTAATCACTGTACGCCTCGTAAAATTCCAGCATGGTGAATTCCGGGTTGTGTTCGGAAGAGACTCCCTCATTCCTGAAATTCCGGTTAATCTCGTAGACTTTCTCAAACCCCCCGACGGTCAGCCTTTTCAAGTACAACTCTGGCGCAATCCTCAAATACAGGTCCATACTCAATGCATTGTGGAAGGTCTTGAACGGCCGGGCCAGAGCTCCACCCGGAATGGGCTGCATCATGGGGGTTTCCACCTCAACGTAATCCTTCTCATCGAAAAACCTTCGAATGAAGGCAATCAGTTCACTCCTGAGCCTGAACACGTCCCGTTGTTCCGGATTCATGATCAAATCCAGGTATCTCTTTCGATAACGAATCTCCACGTCCTGCAGCCCGTGCCATTTTTCGGGGAGTGGATGAAGACATTTCGCCAAAAAGGTGAAGGATTCAGCTAAAACGGACAGCTCTCCGGTCTTGGTTTTGAACAAGATTCCTTTAACTGAGATGATATCTCCGATATCGATCAGAGAAAAAAGCGAGTAGTTCTTCTTCCCGACTCTGTCTTCTCGCAGGTAGACCTGAAGCCTGGAACGGCTGTCGATGATGTGGAAAAAAGTCGCACGCCCCATCTTTCTGATCGAAGTGACTCTCCCGGGGACGATAACTATTTCTTTCTTCTTCTCTAGTTTTTCACTCGCCAGGGAAGAAAATGCCTCTACAATCTCATGAACAGAATGAGTGGATTCCACCTTGTGCGGAAAAAGGTCAATGTTTTCCTCAGCAAGCTTCTCCATTTTTTCTTTTCGAGCGATTTCCTGGTCACTTATTTTCAGCTCTTGGGCTTGATCCAGGCTTTCTTTTTCTGGTGAGCTTTTCTTTTCAACCATCGTTCTCTTCCTTCAAGGACTCTTTTTTATTTTTCAGGCGTTTTCGAATGGCGTCCAATACGCCGTTGACAAAATTCGCCGCTTCATCACCGCTGTATGCCTTGGCGATTTCAATCGCTTCATTGATAACGACAGCTGGCTCGATATTCTCCTCGTAGAGGAGCTCGAAAACCGCCATTCTCAGGATGTTCCGGTCGATGAGTGCCATCCGGGATAGGCGCCAATGCTCTGAAGCGTTTTGGATGACTGTATCGATCTTTTTATGATGGGAAATAATCCCATTGACCAGCCAGCTGCTGTATTCCCTGGCTGCCTGGTTAGTTTTTTTGTTTTCCCAGTATTGATTCAGCGTCTCTTCGAGCGGCTTGTTATCAAATTCTAAGCGGTAGAGAATCCGCAAAGTCTCTTCCCGGGCTTTCCGTCTTCGGCCCATGAAGCAGCATCCACACTTATTTTAACCCAGCTTCTTTTATCAGGTTCAGGGTCTCCACAATTGAAAACACGGCATCCCAACCCTTATTGCCAGCCTTGGCGCCCGCCCGCTCAATTCCCTGCTCGATCGTATCCACAGTCAGAATGCCAAAAGAAACAGGCACACCCTCATCCATGGCAATCTGGGCTAAACCTTTTGTGACTTCAGCGCTTAAGAAATCGAAGTGAGGCGTGTCCCCTCTTATTAGAGCCCCCAAACAGACGATTCCATCCGCCTTTTTTGCGCTGACTAATTTCTTCACTACCACAGGAATCTCAAATGAACCCGGTACTTTATAAACGGTTATATCCTTCTCATCCGCTCCCAGTTTGTGAAGAGCATCGAGTGCTCCTTCCAACAGTCTCTCCGATATAAACTGGTTAAAACGGCTAACAACCACACCAATCTTCAAGCCTTTTGCCTGCAGCTTTCCTTGATATGTTTCCATTTTTTTCTCCCTTTAACGGCCCTTAAATTTCGCCGCTCTCTTCTCAAGAAAGGCCTTTGTGCCCTCCTTGCTGTCTTCTGTATCGCAGGCCTTCCCGAAGAGCTCGGCTTCCAAGAGGAGGCCTTCTTCCAGAGTCCGGTCTAATCCTTTGTTAATCGCTTCGATGCTATACTCGATAGCCAGAGGACCATGGGCGATAATTTTGCGGGCAAGAGCCTCACAAGTGGGGAAAAGATCTCCCAGCGAAACAACCTGATTAACCAGGCCGATTCGATAAGCTTCCTGGACATCGATCATCTTCCCGCTGAGTACAAGCTCCATGGCTCTGCCTTTCCCGACCAACCTGGCAAGCCTTTGGGTTCCGCCAAAGCCCGGAATCAAACCCAATTTGACCTCGGGCTGTCCCAGCTTAGCATTCTCAGAGGCAATCCGTATATGGCAGGCCAGAGCCAGCTCTGTTCCCCCGCCAAGAGCATATCCATTAATGGCTGCGATGACGAGCTTATTGAAATTCTCTATGACCTTGGTGAGTTCCTGCCCATTGAGGGCATAATTCCTGCCGCCATCAAAATCAAGACGGGCCAGCTCGCTGATATCCGCTCCGGCCACAAACGCCTTTTCCCCGGAGCCAGAGAGAATTATGGCTTTGACCTCAGGGTCTTCCTTAAACGAAAGAAAAGCGCTGCGCAGTTCCTTCAACGTATCCGTGTTCAATGCGTTGAGCTTATCCGGGCGGTTGATGATAATCCAGCCGACACCATCTTTCTTTTTTGTGAGTAGATTCTTGAGTTCCATTTTTCTCTTATCCGATATAATCTCAGCCGACCTTATCCGCACCGACAAAAAATGTCACTTGGACGCCTGCTCTTTCTAAAATTTTTCCTATTTTAACAGATAAATGTCTTTTTTGCACGCCATTTAATGGGGACGTTCCCCAAGGTGCCACCTTAGCTTCAAAGTCATCTTCTATGGTTTTTCTTATATGCGACAGGTAAAAATAGCGAGCAAATTAAGCTAAGGTGGCACCTTGGGGAACGTCCCCATAAACCATTTATTATTGTCTTTACGCTAGTTTTACGATATCATTTTTTTTTGCGTTGAAAAAACACTAACCTTAAATCATTGGAGGATAGAATGAAAACAGCCACAAATTTCAAAGAGCTCCCTGCCGATTTGCTGAGATGGACCTGTGATCCTGAAAAAATACCTGTTTCTACGAGTGATGAGTGCGAACCCTGCGAAGAAATCATCGGCCAGAAACGAGCGCTCAAGGCTATCCAAACCGGTCTGGATATCAAAAGCTTCGGTTACAACATATTCATAACAGGAATGGTCGGAACAGGCCGAACGACAACCATCAAGCAGCTTCTGGAAAAGTTAGAAAAAGGGGATAAAATCCCTGATGATATTCTCTATGTCTTCAATTTTAAAAACCCGGATGAGCCGATGCTGATCACTCTTCCGGCCGGAAAGGGAAAACTTTTCAGAGAAACCATGGACAATATGATCGCCATGCTCAAGACAAATATTCCTGAGATGATAAAAAGCAAGTACTACGCCGAGCAACGGGACGAGATCGTCGAATCCCAGCAGAAGAAGCAGAAAGATATTCTACAAAATTTCGAAGAGGAAGTGGCTAAAGAAGGATTCTCTGTCATTCAGGTCCAGATGGGTCTGTTTGTCAAGCCTGACCTGGTTCCTCTGATTGAGGGGAAGCCCACGCCTTTCAATCAGTTGGAAACCATGGCCAGAGAAGGCAAATTTGACAAAGAGACATTAGAAAGCATGAAGAAAAAATACGAAGAGCTGACCGGCAAACTCGAGGTAGTCTTCGAGCAGATGAAAGAAATCGAGGAGCAAACTCGAAAAAGCCTGAAAGAATGGGATGCTCAGTCTATCACTCCTCTTATTCTCGGGGCCATCAATGAAATCAGGGCCAAATTTCCTGACACTAAAATCAAGAGTTACCTGGATGATGTCGAACAATCCCTCATCAGGAATATCGATCTTTTTAAGGTCAAAAAAAAGGAACAGGGTGAGAAAGAAGTGGAAGCCGTCGACCCCTTCCTGCCTTATCGGGTGAATCTGCTGATCAACAATTCCGAGCTAAAAGGAGCGCCGGTGATCATGGAGACAAATCCCAATTACATCAATCTGTTCGGGTCGATCGAGCTTTCTGCCTCTCGATTCGGTATGGTCCACTCGGACTTCACAAAGATCAAAGCGGGCTCACTTCTCAAGGCGAATGGAGGTTATTTAGTCATCAATGCGCTCGATGCGCTTATCGAGCCCGGAGTCTGGCAAACACTTAAAAGAACCCTGCGGAATCAAAAATTGGAAATCCAGAATTTCGCCTCGCTCTTCATGATTTCCACGACGAGGCTCAAGCCTGAGCCGATTGAATGTGATGTCAAGGTCGTTTTGATCGGGGATGCCTATATCTATTACCTTCTCTATCGTTTGGATGAAGACTTCAAGAAGATATTCAAGATTAAGGCTGAGTTCGATTCGGAAATGAAGAAGGACGCTCAAACTATTAAAGAATATGTTGCTTTCATCAAAAAGATATCAGAAGAAGATAAACTCCTTCCCTTCGATAAGAGCGGAATGGCGGCCATCGTCGAATACGGGACACGTCTCTCCGGACGGCAGAAAAAAATCTCAACACGTTTCCACATCATTGCGGACATTCTCCGAGAGTCCAGCTATTGGGCAAAAAAGGCCAACAAAAAAGTGGTCCGTTGTGAGCATGTGGAACAAGCGATCAAAGAGCACTTTGAACGAGTCAGTCTGATAGAGGACAAGATCCAGGAATTCATCGAAGAGGGAACCATCATGATCGACGCCAAAGGGAAAGTCGAGGGACAGGTCAACGGGCTATCTGTCTACGACATGGGAGAATTCGCTTTCGGCAAGCCCACACGAATCACAGCCAGGACATCTGTAGGAAGAGCGGGAGTTATCAACATCGAGAGAGAAGCGGATTTGAGCGGCCGCACGCACAACAAGGGAGTTCTCATCCTGGGAGGATACCTGCGAGGAAAATACGCCCAGAAGAAGCCATTCTCTCTTTCTGCCAGCATCGCCTTCGAACAGTCTTATTCCGGAGTCGAGGGAGATAGCGCCTCATCGACTGAAGTTTACTCCATCCTCTCCAGCCTGTCGAAACTGCCCTTAAGACAGGATATCGCTGTCACAGGATCGCTTAACCAGAAGGGAGAAATCCAGCCTATAGGGGGGGTCAACGAAAAAATCGAAGGATTCTTCGATGTCTGCAAGGCGAAAGGCCTGACAGGGTCACAGGGAGTCATCATCCCTCATCAGAACATCCAGAATCTCATGCTCCGGAAAGAAGTGATCGAGACAGTCAAGCAGGGAAAATTCCATATCTATCCAATCAAAACTATCGATGAAGGAATCGAAATCCTGACCGGCTTCAAAGCCGGAAAACGAAAAGCCGATGGGACGTTTGAAGAAGATACGGTGAATTATCTTGTCGACGAAGAGCTGAACAGACTAGCGAAAAGCTGGAAAACATTCACAGGACCAGCCGAAAAAGAAAAGGAATCAAAAGAAGAAAAAAACAAATAAGCTAAGTCTTCACTAAATCAACTTTACTTTTTAGACTGTCCACCTCCTTCCGGGTTAGAAACCGCCATTTTCCTGTTTGGAGCTTACCCAGCCTCAATCCCCCGAATCCAACCCTCTTCAGCCGAAGGACTCTATGACCGACAGCCTCAAACATCCTTTTCACTTCTCTCTTTCTTCCCTCATGAATTTCTATCCTGAGAAGAGTCTTTTTCGTACTACCACTCAGCTTGGCTATCCTCGCCGGAGCTGTCTTTTTTCCATCTATGTAAACTCCTCTTTCTAACCGGGAAATCTTTGAAGATTCCGGCACTCCCTTGACTTCAACGACGTAATTCTTCGGGACTCTGTAACGAGGGTGAGCGAGGCGGTGTGCCAGTTCGCCGTTATTCGTCAGGAGCAAGAGGCCCTCGCTATCATAATCCAGTCTCCCAACAGGGTAAATTCTCTCTTTCAGAGAAGGCAGCAGCTCTTTGATCGTCGGTCTCCGGAAAGGATCCTTGAGTGTGACCAGATACCCTGGAGGTTTATTGAGCATTAAGTAGATCATCTCTTCTTCTTTCTCTACTCTTTTGCCGTCCAACTCAACCCTGTCTTTCTCGTCATCGATCTTGGTGCCCAGTATCCGGACCACCCGGCCGTTGACCGTAATCCTTCCCTCCACAATCATCTTATCCACTTCCCTTCTGGAGGCCACTCCTGCCTGAGCCAGGAACTTGTTCAACCGGATTTGCATTTTTAGTAATCACTCCCGAGCAGATGAACGTTTCCTATCCTCACATTCTGCAAGCCGGCCTCATGAGCCGCCTGCCTGCACTCTTCGGCATGGCGGCGAGAGGTGACAGGCATGTCCCGGAAATAAAAATGAGGGTAAAATCCGAGTAGAGCATAGGGAATATTCGGATCGAAGCCGGCTATAAATTCAGCAATCTGGAAGACCTCCTCCTTCTCGACATAACCCGGGACGAGAAGAGTGCTGGCCACAACCAGGGGAAAGTCTTCCCGTTTTTTGATCCACTTTGACGCCAATTCAAAATTGCTCTTTGTCTGACTGTTGCTTCGCCCACACAGAGCCACATTCAAGTTCTGATGATAAGTCTTCAAGTCAAATTTGACGCAACCGCCGCTTTCCAGAGCGATCTCCAGGATTTCTTCTAAAAGCCGGCTGTCCATTGTCCCGTTCGTCTCCCAGCAGACTCTCAAAATCTTCTTGTTCTTCCGGTCGATGGCGAGATGGGATGTCTGGATGGAATGAAGAAGTTGGGGAGACGGATCGCCTCCGAAGTAGCAAATACAGGACGTCATCCTGTCCACAGCTTGCGCCAATTCTTGAGATGTATGAGGTTTCTTGTCTCGCAGGTCTTCCCGATAATGCCAGTTCTGGCAGAACAGGCAGTTGAATGTGCACCCATGATAGAAAACAGCCAGGTTTTTATAGCCGTATTCAGGGCCCCGGGAATAAGAAAATTCAGGGAATCCGGCGCTCGTACCGCCCGGACAGGCCCAATCAGCCACACAATTCGTGGGCAAAGAGTCATAATACCAGGAAAAGCAACCTTGCTCGGGAAGAGGTGTGATTTGTGTGCCATCCTTGTTTTCCCGCACTCCGCAGTAACCTGCATCTCCCTCTCCTATTTTGCACCGGTTGAAACAATACCTGCAGGTAATACCTTTCTTGTCACGAGGCGGAGAAGAAGGAAGGTCGAAACGCTCTCTTGAAGCCTGATGAGCTTTCTGGATGTGGGACTCGACCGACCGGAAATCTTTAAGAACGCATTGACGGCACACGCCTAAGAATTGAGATATAAGGGCGGAGTCTGTCCCGCAGTTGATGCATTTCCCCATCTTCAGAGATAGAAAGCCGCCCTTCCTTGAGGAATAAAGACGGGCTTCCTCAGTTTATGAAAAAAGAAATGTGAAGGAATTCTTTAATTTAAAAATATATGTTGATCCCAACGGCAAGGGAATAGTTTCCCAATTCCAGGTCATTCCCGTCGATAGTGGCATTCCCTACGCGCCGTTTTCCTTCCGCAACGAGAGCAATATTCGCAAACTGCAACTCCAGACCAACCCCGTAATTATAGCCTCCCTTATTATCCTTGCCCACATTGGAGATGTCTGTCATATAAATGCCATACCCACCGGTTATATAAGGCTTGAAGATGACCAGGGAGAACGGAAAAAGCTTGACATTCACGCCGACAAACTGGTACTCCAGTGTCTCTCCATTCCAATCCACTACGCTGCTCACAGTCTGTTCAATTTCATAGTCAGAACGGATATAGGTGGCTTCAATGGCAAGAATCGAATACTTTATTCCGAGGCGTCCTCCATAAAAAAGCGAATTGCCCGCACCAAAATCTTCGCTTCCTAAGTCTGGAAGTTCCGGAGTCGAAGTCGAATAACCGACCTGGGCTCCGATGTAGAGCTTCTGCGCGTGGAGGCCAGAGGCCGATAAAAGCAAAAAGGCAACAACTAAACCAGAAATCATGATTTTTTTCATTTTTTCACCTCACTTCCTTATATATGCAAACCCAAGAACTCGCCCGCATTATTTGAAACTCATTATAAATAAATAAGATAAAATCTTTAAAATGTCAAGTCAAACACACCTCCCTATCACTTATCGAGCCTCGGTTTAGCCAGGATTTCCATGACACGAAGGTCAAAAAAAGTTTGAGCATTCGCCGGACGAAGAAGAATGGCGGTGTCCGCGCCGCGAGCGGTGCCTCCCACAGCCACACAGGGCTCTTTGGTGGAAATGAATCCCGCATCTGCGGCCATTAAGGCAATCTCGATAGCCACTTTTGTTCCTTCGCCAAAAATCCGCAGTGTGTAGGCCATTATCTCCTCGAGCTCGTACGTTCCCAGCTTCTTCCTGACCGCACGGCCCACTCCTCCCAGAGCATGCTGGCAGGTCAGGATCCTGGCGCCAGCCCTTTCAATTGTTGTGCGGGATTCCTGCTGGAACTCCTGATAATCCGGTTCCATAAACCCGGTTGAGTGCGTGACAATCACCAGGTTCTTCACTTTAAAGAGTTCCGCAGCCAACACACCTGTTCTTCCCGATGAGGAAGCCACGACCACGTTCTGAACTCCGAGCTCTTCGGCCCGATTCGCAGCGATCTCCAGAGTTCTTTTGGTGTTTTTTCCGCCCGCATCCTTAAAATAAACACACGGAATGGACAGTTCAGAGGTGTTCTTACTTTTTTCAGCCGACATACTCGATTCTCCTTTTATTTAAAAAACGAGGATAGGAAAAATGGGGACAGGATCCTTTTTCTCGAGAAAAGGGACAGTCCCTGTATTCCTTATCAAAAAGACTGAAAGGGACAGTCCCAACAAAGTATCCTCTCCCCATTTTTCCTCCATTTTTCTTCACTACGGCGTGATTAAGATTTTTATCATCTCTGGCTTTTGAGCCATGGCAAAAGCCTTGTCGAACTTATCCAGAGGAAAATCCGCATCCACCAGTACCTCAACATCGACTGATTTCTTCTTTAGAACATCGATGGCTTTAGGAAAAGGGCCACAGCGAGAGCCGACGAGCTGAATCTCATCGACGACAATCTTAGATATATCCACACCTGCCTTCTGTTTGAAGGTACTCTTGAGCACGACCCTCCCTCTTGGCTTCACCCGGAACAAGGCTTCTTCAATCCCCGTCTCCTCACCCGTGGCTTCCACTACAACATCGAACCTCTGCTCCAATTTTTCTCCAGAAAGTGATGTGGAGATATTCCTCCTCTTCAAGATTTCAAGCTTCCTTTTATGTTTTCCGCGACAATGCACCTTTTCAGTCCTTAGCTTCATGACCTGAGCCACGAGCAAACCCAGCTTCCCATCTCCCAGGATAAGCACTGAATCCTTTCTGCCGAGAGGTATTTGCTCCAGAATCTCAAGCGCCGCCGCCAGGGGCTCGATGAAGACTCCTTCTGCATCCGAGATGCTTGAAGGAAGAGGATGAAGATTCTTCAAAGGAAGAGTCAGAAACTGAGCAAAAGCTCCATCCCTGTTCTGGATACCCAAAACGCTTCTTGAGAGACAATGAAGGGCCAAACCTTTTCGGCACAGGTCGCATTCTCCGCAAGGAAGGTTTATCTCTCCAACAACTCTTTTACCCACCCAGCTTTTTTTTGGAGCCTGTATGACCTGACCCACAAACTCATGCCCGAGCACGCCTTCAAATCCCATGTACCCCTTCACCAATTCCAGGTCTGTGTTGCAGATTCCGGCCTTGAGAACCTTGACTAGCGCCTCATTCTCTGAAGGGGAAGGCTGAGGAATATCCTTGAGACGAAGCTCTTCCTTTTCCAGGACTACGGCTTTCATTTACCCTGTCTCATTGTGTGTTCTCTCCGAAAAGTTGTCAAGAAAAAAGAAGAAACGAAAACCTTTGCTTCCCTGCATCGTATCATTTAGAGTAAAATATTTTAGAAGACGATGGCGAGAGTCGATTTTTCCGAATCCGTGTCCATGGCCATGGGATCTCTCTGGTCCAATAAACTGAGGACATTCCTGACACTGCTGGGCATCATCATCGGCGTCCTGACCATCATCGCGGTGGTTTCCATCATCCAGGGTCTCAACAACTATGTCTACACTCAGTTTGCTTTTTTTGGCGCGAATGATTTCACAGTTTCCAAGTTTGCTATGACCGGGGGCTCCTTGAGTGAGTACCGGGAGATGCTCAAGCGAAAAAACCTGACGCTGGACGAGATGAGAATCCTCCGCCAGAAGTGCCAATCCTGTGAACTGGTGGGAGCGTCTGTCTCCACAAGCCGAACCGTCAAATTCAGGAATCAATACTTGAGAGATGTGGAGATCAGAGGGATCACTCACCTGGACCACATGATCGGATCCGTGTTGGAACTGGACAGAGGACGGCATATCTTGAAGGAAGACGATGACCACTCCCGCTCTGTCTGCATCATCGGCACCGATATTGTCGAGAAGCTGTTTCCTTATCTGGACCCGCTCGGCAAGTGGATCAAAATAGGCTCGCACAACTTTCTGGTGGTCGGAATCGGCGAGAAAAAAGGGAAGCTCCTGGGAATGAGCCAGGATAATTATGTCAGGATTCCCATCTCCACTTTCCATAAGATCTACGGCTCGAGAAGGAGCATCAACATCAACATCCACACCTCCTCTCAGGAGCAGATGGAGATAGCTCAGGAGGAAGTGAGGACTATCCTTCGCTCCCGGCGCCATCTCTCCTTCAACGACAAGGACGATTTCTCCTTTGCGAGCTCAGAGACATTCATTGATATGTACCGAACAGCGACATCAAGCATCTATTTCGCCATGATCGCTATCTCTTCCATAGCCCTTCTCGTGGGTGGAATCGTAGTCATGAACATCATGCTCGTGGCTGTCACCGAACGGACAAAGGAAATCGGCATCCGCATGTCTGTCGGCGCGCGGCGATTGGACATCCTCTTCCAGTTTCTGATCGAATCAGCCGCTATTTCCACCACCGGCGGATTGATCGGAATTCTCATCGGATTCATCCTCGCCAAGATCGTATCGGCCGCGACTTCTCTGCCTTCGACCTTAGATCCCGGCTCCATTATTGTTGCCATCATTGTCTCCGGGTCTGTGGGCATCTTTTTCGGGCTCTACCCGGCCAACAAGGCGGCCAAGCTGAATCCCATCGAAGCGTTGAGGTCAGAACAATGAGACTGGGCATACTGAAAGAAATCGTTCAGATGGCATTCGATTCTCTCAGGAACCATAAACTCCGCTCCTTTCTGACGCTGCTGGGAATCATGATCGGGGTGATGACAGTCATCGGAATGGTCTCGATCATCCAGGGATTGAACCGCGCGTTCCTCGCCGAACTGGAATCCGCCGGTTCAGATTTGATCATGGTCACCAAAAACGATCCCGTTCAAATGGGCAACCGTTCAGAGGAAGAAAGACAGAGAAAGGACCTCACCTTTGAAGATGCACTGGCCATAGAGAATGAATGTTCGCTGGTCAAGGCCGTCGCTGTCGACCTGGCTGCGAATATTTTCGAGAGCATTCCGATCAAATACCAGAACATAAAAAGTCAGGATGCTTTTATACTGGGAATGAACGAAAAATGGCCCGAGGTTATCACCCTTTATCTGCCGACATCCGGACGATTCATAACCGATTCCGATATCCAGCACCGGGCCAAAGTCTGCGTTCTGGGCTCTGAACTAGCTGAGACTCTCTTTCCCCATACAGATCCTTTAGAGAAAAAAATCAGGATCGGCCCTGAAGAATTCACGGTCATAGGTGTGCTCCAAAAAAGAGGAAGCATGTTCGGACAGAGCCGGGATAACTTCGTCGGAATCCCCATCACCACTCTCATGAAGTACTATGCCTACGATCTGGAACGGATCGAGATCATCGCCATTCCCAGGGGACACGGCAACATCCAAGAGGCGATGGACCAGATCATCAACGTGCTCCGGACAAGAAGAAAGGTGGGGTTCGGCAAACCCAATGACTTCGCGATCTACACGCAAGATACCTTTATCGACCTCTACAACCGATTGACCGGGGCTGTCTTTCTCGTCATGATCGTCATCTCCTCCATCGGACTTCTTGTGGGTGGGATCGGTGTGATGAACATCATGCTTGTCTCAGTCAAGGAAAGAACCCGCGAGATCGGCATCCGTAAAGCTCTCGGCGCCCGTTCCTCAGATATACTCAAGCAGTTTTTGATCGAGGCGATCTTTTTAACCGGAGTCGGAGGAATTACCGGCGTGGTCATCGGATTCGGTATCGCTTTCCTCGTCAAAGCGGCGACTCCCCTGCCGGCGTCAGTCACTCCCTGGTCCGTGATCGCAGGGCTGCTTGTTTCTATTTCTGTGGGGCTTTTCTTCGGGATCTTCCCGGCACAAAAAGCCGCCAAGCTCGACCCAATCATCTCCCTCCGTTACGAATAAAAAAGCTCAGGGCAGTGGAGTCCGAAAACACACCAATTTTACCCCCAGCGAAATCAGTGCTTCTATTTTGCGAAGGCTTTTGGGTGGAAAAAACTGTTTGAAAGCGGAGCATACGGTTCTCTCACTCGCTGCCCTTCGCTTATATACCGAGGGGGAAAAGCAAAGAACCGGCACTCAAAATCTGAAGGGAGCGAAATCCTTTCCGTGTATTTTAGTCATAAAGTTATACACACACAACGGAAGAGAATCTTTTAGGAAAACCGGAGGTGATGTCTTAAATCTTTTTTTCGACGAATTGCTGGGCTTTTTCAAGGGCTTGAGCAATATTCTCCGCCCTCTCACCTGCGAGCTCGACCAGAGAGGACCTTCCTCCTCCTTTTCCGTTTATCAGAGGCGACACCAGAGGCACGAGTTCTCTCATATCGATGCTGAGTTCCTCAGAACAGGCCAGGATGAGATGTCCTCTCTCCTCTCCTTTCAAACCGAAGAGGACGACGAAATCGCCTTGGCGGATGATGTTCAGCGCCAGAGATCTCACTTCCTCGTGGGTTTTCTCGGCAAAGATCTTCTTGAGTATCTTTCCCTTCGCACTTTCGATGATTTCTTGAGCTTCATACACAGCCATTCTTTCCCGCATCTTCCTGATTAAACTCTTCTGGGATTTCAGGTCTGAAAACAGCTTCTCTATGGAAGAGGGAACCTCCCGTTCATGGACGGTCAATCTGTTTGAAAGCTCACGCAGTATTCTGTTTTTCAACAGATAATCCAGAAAAGCTCTTCTGCCGCAGATAAAATCAAAGCGGAGATTGTCCCTGATCCTCTCCCATCGGAGTATTTTTATCAAACCCACCTCACCTGTCCTGCGGACGTGGGTTCCTCCACACGCCGAATAATCGAAATCAGAGACTTCAACCACTCTGATGAGACCTTTTTTCTTCGGTGGCCTTCTCAACGGCAGGGTTCCGATTTTATCCTCAGGTAAAGAATGTATCTTCACTTCTCTGTCCTGATATATGATCTCATTGGCGCGAGTTTCCACGCGTTCGAGGTCCTCATCGGAAACCTTCCGCAGATCCATCTCCAGAGTCGAAGTGGCTTCTCCCAGATGGAAAGCGAGAGTTTCTGCCTCCAAGAGCTCGTGAAAACTCTGCGAGAGGATATGCTGGCCCGAATGCTGCTGCATATGGTCAAACCGTCTCTCCCAGTCAATTTTTCCTTTGATGTTTTCTGCCTGGATATCCTTCTCAATTAAATGGACAATTCTGCTGTCTTCCTCGAAAACCTTGACCACCTCGACTCCGTCAATCCACCCTCTATCATAAGGCTGCCCTCCGGATTCCGGATAAAAACAGGTCTGATCAAGGATGACTGCCGGTTTCTGCTCCTTTGTTCCCCTCTCCACGATTCGAGCCTCAAATTCAACCTGATACGGATCATCCAGGTACAGCCGTACTGTTTCCCCTTTCATTTAATTCTCCTTCTGAATAATCGCCGCATGACACCTCTTTTTATGAATGAATGAGGTTAAATGATGCGCAGGAACAATAATACCAAAAAAGCCGCTATAAAGATAACCACAGTGGGCCAGAGCAGTATTTTGTAGACATCGCGCAAATCGGCTTTAAAAAAGTCCAGGGTCAGAACCAGGCAGAGGTGTGCGGGAGAAAGAAGGATCCCCACAAAACCGCTGACGTAAGCAAAAAGCACCAGCACCATATCCGGATTTTCCACGCCAAAGATCGGAAGCAGAAGAGGAAAGGAAATGCCGACATAGGCATGATTGACACCCGTCAGCAACCCCAGAAAAAAGGGCACTGTAAAAAGCAACAGGTAGGCGGAAACTCCTTCAGGCTGGAAAACAGTGGTCACTGAACTCAAAGCTCCGGAGACTTCGAGTATTCTTTTAAAGACCATGACAGAGGCGATGAGAAAAAGAGTTTTTAGAGAGATGCTCTGCCAAATAATCCGCAGGCGTTCGCCAAGGCTCATCTTGAAAAAAACTTGCGTCAACAAAGAAGTAACAGCCAGCGACAGAAGCATGCTGAGCCTGAAGACAAAAATCAAGATAATGACTAAAAAAATGGGCCAGATGCTGTACAAAAGACTGAGCATGCTGTTCAGGGCTCTCCGGTCGACTTTCTCACTCGGAAGCCTGGGAACGTGCTTGAAAAGGATGATCAATCCCAGTACTGCGGCCAGAATCGTGAATGGAAACTGAACAGAGGCAATTCTTTTTATAGGAATCTGGAGGATGGCTGATGCCAGGATCACATTGACATACAGAGGCCAGCAGTATTCCCAGATATGGCGAAACCAGTAGTTGAGAAAGGTCTTCCAGGCAGGCGTCAGCTTCCAGCGCTGCCCGGCTTCCTCCACGATCGGCGCAGACATTAAAGCTCCGCCGATCATGGGCAAAAACCCTATGAAAGAAGAAGGCAGCGCGAGGATCAAGCGGGGCTCCGGGACTAAATTCTTCAAAGAATCCACCATTTTTCTGAAATTTCCTTTGACCTGGAGAAGGCTTCCCAGATAGAGGACAAGAATAATAATCCCGATCAGGCTGAGAGTCTCGGTGGAGATTAAAGCCTCCAGTATGTTTCGAGCCAGAACGGGAATACCAAGGCTGAAAGCCATTCCCGTCAGCAGGGCTCCCAGGAAGAGCACCAAACCCAGATCCCACTTCTTCTTGATCAAAAAGAGGAGGACCAGAATGATGAGGATAATCTTAAGAAGCTCTATCATGGATTCCTGAAAAAGTGTCACATCTCAACATGGGACATATTTCATAGAATTATCAACAGCAAAGGTTATAAGCAGTTGATGAATTGAGCAATAAATAAAGAAAGAGTAAATGTCGAATGTTGAGATGCGACCCAATTTATTTATATTTTCTCTTATAAGGAAGAAAGGATGCGCGCTGTGATCTTGAAGTGTTTTTTAGCCACTTTATCCAAGGCCTGGGCACCTTGGGCTTTGACCAATCTCAACCCGGCTTCCTCCACAAGAGAGGAAGCCCCCTTCGGAAGTTCGATGCCGATATCCTGGGAAAGAAAATAAAGCCGCTTCAAAAACTCCGCTCTGGCCAGAATCGAGGCCGCCGCCACGGCTAAATCTGCCTCTGCTTTGGGCCTCTGGATGAGCTCGATGCTCTTTCCTCTTTTCATCAGAGCGTTGAGGACATAAGCCTTGTCTCCAAACTGGTCTGTGATGGCCAGCTTACAATTGACTTCCTCCAGTACGTTCTCGATAGCTCGAGAATGGGCCCAGGCAAGGATACGGTTGAGATTCCTCAGTTTGGTGTAAAGCTCGTTATACTTTTCCGGGCCGATGGCAACGATTGAATGTTTAAATCCTTTTTTAACCAGCTCGGCCAGTTCGCGGACGCGGTTGTCGGAAAATCTTTTGCTGTCTTTCACTCCCAGCTCTGAAAGGACTTTATCCTGGCCTTCGGGGAGAAAGACGCCGGCCACGACAAGAGGACCGAAATAGTCCCCTTTTCCGGATTCATCAGTCCCGATTCGCCCTTTCTCGGCAGGGAAAAGTTCAGATTGCTGCATCGAATCCTTATTGAATCTTCAGCGCAGGAGGAAACGGGTTTTTGCTTCTTTGATCAAATCCGGCCTGAATTTCGGATGGGCAATGTTGATCAAAGCCACGGTTCTCTCCTGCAGGTTTTTTCCATGAAGATTGGCCACTCCATACTCTGTGACCACATACTTGACATCGGCTCTGGTTGTGACCACACCTGCTCCTTTTTTCAGAAAAGGCACGATCCTGGAAATTTCATTATTCTTGGCTGTCGAGGGAAGGGCAATAATCGGCTTGCCTCCCTTGGAATGAGCCGCTCCCCGAATGAAATCGACCTGCCCTCCAAAACCGCTGTATATGTATGTCCCGACTGAATCAGAACAGACCTGACCTGTAATATCAACCTCGATGGCAGAGTTGATCGCTATCATATTTTCATTCCGGGAAACATTGAACGGGTGATTCGTGTAATCCGTGGGGTGGGCTTCAAAAACAGGATTATTGTCCACGAAATCATAAAGCCGCTCGGAACCGAGAATAAAGGTCAAGATCACTTTGTAGGGATGAAATGTTTTTTTGGCTCCGGTAATTATTCCGGCTTCAATGGCTTCCATCACTCCATCGGAAACCATCTCTGTGTGAATGCCTAAATCACGCCTTTCCTTCAAAGCAGAAAGGACAGCATCAGGAATCCCACCGATTCCCAGCTGCAGGGTCGAGCCATCTTCGATCAACTCGGCAATAAAATGACCGATTTTTCTCTCCACTTCAGTAAAAGGATTTCTCTCAAGCTGGGGCAACTCTTCGGAAATTTCCACAACTTTGTGCACGCGGGAGACATGGATAAAGGAGTCTCCTAAAACGCGCGGCATCTTTTCATTGACCTGGGCGATGACAATTTTCGCTTTTTCCGCAGCCGCCTTAGACGCCAAGACTTCGACTCCGAAACTCATGAATCCATGCTCGTCCGGGGGAGAGAGATGAAGCATGGCGACATCAAGGGGCATCTGATCAGAATAGATCAAACCTGGAATCTGGTGCAGAAAAATGGGTATATAGTCCGCTCGCCCCTCGTTTATGGCTTTCCTGTCTGCCGGCCCGACAAACAGGGAGTTGTGACGGAAATGCCCCTCCATATCAGGCTTGGAAAGAGGATCTTCGCCTAAAAGAAGAACGTGAGTCAGCTCGACATCCTCAAGCTCGTCTTTCCTCGAAGCCAAGGCGTTCATCAAGACATAGGGAGTGGCTGCGTTTCCGCTGATATAGACCCGGTCACTGCTCTTGATCACAGAGACTGCGTCTTCGGCAGTGACCAGTTTCATTTTGTAATCATCTACCCAGCTCATTGTAATTTCTCGATTAAAATGATGAACATTGTAAATAATCTTTTTTAAGAGATTGCCACGCAAGCTCGCAATGACACTCTTGTCGAACTCTTCAATTTTCTGATGTTATCTAGCATTTTTTCACTAGGGTTGAGTTCATTTGGCTTTGAGACTTTATGAATTTTACGTATTATTTCTTGCCTTTGACCGTCTTGGCTCCCTGTTTTTTTCCCTTTAACGATTTCAAGTATTTATCCATCTCGGTGGCAGCCACAC
>Ga0180438_10004472_pt1 | contig 20105 bp, 18 predicted proteins | sample SS_ome_12_FD_132455 | JGI IMG/M metagenome (GOLD analysis project Ga0180438, IMG submission 132455) | Hypersaline lake sediment archaeal communities from the Salton Sea, California, USA - SS_3_D_2 metaG | ecosystem: Environmental > Aquatic > Non-marine Saline and Alkaline > Hypersaline >... | reverse complement strand
TCGCGCTGCCCGTGGACGACCACCTCGAGTCCCAACAACACCCGCCGGTCTGCTCCACCGACGCGGGTGATGCGGAGGAAGCCGTTTTCAATGCCAGTGACCATCAGTCCAATTTCGTCGATATGGGCCGCCAGCATCAACTTGGGTCGAGAGATATCGGCCGGTTCATCGGCTTTCGTTCGGGACGAGGGTTGCGTCGACCTGTCAGGCGGTGTGCCCTTCTTGAGGGCAATCAAACTGCCCGTCTTGCCCTCGCGTATCTCGTCCACGAAAGGCTGCCAGGCCTGGCGCAGCAGGTCGCGCACGTTTCCCTCGTACCCGGCGATGCCGTCGGCCTCCGAAAGTTTTTTCAATAGGGGTATAACTTCCACACAGGGCTCCTTTGTACCTGTATACTTGTGTACTTGTATACTGATAGACTTGTGTCCTCGTTTCAGCGAGCGCTCACGATTCCAGCGTCGCCGTGATTGTCGCCGTAGCCGTAATGGTCGATGTTACAGTCGCCGTAGGCGTTTGGGTCGGTTGCTTTGTCGCCGTAGGTGTATGGGTTGGCGTCTGCGTTGGCTCTGGTGTGTCGGTCGCTGTCTCCGTCGGTAGTGGTGTGTCCGTCGGCGTATCAGTCGGAGCTGGGGTATCTGTGGGCGTCGATGTGGACGTGGGTGTCACCGTAGGGCTCAGTGTTGGCGTGGCCGTTGGGGCCGGGGTGTCCGTGGGTGTCGGCGGGGTGGTAGGTGTGACGTCAGGCGTGGGTGTATACGTGGGTGGAAACCACTGGGTGGGGGTGGGCGGCAGCGTCTCCGTTGGTTCCTCCGTCTCCAGAGCGGGCGTGGCCGAAGGCAATGTGGTGGCCGTGCCGGTGGGCGTCGGCGTGGACATCCTGGACGCAGGTCTCAGCACCAGCATAGAGACACCGATGCAGTAACATGGCAGTGTCAAGAGGATGATGCTGGCCAGCACCCAGTGAATCGGACGCCAATCGGTCATGTCAGGCATTAGACGACTCCATCTCATGAGGCTGCGCTATGATAGCACCGTTGATAGGGTTTGTCAAAGCGACCCCCGGTGCTTGTCAATTGGCGCCGATGTAGGTACAATACCCTCCGTGAATCAAAGGCTTGTAGTCCGCGTTCTCTTGCTCATCGTCGTCGCCGTTTATTCCGCGATTGGCGTTCTCTACGCGGCGTTTACCCCCACCTGGCAGGTCCCGGATGAGCCCGCCCACTATAACTACGTGCGCGCGCTGGCCGAAGGCCGGGGTTTCCCGGTTATTGAGCCTGGCGACTACGATCAAATGTATCTCGGGCGACTCACGTCGGATGGTTTCCCGCCAGACCTGTCGATTGAACAGGTGGAGTACGAGGATCACCAGCCACCGCTCTACTACCTGCTGGCCACGCCCGTCTATCGGCTCACTGGCGGCGCGGTGCTGCCACTGCGGCTGCTGTCCGTGCTTTTCGGGGCTGGACTGCTGATCGTCGTCTTTGGGACGGTCAGGGCGGTTTTTCCAACGCGGCCTGATCTAGCACTGATGACCGCTGCGTTCGTGGCCTTCATCCCCCAGCACGTGGCGATGAGCGCAGGGGTGAACAACGACGCGTTGGCAGAGCTCGTGCTGGGCGGCACGCTGTGGGTGCTGACGGCGGTCTACGTCGGCAGAGGCGAGGACCGGCCGTGGCCGGTTGGGTTGCTGCTGGGGGCGGCGTTGCTGACCAAGGCCACGGTTTACATGGTGGTAGGGGTGGCTGTGTGCGCGGTGGTGATCCGCTGGCGGCGAGAGCGACGGACGTGGACGTGGGCGGTGGTACAGTTGGTCTGGATGCTCGTGCCGGCGGTGCTGGTTTCCGGCCCCTGGTTCATCCGCAACGGGCTCACCTATGGCTGGCATGACCTGCTGGGCCTGGCACGGCACAACGCGGTCGTCGAAGGACAACCGCGCTCCTCCGAATGGCTGGCGCTCTACGGATGGGTTGGGCTTATGAGCCGTATGGGCCGTACGACATTCCATAGTTTCTGGGGACAGTTCGGCTGGATGGCCGTGGTGCTACCGAGGTTCATCTACGCGGCCCTGGCCTTCCTGAGTGCCCTGCTGTTCGCTGGCTTCCTGTGGTGGCTGCTTGATCGACGTCGGCCCCGGCTCGCGCCAGGCCAGCGCGTCAGCCTGCTCCTGTTCTTGGTTACGTTCATCCTGACGCTGATTGAGTATCTGGGGTACAATCTTACGTTCGTCCAGCACCAGGGCCGCTATTTGTTCCCTGCGCTTATCCCGATCGGGACGGCGGCGGCGTTGGGCCTGAGCACCCTGTCGAAAGTCCTGCCGCGCAGGGTGCGCCCGTGGACGACGGGCGCTGTTTTCGCCGGGTTGGCCGTGCTGGACGTAATCTGTCTGTTTCGATTCATAGTTCCATATTTGGCGAGGTAATCGATGGAGCCACTTGCCCCTGGACTGGTTGGTGAAACGGAGACAATCGTGAGCGAGGCGGACACCGCGGCCCGTTGGGGCAGTGGACTGGTGCCGGTGTTTGGCACGCCTGCCCTGGTGGGCCTGATGGAGGGTGCCGCTGTGCAGGCACTGGTGCATTCTCTTTCACCTGGACAGACCTCCGTAGGGGGGCGGATTGACGTGTGCCACCTGGCTCCCACGCCGGTGGGAATGCGGGTCCGCGCCCGGGCCGAGTTACGCGAGGTTGATCGGCGCAGGCTCGTGTTTCGTGTAGAGGCGTGGGACGAGGTGGAGAAGATTGGCCAGGCCACGCACGAGCGCTTCGTCATCGACGAGGAGCGCTTCATCGCCAAGGCGCGGGCCAAAGGGACGGAGGGTGGAGAGTAGGGGATGGAGAGAGGAGAGTAGAGAGAGTAGAGAAGAGAGAAGAGAGAATGGAGAATTGAGTTTGGGGATGAAGATGGGGGGACAGCTTCAGTACATCTCCGTGCTCAGTCTCCAGGTTCGCTCTGCGGGCAAGCGGCCGCCGGTTCGTTCTGCGAAGGCGCGCACGGAGGCCGTCATCTCCGTCTCGTCGGCCCAGAAAGTGCTGAGTTGCGAGCCATAGCAAGCGATGGCGGCGATCTTGGCCTGCAGCGCTTCTTCGGAGAGCAGCGTTAGCTCGGCTTGCCCACATCCCCGTTCGAATGCCGCCTGTACAGCCTGCGGGTTCTCCGCGTAGGGGAAATCTTCGTAATAGGCCAGCGTGTGACCGGACGCCTCCGCTGCGAGACGCACGATCTGGTGATCCACGTGGTGACCGGCTCCAAGCGGTGCGTAGACAAAACTGCCCCGCCCCTGCAGCAGCGCCGCCAGCCGGGCTGCCTGTTTCGCGACGAGGTCCTGTTCGGCGGGGTGCACCTTTCCCCACAGCGCTTTCTCGTCCGGATAGAGAAATTGGCCTGCGGGAGTCCGCCGGTAGATACAATCGGTGTACGGCCAATGCAGCGCTTTCGCCCCCAGCAGGGATACCGCTGCCACGTCCTCCTGCTGCCGTACAGTGACTGCATCGGCTGGATGCCCCCAACGGGCGTGCAGTTCTTCGGCAAATGGGGTGAGCGGATCGTGGGGGTCAGGCGTCCCGGCGAAGACTGTCACGACGAGCACACGCTCACCGGCGTGGGCCTGCTGCCAGATGGAACCGCCACACGAAAGCACGACATCGTCCAGGTGGGGGGATAGATAAACGCGGTCGAAGGATGTGATCGTGCTTTGGAACCCTGTGGATGGGACTGCTTGCGCAAGCATATCGTCTGCGGTATAATGGCTCACTAGCGTAACGTGTCGGGAGGTTTGCAGTATGCCATTGTACGAGTATCGATGCGAGGATTGCGGTGTGCGATTTGAACGGCGACAGCACATCAACGACGAGCCAGTGAAAGTCTGCCCAGAGTGCGGGGGCAAGGTGCATCGCCTGATTTATCCTGTGGGTATTATTTTCAAGGGATCGGGTTTCTACGTGACCGACAATCGGGCCAAGTCATCCACCGCGACACCGGGGGATGGCAAAAAGAAATCCAAGAGCCGTAAAGAAAGCAAGTCCTCTGACGAAAGCAGCACGAAGAGTAGCAAAGAGTAATTAACTCGATTCATTCCCCGATTCCCGGTTCGCAAGTGGGCGTGGCTGCTGTAGCCACGCCCGTGCCCCTGTACACAGCCCCTTTTTCGCCCCTGGCAAGCTACAACTGGAACCCTCCGCTGGCTCGGATGATCTTCTGGTTGTAATCGGTCACGTAGGTGAGCAGCTTCTTGTTCAGCGTGCGCCAGTCTTCTGAGGCCAGAGCGTGCAGGAGACTGTCCAGATCATCGGTCACGCCGCCGGTGAGGATCTGCGGACGGTCGCCGTATTGCGTGTACCAGGAGTCGGTGGGCCGGACCCCAAGTTTCATCAACCCAGGGCCGAACTCTCGTACAACGAACTCGAAGTACTCGCCCTCGCTGCCGGGCCGGATGTTCCACGACATCAGGAGTTTGAACATTTCTGATTCCCGTCGTACTCACTGTAGGTTGACTTCATAGACATTCCTATGGGCAACCGAGGGTGGTCATCGCCTGTTCGGCCTGGGTTCTCCAGGTTCCCGGTGGATTCAGCTCCAGAAAACGACCGTACGCCTCACAGGCGCTCTCCGTGTCACCGCTCCGAGCGTGAGCCTCTCCCAGCGCGTAGTATGCCTCGGGCGACGTCGGTGCCTGCTCGATAGCCCGCTGTAGTGTCTCAATGGCGTTTGCGTAGTCTGCTTGCTGGATGTAGATATTGGCCATGCCGATGAGTGCCTCAGGCATATCCGCCCGCGCCTCCAGGGCGGCTTCAAACTCGGTGATTGCCTGATTCATGAGCGGTGAATCGGCCGAGCCCACGGGGTCCGTTGAGAGAGCAAGCACGAGGTACGTAGCACCGAGTTGGTAATGTGTGTCCGGGTCATCCGGGTCCAACTCCAGCGCTGCTTCGAACTCGGCGACCGCAGCGTTGGGGTCCTGTAGTTGGTAATAGGTCACGCCCAGATTATGGTGCGCTGCGGCGTTATCGGGATCGAGCGCCAGCACTGTGCGGTACTCCTCTGCTGCCTTCAATAGTTCGTTGGTCTGATTGTAGGCCTGTGCCAACAGGAAGTGGGCCTCGCTGTTCTCCGGATCCCTCTCAACCGCGGCTTCCAGCTCGGCGATGGCCTCGGCGTATTCGCCGGCCTCCAATTGGGCCTCAATCGGTTCCAACGAGTTGTCCGCGCCTGTTGTGTCTTTCTGCTGATCGGCCAATTGGCGGGCGATCAGTGCTACCGCGACCATGACGGCGACAAGCGCCACACCAGCGATCAGATGGGATTTCTTCATCTTGTCCTCCACTTCATTGCTTGGGCTTCAGCACGACGACCTGAGTCTCTTCTGGCAGGCTGGTCTTGCTGACCTGGAGCACGTCCTGACTGTCCCCCTGGTCCAGCCCCATCGCTTTTAGAAAGCGGGCCAGGGTGCCCAGACTCACCTGTAGCCCAGGGACTTTGTAATGCATAGGGACAACCAGGTTGGGCTCGAAGAGACTGATGACCTCGGAGGCTCGGGCGGGGCTGAGGCTTCCGCTGTTGCCCACGGGCACCAGCAGGACGTTCACGGTGCCCAGGTCTTCCACCTGAGATTGCGTAGGCACGTGTCCCAGGTACCCCAGGTGACAGACTGTCAGGCCGCCGAGGTCGAACGTGAAGACGGTGTTGAGACCGCGTGATGCGCCTCGCTGCCTGTCGGCAAACGTGACGATACCGGTGATAAACACCCCGCCAACTTCGTACTCGCCAGGGCCGTCGAAGAATCTGAACGGTCCCTGGACGCCAGATGTGTAACCGCACTGCGGATCGTTTCGGCTGATGGTGACAACGTCCGCGCGTGGGCGGGGTAAGCTGAGACCGACCTCCGGTGGGTAGGGATCGGTCACGACCGTCGCCAGCCCTCGTTCGCTCAGCCGAAAGCAGGTTTGTCCGTACCAGATAACTTCCATACGTGATGCACCCCTGTGGTGACTTGTGGGGCCATTATACCCAGACTGGCGATATAAGCCAAGTTCACACCTTCTCAATCAAACGGGCGCGCGGTGTGTGCAGGCAGCCTCGCTGCCTGCACATACCCCTCTTTCTCCACTTATTTTCGCCAGTCGCGGGTGAGGTCTACCTGGGCAGCGTAGATGGCTATCTGGCGCTCGATCTCTTCGTCGTCCCAGCCCAGGCGGGGGGCAATGAGTTCGGCCACAGCACGGGCCCGTCCTGCTCCTCCGTCCCGTGCCTCGTATATGACGTGCGTGCGGCGGATGAGCAGATCGCACAGCGTCAGTGCCATCTCGTGCTGGACGGCGTAGAGCGCCTCCGCCTTGAGGTATGGCAGGCCTGGCACGATGGGCTTCCCCAGGGTCGGATTCTCCTCTGCGTAGGCGAGCACCCACGTCGCGTCGCCGCCATAGGTGTCCGACAGGTATTCCCCCACACTCTCTCCGACGCCGCTCACCCGCACCGGCTCGATCTGCGCTCCCTCCAATGGTTCGCGGGTGCGGCACTCGGACCGGGCGTAGACACCCCAGCCTTCCGCCAGCCTTTTCTGGATCCGGTCTGTCACGTGTTCTCCCATCATCCGTTGGATGGTCAATTTGCCACCGGCGATGGTAATCAATCCGGATTCGCTCTCCAGAATCACGTGCTGGCGGGAAATCGCGGAGGGATTGCCAGAAGCAGAGACGAGCGGACGCAGCCCCGCCCACGTACTGATGATGTCATCGTGCTGAATCTGCGCACCGGGAAACGTGTGCCGTACTGCCTCCAGCAGGTACTCAACGTCTTCGAGGTCTGCGGCAGGATTGTCTCGGTCGCCGTCGTAGTCGGTATCGGTCGTGCCGATGAGCGTGAAATTGCCCCACGGGATCAGGAAAATATGGCGCCCGTCGCGGGGGACGCCGAAGATGATCGCGTGCTGGCTCCGCAAACGGGAGCGAGGGATGACCAGGTGGATTCCTTTGGTCGGGCGAATGATCGGCTGTGTGACCTGCTCGTCTAAGTCGCGCACGCTGTCTGACCAGATACCCGTGGCGTTGACGACGATCTTGGCACGGACTTCGATCTCTTGTCCGCTGATCTGATCGATGACCTGAGCGCCAACGACGCGTCCCTGCGATTTCATCAGTCCGATCACGCGGGTATGATTTGCCATTACAGCGCCGTGGATGTGGGCAGCCTTGGCGGTCAACAACGTGAGACGGGCGTCGTCTACTTGGGCGTCGTAATAGCGCGCTGCACTCAGGAGGCCACGGCCGGCGACCAGGGGCTCGCGGTCCCGCACCTCTGATGGAGATAGCCAGCGGTGGCGCTGCACATTGCGGAAGAGACTGAGTGCGTCGTACAGCACCATCGCGACTCGGAGTTTCCACGGGGCCGGCTTCTGCCCACGGTAGATCGGGTAGAGGAAGGGCAGAGGGCGCACCAGCCGCGGGGCGGCCTTGCGCATCAGCCTCCGCTCGCTGGAGGCATCAAACACCAGTTTGAACTCCCCATATTCGAGGTAGCGGATTCCGCCGTGGATGAGTCTCGTCGATCGGCTGCTGGTGCCGCTTCCGAAGTCGTCCTTTTCGACCAGCGCGGTGCGGAAGCCACGTGAGCTGGCGTCACGGGCTATGGCCACACCGGTGATGCCGCCGCCTACGATCAGCAGGTCGAACTCCTCGGACGCCAGTCTTTCCAGGTTCTGCTGACGGGTAGCGGCAGAGAAGGATCGGTGCAGAGAAGTCTGTGCCATACGAGTCTCCTCACTTCTGAGGCAGCAGGATACCGGGGTTCAGGATACCGGTGGGGTCGAGGACCGGCTTGAGTCTGCGCAACACCTTCATGCCGACCTGGCCGATTTCTTCTTCGAGCCACGAGGCGTGGTCGCGGCCAATGCCGTGGTGGTGGGTCAGCGTGCCGCCAGCAGCCAAGATGGCGTCGGTGGTTGCCCGCTTGACCGCTTCCCATTGGGCCTTTCTTACCAGCGGGTCGGGGTCGGGTACCTGGCAGCCCAGGAAGGTCGAATAGAGCGAGGCGCCGTGTTCGTAGGCGTGGGATATGTGGGTCATCACGTAGCCCGGGCCGCCGTCGGTGGCGGCGATGGTCCCCTTCATTGCACTGACCATGGCCTCGTAAAGATGCGTCAGGTTTGACCACGTAGTGGCCGTCTCCAGAGTGTCGACCATAACGCCGTGCCCGAGCAGCGTATCGCGCAAGTAGGGTTGTGCATACCGGTCTCGCATCCACGATCGCCCCACCGCCCGGCCCAGGGAGAGACCGCCATAGTCGCTGCACAGGGCCAGCGCCAGGTGCCACTGCCTGAACGTCCATTCGGCGTCGCCGTCGAATCCCAGAAGCATCAGGGTACTGCCTGCCGTGAGGTCATAGTCCTGCGCGCTGAGGTACCATTCTGTCAGGTGGTCCGCCACCCGGCGCAGGCCGTGATGTTCGTGACTCATCACCGCCTGTGCGGCAGTCTCGGGCACGTCAGACAGACGGATGATGGCCGGATGCAGGTCTGGGTTCTGCATTAGATCGCGGAAAGCAGCGATGCCGTCGTCCAAGTTGTGGAAGAGAATACCCCGATAGTCCTGAACCTCTGGCTGCGGGTGGACGCGCATCGTGGCCTCAGTGATGACGCCATAGGTGCCCTCAGAGCCGATGAGCAACTGCAGAAGGCTGGGGCCAGCAGCGGTAGCGGGCGTGTCTTTCGTATCGATAATCCCCGTGGGGGTGACGACCCGCACGGCCTGGGTCATATCCTCGATTTTTCCATAGCCGATCGAGTTTTGCCCGGCCGAGCGGGTGGCAATCCAGCCGCCGAGAGCCGAGAACTCGAAGGACTGGGGAAAATGACCCAGGGTGAATCCCTGCGCGTTCAGTTGGGCCTCCAACTCCGGGCCGCTTGCACCGGCCTGGATGCGGGCCGTGCGTGAGACTGGGTCGACCGAAAGCACGCGGTCCAACCGAGCCAGATCGAGTGTGATCACAGGGCAGATGTCAGGCGCTGGCTCGACGCCGCTCAGGACGGTGCTCCCACCGCCGAAGGGGATGACGGCGACGTCGCGGTCAGCAGCCCACGCCAGCAGGGACACGACCTGCCCTTGGTCGGCGGGATAGACGACGACGTCGGGCGGATTGGGGATATGGCCGGCGCGGATGCGGATCAAGTCGCAGTATGATTTGCCGTAGGCGTGTTCGACGCGGGTCCGTTTGTCGATATGCACGGACTCGTCGCCCAGCAGTCTGTGCAGAGACGAGAGCATCGGGTCGTCCATGCGCGGCGGGCGCAGCGAGATGTCCTCAAGGGCGATCGGCGGCGTCTCACGCTCGATGGCCTCATCGGGCAGTTCAAGCCACTCCTGCAGCGTCGGCCAGAAGGCAGGACGCTCCTCCAGCGAGTAGTCCTGATCCAGGGTGCCCCAGCCCCACCAGCGCAGGTTTGGAATATCCATGATGGGTTCTCCGTCTTTGGCTCGAAGTTTCAGCTCAGGGTCCGATGTCCTCAGATCTCTGCTATTGTACTGTCAGAGAAGAACGATGTCAATCAGCAACGGAATACGGATTAATGTACAAAGGCAGAGAGGCTCCATCGGAGCCTCTCTGCAGTCTCGAGGATGAGCGGTCAGTGATTCCTGACTACTCGATTCCTTCATTTCCCGATCGTCACTCGGTGGAACAGGGCGTCATTCTAGCACAGTCGAGCGGCTCAAACTCCAGGGGGCTCGGAGGAATGCCGAGCACGCTTTGGTAGGACCCAGAAGAGCTGGAGGCCGGTATTTCCTCGGCCGTGGGGCTACCTTGTGCGCTGACACTTCCTCCAACGTAGGTGACTTCGAGATATGGATCGTAGGACGTGCCGCTGTATTCGCGGGCTCCGTACTCCAGGCGGACGAAGTCGTCCCCGGACGTCTCGGGGGCACGGACTACGACCCCATTGTTGGCGTAACTGCCGCTCAGCCACCCGTCCACGAGGTCTGTCACGTCGAAGGTGTGCCAGCCGAAGGTGTTCACCGGGACAGACTGAGAGGTTGACGGACTCGTGTAGCCGGGTTTGTTGTTCCACGTGACGCCCGACTCCAACCAACTGGAGTTAGCACGGTAGACCGTCACGGTACGGTTTTGCGAGTGGCCTGTGTAGTAGCAATATCCCACAAGGCGGAGATGCAGTTGGGCATCGGTGATTGTTGCACCAGCGGGGATGCTGGACAAGTCGAAGCGTACCAGTGCGCGACCGATTTTCCCATTCACCGAGTCAGAGCATCCCCCATAGTCATATCCCACCCGCAACGTGGTCATAGATCCCCAGTTGGAGCTTGCGGTGCCCTGCAAGACCGTAGCGTCCGCCTCAGGATACAACTTGACCGTCTCTGGCGGTGGCCAGTCCCTCACCACTGTGGGCAGGTAAACGAAGGAGTCCTCTTCATCACCGGGCGCTTTCACGGTGAAGCCGTTCGGCAGCGTGCCGCTTTCAGAATCCGGATTGGTGACCACCACATTCCACTGCCCCACGGTAGCCCCGTTCAAGTCGAAGTCGCAAGTGATCCGAGAGTCGTTCACCACGACCACGCTGGTGCCATTGATGTCTGACTCGCTGGACTTAGTCAGCTTGACGGTGGCGCCCAACTGGAAGTTGGAGCCGGCCAGATTGGTGATGGATACGGTCTCGGTGTAGTATCCGCTGTTGGGCGTGATGCTCGTTACCGTCGGGGCCGTTGCAGATGGAGCACTGTCAAGATATAGTCGGCCATACCCGTACAACGTGTCCATTCCAGAACTGCCCTTATCGATGGCCCGTCCCTCCAGGAAGGACTGCACCTGGGCCGGTGTGTAGCTCGGGTAGGCGCTCAACACCAGGGCGGCGGCACCCGCGACGTGGGGCGTGGCTGCTGAAGTGCCGTTGAACCCACCCGCTCCGTAGCTCTCGGTAGAAACGTTGGCATACCCGGAGATATCGGGCTTGGTGAAGCCTCCGGTTTCAGCACCGCCCGGGCCATTGGTGGGCCCCTCCGAACTGTAGGATTCTTGAGGGTATGGAGATGTCACGTCGAGAGCTGCGACGGTCATCGCATCGGGCGCGTCGGCCAGATTGCTGAGGCTACGGGCGTGTAGAATCTCATCGGGTCGCAAGAACTTGGGCGCAAAAAGCTCGAAGTTGACAGTCTGACTGCTGCTTATGCGCTCAATGACGATCCCGTAGGCGGTAGCCGTGCCGCTGGTGAGGCCAATGGCGAACTCTGTGGGAGTCTGACCGGGACTTCCATTCTGTGTGTTCGTGCTGCTCGCGATGATGCTCCAGCCAGACCCAGTCCACTGCACCAGGTGCATGTCGTAGTCCTGGTTGACGTTGGTCCAGTCGTTCCATCGCAGAGCGGCCATGAACCCGAAGCCAGGGTTGATATTGTAACAGCCGCCAGTACCCGGACCAAAGCAGTTAATCTCCTTGCCATTGAACTCGTGGTAGCCGTCGCTGTCCGAATCGGCGTAGAGACCTCCCCAGTGGGCTTCGCGATCGTTGCTGGCGGCGGTGACCCACAGGATGCCAGCGTCGCGTGCATCTTCAACCAGATCGGCGAACTCCCCGGTGCCGTCGCCGGGCGTGAGATTGTACCAACCCAGCGATGTGGAGATGACGTCTACTCCGTGTGTGTCTTTCAGCCAGGTGACTGCTTCCTGCAGGTCCAAGTTTGTGCTGATCTTGGCCAGGTACAGCGTTGCGCCGGGAGCGATGTCGTGGATGATCTCAGCGCAGGCCAAGCCGTGATTTTCCGTGGAGCTATCGCCGTCGTCTTCAATATCGCCGTCGTTCTCACCGTCGACGAAGTTCCTGACGGTCACGGAAGCAGGCAGGTCGGTGCCGAGCAGGCCCGTGTAACCCTCGAAGCCTCCGTCTATGACACCCACCTTGATACCGGCTCCTGTGTAACCGGCACCGTGCCAGGCAGGGCCGTTTATGACGGCCAGGCCTTCTGTGGTTGAGTTACCTGCGCTCAGATCTTCGAATAGAACGACTTCCGCTGGCCGACGGATGAGGAAGACGTTGTCCTCAGCAGCGACAGTCTCCAGCGCCTCAACCGGCAGCCAGCCTTGAACCAGCGTATCGTCGTTCCCAACGCCGGTGACCTCGCCGCCAGCCTCTGCGACCGCTGCGATGGTGTTGTCCAGGCCTGATGCGTCGGTGACGATCTGGACGTGCACCCGGTTACTGGACAACCTCAGCGATTGAGATTGGGCCAGGGTCAATGCCTCTGTGACGGAATCTTTGGCCGCGGCCGCCAGGCCAGCCATCGTCGAGTCCAGCTTGGGGTTGCTTGGAGCACGTGCGCCGGTGACGAAATCCGCAGGGACGGACAACGCATCAGGAGGTAAGGGGACTGTCCCAGAGATCATATTATCCGGCGGGGGCGGCGCAGCAAAGCTATTGGCGCTGGAGACCAGAATTAGAATCGCTGTCAATAGAGACAACGTCAGTCTGGATCCACGTCCGAAGTTCGATGTTAGATTCCTGTTCATTTTTGTGTTCTCCTAATCTTGCTAGTTGGCATCAAAGGGGGTCCTCAGTAGGAGTCAGTATCTGTCAGCCGGAAAAAGCATCAAGGCGTTTTGGCTCAGGTACTCCTGGGGTTGTTTGAAGGTGTTACAAACGGTCGATAAATCATCTCCTCTCTGCAGGAAGCACATAGTAGATGTTACTGTGGAGCAGCTTGCGCGGGTGGGCGGATTCTCAATACTTCAGTGGTGTTCGCCAAGTTGCAAAGTTGGTCGATTGGCACAAAAGCTTGAACCTGTGTCCCAACCTGCGTGCCGATTTCCACCCCATAGTCGTGCAGAAAATCCAGATCCTCTCCATTCAGGATCAGCAGAACCAGGATCTTGTCCTCTTCGACCTTGAGGTGCAACTGCTCAGCCAGATCCAGGGGGGCAGGGGCCTGAGTAATCTGAAACAGCACACTGTCCAGGTCGGGACAGGTCCCTTGCCCACGTGATTCAATCTCGCCAGGCGATAGCTGCATGTCGGGCTCGACCTCCGTTGTGTCAAACTCCGGAGTGGGCGGTGCGTTTTGTTCCAGGCCCTGTCCTGTTGCCTCTCGGGAGGCGGTAGGCAGAGGTGATGCAGGCTGTGCAATACAAGCGCCCCCCACGGTCAAAAGCCCTACAAGAACTATCCACAGACCTCGTATTTGAATACCTCGAAGCGTACGTCTGTTCATCGTTACCTCCTGTTTCGCCAGTCAAATGGTATGGTTCCTATTAACAAGACGTCTCACAGAAACAGGAGGTTCCCGCGCGCCAAGAACTTCATCACAGAATCCAACCTGCGATGACTGATTATATTCGTGTTTCTACGATTCCGCAAACTCGTGCCACCGAGGGCGCTTCTGGGGTGTGGAGAGCAGTGCCACATTGGAGCACTCATCGTGCCTGACACGACTCGGTTACCATGTTCGTGTTGTCCGCTGACTGAGGGGTACATATGCGCCTGTCGGGCATATCTGAACCTACCGATCCGGGGGCGAGAGAGACAGATTGACCGTATTCTATCAGGTGAAGTTTCAGGCGTTGAACCGGCAGGCTTCCCCATGATTTCCAGTTTACAATGGGGACGTAGCGGTGTCAATAGTACTGGAGTACCCCCTTGCTTACCCAGCAACCCTTTCCGCATCGTTGAGGCTCTTCATAGTTCATTCGCCCGCGAGCGGCGCTGATCTACTGCCATCCGATATGCCGCTGTCGCCTTTTTTGTGCTATAATGTAGTCGGAGAGGGTTGTGATGCACAAAGAGGCTTATCTTGCCAAGCCACGTCCTGGTAACGTCGTGCAGTGCCAGGTCTGCGAGCACTTCTGCGCCGTCAAGCCGGGCCAGGCGGGTAGGTGCGGTGTGCGCCATAACGTCGAGGGTACGTTGCACCTGGTCGTGTATGGAGATCCTGTCGCCATCCACGTGGATCCCATTGAGAAGAAGCCCCTTTTCCACTTCTTGCCCTGCGGCGACGTTCTCTCCATCGGTACCTATGGCTGCAACTTCCAATGTCCTTTCTGCCAGAACTGGCAGATGTCGCAGGTGCGAGACGTGGGTGACGGACACGACGCGCCGGGCCAGCGAGCGACGCCCGAGGTGCTCGTCAACACTTGCCTCAGAAACCACATCCCAATGATCGCCTACACATACAACGAGCCCACGGTCTTCTTTGAATACACCTACGACACAGCGAAATTGGCGCACGAGCACGGGATCAAGAACGTCTATGTCTCCAACGGCTATATGTCGCGGGCTGCGCTCGACGCAATCGAGCCCTATCTGGACGGCATCAACGTCGATCTCAAGGCCTTCAGCGACGCGTTCTATCGTGAGCAGTGCCGGGCGCGGCTGGAGCCGGTGAAGCGGAATATCGCACACATCGCCCGTGAGACCGATGTCTGGATCGAAGTGACGACGTTGCTGATCCCGGAGCTCAACGACGCGGAGGACGAGCTTCGGGCGCTGGCGGAGTGGCTGGCGGCCGTGGACCCGGATATTCCATGGCACGTGACCGCCTTTCACCCAGATTACGAAATGCTCGACCGCCCCCGAACCTCCCAGCGAGCATTGGCCCAAGCCTACGAAATTGGCACAGGGGTTGGACTACGACACGTATACGTAGGCAACGTGATGGACGCCGACCGGGAGAGCACGTACTGTCCTCAATGTGGGCAGAAGCTGATTCAGCGCCACTGGTACAGGGTGAAGGAATTATGGCCCAAACGTGGCATCTGTCCCCAATGTGGCCACGCCATCGCCGGCGTGTGGTCGTAGTTAGATATCGGCGATCAGTATCCGTCGCTTGTCATCCGCCAATTTGTCATTTGTTCATTTGCTCATTTGTAATTGGTTTGATTTGTCCCCTGATCGGAGGTATTCAATGTCTGATCTATCTGTCCGCCAGCCTGCCGTCGCTGGCCAGTTCTACCCGGGTGACCGTGCGAGCTGCGTCCGAATGATCGAGCAATGTTTGCCCGACGATCCTGATTCGGACCTGCCCGATAGGATCGTCGCCGGCCTGGTGCCACACGCTGGATGGACGTTTTCGGGCGCTGTCGCTGCCCGTGTCTTCGCTGCTGTCAAGACGCTGGGGGTGACCGAGACCTTTGTTATCCTCAGCGCGATGCATCGTTGGGGGGCATCCCGCCCTGCCGTCTACGCCCGCGGTCGCTGGGCCACTCCCCTGGGCGCGGTTGAGGTGGACGAAGAACTGGCGACGGCTGTTCTTGAGGCTGGCGCAGGCCTGCTGATCGACGCCCCGGAGGCCCACGTGGGCGAACACTCCGCCGAGGTGCAGGTGCCCTTCATCCAGTATCTTTTCCCGGAGGCGAAGATTCTGCCCATCCTGGTCCCTCCTGAGGAACACGCTGTCCGCGAAGGTGAAGTCGTCGGGCGGGTTGTGGATGCTGCGCAGAGGCCGGTCGTCGTTGTCGGCACCACCGACCTGACTCACTACGGCGCGACGTACTATGGTTTCGCGCCCGCCGGGACCGGGGAACGAGCGCTGGAGTGGGCACGGGCCAACGATGAGCGTGTCATCGATCTCATCCTGGACATGCAGGCGGAGGAAGTCGTCCCTGAAACCGCCGCGCATCACAATGCCTGTGGTGGTGGGGCGGTGGCCGGAACGATCGCTGCCGCCCGGACGCTGGGGGCGGAGAAGGGCCACCTGTTGGAGTACACCACCAGTCACCACGTGATGCCGCGGGGTCCGGCGACTGACTTCGTCGGTTACGCTGCCATCGTTTTCTAGTGGGACAGGAGATCATCTATGTCGCTTTCGCTCTCAGATCGCCAATATCTGCTGAAGTTTGCCCGTGAAGCCATCGCTTGCCATTTGCGCGGGGAGGATTCGCCGTCCGTCGATCTGGACGCACTTCCTGAGTCCCTCTCCCGCGACGGGGCTTGTTTCGTAACCTTGACCAAGCACGGGGCGCTGCGAGGCTGCATCGGCTCGCTTGAAGCGCGCCGCGCGTTGGTGTTGGACGTGCGCGAGAACGCGGTCGCTGCTGCCTTCCACGACCCCCGTTTCCCCCCCATGCGCCTGGAAGAGTTGGACGATCTGCACGTCGAGGTCTCCGTGTTGAGCTCGCCGCAACCGCTGTCCTACGACGACCCCGATGATCTCATCGCCCAACTGCGCCCCGGCGTGGACGGCGTGGTCATCGAGCGGGGGTGGAATCGGGCCACTTTTCTCCCGCAGGTGTGGGAAAAACTGCCAGACCCGCGTCAATTCCTGGAACATCTGTGCATCAAGGCCTTCCTGCCCGCCGACGCCTATCGCTCTCCCGGCCTCGACGTGTACACCTACCAGGTGGAGAAGTTTGATGAGGCGTAGGACCTGCTCCGCCCGCACGTCTATCTAGCAAACGTGCTCCAGATCCCCATGGTCGAGTTGCCTTCTCGAAAGCGGCGACCGTGCCAGCCGTATCAGCTTGCAGGAATATCTGCCCCCACAGTGGAATGTCCCTCCATGTGCAAGGCAATTTTCTATTTCGTCGTGGTTGCGGTATAATGGAAAACGAGGTTGAAAACTATGCTATCGATTTTTCCGTTTACAGCTATCGTTGGACAGGAGCGCATGAAGCGCGCCCTGATCCTGAATGCCATTCACCCCCAAATCGGCGGGGTGCTCATCCGGGGGGAGCGCGGCACGGCCAAATCTACCGCGGCCCGTGCACTGGCCGCGCTCCTGCCCGAGATCGAGGTGGTTGCCGATTGCCCATTCGGCTGCGACCCGGAAGAGCCGGCCGCGTGGTGCACCGCCTGCCACGAGCGGGCGGAGGCAGGGGAGGAGTTGCCGCGCGCCCACCGGCGGACCTGCTTCGTCGACCTGCCCGTCAGCGCGACCGAGGACCGCGTCGTGGGAACGCTGGACATCGAGCGTGCTATCCAGCAGGGAGAGCGACATTTCGAGCCGGGCGTTCTCGCCGCAGCCAACCGGGGCGTTCTCTACGTGGATGAGGTCAACCTGCTGGATGACCACGTCGTGGATCTGCTGCTCGACGCGGCGGCGATGGGGGTCAACGTCGTTGAACGCGAGGGCATCTCGTTCAGCCACCCCGCCCGCTTCATCCTGATTGGCACGATGAACCCGGAGGAGGGTGACCTGCGGCCTCAGCTCCTTGATCGTTTTGCGCTCTGCGTGGATATCCAGGGCATCCGCGATCCATCTGCCCGGATGGCGATTATGGAGCGGAACCTGACCTACGAGGCCGACCCTGATGGATTTTCCACACGGTGGGTCTCCCGGGAGCAGGCCCTGTCGAGGGAGATTGCCCGCGCTCGAAGACTGCTGCCCGAGGTGCGGTACACACATTCGGACCTGGCAGCCATCGCGACGATGATGAGCGAGTTGGGCGTGGATGGCCACCGGGCCGATTTGGTGGTGCTCAAGACCGCCCGTGCACACGCGGCCTTCGAGGGACGTACGCGCCTGAGCGACCGTGACATTCTCTTGGCCGCCGAATTGGCGCTGCCCCATCGGTTGAAGCGACACCCGCTGCAGGAGACGGAGGTGACGTTGGGTGATCTCTCGGAGCGGCTGACCGAGGCCCGGGCACAAACTCCGGTCGAGGCCGAGGTCGAGGAAAAGCGCGACCCTTCCCCCGAGGTAGTCGGCAAAAAAAAAGCGTAGCGGGGGAGATTGACGACGATCAGCCTCCCCCTGAGCGATCCGAAGCGATGCGGGAGCCGATGCTGCAGACCATCCCCCAGTGGCCGTCGGAGGGCCGGTGGTGGGACGGTGGCGATGACATCTCTGTGGGCGAATCGTTCGAGCCGCGTAAGCTGGACACGCCACTCGACCGGCTGACCCGCTCCAGCGGGGGTCGTCGCAGCCAGACCCGCACCGACCGCAAGCGCGGGCGGTACGTTCAGGCGCGCCCGTCTCCCGGTGACCCGAGTGACCTGGCTTTCGACGCCACACTCCGGGCTGCCGCCCCATACCAGGCAGAGCGCAAGCGAGACCGCCAGGATGGCCCGGCACTGGCATTGCGTCCGAGCGACTATCAACGCAAGGTGCGCGTGCGGCGTGCCGCCAACCTGGTGCTCTTCGTCGTGGATGCCTCCTGGTCTATGGCGGTGGCCGAGCGGATGGAGGCGACGAAGGGGGCTGTCATGTCGCTGCTGATGGATGCATACCAGCGGCGTGACCGGGTCGGGCTGGTCGTCTTTCAGAAGAACGATGCCCGCGTCGTGCTCCCACCCACGAACAGTGTCGAGTTGGCGCGGCGGGCGCTGGCCGATATCCCTGTTGGCGGCAAGACCCCTCTCTCGGCCGGGCTACAGACGGCGTACGAGGTCATCAACCGCGAGTTGCTGCAGCATCCTGATCTGATGCCACTGATGGTGTTGCTCACCGATGGGGCGGGCAACGTCTCGGTGACGAATCTCCCGCCGCAGCAGGAGGCCTACCGCCTGGCGGAGATGTTCCCGCAGGCCCACATTCGCTCGGTGGTGATCAACATGGAGCATCAAGCCTTCGACCAGGGCCTGGCTCAGGGGCTGGCCGATCACCTGGATGCGCCTTGCTACACGTTGGCTGAGCTAAAGGCGGAGGCGCTCCTGCGGACGGTGCGGGAGGAGTTGGCGGAGCAAATACCCTGATTTCCTGGTGTTGCTCACGCCACACCTTCCAGGAGCCGGCGCAACGCAGACCGTTCGTCGGCGCCGAATTGGGCCAACGCGGTCTCGTCTCCCGTTACGATTGCCTTGCCCAGGCCGGAGCGCCGGAACGCGGCCAGGTCTTCTTCAAACGGAGTCCCCACCGTGTGCTCGTGCACAATACTCCCGTCCCGCATCACCAGAATACGATCGGTCTGCCGGGCTACCGCGGGATCGTGGGTGACGACGATGAAGGTTGTGCCTAATTCGCGGTTGAGCTGGTGCATCAGGGCGATCACCTCGGCGCCGCTTTGAGAGTCCAGGTCGCCGGTGGGCTCGTCGGCCAGAACCAGCGCAGGCCGGTTGGCCAGTGCCCGGGCGATGGCGACGCGTTGCCGCTGGCCGCCGGAAAGTTGGTTCGGCAGGTGATCCTTCCGATCCGCCAGCCCAACCAGGCTCAGCAATTCCTCGGCCCGCCGCCGCCGTTTCCCTCGTCCGGTAGGCTGTCCCATCATCGGCACCTCGACGTTTTCTTGGGCGGTGAGCGTGGGAATCAGATTGTGTAACTGGAAGATGAAGCCGACGGTGCGGGCACGGAAGGTGTCCAGGTCACGCACTGTTGCCAGATCCTCACCATTCACCAACACCTGACCGGCGCTAGGACGGTCGAGCGCGCCGAGCATGTTGAGCAGCGTGGACTTGCCGGAGCCAGATGGCCCCATCACGGAGACGAACTCCCCCCGCGCAATCTGCAGGTTCACCCGGTCCAGAGCCTGTACCTCTGCCCCATTGCCGTAGATCTTCACCAGGTCGCGCGTTTCGACAATTGTGTGATTCTCCATCACGTTTTCCCCTATCCAGTTGGCAGTTCGGCACACCAGTCCACCAGTTTACCAATCTACCAATTTCCCAATCTACCGATCCACCGATTTCCCAGTCCGACGGCTCCCCATCCTACCGGCCACTCGAACACCCTATTCATACCGCAGTGCCTCGACAGGCCGCATGCGCGACGCCCGCCACGCCGGGTAGATGCCGCCCACTGCTCCCAGCACAAGTGCAGTGACCAGGGCCTGACCGAATAGCCTCAGGCTGAAGCGGGCTCTGACAAAGCCTTGCATAAACGGCAGCGTGTTGAGTCCTGCGACGACCGCGATGCCGGTTAGAAGACCGATTGCTCCGCCCAACAGGCCCAGAGCCAGCGACTCGCGCAGAACCATGGCCAGGATCCGGCCCTTGCGCCAGCCCAAGGCCCTCAACACGCCGATCTCCCGCGTGCGCTCGAAGACGCTCATCACCATCGTGTTCATCATTCCGGCGCCGCCCACCAAGAGCGCCAAGAAGGCGATCGCCCAGGTGCTGTCCTTCATCATCTGCAAATCGACGACGTCCTCGGAGAATTCGCTGGCTGGCGACACCTGGACCTCCGGGAAGCGCGCCTCGATATCGCGGATTATTTCCTCTGTTTGGAGTGAGTTCTCCAACTGGATGC
>Ga0180438_10004471_pt1 | contig 20109 bp, 18 predicted proteins | sample SS_ome_12_FD_132455 | JGI IMG/M metagenome (GOLD analysis project Ga0180438, IMG submission 132455) | Hypersaline lake sediment archaeal communities from the Salton Sea, California, USA - SS_3_D_2 metaG | ecosystem: Environmental > Aquatic > Non-marine Saline and Alkaline > Hypersaline >... | reverse complement strand
TTTTGGCATAATTCGATCCTTCACGCCGGACCCTTCCTTTTACCGTTTTGTGGCCCCGAACTCAACCGTCGCAATGTCCACCGCCTCGTTTCAGTCCGAACAGCAGTCGCCGGCGGTCGAGACCTATCTGCTGGGCCAGATCGGCTGGCGGCGGTGCCTGGAGCTGCAACAGCGGCTGATCGCCCAGATCGGCGACCGCGACGACGGCCAGATCGCCCTGCTGTTGTGCGAGCATCCGCCGGTGATCACCATCGGCCGGGGCGGTTCGCCGGGCGAGGTGGCCACCGAAAGCCGCCTGGTCCGAAACCGGCAGATCGAGGTCCGCTGGGTCAACCGGGGCGGTGGGTGCCTGGTCCACTGCCCGGGGCAACTGGCCATCTATCCGGTCGTCCCGCTTCGCTGGCACGGCTTCTCGGTGGGCGAATATCTGCAGCGGCTGCTGGCCGCACTGACCGAGACCCTCGACGACCTGGGGATCCGCGGGCACACTCCGCCGGGGCAATACGGGATCTGGGGCCGCACCGGGCAATTGGCCGCCCTGGGCGTGGCCGTGCGAAACTGGGTCACCTACTACGGGGCCTTCCTGAACGTCTGCCCGACCATGGGACTGTTCCGGCTGGTCGAGATCGACTGCCGGCAGGAGGGCCGCATGAGCTGCCTGGTGGCCGAACGCCGCGGCCGGGCTAAAATGACGGCGGTTCGGGCCGCCTTGGTCCGGCACGTCACCGCCGCCCTCGGCTGCGATCGATATCACCTTTACACGGGCCACCCGTGGTTGCGACATGGCCAGCGCCGATCCGAAATCTGAGAACGTGTTTTGAAATCCATGCCAGACAGGAATCGGCTTGTACGATGGGCCTCCGAGCCCGTCGATTCTGGTGCGTTATCGCGCGCGTCGACGGCTTCGGAGAGCCGTCGTACCTGTTTCGAAACACGTTCCGAAATCCGAGACGTGGAAGGTCCGCCACGCTTGCCCCGGTGGCTGAAGCGCCGCGTTCCCAAGGGCAATGCCAATCACTTCACCGCCCGGCTGATCGGCGAGTTGGACCTGCAAACGGTCTGCGATCACGCCCGGTGTCCCAACCGCATGGAGTGTTACGCCCAGAAGACGGCCACGTTCCTGCTCTTGGGCGACGTGTGTACGCGGGGATGCCGGTTCTGCAGCGTGGCCAAGGGGAAGCCGCGGCCGGTCGATCCGCACGAGCCACACCGCGTGGCGGAGGCGGCCGAGCGGCTCGGCCTGCAGCACGTGGTGGTCACTTGCGTGACCCGCGACGATTTGCCCGACGGCGGCGCCGAACATTTCTGCCGCACCATCGCTGAGATTCGCCGGGCGACCGATGCGGCGGTCGAAGTGCTGCCGTCTGATCTGGCCGGCAACGCAGCGGCACTGGACCGGCTGATCGAAGCGGTGCCCGAGGTCTACAATCACAACACGGAAACGGTTCCCCGGCTGTTTGCCGCGGTCCGCACCCGCCGGGCCGATTACCGTTGGACGCTGGAGACGTTCCGGCGGATCCGGCGGGCCAACCCGGCGATCAAGCGGAAGACGGGCCTGATGCTCGGGCTGGGCGAGACGACCGAGGAATTGCTCGACGTGCTGGCCGACTTGCGCGAGGCGGGCTGCCAGTTGCTCACGCTGGGCCAATACCTGCAGCCTTCGCCCCGCCAAATGCCCGTGGTTCGCTACGTGCCGCCGGCAGAGTTCGACCGGCTGGCCGGCTTCGCCCGCCGCATCGGGTTCGAGAGCGTGGCCGCCGGCCCGTTCGTCCGTTCCAGCTATCACGCCCGGGAAATGGTCTGCTGATGCCGCGTCACGAATTGACTCTTCCGGAACTGGGTCTGGACGGCCAGCCGATCGTGGTCAGTCTGTGGCTGGTGGAGCGTGGGGCGCGGGTGCGTGAAGGCGAGCAGGTGCTGGAGGTGCTGGCCGGCCCGGCCACGATCGATTTGCCCGCCCCGGCCGACGGCGTTCTGGTCGACATGCTGGTCGAAGAAGACGACGTGCTTCGGGTGGGTCAACCGCTGGCGGTGATCGAGTCGTAGCCGGCGGCGGTAGGCTGGTCGACAGCGCCGAGTTGAAGTGGTTTGTGGCCGGTTTTCAGTGGTCGGTTATCAGTTGTCAGTTACTCGTACTTCCGTAGAGTCTTTGATCGTTACTTCTGCGCAGGGTGCGCGCGTGTTTTAGGGATTAGGGATTGGGGATTAGGAATTGGAAGCGCCAGGTGGAGAGTGAAACGGCGCCGGCGATGATCCGGTGGGGGGGGCGCGGGCTCTCGTGGTTCGGTTCACGACAGGCCGGCAATCCCCTGCCGGTTCGGTTTCCGCAGCCGCTAATCCCCAATCCCTAATCCCCAATCCCTGCTCCACGCTCTCTTTGGTTGCGGCCCGTGCCGTGTTAAGAACGGTAAGCTATCCTCTTACGAGTCCGTGGAGCATATTTACCGGACCAACTCCAGCGTGGCCCAAAGACTGGGATCTTCCCGATAGGGCATGGGACTGCCCACGGCGAGCGTTTGCTCGCCCAGTTCGCGATCGATCACCGCATAGGTGAATCCCAGCCGCGGGTGTTCGGCCGGGTCGAAACCGGTCAGCGCCTCGGCGGCGATGAAGGCTTCCAGCAGATAGCCGTCGACCCGTTTCTCGCTGCGGACCTGCAATTGCCCGGGCCGGACGGGGCGGGGATGCTCCCGGGCGCGATGGATGGGCAGCCACTCGGCCACGGGAACGTCGAGCCGCTTTCCGTCGCCGCCGGGCAGGAACACGAAGTGGTGGCAGAATCTCCCCGCACGGTGGATGTTGTGGACGTCCCGCGTGTCGAGGAAGAGCTGCAGCCCGTCGCTCTCCTCGGGCTGGTTCTTGCGGCACCACGGCGCCTGTCGTTTTCCCTCGACGCGCACCGAGAACGCCAATCCCGCCTCGCTCCACGCCGCCCGAACGTCGGCCGGGGTAGCCCGATGCTCCAACTCGGCGAAGCTCAGCAGCCGGTACGGCTCCTCCAGGGCGGCGCCCCGGGCGTCCCAGAGCACCTCGCGATACCGGCAGGGCAGCGAGAGACGAAAGAGGAAGCGTTTTGGCAGCAGCGGGTTGGGCATGGGGAGGCAATCCGTCGCGATGGGTTCCGGCTATCGATGCCTTGGGGCGTCATTGTATTGTACGCTCGCCGAGGGCCACAAGAGACCTTGACAAACCCGCCCGATCGTCCAATAAATAGACGGACCAAAGACCGTTTGCCCCGCCGGATTCCTCCCATCCAGAAAGGAGACGGGACCATGGCAAGGTTCTTGATGTTCGGCAAGTATTCGTCGCGGTCGTTGCAGGAGATGAGCGTCCAGCGGACCGACAAGGCCGTGGACCTGATCAAGCGGCTTGGCGGTGAAGTGGAAGCGATGTACGCCACGCTCGGCCAGCACGATCTGGTGTTCGTCGTTTCGCTGCCCGGGCCCAACGAGGCCATGAAGACCTCGGTCGCCCTGACCAAGCTGACCGGCATCGCCTTCAGCACGTCGCCCGCCATGACGGTGGAGGAGTTCGACCAGCTGATGAGCGAGATCTAATCTGCCGCTAGATATGAGGGCATACGTTTTCCGCTTGCGCGCCCAGGCTGCAGACCCGGTTTGCAGGACAAGGCGCCACCCTTCTTTTGCGCCAATTCTTATGTTCCCTGCCGGGCCACCCCTTGACGCGGGGACATCATTATGATACTCGGGTATGAGGTGGCGTCAAACCCGCTGCTAGTGGCGGTTTAGGCCCGCCAACGGACAACTCAGCATGGCTCGAGAGATTTCTGGCGCAGCCGAAATCGCCAGAGTTTGGATTCCTGGCCATTCCGCCAAAGTTTGGCGACTTCGGCTACCTTCAAATCGGCCCCGTATTCTCTTTTTCGAACGAGGCTCAAGAGCAGGGGTGGTCTATGTCCCATGTCCGCGAGGTTACGTCCCACGCGCTCTGGACGGCCGTAGATGGCGATCGCCCGCGCCGGCACCGCCGGCCGACCGAACCCGACGGCGCCCGCACAGGTGATCCATCGCCAAACGCGCCGTTGTTTGGTCGGGCGTTTCGCCGTATGCCGCGCAAGCCCCGGTGTCCACGACGAGCGTAGGAACCCCGTCCACACCACAATAACCTTCAAGAGAAACAAGGAGCATAATGATGGCTATCTACAACATGAATCTGGTGATTGTGAGACAGGATGCCACTGCCGCGATGGAAATCAACTGGCTGGCGGGGGGCAATGCCGGAGTCATCAACGAGTTGACACATTGGCTGCACATGGATTTGCCGCACACCGGCAATTTCATGTTTGGGAACGCAAACGCGCTGACGGTAGGCGACGTCTATCACGTCTGGGGATGGGTCGTGGGAGCGGCGGGTCAGAATTTCGGTGGTGGCTGGGTACACTATGATCATGTGACGAACATCGCGGGTTTGGACCGACTCGTCTTCCGCAAACCCGAAAAGAGCGCCAAAGTTCTCAAAATCTCCAGAAGGACCGACAAAGACGAGAACCCGAATCGAAAGAAACTCTTGGACGTGAAAATCCTCACCGGCGTCAAGGTGTGAGGGTGAAGTGCGGGCTGAACGATCTGCGGGCCGCGCATGCCTCGAGCTGCGTCCGGCCGATAGCACGGCTGTAAGATCTTCTTCGCGTCGCCTCCGGCACGGGGCCGTCTCGCCGGGGAATCTAAGATGGACTTCGGCAGGAAATCCCAGAGGGACTTCAGGGCGAAATCCCAGAAAGGACTTCGGCGGAGAGGTTTTTTGGTGAACCGTTTCGAGGATTGCGTCGTCCAAGAAGCTGCAAAGTGAGTAACTTGGTGACGGTCCCGATACTCGCAAAATGAAAGTGGGATTGCTTTCGCACGCCGGAAGTTGTTCCCATGCCGGTCCCAAGATTGGACTCCGTAGGGCGAATAACCCTGTACCAACCTGGAATTGGGCCGCGTTTTCAAACACGCCGTTGGGTGGTGTTGCGGACCAGCGCTTCGCAGACCCGCCAGTTTCTCCGGAATTGCCCCATGAGCAGCGTTGAGATTCCCCGCCACGAAACGGACCACCAGAGCGTTTCCTGGGACTTCGGCGGCACGAGTCCGCCGCATGCCCATGGGCGTAACGGCCAGCGTCGGCCTGCGCGCATCGACGGCCAGTTCTGCCCGTTCTGCCGGGGGAAGATCCCGCGCGATTTCGTCTTCTGTATGCACTGCGGCCGGGACGTCTGAGGGCCGGGCCGACGTTCGGCCCGCGGCGTCACACTTGCGTCGCTCGCCAACTTCGCACATCGGCGGCCAGGGTGCCGAAACCGCTTGGAAACAGGTTTTCGAGAAGTTCCAGCTTCTCCTCTTGCACCAACCGCCGGGCGTGCTCAACCGCACATTGCTGTTCCAGCGCCAACGACGGTCTTTCCGTGCCGTAGACCATCTGTTTCAAGTCCAGCTTCGTGTAAGGGAACTTTCCGGACTCCATCCCGAGCAACCAAGTCGTCTCGCTTACGTGAGGGTCACGGCCGGCCAGATACCACGCCTCGACCGCCGGCACAGCCAGTCCCAAGGCAGTCTGGATCGGCCCGCGTTTCTCACGAGGCCGGAGTTGGCTCTGGACCGAGTCCACCGTGGCCCGTAGCTGGCAAAGCCCGCATTTGTCCGCGGCTCCACCCGGCTGGTCATGTCCCCTCTGATGCACCGGCGACAAATCGGAATCCAGAGTGATTACCAGGGCATCCGCGTCGGTGCTGTAGTGAAGATAATGCAGCACGGGGTCCGCGGAATTGAGCACTCCCCTCCATCCGCGAGTCTTCGGCGTCGGCCAAGGGACCAACTCTCCTTCGACGTCCAGGAGACCTTGTACCAGGATCCAGACCGCCGCCTCGTCTGCAGGAGATTCACTCAAGACGGCGACCTTCATGAGCTGCTCGGCACTCCTCCCAGCACGCCGGCAAACCAGGCGTCACTCAACGCCGTGTCCGCAAGGATTTCCTGGAAGTGCGGCTGGTCGGTCAGGCGTTGAAACTGCACGTCCGCGCCCACCTTGTTGGCCACGACGATTTCCTCGGGAAAGTCTTTGAACAAGTCGAGGAAATAGGGCGAATGCGTGGTGGCAATCACCTGAACCGGCTCGCGTGTCTCGCCGCAGCTTTCCGGGTTGGTCAGCCGGTAGATCGCGTCCTGCACGTGGCGAAGAAGATACGGGTGGATGCCACGGTCCGGCTCCTCCAGGCCGATGAGTGACGGTGGATCAGGAAGATAGGCCAACGTCAGGATCGTCAGCGCAATCAGCGTGCCCTGCGAGAGGTCGGCTGCGGGGATCTCGTGATGGGTATCGCGAGTTCGAAGTAGAAATGCCCGTCGGTCTGTGTTGACTATGTCAAAAAGAATGCGGTCGAACTCGGGCAACCAGCGTCCCAGTTCCTCGTTAAGGGCCTCAAAACGCTCGGGTGAATGATCGCGGAGACGGTCAAGCACGCCCGCCAAGCCGCCGCCGTTCGATCCCAACTGCATCTTTGTCCGCAAAACGACCGGTTCCGCTATGGCAGTCGCATCGAACGAGAATACGCGAATGCCGTGAACGGCCCTGTCCAAAGACTGTTCATCCTTCGACGCTACACCTACAAAGCGCTTGGCTATCCCTGTGCCAAGTTGCCAGCTTCCCACACAAGCTGTGTTGTCATACGGCGGTGCGAAATTAAGGCGGATCTCGACTGCCGTGTCGTGGTCTTCGCGCGTGTCAGCAGTCGCAATCTGCTGAAACGATGGACTGGCCGCCCCCCGGATTGCCTCAAGCGCCTGCAACACCGTGGTCTTCCCACTTCCATTCGGGCCGACAAGAATCGTGCAAGGCCCCAGCGGCAGCGTCGTGTCGCGCAGGGCCTTGAAATTCTTGAACTGGATCGACTCGATCATTGCTGGATCCTCCATCCTGTAGCCTACCATAGCCCCCGAGGGAATTCTAGGTCGGGGAGCCTGTGTCGCCTATCCCCGCTTCACCAGCCGGCCGGGGAGGAACTGGTGCTCGGGCGTGAACAGCCGGCGGTAGCTCAGCAGCACCACGCTGACGGTGCCCAACGACGTGCCGGCGGCGATCAGGAACATGATCACGATCTGGTACATCACCGCCTGCAGCGGATCGGCGCCGGCCAGCAGTTGGCCGGTCATCATGCCGGGCAGGCTGACCAGGCCGACCACCATCATCGAGTTGATGATGGGGATCATGCCGGTGCGGACGGCCTGCTGGATCGGGGCCAGGGCGGCTTCCCAGCGAGTGGCGCCGAGGGCCAGCAGCGATTCGACTTCGTCGCGTTTGGCGGCGAGTTCTTCGCCCAGCCGATCCAGCCCCAGCGAGATCCCGTTGAGCGTGTTGCCCAGGATCATGCCCAGCAACGGGATGGCGTATTGCGGTTTGTACCAGGGGTCGACTTGCACGACGGCCAGCAGGGCCACGGCCAGGATCAGCCAGGAGCTGGCCCACATCGAGACGAAGCTGTCGAGCCAGATGCCGCGGTATCGCCGCCCGGTTCGTCCCACGGCGGCGAATCCGGCGATCAGGGTCATGGCCAGCATCAGCGCGACTACGATGTACCACTGGTTCGCCTTGAAGATCCAACCCAATACCAGGCCGATCAGCAGTAGTTGAACGACGGTGCGAACGGCGGCCAGCAGCAGCCGTCGCTCCAGTTCCAAGTGCAGCAGCAGCGAGATCGTGCCGCTGATGAGGATCAGTGAGGCGGCGATCGCCAGTTGCCAGAATTCCAGTTCGATGGCCATCAGCTCGCCTTCCGCAATCTGCCCGCATCCATGTGGAACCTGCGTGGGGCCACCCGGGCGGCCTGCTCCGCGTCGTGGGTGACCCAAATGATCGCCCGCGGTTGGGGTGATTCATCCAACCAGTCGCCCAGCATCTCCTCGGCGGCCTTGGTGGTCGCCGGATCGAGCGCGGCGGTTGGCTCGTCGAGCGACAACACGGTGGGGTCGAGCTGCAGGGCCCGCAGCAGGGCCACGATCTGTGCCTCGCCGCCGGAGAGATCGACGGCGCGTTTCTTCAGGAACGACTCGCGGCGGCCCAGCCGGTCGAGCCACGCGACGATCCGGCCGCGGTCGAACTGGCGGCGGCGATGGACCGCCAGCCGAAACGGGCGCTGCAGCGCCGCTTCCACGGCCGGCTCGGCGATGGCCGGCCGCTGCTGCAGGTAGATCAGTTTGCGGCGGAACTCGGGGATGGCGTCGCGAGACACCGGCCGGCCCTGCCAGCGGATTTCGCCGCCGTCGAGCGGATCGAGCATGGCCAGCGCCCGCAGCAGCAGTGTCTTGCCCGAGCCCGACGACCCGGTGATCGAGATACGCGTCGCCGCGAAGAGGTCCAACGACACGTTTTCCAGCAGCCACCGCCGCCGGTCGGGATGGCGACGCTGGAGGTTTCGGGCTTCCAGTAACACAAGGTCGTCGGAGTACATGGGCGGTTTGTGACCGGCGGTAAGGTCTTAGAGCTTAGAGCTTAGGGATTAGGCATTGGGTATTGTGCGTCCGCAGTGAGCCGTGGAACGATGGAAGAGGGAAGAAGACTCCTGAGACTTGTTGCTGACACCTGATACCGAAAGTCTAAGCTCTAGGCTCTAAGATCTCCTCCCCTAACAACTCTCCGCTTACCGTTTGACACAGTCACTGCGGCCGGGTCATGCGCCACGGATCCAACGCCTCGTCGAGCTGATCCTCCGGCAGAATCTCCTGCTCGCGACACACCTGGCGGATCGTCTTGCCCGTCTGAAACGCCTCCTTGGCCACCTCGGCCGCCCGCTGGTAGCCGATGTACGGGTTCAGGCCCGTGGCCATGGCCAGGCTCTTCTCGACGGCCGCTTCGCAGGCCTCGGGGTTGGGCTGCAGGTCGGCCAGGCAGAAGTCGGTAAACGCCCGCGTGGCCCCGGAGAGCAGCCGGATGCTCTCCAGCACGGCGTCGGCCATCACCGGCATCATCACGTTGAGCTGGAACTGTCCGCCGGCGGCGCCGCAGACGGCGACCGTCTGGTCGTTTCCCATCACCCGGGCGGCGGCCTGCATCAGGCTCTCGCACATCACCGGATTGACCTTGCCCGGCATGATCGAGCTGCCCGGCTGGCGGTCGGGAAGCTTGATTTCCGAAAACCCGCATCGCGGGCCGGAGCCGAGCCAGCGAATGTTGTTGGCCACGTTGAACAACGAGACGGCGATGGCCCGCAACTGGCCGTGGCACTCGACCACCGCGTCGCGCTGGGCGTTGGCCTCGAAGTGGTTCGACGCCTCGACGAAGGGCACGTCGGTCTGCTTGGCCAACAGCCGGCAGACGCGGCCGCCGAATTCGGCGTGCGTGTTGATGCCGCTGCCGACGGCCGTGCCGCCGATGGGCAATTCGAGCACCGCGTCCAGCGCCACCGAAGCCCGGCCCACCGATCGGTGCAATTGCCGGGCCAGCCCGCCAAACTCCTGGCCCAGCGACAGCGGCGTGGCGTCGGCCAGGTGCGTGCGGCCGATCTTGAGGATCTCGCCCCAGGCGGCCGCCTTCTCGGACAACGTCTGCCAACACGTGGTCAGCGCCGGAACGAGCTGCTCGCGGAGCGCCACCGCCACGGCCACGTGGATCGCCGTGGGAAACACGTCGTTGCTGCTCTGGCCCAGGTTGACGTGGTCGTTGGGATGGATCGCCTTGTCGGGACTGAAGCGGTCGCCGCCGGCCAGCTCGATGGCCCGATTGGCGATCACCTCGTTGGCGTTCATGTTGCTGGAGGTGCCCGATCCGGTCTGGAAGACGTCGACGGGAAACTGGTCGTCGAAACGGCCCTCGGAGACCTCGCGGCAGGCGGCCAGCAGGGCCTCCAACTCCGCGTCGCTGAGGCGATTCTCGTCCGAGCCGGTCAGCTGTCCCAAGTCGCGATTTGCGCCGGCGGCCGCCCATTTCACCCGCCCGAGGGCGTGGATCAGCTCGGCCGGCAAGGTGCGGCCGGAGATGGGAAAGTTCTCCACGGCCCGCTGCGTTTGGGCGGCGTAATAGGCCTCTGCCGGCAGGCGAACTTCACCCATCGAATCGTATTCGACACGGAAATCGGTCATCTGGGAGTCTCGGCAGGACGTTCCAATCGTTGCCAACGAGTTCCAATCATATCAATATGCGGCCAGGCAAGGCACCCCATAAAACGGTAACTCCAGGTCGCCCCGTTAAGGCTGCGACCGGTGGTCGCGCCTGCGAAGTCGCTATGAATCCCTCGGCGACCGCGTGATCCTTCCGGGTTTCGTGCCATACGATCGGACATCATCGTGTCAGTATCGCAGCTCGCGGAGCGGCGCCAGCGACTGCTGGACGACGTACCAGATCAACCCCAGGATGACCGCCGTGATGGCCAGTACCACGGCCGTCAGCAGCAGCTTCCACGTGAGGGAGAACTGCCGGCTCCGCCAGAGCATCGGCAGCCCCACCGGACCCAGCACCAGAAAGAGCATCGCCAGCACGACCCAGCGATTCTCCATCCACGAGGATCGGTTGCCGCGGGCTTCCGGCACGACTTCGGCCGGCGTGGCGTAGGCATGCGCTGAATCCCCGGTAGGCAGCCCGCAACGGCGACAGAAATTATCGCCCACGTCCAGCACCGCGTAGCACTGGGGGCAGACGAACTTCTCGATTTCCACGGCCGTGCTCATGTGCCAGGACGTCGGGTCGGGGGATCAGACTGCAAGTGTACCACCAAATAAATCATAGGTCACTTGAGAGGCCAAATTCCGGCGAATTCGGCTGGGTTGCGAAACGTGGCGTTTGGATGTCTTGGCCGTTTAGCCGCGGCGGCCACGCGGCGAAAGCCGCAGAAAACGCGGCAACCGCAACCGCCGCGTGGCCGCGGCGGCTAGACCTCATGCCTCACCAGCCAAGGAGGGGCCGTAATCGTGTGCCACTGCTTCGTAGAAGCAGTGAAGTGGAGTGGCTACCGACACTGCTTCGGCGAAGCCGCGGCACACGGTCGAGAGACATGCGAGGTAGCGTCAATCCCTTCTTGCCTGTTCCCCCGCTCTTTGCCATTTTCCATTGACCGCTTGTCGGCAAGATGCTACAAGACCGCCTCGTTTCTGCCGTTGCCTATGATGCGAAAAGCTGCGCAGCGCGATGTATCGTCGACACGGTGACAAGTTGGTGCTGGTCTTCCTGGCCTGCGATCTGGCGGTCACGGCCGCGATCTGGGTGGGGGCCTATTTCCTCCGCTTCAACCTCTGGGCTTCGCCCGAGGGGATTCCCGACTTCGCCCTCGTGCTCCGTGCGCTGCCGGTGGTGTTGGTCCTGGCGGCGGTGGCCTACCGGGTTTGCGGACTCTACGAGGTCCACCGGCTCAATCAACTGCCCCGGGAGCTGGGCGTGGTCTGCAAGGCCAGCGGCCTGCTGTTCCTGCTGGCCATTGCCGTGACCTTCTATCGCCGCGATCTCTACGAGTCGCGGTTGGCCCTGGGGCTGTTTCTGGCGCTGAACGCGCTGGCGTTGGCGTTGGCGCGCCGGGCGATCTGGCAGGCGCTGAAGTATCTCCGGGGTCTGGGGCTGAACCACGGCCGGGCGGTAATCGTCGGCTCGGGCCGCACCGGCCGATTGGTGGCCGAGACGATCCAAAACAACCGATGGACCGGCCTGGATGCGGTCGGTTTTGTCGACCGGCCGCGGGTGATCGAGCCGAAAATCCTGCCGCGACTGGGCGAAATCGCGCAATTGGCCCGGATCGTGGGTGAACACGACGTGGACCACGTCTTCGTGGCCCTGCCGCTGTCGCGCTACGCCGAACTGCCCGAGGTGTATCGGGTGCTGTCCGACTTATTGGTCGAGGTCCAGCTCATACCCGACCTGCCCAACACGGCCGGGATGAAAGTCCGCATGCTGGAGATCGACAACGTGGCGTTGCTCGGGCTGCGGCAAAGTCCGCACTACGGGTGGCCCCGGGTGGCGAAGCGCGTGATGGACGTGGTGCTGGGCAGTGCGGCATTGGCCCTGTTGGGGCCGTTGATGGCGGCGTTGGCCGTGGCGGTCAAAGCGACCAGTCGCGGCCCGGTGCTCTACCGCCAAACGCGGCTGGGCCTGCACGGCCGCACCTTCAAGATGCTGAAGTTCCGCAGCATGTCGCCCGACGCCGAACGCACGACCGGTCCGGTTTGGGCCACTCGCGACGATCGGCGTTGCACTCGGCTGGGTCGGTTCATGCGGCGTTGGAGTCTGGACGAGCTGCCGCAGTTGTTCAATGTGCTGGCGGGCGACATGAGCCTGGTCGGACCGCGGCCGGAACGGGGCGTATTCGTGGAACGGTTTCGGCGGCAGATTCCCTACTATACCCAGCGACACCTGGTCAAGGCCGGCATGACCGGCTGGGCCCAGGTCCACGGTTGGCGCGGCGACACGTCGCTGCGTCACCGCATCCGCTGCGACCTCTATTACATTTCCCACTGGTCGCTCTGGCTCGATTTGCAGATTCTCTGGATGACCGTCTGGCGGCTCTTGCCTCACCGTGGTGAGCGTGGGGGCCGGTCACTACGGGGGGTGTGATTGCTATTATTTGCAGTCACACAGCGGGGCATGGCTCCAAAATAACCCCGCCAACCGCTTTTTTCTGCGCTTTCCGCAAAAAAAGCCTTTGAGACTCTTGACGGGGCTTTTCCGCTCGTGGGAAAATGGAGTTGAATGAGCGGTTGGAACTTGGGCGTCGACGCTGAGCTTCGCTACAAGACTGTCCGCACCCCACCTTAAGTCAAGTTCGCGCACGATGCCGGACGGCCAAGGAATGGTTGGCCCGGAACATCCGGCCGTTGCGTTGGACTCCCACCAGTAAAACGCGATTACCCACCCCAAGTTACGAGTTGATGCCTCGCGGTAACACCTTGAGGAACAGAGACTTCCGACGAATAGGTTCTGCGCGTATCGGTTACGCCGATTCGTCGAAGCAGGCAGGTGTGAGCGGCCAGGGACGGGCCGCGGCTTATCGCGGGGCCGGAATTGAAGGAGGACATGATGAAACTCAGTAAGACGTCATCCGTGGAGCAACTCCAAGTCATCAGCCGTTTCGAGACGCTACGAAACATCCTCTTGGCGGAACAGTACGCCGACCACTTGCAGAAGCCGTTGGCCTACTGGGCACTGCCGAGCGACCGCCGGCTGCCGCTGGCCTTCCTGGGCCGCACGCTGAAAGATCTGCTCAACACGCCCTTTGCCGAACTTAGCCGAACGCCCGGCATCGGACAGAAGAAGATCGCCTCGTTCGTGAAGCTTTTGGCCCGGGCCGCCAACACCGATCCCGCCGAGTTGCCGGTCGATCTGATCGACCCGCCTTCCAACGGCGAGGAGGCATCAGCCGAGGCTTCGTCCAACGGCAACGGGTTCGACCCGGGCAACGTCTCGGAAGTCCTCTTCAGCCGCTGGCGGGCCAGCGTGGTCAAGCATGGGTTGGGCAACGAGACGTTGGGCCGGTTCGCCCCCAGTCTGCGGAACATGACCCGCGTGATCTGGAACACGCCCCTGAGCGACTACACCGACTACTCGCTGGACGAGATCCGCTCGCTGAAGACGCACGGCGAGAAGCGGGTCCGCGCCGTGCTGGAGGTGTTCCACAGCGTCCACGCCCTGGTGGCCGACATGGGAACCCAGGACCACCTGGTGGTGCGCATCGTCCCGCGGTTGATCGACGAGGTGGAGCGTTGGGTGGGGCGCGTCCTGCAGACGCCGGGCGTGCCCAGCGAAGAAGACATCTTCGAACATTTCGTCTCGCCGCTGTTGGAACAGGTCCGCGTCGACGCCACCCGGCAGATCGCCAGCCTGGCCGAAAACCGGCTGGGGATCTCCGGCCCGATCACCAGTGTGCGGCAGGCGGCCCGAACCATGGGCCTGACCCGCGCCCGCGTCTACCAGTTGCTCAACGAAATCAACGACATCATGATCGTCCGCTGGCCCAGCGGGCGGCACCAGGTCTACGAGCTGCGTGAGAAGATCCAGACCGAGTTGGCCCAGATGAGCGACCCGCCCGAGTTGAAGCAGTTCTTCGCGGCCATCGAGTTGTTCTACCCCGGCAGCCGCCGCGGCGCGGCCGGCCCGCTGGAGCGGGCGCCCCTGCTCGACGGATCCCACGGCCCGCTGGTCGGGACCGAAGTGAACGTCGGGTAAGGACCCCTGAGGAGACGACGTGGGGACTGTCCCGATTTTCGCGGAGCGAAAATGGGACTGTCCCCTTCCGGCGAGTCACTTGGGGGCTGTCCCGGTTTTCGCCGAGCGAAAATGGGGCGGGCCCCTTCCGGCGAGTCGAAAATCGTGCTCCGTATGCGGCGGATGTCGGGCCAATGTGTCGAAGAGGCCCTTTCTTCCGTCCGGTACAGGTATACAGGAGCACGTGTCATGAGAGCTACGCGATCGATTCCGTGCGTGTTGTGCGTTTCGTTGCCGGCCGTCTTCGCGGCCTGGAGTTGTCCCCCGGTGAACTCGCAGGGCGGCGCGCTGGCCGGGGAGCCGGCACCGGCCGTGGTCAAAGGCTGCCGTGTGGTGCCGGCCCGAGACGTCTCCGTGCCGTCCCAAGAGCACGGCGTGCTGGCTTCCGACTCTGCCCGGGTCGGCCAGGCCGTCAAGCAAGGCGACGTGCTGGCCCGACTCGACGATCTTCGAGCCAAGCTGCAATTGGAGCGGGCGCGGCTGGAGCTTCACCTCATTTCCCAGCGCACCAAGCATGTCGAAACGGTCGTGCGCTTCGCCAAGACCCAATTGGAGGTGGCCGAGTCGGAATACAAGTTGGCCGTGGAAGCCAATGGCAAGGTGCCCGGCTCCGTGACGCCCGAGGAGATCCGGCGCCTGCGGCTCACCTGCGAGCAGGCCAAAATGCAGATCGAGCAGGCAAGCATCGAGCTGGATGTCCAGAAGACCGAAACGGCGCGCGTGAAACTCGAAGTGCAGGCCGCTCAAATCGAACTCGCCCGCCACGTCATCCGCGCGCCGCTAAGCGGCGAGATCGTTGCCTGTGGTGCCGAGGCCGGGGAGTGGGTCAACGTGGGAGATCCCGTCTGCCGCATCGTCCCTTTGGATCATTTGTCCGTCGAAGGCATGGTCCCCTTGAACGACTTTTCGCGCAGCGACGTGCTGGGGCGCGAAGTCCGCGTGGTGGTTGAAGCGGCCAAGGGGCGCGATGTCGAGGTCGAGGGCAAGATCGTTTCGGCCAGCCCGTTGATTGAAACAGGGCACGGATCCGGCTCGTTTCGCAGGTCCTCGGCGTGGTTTGTGGTTCGCGCCGACGTGCAAAATCGCAGCGAAGCAGGCGCGTGGCTGCTCCAACCCGGCATGTCGGCGACCATGACCGTCGACATCAAGCCCGCAGAGGCCCCCGTGAAGGAAACGCCCTGAGGAAATCGCAGGAAAAGGGTGTACGGCTGTTGTGGGGACGTGGTAGAATCCGGCCGTAATGAACACCTTTATGCCACCACGACGTTGGTTGCAGTTCAGCCTGCGAAGCATGCTGATCCTCACGGCCGTTGCCGCGATCTGGCTGGGCTGGCTGGTCAAGCAGGTTCGCGACCAGCGGGCGGCCGTGCAAGCGGTGCGGCAGTTGGGCGGCTCGGTCTATTACCATCACGAATAGGACCGCCAGGGAAAGCGTCTTTACAACGTACCGCCTCCCGGCCCCGCATGGCTGCGCAAGCTCATCGGCGACGACTATTTCCAGAGCGTTGCTTCTCTGAATCTCGTGGACAAGGATGTAGACGACGAGGTTCTACGGCGGATCGGAAAGCTTCGAAAACTCCGGCGGCTGAGTCTCCGATGCAGCCGGCTGCCCAATGCGGGTTTGAGACACCTCACCGGGCTGGGCTGCCTGGAGGAGTTGATTCTGTCGCATACGAACGTCTCCGACGCCGGGCTCGTCCACGTGGGCCGTCTTGCCAATCTGCGTTCGCTCACACTCGGCCCCAGCGACGTCAGCGACGCCGGGTTGGGGCACCTGGAAGGACTTTCGGAACTGAGAAGCATTCACCTGTCCTGGACCAAGGTCACCGGCAAAGGGCTGGTCCACCTGCGGCCGTTGGCCAAGCTGCAAGAAGTGGTTCTTCAGGAAACGCACGTCGGCGACGAGGCTATGCAACATCTTTCGCGGCTGACGGACCTTCAATGGCTTCACCTTTCGCAGACTCAGGTGGGCAGTGCCGGCGTGGCACAATTAAAGAACCTCACGAAGCTTCGTGAGCTGAACTTGACGGATACTCGAGTCGGCGACGCCGGAATCGCGCAACTGAAGCTGCTGCCGAACCTTCGAGATCTCTGGATTACACACACCGATGTCACGGCGGCGGGCTTTCGAGACCTCCAACAAGCATTGCCGAAGTGCAACATCGACTTCGAGGAATGGGACCTTCCCGGTGGAGCCGACGACGCGCGGGTGCGGAAGATCGCCGAGCGGATGAGGCAACTCGGCTACTACAAATTCGTGGGGTTGGCCAACTCCGAGATCACCGATGCCGCGCTGTCGGAACTGCACGACTTGACCTCGCTGCAACTGATCGACCTGCGAAATACCCAAGTCAGCGACGAGGCCGTGGAGGCATTGCAGCAGGCACTGCCAGACTGCGTCATTCAAAGGTAGGGGTTAGGGGTTAGGAGCTGGGGGTTAGGGGTTGGGGGCTGGGGACGATACCGTTCAGTTAGCGATAACGGCTGAGCCCACCGTTAGTTGTGGCGTCGAGTTCTTATAAAGCCGCGACCGGTGGTCGCGCCGAACGGGCGCAAGGGACCACGCGTCGGCGTTTCCGTCGCGACCACCGGTCGCGGCTTTATGCACTGAAGCAGACACTCAAGCGCCACTGAGCATTTCGATTACACCTAATTGAACAACATTGTCCCTAACCCCCAGCCCCCAACCCCCAACCCCTAACCCCCAGCGGAAGCCTTTCCGCCAGACCTAGCGATGCTATACTGTCTCCATGTGCGATCCTGAGAACACATCCCCCGAACCGCCGCAAGACGACCTGGTCGACACCTTGCGGCTGGCGATGGTCCGGGGCGTGGGGCCGCGGATCCGGCAGACGCTGCTCGAACGCTTCGGATCGCCCAAGGCCGTGCTGGCCGCCGCGGAAAGCGCGTTGCGGGAAGTCCCCGGCGTGGGGCCGAAGCTCGGCCGCAGCATTGCCGAGGCCGACCGGATCGACGTCCAGCGGGAACTCGACCTCTGCCGGCAACACGGCATCGACGTGCTGGCCCAGTCGCACGATCAATACCCCCGCATGCTCCATGAAATCCACGACCCGCCCGGCGTGCTCTTCGTCCGCGGAACGTTGAAGCCGGAAGACGCGATCGCCGTGGGGATCGTGGGCACGCGGCACGCGTCACAGTACGGGCTGCGACAGGCGGAACGGCTGGCCGGCAGCCTGGCCCGGGCGGGTGTGACCATCGTCAGCGGGCTCGCCCGGGGGATCGACGCCGCGGCCCATCGCGGGGCCCTGGCCGCCGGCGGACGGACCCTGGCCGTGCTGGCCAGCGGCGTGCTGAACATCTATCCGCCCGAGCACGACAAGCTGGCCGAGGAGGTCACCGGCGGCGGGGCGCTGCTGAGCGAATCGCCCCCGCTGGCCGAACCGCTCAGCGGCATGTTCCCGCAACGCAACCGGCTGATCAGCGGCCTGGCCCTGGGTGTGATCATCGTCGAGGCGGCCCAGCGGAGCGGCGCGCTGATCACCGCGCGGCACGCCATGGAACAGGGCCGCGAGGTGTTCGCCGTGCCCGGCCGCGTCGACTCGCGGTCCGCCCGCGGCTGCCACCAGTTGATCCGCGACGGGGCCCGGCTGGTCGAGTCGGCCGACGACGTGCTGGAGGAACTCGGCCCGCTGGTCGAGGCCGCGCCCCGCGACGACGGCCAGGTCGTCCATCATCCGGCCGAGCTGATGCTCAACGAGCTGGAGCAGAAGGTGCTGGCGGCGATCGGCGACGAGGCCACGTCGATCGACCAGGTCGTGGCCGACAGCGGACTGCCGGTGCCGCGGGTGCTCTCGACAATCAGCGTGTTGGAGATGCGCCGGCTGGTACGGCGGCTCGGGGGCACGACCGTCGTGCGGATGTAGCAGTAGTATGGCCATCAAACGAATGAAAACGCTGCAAATCCTCTGCCTGATCGGCATCGTGCTTAGCCTCCCGTATTCTGTGGCGGCAACCGAGCGGCTCGAGGCCGTATCGCCGGCGCGTTGCATGCCGGCGGTCGAGGACTTCAGCTACATGTGGTGGGCCCATGGGCTGCGGGGCCGGTCGCCCGAGGGGCGGCGCGTGCGGTGCATCCGGACCGGCCGCTATGGCCTGGCGTTCGACGTCGAGTCGGTTGAGCTGTTGCACCTGGGGCCGATCGCCACGCGCCGGACGTATGGGCAGGCGTTGACCGAGAGCAACGAGGCGGTCTTCGACCTGCCGCCGGCAAGGCTCGATTTGCAGATAGAACAGGCCGGGACCGTGTACCGTTGCACCGGCAGCGCGGTCCGCCGCCAAGGGACGCCGGCCGCCCGGTTGATCGAGAGCGGCCGGTTCGTGCAGCGGTGCGATATCGTGGGATTGGAGTTTGCCGACGATCGGGGAACCAGGTTGAACACCACGGGCCGGCTGGAGATCGTGGCCTGGCCCGACCGGCTGGCCCTGCTGTTGGAAGTCGAACCGGCCGAAGACTGGAACCAGGCGACGGCAACCATCCGGCTGACGTACGACGGCCGGGAGATTTCGGCCGTGACGCCGTCCCTGCCCGGCGACGCGTGGAAAGCGGGCCAGAAGCGTTCTGCAACGATCATCCTGTGCGAGCATAAGGGGACAGTCCCATTTTCGCTGCGCGAAAATCGGGACAGTCCCCAAGTAGTTCCGGGCCGCTTGCGGCTTAGCACGCCGCCTCAGGAAATAGCGCCCGTGGAAGTCACCGCCGGCGCCGACGCCCGCAACGTCACCTACGACCCCTTGCGAGGGTGCTTCCGCGTCGACCTGGATCGGATCGTGCCTCAAGGAGAGCACAACGACGCGTTGGAGCGGGTCAAGCTCACGCTGAGCAACCCCGGCCCAAACCAGCAGATCGTCCGCCTGGCGCTGGAAAAGACCCGCGGCGGATTCGCGGTCCGGGGGATCTCGCCGATCACGGGCCTCTCGCCCATGCTGCGCGACGCGGCCGGCCATCCGCTGGGGATTCCCGTGCAAATCAGCAAAAACTGGCACACCAAGCGGGATCTGCACCTTCCGTATCACGGGGTGTGGTTCCACGGCTACACGCTGCTGCGTCTGCCGCCGCGGTCGCGGACCGAGTGCGAGTTCACCCTGGCCTATGCCCATTGGGGCGGCGTGCCGGCCGTTTCCCACGCCCAGCTCTGCCTGATCGGCTGGGGCAGCAACCAGCGCTGGGAGCAGTCGGCGATCGGCTCTTGGGGTGAATCGATCTGCTACGAACCCGACCAGGGACAGGTCGGCGGCACCGTGCTCGACACCCGTCCGCTGATGGTCTGGGCCATGAAACAGGACCGGCCGCGGAAATGGGGCTGGACCAACAACGTGGGCGGGGCCGACTTCCTGGTCTACTACGACGCCGACGGAAAGAAGCAGTCCAACGCCCGCATGAGGGCCATGCACCGCCGCATCGGTCCCAACCTGACGGAAGTCACCTACGCCGGCCAAAGCGCCGACGGGAAGATCGACCTGCAGGCCACCGTGGGCATCGCTCGCAGCGACGACGTCCTGCGCGGGCTCTATCGGTTCCGCTACGACGTGCGGCGGACGGTCGAGTTCAGCCGCCTGGTGCTCTTCCAGGCCGGCGGCGACCACTACAGCTATACCGGCGAGCGAAAGTTCGCCCGGGGAAACGAGCAGGGGTTGATCGAACAGTGGGAAACCCAATGGGGCGGCAACCGGTACAAGACGCCGCCGACCGAGTGCACCGGTCGAATCCCCTGGTTCTCGATGCACGAGGCCGTCTCGCGCGATCCGTCGCCGGCGGGCGCCTGGGCCAACCGCGGCATCATCCTGCGGCATTGGGACGCCCGGCTGGGTGGCAAGCCCGCGCCGCCCTACGCGGCCGAACGCGGAGCCAAGGTCCGCGGCACCGACACCTCGCTGATCGACGTCCTGCCGCCGCCAGGGCTTAGCCGGCTGGAACCG
>Ga0180438_10004470_pt1 | contig 20118 bp, 15 predicted proteins | sample SS_ome_12_FD_132455 | JGI IMG/M metagenome (GOLD analysis project Ga0180438, IMG submission 132455) | Hypersaline lake sediment archaeal communities from the Salton Sea, California, USA - SS_3_D_2 metaG | ecosystem: Environmental > Aquatic > Non-marine Saline and Alkaline > Hypersaline >... | reverse complement strand
CACCCGGACCAGCGCCGGCTCGTTGCTGGTGGCCACCACCACGACGCTCTTGGCCAGACCGTCGGGGCCCAGGTCGCGCTCGAGGAACTCGTTGACTTCGCGTCCCCGCTCTCCGATCAGGGCGATCACGATCACGTCGGCGTCGGTATATCGGGCCATCATCCCCAGCAACACGCTCTTGCCCACGCCGGAACCCGAGAAAATCCCCATCCGCTGCCCCCGCCCGCAGGTCGCCGTCCCGTCGATCGCCCGGATGCCGGTCGCCAGCGGCTGGTCGATGCGGGGCCTTCGGCAGGGATGCGGCGGCCGGCGTTGGAAGGAGGTCCTTTCGTGCAGTGCCGGTTGGGACTTTCCGTCGACGGCCATTCCCGCGGCATCGATCACCCGCCCCAGCAACTGGCTCCCCACGCGAAGCCAGCGCGTGGTCCGCGTCAGCCGCACCCGGTTGCCGTGTCGCACACCGGCCAGATCGCTGAACGGGTAGAGGATCGTCAGCTCGTCGCGAAACCCGATCACCTCGGCCAACACCGGCGGTCCGGAATCGCGCCGGATCTCGGCCACGGCGCCCACCGGGGCCGGAAAACCGGCGGCCCAAACCGTCAGCCCGGAAGTCCGAGCCACGTTGCCGATCAGCTCGGTCGGCATCACGGTTTCGAGTTGTTCGGCGATATCGAGCATGGATGGGGGTTGTTGGGAATTAGGGGTTGGGGGTTAGGGTTTGGGGACCTGTTGCGGAAAGCAAGTTTTCGCGTCACGGACTACTGCGTCAGTTCCTCCTCAATTCTTGCCAGTTGTGCTTCGAACTGCTGGTCGATGACGCCGAAATTCGTTTCCACCCGGCAACCGCCCAGGGTGATCTCGGGGTCGGCCACCAGCTCGGCGGTGGTGAGCGTGGCCAGCTCGCTGATCAGCATTTCCACCTGTTGGCCGATGGCCTCGTGATCGGCGGGGTTCATGTGGATTCGCAATCGGGAACTCCCGGCGGCCAGTTCCAACGCCTCGCGGACCAGGGTGAGGGTGATCTCGGGCTGCTGGCTCAGCTCCCGGCGGATGAGCCGCTCGGCGATGGCCGCCGCCACGTGGACTCCGGTGGCCTCCCAGTGGGTCAGCCAGGCCTGCTTGGCGTGCTGGATGTCTGCGATGACCTGCCGCAGCGCGGGCAGGACGGTGGCCAACTGCTTGCGGACCATCTGTTCGATGGTGTCGGTGGCCGCCTGAAGTCCCTCCTGTTCGGCCCGGTCGCGGATCGCCTGGGCTTCCGCTTGGGCCTGGCTGATGATCTTCCCGGCGTCCTCGCGCACCTTCTGCAGGTACTGGTTCGCCCGGATGGCCATGTCGTCGAAGTTGAACGCTGCGCCGTGGAGGTCGCGGTCAAGGTCGGTCGCTCGGATGATCGTGGACATGGGGGCGTGTTCTTAGGCCATGAGGACGGTTTGGTCTTGCAGCGATCGAATACTGCCTTGCAGCGCCAGGCGTTGCGCCCGCTGGGCAATCTCGTGCCGGGCGGCTTCCACGTCGCTGAGGCGCAGCGGGCCGGGGTGGTCGAGCTGGCGGCGGACGTTTTCCGCTTCCGAAGGGGGCAGTCGGCGCAGCACCCGATCGATCAGTTCCGGCGCGGCGCCCACCAGGGCGGTCATCGTCAATTCGGGACCCGCCGCCCGGAAAACCGCGCTCAGCTCGCCGTCGTCCAGTCGCAGCAAGTCGCCGAACTGGCATGCCTGGGGACTGAGCCGCTCGGCCAGCGGCTGGTCGTGTGCGGCGAGGTTGTCCAGGATGCGGGTTCCCAGCCGTCCGCCGGACGCTTTGAGGATCTCGGCGACCGCTTTCATGCCGGCCACGCGGCGGCGCTGCATAGGAACTTGTTGCGACAGCCGCGACTGCAAGGCCTCTTCCACCTCGCGGAGGATCTCCGGGTCGGTTTCTTCCAGGTCGACCAGGCGGTGGACGACCTCCACCTGCAGCGTCGCGTGCAGTCTGGCCAGCACGCTGCCGGCCTGGTCGGGCGGCAGATGCGAAAGCACCAAGGCAACCGTCTGGGGACGTTCGCCGGCCAACACGCGCACCAGCCGGTCCGCCTCGGCTTCGTGCAGGAAACGGAAGGGCCGGCCGTGGTCGGCGGGCGGGGCCACGCGGCAGTAGTGCGTCTGAGGAACGGACAGCTTCTGCGCCAAGCTGCCGTCCAGCTCGATCCCCGACGGGTGTTGCCGCGATGCTCTGGGACTCGCCCGGAGAAACTCGTCGATCACCCGGCGCTGCTCCTTCGGGTCGACGTCGCCCAGATCGACCATCATTTGGCGGACGCGTGCGGCCGGTTCGGGGCCCAAGGCCTCCAGCACGGCGTCGGCGCCGGCCGGATCGAGTCCGGACACCAAAACGGCCACTTTGCGCAGCCCGGGGTCTTGTGGTTTTTTACCGCCGGGTTTTTCTCGTTGATGTTTCATGATTTCACCTTAGGTCGGCTCAGCCCGCGTTGCCGATCCAGCCCTTGAGGATGTTGGCTGCCGTGTCGGGATCTTCCTGGACAAGGTCCGCCAGTTCGTCGCGCAGGGACCGTCCGCTGCCGCCGAAACGCCCCAGCCGATTCAGGGCGGCTTCCTCGACCGTTTCTTCTTCCTCTTCCTCGGCGTACACGCCCATGCGTCCCGGCGCCCCCGGGCGGACAGGGCTTGCGCGCACCATCGACCGCAGCATCATCAGGCTGAACAGGGCCACGCCGATCATGCCCAGCGTGCTCCAGTACTCGCCGAACCAGGTCACGGCCGTTTCGCTCATCCCCGGCTTGGGAATCGCCGCCGCCTGGATGTCCTGAAACATCTTTACGGTGACCAGCTCGGTCGGATCGACGGCGTCGGGCGGCGGGGGGAGCACCTTGGCCACGTACTGCTGGATGGCGGGCGTTTCCTGGGCCAGCACGTTTTGCAGATCCTGCTGCGTGGGAGGTTGCGGCTCCGCGCCGTCCGCCGGAGGATTCTGCTCCCGCCAAAGCTTCTCGAAGTAGCTGCTGGGGATGCCGATCGAGGCGGTAACACGCTTCGGCGTCAGGCCCACCGTCTCCGTCTGCTGGTGTTCCGTATTAGTGACGCTGATCGCCTCCCGCCGGGTCTCTTCTTCGTCCTCCTTGGTGCCGGTGGTCCGCGAGCCCGCCAACGCCGTGGCCGTGTTGGGCTGCTGGGCTGGGAAGCCGGGACGCCCGGCCACGCCGTTGCCCTCGCGGGTGGCGGTCGAGCTTTCGTCCTTTTCAAACAGCGCGGTCGCCTTGGGGTCGTATTTGACCGACTCGGAGCGGCTGATCCGCTGGGGATCCAATTCGACGTTGGTGGTCACCTTGATGCCGGGGATGTAGGTTAGGGCGTCGAGGATGTTGGTCTGGTAATGCCGCTCGTAGAATTGCTTGCGTCCGATGTAGGCGTCGTCCAGCGCGTTGCCGCCCTCGGTCGCGTTGCCGCCGTAATGGATCTGGCCGCCGTTGAGATCGGCGACGTTGACGCTCTCCGGTTTCAATCCGGCGATGGCCCCGGCCACCAGGTGCCGGATGGCCGAAACCTGCGCCTGGTCGAGATGTTCGCCGGCCTCGGCCTGGACGCTGGCCGTGGCGGTGCTGACGCTCTCCTGCCGGAAGCCCGGTTTCCGTTGGGAGTCGTACATCACGTGGGCGGCTTCAATTCCGCGCATCAGGCTGAGGATCAACCCCAGCTTCTTTTCCTTGGCGATTTTCAGGCGTTCTTCCCGCTCCTTGGTGGTCGTAAAGGGACCGGTGCCTTCCAGGGCGTCGTCGAACACCTTGTGGATGTTCGGCGGCAGGGCCTTGGCGTCGGCCAGGGCGGCCATATAGGCCGACTTCTGTCCCCGCGGCACCCGAATCTGCGTCCCCCGGATCTCGTAGTTCTTCAACCCGGCCTGATCGAAGGCCGCCTCCATCGCCGGAATATAGGCCGACGCAACCGGCACACCGTTCATCAGGTCGGTGTCGGGGCCGGAGACCTGGGCCGTGAACAGGTAACCCAGGCTGACCACCACCACCGCCAGCAACAGACCGGCCGTGATCCGAGCGCCGGGGGTCATCGATCGAAACAGGTCGCCCACCTGGGCAAACGCCTGATTGAGGAAATCCATCCGTGGGACCTCGGGGTTGGAAAGGACGAACGATTATGAACTCGCAAGGACACTCCCTGGGGACTGTCCCGATTTTCGCGCAGCGAAAATGGGACTGTCCCCTTTCGCCAACCAGTTGCTATTACTGCGAGTTCTAAAATGACGAATCATGAATCTGGGAGGACGGGTTCAGACGCGAATGTTCTTGACCTCTTCGTAGGCCTGCACCATCTTGTTGCGGACCTCGATCATCAAGCGAAAGGCGACGTCGGCCTTTTGCACGGCGGTGAGCACTTCGGCCGGGTTGACGTCGCCGCCGGTGGCCAGCTTTTCCACCGCCTGGTCGGCGTCCTGCTGCATGGAGTTGACCTCTTGGATCGACTCCAGCAGGAAGTTCATAAACGGCGCCGAACTCTTGGCGGCGTCGGCCGGCGGGGCGAGCTGCCCGGGCGGCAGCATCGACGGGGGAACGTTTTGGATCGGGTTCATCAGGCCAGAATCCTCAAGGTCTGTTGTTCGAGGTCCTTGGTAATCTCGAAGGCCCCCAGGTTGGCTTCGTACGCCCGGGCCGCCTCCATCGCGTCGGTGAACTCGGTCATCATGTTCACGTTGGGATAGGCGACGTAGCCCTGCTCGTTGGCGTCGGGATGGCCCGGTTCGTACTTCACCCGGGGCTCGACGTCGGTGGTCTCCACCGAGGCCACGCGCACGCCCGACGCCCCATGGGCGCCCACCGCGTCGTCGGTTTCGAAGACCACGAACCGCGGCTGGTACGGTTTCGGTTCGCCCACCTCGTTACGGGTGGTGGACAGGTTGGCCATGTTGCTGGAGCGGGCGTTCATCCGCGCCCGCTGCGCCGCCAGCCCGCTGGTACTGATGTCGAGAGCCGGAAACAGCATTCGTTTTCTCCTATAACGCCGCGACCGACGGTCGCGACCGCATCGCCATTCGCTTGGATGGCGTCTACTTCACCACGTTGTTCACGGTATTGCGAATCATCCTACTCCGCATGCGCGACCACCGGTCGCGGCTCTATATCCATCCCCGTTGTTATGTTTTTCCGCTGATGGCCGCCTGTAACAGGCGGAACTGGCTTCTCATGATCGACAGCGCCGTGTTATGCTGTAACTGGTTCTTGACCATTTCGGTGACCTGATATTCCAGGCCGACGTTGCTCTTGTCGTGGTAGAGGATGCTCTTGGGGCTCTTGGAGACGTCGGCCAGCGGCAAGCTCTTTTCCACCTCGGGTTCGCCGGGGCTGCGGTAAATCGGCGCCGGCGGCTGGCGCCGCTCTTTGATGGCCGCCTGCAACCGCTCTTGAAAATCCTCCAGCGACAGGTCGCGAACCTGGTAGCCCGGCGTATCCAGGTTGGCGATGTTTCCGGCCAGCACGGTGTGGCGGATCTGCGAGAAGTTCACCACCTCCTGCAGCACCGGGATCGTCGTCGACTGGAACAGGCCCGAGAACATGACGGTCGTTTTCTTTCCTTTCCGTAGGTTGGCCGCCGCAAGGGTTTTGCCAGGAGCAATCGGCGTGCCACCGGGGGTGGCCGGCCGGCGGTGCGTCCCGCGGAACGCACGGCCCCAGCGGAGCTAAACCGTGGTGCGGCTTACGTTTGGATTCCTCTGCGTACGTTGATGAACCTTGTGGCTCCTGTTGCCCGGCCGAGGCCGGCGGTCCTCATCGGCAAGTTCTGCGGATCGCGGATCGGCAGAAGTTGCCGGTTGTTGTCGGTGCAATTGGTTAGCACGCCGCGTGGCCGCGGCGGCTAAACTCGGGGACTGTCCCAATTTTCGCGGAGCGAAAATGGGACTGTCCCCTTCCGCATACCTGAAACGTTTGGTTGTGATCAGTGGTTGGTTATCCTGCCTTGGAAAACGATTTCTCGCGGGGAGCATATCCGTATTGCCGCAGCTTGCCGGAGAGCGTGCGGACGCCGATTCCCAGGGCCTTGGCCGTCTTGGCCCGATGTCCGGAGTAGCGCCGTAGCGTGGCCTCGATCAGCTTGCGTTCCATTTCGTGCAGGCTCAGCCCGACCGGCACGTCGTCCGCGGCGGTCCCAGGGCCGCTCTGCGATCCGTCGATCAGCCAGCGCCGCAACTGGTCGGCCGAAACCGGCTGGCCCAGCTGCAGCACGCTGGCTCGGGTGACCAGGTTTTCCAGCTCGCGGACGTTGCCCGGCCAGTGGTAGTTGGCCAGCAGCTCCTGCGCCGACGCCTCCAGCGTGCAGGGCTCCCTCTGGAGCCGCTGGGCGCAGCGTCGGGAGAAGTGTTCGATCAACTCGGGGACGTCTTCACGTCGCTCGCGCAGCGGGGGCACGCGCAAGGGGACGACGGCCAGGCGGAAGTAGAGGTCCTCGCGGAACCGCCCGGCGTCGACCTCCGCCCGCAAGTCCCGGTTGGTGGTGGCCAGCACGCGGACGTCCACCTGCAAGGTCTCGCTGGAGCCGACGCGTTCGAAGGACCGCTCCTGGAGCACGCGCAACAGTTTGGCCTGCAGGTTGAGGTCGATTTCGGTGACTTCATCCAGCAGGATGGATCCGCCGTCGGCCATTTCGAAGCGTCCGGTCCGCGGCGCGTCGGCTCCGGTGAATGCCCCCCGCTCGTGTCCGAACAGCTCGCTTTCCATCAAGTGGGCGGAGAGCACCGGGCAGTTCAGCCCCACCATCGGGGCTTGGCGGCGGTCGCTGGCGGCGTGGACCGCCCGGGCCACCAACTCCTTGCCGGTCCCGCTTTCGCCGGTAATCAGCAGCGTTTCAGGCGTGGGGGCCACCTGGGCGATCCTCGCCCGCAAGGCTTTCATCGACCGACTGGCGCCGATCATCGTGGGCGGCTGGCATGTCGTCTCCCGGCCATCGCCTCGTGGCTCTTGCTGGAGAAGCCGCCGATGCTCGATGGCTTGCGTGACCAGCCGCTCGAGCTGATCGACGTCGAACGGTTTCTCGATGTAGTCGAACGCCCCGTGGCGCATGGCCTCGACCGCCGAGCCCACCGTGGCGTGGGCGGTCACCATCACCACCTGGACGCCGCAGCGGCGCTGTTCGAGCTGGATGATGAACTCCAGGCCGTTCATGCCGGGCATCTTCAGGTCGGTAACCACACAGTCGCAGCTTTCTTGCTCCAGGGTTTGCAGGGCTTCGGCGGCGCTGCTGCAGCATGCGACCTGATGGCCGCATTGACGCAGCACGTCGGCCATCGACTCGCGGGCCTGGCGGTGGTCGTCGACCACCAGCACGCGTCCGGCAACGGCTTGGGGCGGGGATTCATCGTGGGGTTGGCGAATCATGCGGCGGCCTCCAGTTCGGCGGCTTGCGGTTGGGGAATACGCAGGGTGAAGGCGGCCCCGCCCTCGGGACAGTTGATTGCGGTGACGTCGCCCCCATGAACCTCTGCAATCCGGTAGACGATCGCCAATCCGAGTCCGGTTCCGCCGTGCTTGGTGGTGTAGAACGGCTCGAACACCCGCTGCTTGGCCGCGTCGGAAAGCCCCTCGCCGCTGTCGGCGATTTCCAGCTCGACGCCCGCGGGGGTCGTGGCGGCGGTGACCACCAGGTTTCCGCCGTCGGGCATGGCGTCGACGGCATTGAGCACCAGGTTGAGCACGGCGCGGCGGAGCATCTCCTGATCGGCCGTGATCAGCAACCCCTCGGCCACGTCGCTGGTCGTCTCGATGGCCTGGGCCGAAAGCTGAGGAGCCAGCGACGTATAGACTCCCTCGACCAACTGCCGCAGCGAGAACTCGTGCAGCACGGGATCGCGATCCGAGGTGAAGTGCAGCAGGTCGTTGACCGTGGCGTCCAGGGCGGTGAACCCGGCGGCCACCTTGTCCAACACTTCGAGGCTGCCCGGGTCGTCGGATATCCGGCGGCGCAACAGGCTCAGGTACAGTGTCACCGGAACGAGATTGTTGCGCACTTCGTGGGCGACGTGCGAGGCCATTTGCCCCAGATCGGCCAGCCGGTTTTTTCGGGCCAGCTCGCGGTTCTTGACCGCCAGCTCGTCGGTCAGGCGCCGCACCTCTTCGCGCAGCGTCTTGTGGGTTTCTTCCAGCCGCACGGTGGCCGAGTGCCAGGCGCTGAGCACCGTTTCCAGGTCGGGGTTGCCTTGCAGAGGCATCGATTGCGGGTGCGGGGAATGCTCGCTCATCGGCAGGATCCTAGCAGTCTGAAAGGAGATCGAGTTGATTGATCGGTACGTGCGGCTCGGTGATGTAGGCGCCCCGGGCCCGGTCGGCCAGGTGGGCGCCTTGCAGCCGGGTGGCCGCTTCGTCGCGGCGGCGGACCAGGGCGCCTTCGCAGCATTTCTCCTGGCTGACGATTTCGCTCAACAGCGCCTCGCATTCCTGCAGTTGCCGGGCGCAAAGTCCGCGATCTTCCGGCGTGCGCCAGGGGCGCTGATCGGGGTCCTGGTCGCGGAAGGGATCCAGGGCCCGTTCGATCTGCTGCAACTTCAGCAACGGCGCGTTCTTGGCCGAAAGCAGGTCCAACAGGGCCGTCAGATCGCCGGCATCGATCAGTTCGAGCTGCCTGCGCCCCATGTCGCGCAACTGCACCAGACAGGCGCGCTTGTCGCGGATCAGCTCGGCCAGAACGTCGGTTTGGAAGGAGGTCATGGGTTGAAGTTTCCCACTCCGGTCTTACAGCTTGCTGAGCGAATCGAGCAGATCGACCCACTCCTGCCGCGTGTAGTTGGTGGTTTCGGTAAACGCGGATTCGGGCTTCATGTGCGCCAGCACGACTTTGGCCTGTTCCAGCGTGCTGCGGGCTTTGTTGGAGTCGTTCAGGCGCCGGTAGGCGTCGGCGATCTGGAGGTAGGCCAGCAACACTTCCGGTTGATTCTGATAGCGGTACGTGGCCGTGGAATAAGCCTTGATGGCCGAGGCATACTCGCTCAGGTCGAACAGCAGGTCGCCGATGGCGAAGTAGCAGTTGCGCAGCATCGACTTTTCCTGCGGCGCCAGCTCCGCGCCCTCTTGCCGCCGGCTCAACAACCCTTGAATTTCCCGGTAACGATCCAGGGCCGTGTTGAGCAACTCGCGAATCTGCCGGGTCTGGACGACGCGGGCGTTGCCGGCCAGGTCCTTTTTGAGCTTTTCCTGGGCCACCCGCGCGCGTTGGCGATAGGCGTCGGCCGTCAAGTATCGGGCCTGCAGCGTCTTGGGATCGTCGGGATAGCGCGCCACCGCTTCCTCCAGCCTGAGCGCGGCGTCCTGGTAGCGGTGCTCGATATAGTACACCTCTCCCAAGGTGAACAGCGATTCGCGCCATTCCTGGCTGTCGGGCGTCTGGTATTGCCCGTTGAGGTTCTCTTGCAACAGCGTCTCCGCCTGCTTCAGATCGCCCTCTTCCACGTAACTTCGGCTGGCCAGCAGGCGGGCCCGGAAGGCGGCGGCGTCGCGGGGATAGAACTCGACGCATTCCCGCAGTGCCTCCAACGCCTGGTCGGGGCGGTCCAACGCCAGCAGCGCCTCGCCCAGGCGGACCAGGGCTTGCGGATGACGCCGCCGCGATTCGTTTTTCAGATACTCTTGCAGCACGCGGACGGCGTTGCGGTAGTCCTGGCCCTGGAGGTAGGCTTCGCTGCTGTTCCAGAGATGGTCGGGATACCGGCGGGTGGTGGACTGGAGCTTGGCCAGCCGCCCGTACACGCGCCCGGCCTGCCGGAACTGTCCGCGGCCCAAGCGCCGGGTGGGCTCGATCTTGTCGCGCGGCAGATGGGGCGCCTCGGCCAGCAACGCCCGCCCCCAACTGCGATGGGCCTCGGCCGTCAACTCCAGCGTGCGCACCCGGGAGAACAGCGGATAGAAACTCCGGGTCAGTTGCAGGCTGATCTCGAAGTTCCGGGTCTTCAGGTAGTACTGGTACGCGGTCAACATCCGCGCGCGCAGCTCGTCGAGCGTGATCCAGGGATTGCTGAAGGTCTCCGGATCGATCACCGCACCCAGCGCCCGCCGATAGGCCAGCAACGCTTCAGAGTTCTGTCCCGCCATGTTGCGATAGAGTTCCGCCTCCTGGAAATTCGCGACCAGGGCCTCCGGCGCGTCGGGGTACAGTTTGCGGACGCGCGCAAACTGGTCCAACCCGGCCCGGTGGAACGGCGCACCCATCTCCAGGTAGCAAACGCCGATCAGGTACATCGCCTTGCGCGTCGCCTGGGTGCGCAGCGTGTCGCGTCCTTGGGCAAATTGCAGCGTCTTGATCGCCTGCTCGTATTTCTGCCGGGCCTGCAGTTGGTCGTCCGGAGTGGCGTTCGGTTGGTCCTTCAGCGACCGGGCCTCGTGCATCAGGACGCGGCCGCGAATGATCACCGCCTCGGCGTGGGTCTTGGCGTCGGCGGGAATCTTGTCCAACTCGGCAACGCATTCGGAAATCCGCCCCATGCGGAGCAGAATCTGCGCCCGTTGCAGCAAGCCCTCGTGGCGCACGTTCGGCAACAACCGGCGGTCGGCCAGGTATTGCTCGTTGGCGGCCAGTGCTTTCTGAAGGTCGGGATTGGCGTCGTGGAAATAGGCCCCGGCCAGCAGGCGGTGGATCTCAGTCCGCTGGCGGCGGTTGAGCTTCAACGCCAACAGCAGCACCGGGCGGCTGGACGCAATCTGTCCGCTGAGATAAAGGCTGCGTCCCAACAGGTACAGGCCTTCGGCTTTGCGACCGGGCGGGAATCCGCGGTCGCGGGCTTCTTCGAGATATCGGGCGGCCAGCAGGTAGTAGTCGGTTTTGTCTTTGCTCCACGTCTTGTCGCCTTCGTAGGCCGACGCCGCGCCCAACGCAAACACCGGACCCCCCAATTCCTCGATGGGAAGATCGCCCTGCGCCTGGAGCTTTTCGGCCTGCGTTCGGGCCTGCTCGTAGTTGCCCACGTCGAGCGATTCGAGCACCATGTCGAGCGTCACCGGCTCGCCGGCGGGAAGCAGCGCGCTGATCGCGAACCACCCGAACACCAGTCCGGCCACCGAGACCACACACGCCCCGCCCACGAGCATCGCCCGCCACGGGTTGGCGATGGCCCAGCCCGGCAGCTTGCGCACCCCGGTCGCCAGCGACGTCAATCGCTGCCGAAGTGTCGGCCGCGAGGGCTCAGGCTCTTGCTCTTCGAGAGGATCTGGCGGCATCGGAAACGACTGCAAACGGCGACTGCACACCGCGCCGATCCGCCACGCTCGGCGGCGCCATCAACTCGCCGGCGTCCGGTGGTCGTCGGCGGGGCCCGATGGGATCGGTCGCGAAGCTGAAATCGTCGAAAAACCGAGGCTTTACCCGATGCCGGCGCGAAGCCAGAACGGCCCCGTCGCCACAACGGGTTGGAACGAAACGAGGAAAAGGTGGGCGGCTTGTACCCGAAAACGCCTCCGGCTGTCAATGCACGTTTGCGCGCACGGCAACCGCGCGACATGTGAAGGGGCGAAGGCTAGGGAAGAAGCAAAGGCGAAGCAAAAGGGCCGCTTAATCCATCTCGTTCGACCACGACTCGTCCGATTCTGCCGTGGACGGTTCGGAGGAGGTGAACTGCTCGATAATCCAGCGGTCCATATCGGCCAACATCTGCGGCGCCAGTTCCTGGCCGCAGGGATACTCGCGCAGCGTGGTCGACAGTCCGGCCGTGTGGAACAGGCGGAGGTTCTCGCAGACGGCGGTCGCCGGATACTGCCGGCTATGGCGGCCGGCGGCCAGGAAGATCGCCAACTGCCGCGAGGCGGTCAGGTTGCCCAACGGGTTGTGGCCGTGCGGAAAAGCACCGCAAAACGATAGCACGCCGGCGAACCGGCTGGGATGATCCATGGCCACGCGGAAGGCCATCGTTCCGCCGCAGTCGAAACCGGCCACGAACACCCGTTGCCGGTTGATGTTGAACTTCTCCGCGACCTCCTCAATCCCGGAGAAAATGCGATGTTCCGCCTGTCGGATCCCGTGTTCCGACTGCCGCCAACCGTATCGCGCGTTTCCCGACTTTCCGATCGGCTCCAGCCGAATGCCCCGGGGAGCCAACGCGACGTAGTTCCTCATACTGACCAGCGGCATCACGCGCAGCAATTGGCGCTCGTCGCTTCCCTCGCCGTGCAGCCACACGATCAACGGATACGCATAGCCCGGCTCGTAGTGCAACGGCGCAAATACGGCGCACGACGTATCGTGCGAAGGCTCGGAGAAAAGCCCTGACTCGACGTACGATGCGGATGGGGAGAGGGACGGTTTGAGCGGCTTAAGTGATCGATCGGTCCGATTCATGACGGATCAGTTTCTGGCTGTCGAATGATCAAAATGACGGGGGATAAGGCCAAATCTTCGAGACCTCGGTCGAACCGGGCACGCCCGGTGCGGTCCTGAAAATTCGAGTACCAAGAGCTTACTCCATTTGCTCTCCCGTTGTCAACCGCGTCCCGGAGGACGGGAAATCAGATTGCGGGAACCCGCCATCTGCATGCGCTCAGCGCTGGACCAAGCGGGCCATGGTCTCGATCAGGCCCTTGACCGCTTCGACGCTCTTCTGGAAAGCGGCCTGCTCGGCGTCGTTCAGCTGCAACTGGACGATCTGCTCGACGCCGCCCGCCCCCAGAATCACCGGCACCCCCACGTAGTAACCGCCGACGCCGTATTCCGCCTCGCAAAACGCCGCGCAAGGGATCAAACGCTTCTTATCCCGAACGATCGCTTCGACCATTTGGGTGGTTGCCGCCGCCGGTGCATAGTAGGCGCTGCCGTTTTTCAGCAGGCCGACAATTTCGGCTCCACCGTCTCGGGTTCTCTGGATGATCTCGTCCAACCGCTTCCGATCCAGCAATTGGGTGACCGGTATACCACCCACTGAAGTGCAACTCGGCAGCGGAACCATCGTATCGCCGTGGCCACCCAGCAACATGGCCGAGACGTCCTCGACGCTCACCCCCAACTCCATCGCCAGGAACGTTCGGAACCGCGCGGTATCCAGAACGCCCGCCTGGCCCATCACCCGATTGGGTAGAAAACCGGTCACCTGCAGCGCCCGTTGGGCCATCGCGTCCAGCGGGTTGCTGACCACGATCACGATCGATTCAGGACTGGTTTGCCGGATCTCTTCGGCTACCGACCCGACGATTTGGGCATTGGTGCTCAGCAGGTCATCGCGGCTCATGCCCGGTTTGCGAGGAACGCCCGCGGTGATCACCACCACGTCGCTGTCGGCCGTATCGGCGTAGTTGGTCGCGCCGGAGACGTCGGCGTCGAAGCCTACGATCGGCGAGGCCTGCATCAGGTCGAGAGCTTTTCCCTGGGGCATTCCTTCGGTTTGCGGGATATCCAGCAAGACGACGTCGCCCAATTCGGCCGCCGCACACCAATGGGCGGTGGTCGCCCCGACGTTGCCGGCGCCGACGATCGTGATTTTTGCGCGTTTCATAGGTGGTCCCTTTTTCCGTTAGCAAAACCACCCAGTATCAACGCAACGCCCGGCGCGTCAAGGGCCGAATGAAAAAAGCGCGTTGGAATGCCCGTTTAGCGGCCGCCGGCACGGCGGCCTGGCAGAGCGTGCTTCAACATCCAGCCGCCGTACCGGCGACTGCTAAACGAGAATCCGGCGGCTGCTAAACGGGCAAGCAGTGAGACGTTGACCGTCACTCCTCCCCGCGGCCCCGATCCATCTCTTCCAGCCGACTGAAATCGGGCGTACCGTCGCCAGTCAGGTCGATCTTGTCCAGCGCGATGCCGGAGTCGCTGCCGTGGGCCTTCACGAGGGTCTGATCGTGGAACTGCTTGTCGCCGCGGCCGTATCGCCAGAGGCCGAGCCAGATGCCCAACAGTACCAGCACGAACAGCCCGCCCGCGATCGCCTGGAACATGGTGTTGGTCGCCGGTTTCTGCTGCGGATACCAGACCGGCTCGCGGCCGAACAGCAGCGGCGCCAATTGTCCGCGGCGTGCCGGGCCCTCGGCGTCGGGCAACTCGAGCGGATACAGCCGCAACTTGAAGAAGAAGCCGGCCACCCGGACGTGCTCGCCGAAATCGGCCCCTTCTCCGATGGGCATGCCCTCGGGAAGCTCGCGGACGCAGAAGAACAGCGGGTTGTCCTCCGAGTCATCGGTGAACAGGGCCAGCTCGTAGTAGTGGTCGATGCCGAACCGCTCGACGACGTCCGGCTCCTTGACGCGAATCGGCACCACCCGACGCACCGTGCCCGACAGCGCCACTAACTGCCCGTGCTGGCTCTCCGGCTCCATGAACAACGGTACGACCGAGAAGCGATCCTTGCCGGTTCGCCGCAACTCGTCGTCAGCCAGGCGGAGCAACTCCCCGGGCTCGGCCCGACCCACGGCGTCGAGCATCTGGTAGAAGGCCTCGCGTTCTGCGCCCAGCAACCGCTTGCGGTTCTGCACCCCGTCGAAAAGCCCCACGTCCATGCCGAGGTTGCCCAGCACGGTATCCGGGTGCCAGGCGATTCGCCGGGCAACGAACATCGGCATCGGCCGTTGGGGATCGTCGTCGGTCAGCTTCAGGAAGAGTCCCCGTGCACTGGCCGGCTCATCGATCGCGCCGCCTTGCCGCCACGCTTGCGGCACATCGAGGGCATAGACGACCACCGGCTGCTGCCCGTCCAGCAGCAACTCGCAACGGTAATAGGCCTCCATCCGCAGCCGCTCGACCATCTCGGGCAGCGGCTGCAGAGGCTCGACCTGGGTGATCCGGCCGGAGAGCGAGAAGATCTGGCCGCGCGCCGGCTCGGGATTCCGGGCCAGCTCGACCGGATCCGGCTCGTCCTGGGCCCATCGGGCCACGTCGGCGGTGCGGAAATCGCGGACCCAGTACATCACCTTCAGCAAAACCTCGGTCTCGTTGTCGTCGATCGGACGGCCGTCGGTGAGCTTCTCGAAGTGGCTCTGGTCGACGCCGTGCCGCTCGAGCAAATCGCGCGGACCGGCAATCGCGTCCGCCGCCGGTTCGACGTCCACAACTTCCTCCGGTCCGAAGCCGGGTCCTTCGTCGGTTCCGGCCGCCGGTGATTCGGGCCAGGCCGCTTGCTCGAACCCGGGCGCCGATGCCGTGGCATCCTTTTGCCAGTCGACCGTGCGCGCCAAAAGTGTGGGTGTGGTGCGGATCGCGTCCTGGGCCTTGTAGACCCAACGCTTGAAATAGAAACCGGTGATCTCCACTTCCGCCGAGACGTCCATGCCGGTAGGAAAGCCCTGGGGCAACGACAGGCAATAGATTACCATCGGCATCGTGCGGTTGTCGGCCGGTTGCAGCCACGTCTGGTAATACTGATCGATTCCGCGGTCGTTTTTCGGCGCCTTCAGCAGATGGGCCCGGCGGATCGTGCCGCGCACCGTGACCAGCTCGCCGCGATATTCGCTCGACTGATTGTAGAGTTGGGCGAAGGTAACCCGGCCGATCGACGCCTTGCCAAGCGTCGCCTCGTCGGTCTTCTGGAGGATACCGAGCAGATGGAACCAGGCCTCCTGTTCGTCGTGGCGAAAAGGCGCGTCGTCGCGCACCGTTTCGAGGAGCTTCGGCGGGACGTCCGGAAAGCGGCCGGATGTCTGCTGCCGGGCGCCAGCGGCGGCCGGCGAGACGAACGCGCCGGGGACCCCTTCCTCGGCGGTCTCCGGGGCGAGCCGATTATCGATCGCGGGCCCGTCGGCGGGTCCGGCTGCGGCCCCGTTGTCCAGGGCGAAGAACCACTGCCAGTTGGCCGGGTCGCGGGCCTCGCTCATCAACAGCACGATCAGCCCCAGCGACATCACCAGCAGGAGCAATCGCCACTGCTCGCGACGGGAAAGGTAGTTCCGCGGCGGTGGAGTGCGTCGGAAATTGACCACGGCAAGAGACCTGCAAAGCCGGCGGCGACAGAGAACCACGTCGATCGAACACCGCAAAACCAGGCGCTGGTCGACCATAAGGCCGTTCCGCAACTCATCATACGGAATTCTATCCTGCGCCCCGAACGGCTACAAGCTGGCGTTTCGCGATACGACGACTGAGCCTTGTTTTGCCCCTCTATATGTGTGCGTAAAGGCCGCCGGCACGCCGCCGACACCGTTTGGATCGCATGGGATTACACGTTCCGAGCGATTACGGCTACAATAAAGGGGTAGAAAGGGAAGGTACGGGAATACTTGTTGCCTCCCCGGCCGAATCGCAGCATGATGGGATATCATGCGCTGGGAGGCGTGCGCGCAAGGGCCGGGGCTTTTGGTACGGGAAGGAGCAGCCGCCTTGGCGCTGTCGCTGTCCGAATTCAACCGCTTGGTATCCGATCACGGTCCGGTCTTGTACCGGATGGCGTATCGCATGGTGGGCAATCGCCATGAGGCCGAAGATCTGACCCAGGAGACGTTTCGATCGGCTTGGAAGAGCCGCGAGCGATTTCGGCCCGGCGGCGGAGAGCGGGCATGGCTGGCCGCGATCTTGCGGCGACGCGTGGCCGACTACTGGCGACGACCCAGGCCGCCGATGCTGTTGGCCGGCGAGGGGAAGATCGATGTTGGCTACCCGGGCGATGACCCGTTGCGGGACGAATTCACCGACGAGATGCAGCATGCACTGGGGCAACTACCGGACGACTTGCGGGAAACCCTGTTGTTGGTCGTAGTTGCCGAATTGACCCACCAGGAGACGGCCGACATGTTGGGCATCCCCCTGGGGACCGTCCTTTCGCGAGTCAGCCGGGCGAGAAAGCGATTGCGGGAATATTTAATGGCCACCGGGAGTAGTAGTTAATTGGCTTTGGCCGTTTAGCCGACGCACCGAAATGAAAACGACCCCGAACCCTAACCCCTAACCCCCAAATCCTAACCCCTAATCCCTATGCTTCCACCGGACCCCGATTTCGAAGCGCGGCAAGACGCCGAACTGCGGGCCGTACCGATGCCGGCCGGGCTGCTCAGCCGGTTGCGGCAGATCGCGGTGGCCGACGACGAGGGGCTGGATGAAGCGCTCCGCCGCGTGCCCGTGCCGGAAGGGCTCACCGACCGGCTGCAGCGGTCGCTGCTGGCCGACGACGAGGCGTTGGATGAAGCGGTTCGGGACGTCCGGGTGCCGGTCAGCGTGCAGCAGCGATTGCGACGCATCCCGAAGAACTGGCTGAGGTTGACGCGGCTGACACAATGGGCCACCGCCGCTTCGCTGTTGATCGCCATCGGCCTCTCGTACGTGGGGGCCATGGTCGCGCTGCTCTGGGCGACGTATCCGCCGGGCGATGCCTCTGGGCCGAGGCTCTCGAGCGCCGCGGTCGAGCCCTGGGACCCGGCCGGGCAACCCTTGGAATCGGTGGCCACGACGGTCTCGCCCGGCGTCGGCGAGCCGCAAGGCTGGGTACCCGGCCCGCCCAGCACATCGCCACAGTTCGAACTGACCAGGTTCGACGACCTGGGCAGACCGCTGTCGCCGACGTGGCAACCGCTCTATCCGTGGACCGAAGCCGATCCGCTGTTGGACGCCACGGCCTACCGCTGGGGCATCTTGGGCGCCCATGCGCTGTTCCACGAGGAGCCCGAATGGCAGAAGGCCCCGCCGTTTGTGCTGCGTGGGACTCGGACCCCGATGGTGCCGGGTTATCCCCGCGAGTTTGAAACCAAGTACGGCGTTCACGCGTTCGTATCGCCCGGATCGCATTCGGAACTGGTCAACAGCGTCGTGCCCTTGAACGTCGACACCTCCAGCTACGAATTGACGCGGCGGTACCTGGAAGACGGTAAGCTGCCGCCCCGCGGATGGCTGCGGACCGAGGAGTTCTTGGCAGCGGTGGATTACGGTTTCCCGCAGCCGGAGAAGCAAACTATGGGGCTCCACGCGGCCGCCGCGCCCGCGCCGTTTCAGACCGGCGTGGTGCTGTTGCAGTTCGGCGTCCAGGCCAAGGAACTGCCCCGCGTCGATCGATCGCCCGCCCACTTGACGCTGGCCGTCGACACGTCGGCCAGCATGCGGCGGGACGGACGGCTGGCGATGATCCGCCGGGCCTTGGGCAAGCTGGTCGGGCAAATGGGCCCCGAGGATCGCATCTCGCTGGTCACCTTTAGCGAATACGCCCAGATCGTGGTCGAGAACGTCGGCCCCGACGAAGCCGAACACCTCATGGCCGGCATCGCCACGCTCCGACCGCAGAGTTCGACCAACGTGCCGGCCGGATTGAGCCTGGCCTATGCGGTGGCCGAGCGAACGGCCAACGGCCGCAAGGCCTCCAACTCCATCGTCCTGCTCAGCGACGGCCTGGCGGAACTCGACCGCGGTACGTACGATCGCATTGAGCAGCACCTGGCCGAAGCGGCCGACCAGGGGCTGGCGCTGCACGTGATCGACCTGGCTCCGGAGGAAGGGTCCGGCTGGTCCGATTCGCAATGGTCGAGCCTGTCGCTGACCTGGATGGGTGGGGTCCATCGGGCGGAGAGCGCCGATCAGATCGGCTGGGTGCTGAAAGAGATCGCCACCGGCCAGTCGCAACTGCTCGCCACCGAGGCCCGGCTGCAAGTCTCCTTCAACCCGAAAGTCGTGATGGCCTATCGGCTGCTGGGCCACGAAGCCGGCGTGCAAGACGCCCCGCCGGAGGCCGATTTCCACTCGGGCCAATCGGCCACGGCGCTGTATGAAGTGCAACTGAAGCCGGCGGCCTCAGGCGAGATCGCCACCGCCGAACTCGCCTGGAGCGACCCCGACGGCAGCCAGTACCATCGCGCCAACCGGAAAATCCACTCCAAAGAGTTGCCCACCAGCCTGAACGAGGCGGCCCTGTCGCTTCAGGCGGCCGCGGTCGTCTCGGAAACGGCCAAAGTGCTGCGCCACTCGCCGTTCACGCCGGAATGGCCCAAGCCGGGCTCCCTGGCCCGCGTCTTGAAAATGACCGCGCAGCTCGATCCCCGGCTGATGCAGCGGCCTACATTTGTAGAGTTCATTTCCATGGTCGAGCAGGCGGAAAAGGCGAAACCGTAGGATTGCGGGGTGCAACGGGGACCGATCGTCTGCACGGCAGCAGCTCCTTGTCAGGCCGCCAGAGAACAGATACAAATGACTAGAGTCTTGCATCACGGCGATTCACCCTGCCGGGCGGCCCCGGAACCCGTCCGGCGCCGCCATTGTAAATGATCGTGTGTGCCGCCCGGCGGTTGGCTTCGTTGCGTAACCCGGGTGGATGGATCATGGGCCCGATGGACCTGAGGAACCTATCGATGGAACACTCGAGCTGGCGTCGACGGCTGCTGGCGTGCCTCGTCGCGGCCGGTTGGCTGTGCGCCGCCGTGGCCGGAGGCCGGGCGGCCGAAGAAACCCAACGCTTCCTCGACGGGCTCCGCGAGCGCGGGCTCTACGACGTGGCGCTCGACTATCTCCAGCAGATGCGCACCAGCCCCCTGGCCGACCAGGACTTCAAGACGGTGATCGACTACGAGGCGGGCGTGACGTTGATCAGCGCCTCGCAGATCGAGCGGGTGGCCTCGGTCCGGCAACAGCGTCTGGACGAAGCCTACGCGAGCCTGCAGACCTTCATCGACGAACATCCCCAGCATCCGCTGGCCGCCTCCGCCAACACCCGCCTGGCCGACGTGCTGGTCGAACGGGGTCGGATCCAAGCGGAAGAAGCCGACAAGCCCAGCCAGTCGGCGGATGAAAGAGCGCAGCTGAAGGACGAAGCCCGCACGCTCTTCCGCAAAGCCGAAGGCGTGTTGAAGGACCTGGACCAGCGTTTCCTGGAAGAGCATCGTACGTTTCCGAAGGTGATCGATCCGAAAGAGACCGAGAGGATCGAGGCCCGGGAGCAAGTGCGGCGCAACCTGTTGCAGGCCCGATTGGCGCTGGCCACGGTCATCTACGAAATCGCCCATACGTACGCCCCCGACAGTAAAGAGAGCCGGGAGCACCTGACGGCGGCGGCGGCCAAGTACAACGATATGTACAGCACGTACGGCGAGGAACGCGCCATCCTGGGCGGGCTCTACGCGCGGATGTACGAGGGCCGCTGCTACAAGGAACTGGGCGACACGGAAAAAGCACTCAAGGCCTTCGCCGATCTGCTCGTGCAGCCCGACGAGCCGCAGGCCTTCCGCATCATGAAGAACAAGGCGCTGGTCTT
>Ga0180438_10004469_pt1 | contig 20119 bp, 12 predicted proteins | sample SS_ome_12_FD_132455 | JGI IMG/M metagenome (GOLD analysis project Ga0180438, IMG submission 132455) | Hypersaline lake sediment archaeal communities from the Salton Sea, California, USA - SS_3_D_2 metaG | ecosystem: Environmental > Aquatic > Non-marine Saline and Alkaline > Hypersaline >... | reverse complement strand
GGAGAAGGAAGCCGAAGCTGATGCTCCCGAAGAAGAGAGTGGCGATGAAGAACTTACAGACGAATTACTGGGATTCAAACCCATGAATGTCGGTGATTATGCCAATGAAGAATTTGATGTTCCCCAGAGTCCCGAACAAGAAAGACAGTATTGGGATAAGGAATACTACAAGCAAGACCAAGAAGTCGAAGAACCAGCAGACCCAGATGTCGGACATGCCGAATATCTTAAAAAAAGTGGTCAGATGAAATCCTTTGATGACGCAAGTCAGAAAGAGGAAATTGTTGACGAATACGTTGATATGGGAATGGAAGAATATCAAGGCGAAGTCGGTGATAGATATAGAGATGAAGAAGGAAATGAATTCAGTGTTTCAGAAAAGACCAAGGGTGGGGTTATTCTGCGTGGTTACGGTGGAAGCAAGGAAGTCGCAACCAGTGAGTTGAAATTCATGGAAAAACTTAATGAAGACGTTGAATTAGCAAGAGCCGTATTGAAAAATAGACGACTTGATGAAGGCATGACGAAAGAAAATGCTGTAAAGCTACTGATTCGACACAATATCAAGTAAAAAAACCGACATAATTTCGATTTAAAAAGACTACCACGTGTAGTCTTTTTTGTTTCCGAGTATTTATATGAAAAACAAGGAATGTCAGTATTCAGGTCATATTTTTCAAAGAACAATACGTTGATTAGTAACAACCTAACCAACAATTCGCAAAATCCCGTTACTGAGATATCGTATGGTTCGCTTCATCAACGAGTTAGTAGGTTTATATTCGATATCGATTTATCTGATTTACAGGATAAAATCGATAAAGGTCTCATTGTACCAAATAGCGGTATGACACACACATTACATATGACCAATACCATTAGTTATGCCGAAGAATATCTGGGAAAGAAAAGTTATTCTCAGGGAATTCAGAGAGCCAGTAGTTTTGAACTCCAGCTTTTTAATGTTGATGAAGACTGGGATGAGGGGAGCGGATATGATTTCATATATGATGACACTCTGGTAAATGCTGTGGAGCAAGCCAGTAACTGGAAAGACAGAAAAACCGATGTTGAATGGAGTACTGCGGGGGCGTATGATAGCGGTAGCACTCAGATAATCGCAACCCAGAGATTTGAAAAAGGCAGCGAGAGTCTGGATATTGATATCACGGATTACGTAAATCAAAAACTCGGATTGACTGGTTACACTGGATATACTGGTAGTTCCTTTGGTCTCGGTATTAAATTCCCCGATGAATACGAAGAAATGCTTACCGAATACACGAATGCCGTGGCATTTCATGCCAAGAATACCAATACATGGTATGAACCCTATGTTCAGACAATCGTGGATGACACCATAACCGATGACCGTAATTATTTCTATCTCAATAAAGACAATGACCTCTATCTTTATGTTAATGTTGGTGGTGATAAACAGAATATCACGGTTAATTACGTCAATATCTATGATTATCAAGAAAACTTAATCAACACACTTAGTGGTGCATCTGTGATTAATGTCAGCAAAGGCGTTTATAAAATCACGTTGAATCTGGATTCCGAACTATATCCCGATGCCGTGCTTTTTAGGGATGAATGGAATCTCAGCATTAATGGCAGGGAAACAACACATGTGGGAGAATTTTATTTGGTTTCCGAAAAACAATGGTATACTTTTGACCAGAGCAATGAAATTAATTTCGATAATTACTTCTTTTATTTCTGGGGAATTGGTGAAAAAGAGAAAATTATTGCTGGGAACACGAGAAAAGTTAAACTCACAATAAAAGAAATGTATCCGAATCAAAATAAATTCTTACCTTTGGATATCGAATACCGATTATTCACAACAATTGGTGAGGACTACGAAATCGATGTGATTCCGTTTACGAAAGTCAATAGAACCAATAACGGATACGAATTTAATCTCGATACATCGTGGTTGATACCGCAGGACTACAAGCTCCAACTCAGAATGAAGAACGGTGATTACTATGAAAATAAGCAGATTATATCGTTCACAGTGGTTTCTAACAATTTGATGTCAATTTAAGTAAAAAACTTACGATTTTTTTCAAAATTGCTTGTATTTATTACAAATGAAGGCTATATTTGTAGCATCTTTTACAGATTGAAAAATAATAATTACTGAAAAACCAATTGAAAAATGGAAAATCAAGCGCAGACAGGGCAAGACCTGTCACAATTAAAGTCGATGTTTGCCGACTATCAAAAAAAGCAATCACAATCCACAACCAGAAAATCACGTGAAGACATTTTAGCAAAGTATTTTGTTCCCCGTAATTCGAAAGAGGTCTTCAGGATTCTTCCACCTAAACCGGGCAAAAAACACATTGAAGAAGCATTCTTCCACGTGCTGACAACCAATGCAGCAGGGGGAAAGAAAAAACACGGAACGGTTATTTATTGTCCCGCACACAATGACCCTAAAGTACCTAAGTTAGGTGCGGACGGTAAACCTGTGGTGGATGACCAAGGTGCTCCTTTACTTGTACCTGCTCCATGCCCTGCATGTGCAGAATATAAGAGGTTAATCAAACAGCAAGACCCTTCTATCAAAGGTATTAAGAAAGAGAACATGACCGATGAGCAGAAGAAAATCAAAGCCAAGAACGATGAGATTTGGAACGAAGCCAGAAAATGGCAAGCCAAGAAATTCTATATTGTTCGTGGTATTGATAAAGGCTCTGAAAAGGATGGCGTGAAATTCTGGAGATTCAAGCACAATTACAAAAATCAGGGTACGCTCGACAAGTTGCTTCCGATTCTGGAAGACTACATGACAAGTCAGCAAGCTGATTTTAGTGACCCCGTTAACGGTACTGATTTGACTATTATCATGACTGATGCCGAATTCAACAATCATGTTTATAAGCAAATCTCAGCCATTACTGCCAGAGGTAAATCACCACTCCACGGTGACCCGACAGTAATGAGGGCGTGGCTTGATGACGATGTGTCATGGAGAGACGTATTTAAGCCAAAAGCTGCACCAAACATCACGCCTTACGAATATCTTGAAATGTGTGTTGCTGGTACAACCCCTTATTGGGAAGATACTGACCAGAACAACAAACATTGGGTATTCCCGGGTCGTCCTGATTTGGAAGAAAAAGCAAATACTCGTACCATGAATCTTGACAGTAATGACGAGGAATTTGAACAAGCCAGTGATTTGGAAGAACAACAAACGACTCCACGTGTTACCATCAACAACATTACTGAAACGAAAGTCGGTGAATTCGAAGACGATGCATCTGATATCGGAAAAGAAGCCATTAAGGAAACCACATCAACTCAGGTTGTTGAGGAATCAAATGATGACTTGGATGATAACTATGATGATTCCGATAGCGATAATGAGCCAGATGGTGATGGTTCAGATTATGACGACCTACCGTTTTAATTCTATGTTTTAAAGGGGAGATGAGAGTCTCCCCTTTTTAACCAAAAACAACACATTTTATGGCAAAGAAAAGTAATGAAGTACCGCAAAATTCGGTAAGAAAACCAACACCTAAAAAAAGTTTTAGTCTCGATAATTTCAAGAAAAGTATTGGGGCAACTGAGATTCCGTCAAAACCGTTGCAATGGATACCTATTGATGATGGTCTGAGAGAGGCAACGGGTATGCCGGGTGTGCCTGTGGGATATGTCACGCTTTTCCGTGGATATTCAAATACAGGTAAATCAACAGCATTAATGCGTTCAATTGTTAATGCTCAGAAAATGGGTCAATTCCCTATAATTATTGATACCGAAAACAATATTGATGAAGGTAATAAACGTCTCACCCTTATGGGATTTGATTGGGATGGTGAATATCTTCTCGTGAACAACAAATATCTTCTTGAGGAATACGGCTTGAAACAAGATAAGAACAGGAAAGAAGCCAGTATTGAAGACATGGCAAAAGCTATATATGATTTCCGTGACATGCAGAAATCAGGTAAACTTCCACGGGATGTTTATGTGGCTATTGATTCCATAGGCACATTGAATTGCATCAAGACAATCAATGCGTTGGAAAAAGATGATAGCGATAACAATATGTGGAATGCAGGTGCATACGAAAAGGCATTCATGTCGTTACTCAACAATACTATACCCAATTCACGTAAGGTCGATAGTGAATACACAATGACACTTGCTGCTGTTCAGAAAATCTGGTATGATAGCATGAATAAGGTAGTGAAACACAAAGGTGGTGAAACCTTTTTCTTCGGTGCACGAATGATTTATCACTTCGGTGGAATCATTACTCACGGCACACGTAGAATAACTGCGACCTCATTAAAGCGTGACCTGAATTACGGTTTCGAGAACAAAGTAAATATCGCCAAGAATCACGTAGATGGTGATTGGGGTGGAATAAGTCTTGAAGGAAAAATAATCAGCACACCACATGGATTTATTTTTGGTGATAAAGACCATGAAAACGAATATAAGAAAGAACATATTTTGTATTTTCGTAAACGTTTTGATGACCCGACACTAACTGCTGACGACATCGAATTCAAATCCAAGGAAATGGATGCCGATGGCAACATTAGTTTTGAGGATGAGATTATCGAGAGAAAAGGTGGTGATGAAGAGGACGTAGAATGAAAATCAGAACACTGTTAGTCGATGGTGAGAATCTCTTGAAACGTTCATTTCATGGGGCAAGAGATGTAGAGACCGCACAGTATGGACATATTGGCGGTCTATACTCATTTATGACAACGGTGAGAAGATTGATTAAAGACCATATGGTAAATAAGGTCGTTATTTGTTGGGATGGAGAAGGCGGTGGAATTCTCAGACACAGAATTGATAGAGACTATAAAGCCAATCGTGAAACCAAGGAATGGCATAAGAAAATCGAATTAAGTGCTGCGGAAATCCGAAGAGAGGAAGCCAAAAAAGAATCTCTGCTGAAGCAACGACAGAGAATCAAGGCATATGCCGAGGAACTTTTTATTAGGCAAATTGAAGTCGATGATGTGGAAGCCGATGATATAATAGCACAATATTGTCTTGACCATAACAATAAGGAAGAGATATACTTGTTATCTAATGACAGGGATTTCGCACAATTACTGGATTTAAATATCACAATTATATTCCCGAATATCGACCAACCCGTAACCAAAGTTAATTATATGATGCATTTCGACCATCATTACACCAATGCCTTGGTCATGAAAATCATATGTGGTGATACTGCTGATAATATCAAGGGTGTTGGTGGATTAAAAGAAAAGGGGTTATTGAAACTGTTCCCTGAACTCCGATATAAGACCATGACGGTTCGGGAAATCTGTCGGAAAGCCGATGAGATGAATGCCGAACGTGTTGCCAGTAAAAAGAAACCATTAAAAGCACTGGAAAACATCGTGAATAATGTACCGAGACTCAAAACGAATTTCAAGCTCGTGAATCTCAGAGAACCGATGTTAACCGAAGAGGCACAGGAAGAAATACAACAACTTGAAGTGCCATTGAGTCCTGAAGACCGTGGAAGCAAGAATCTCTACAATCTTATGATTGAAGACGGCTTTCTTACCATTTATGGCGGTACGTTTCCACAATATGTCGAACCCTTCTATACTGTAATTATGAATGAAAAACAATTACTTACAGAATATTATAAAAAATATAAAGCAAGCCTGTAAAAATCCTTTCATTTTAATGGGTTTATCTCTATATTTGTGAATAGTATTAATTTTTAAAAATAATAACATGAACGAAAAGGAATATAGTAACGTATTCAGGTTTTCATTGTATCAGGAAAACATATTATTGGGTGAGGCAATATTCGATGCCGACCAATTTAATCCCTTCACAAGGTATTCTATCGATATCAGGGATATTCTTCCGAGAGCAATTACGAAAATCCAGAAAACATTGTCGAGAAGAAGTTATGATGTTGTAGCAGAAGTCGGAAACGACCAGACATACGACCTTTTCGCCTATCGCCAGAAGATGATAGGCAGTTATGCCAAGAGATACAGGAATAGCATGCGTTACAATCCTCAATCTGTTGTCCAGCAGATTGAAAATAAAACAATTAGGGGTGTTCCATGTAAAATTGGATTTTATATTAACGAAAACCAGATTGTGGAACGTGAATTCTTCGTTGACGGATTCAACCCCGTGGCTTTAGTTTCTGTTGATGTCGTGCGAGTGGTTACCGAAATCACGAATACCATTGAGGAAAAAATCAAAAAAGACGATATCGGTAACATGTGGGATGACTACGATTTAATTAATTACAGAGGCTTGTCAATCAATCAAATCAGAGAACTCCATCCCGCTAAAAGAGCAGAAATGCTCAGACGACTTAGAAGGAATTAAAGCAATTTTGGGGCGGGGGTTTTTATATTTATCATTTTTATTTTCATCTCTTTTTTTACCCCTGCCCCATTTTTATCGGAAGACTTAAAATGAACGAAAACACAGAAAACACATTATCAGCATATTTAGGACCTGAATTTCAAGACCGTCTTATGTGGCAGTTGTTGGTCGAACCCGAATTTGCTGAAAAAATAATACCAGATTTAGCTATTGAATATTTTGATAACCCTAATCTCAAGAGGTTATTCATTATTATTTTGGAATATTATAAGGAATACGAAAAAGTTCCTAATCTCCAGAATAAAAGCGTTCACCAAGCCATTAACGAATACAAGACACCCAATAATCAAATTGAGGAAGAATCTTTGTTTTCAGTAATTAAGCGTATCGAACTCTGGAACGAAAGAATCATCAATAAACAAATGTATTATGATGGTGATGCCGTTCAGAAATCAACCAAATGGTTCATCAAACAGCAGGAATACAGAAAGCTGGCAGAAAGAATTCTTGATGACGTAAAAACAGGTGAGATTAAGAGTAAATATACGGTTAACGCCATTGAGGACAAATTTTTGAAAATCACACATATTGGTGAGGATGATGATGATTGTGAAAGCGTTACCGAGGGTATTGAGAAAGCACTTCGTAAGGAATTCCGTGAACCGCTACCTACGGGTATTGGTGCTATTGATGACCTTACAGGGGGTGGACTCGGAAAAGGTGAAATCGGTGTTATTCTCGCTCCAAGCGGTGTGGGTAAAACCACGGCATTAACGATAATCGCTAATACCGCTTATGAGTGTGATAAAAACGTGGCACATATTGTCTTCGAGGACACCAAAGACCAGATTAAGCGTAAGCATTACGTTATTTGGGCAGATTCTGCGCTTAGTAGACTCGATGATGACGATGACGAAAGGGATAGAGTGAACCAAGTTGCTCATGAAAAGGGCAAGGCAATGGAAGGCAGAGGCAGACTTCTTGTTAAGAGGTTTAGTCAGGAAGACACCACGATGAAAGACATTAGGAACTGGATGACGAATTACGAAAAGAAATTCGGATTCAAATTCGATTTACTGGTTCTTGATTATCTTGATTGTGTTGAAAGCCATAAAAGGTCTCCCGATAGAAATGAAGCCGAACTTACCGTTATAAAAGGTTTTGAATCGCTTGCTGCTGATTTCAACATCCCCGCATGGACGGCAATACAAAGTAATCGTTCGGGAATCGGTGCTGAATTCGTGGAAGCGGGTCAAACAGGTGGTAGCATTAAAAGAATGCAAAAAGCACATTTCTTTATGTCAATTGCCAAGACTCAAGCACAACAGGAAGCCAATTTTGCCAACATCAGAATCATTAAAGCCAGATTCGCTAAAGACGGACAGATGTTTGAGGATTGTGTGTTTAATAACGATACCATGAAAATCATCATTGATGACCCAAGGTATAGAAACACGAGAAATTATAAGAATCTCAGACATTATGATGAAGAAGATGTTGAAAGATTAAATCAGAAAGCCAGTGGTCAGGGTAGAATACATGCCGAAATAAGTCTGAAACAAGACGAATTGGCAGCATTAGGTAGTGATGGGTTAAATAATTTCTTGCATCAGAATGCCTTACCCGAAGAATCAAATGCTCCACCGAAAAATGAGGGAGTAATTGAGGGAACAACTGAGGGAGTAACCGAAGAAATTCTGGAACTCGATGGTGAAATAACTGTTAGTCATGAAAAACAAGAACCTCTTACTGTTGGCGATGTGAAGAAATACAAGTTATTAGATTTTAGTGGGGATACCGAAACAATTGGTGAGGAAGTGCAGGAAGTCGAGAAGAAACCCGTAGATGTGACTGAATTCAAACCACCCGGGGTGACAGTCGTAGAACCACCGCCTGAAAAACAAGAAGAAAATCTTGACCTCGATGAACTCGAAAAAGATTTTGTAGACCCAGATGAACCCGATGGTCAGAATAAAAGCGTTTATGATATGCTCGTGAAAAAGCGTGATTATCAGAATGTTAAACAAAAAGAATGAATTTTTTTATAAAAAATTGTAACTTTTTGGATTTTCATACGTATTTATTTTGCACAAGCACTCTGTAAATTTTTTTAACTTTTTTCTGAAAAACATTTGGTGGTTTTTAAAAACCGTTATATATTTGCGGAGTCTTTTGGGACAAACGTACTTTGATAAGATTTAAGACATGACCTCGGAATCCATAGTAATGGAGACAGAGATTCCTAATTCTGATGAACATGAAAATGCTGGCAAACCGTTAAATCATTTCTCAGTGGAGCATCACATAACCACAATGTCAGGAAGGTCACCACATAAAAAGGAAACTGGTTGTTATTTCAGTAGTACAATTAGCTCAGTCGGATAGAGCTTTTGCGTTTCAAGCAGAAAGTCACGGGTTCAAATCCCGTATTGTTAAATACATCAATAACAAACGAATTATCCTTTTTTACGATATTGCGGGATGGTAGCAGATGGTAGCTCGTCAGGCTCATAACCTGAAGGTCGGGGGTTCGAGTCCCTCTCCCGCTACAAAGAGAAGAACTGGTGGTTTTTACAGTAACTTTGACGGTAAATCAGACACTTACGCAACAAGACCAACGAATTTCTTCTAAATTTATTAACGTTCTTTAACATATATGGTGTTGTCGTCACGTTGTTTGACATCTTGTTGGTGAAGCGAATGCGAAGTACCACACGACTCACGTAGGTTTAATTCCTACCAACACCACCATATCATGGGGAGATAGCAAAATCAGTTACATAACAATACTATCTCATTACTCCAATTGACGGAGAACTCGTAGTGTTTTCAGTACAGGTAAAGCAATTGAGTCGAAATCAATAGATTGCAGGTTCGAGTCCTGCTCTCCCCACAAAAGGGAAAACTTGAAGTGTTTTCAGTAATCATCGGTTCGAGTCCGATATTTTGCGCCAAAATTGCAAAATTAGCCAAGCTGGTTAAGGCACATGACTATTAATCATGCAACACGCAACAAATACTTCAACAATATTCCCGACCTTTTTGGGCGTTTACAAGTCTCGCCCAGAGCAAGTTTTGGCTGTTGACATCAGTATTTTAGTAAAAAAGGGACATGTCACCTAACATTTGATTTTTGCATCAGTGATGCACGAGCGGTTAAGAATGGTTTTTTTATCGTAGAAGTACGGTGTTTTTTCATAAAACAAAAATATAAGGAAGAACTTGTTGTGTTTGCAGTGAAATCTTCGGATGAAACCAACGATACAACTAAACTTCTTCTCTGATTGAAGAAGAATTTTTTTCCTTAATAAGAAACGGGCGGGAATCAACATAGTGATATGTTGAACTCGCCCTTTTTTTGTGAATTTTTGTAACTTTGTAAATTATATTTCGTATAATTGCAAAGCAGTAATAACCATAAATAAAAATTGAGACAATGAAAAATTTGGTATTGACACAGAACATGCTGGTAAACATTAAGCAGTCATTGATTGACGGTTTGACTATCGCAAGTGGCTCAAAGTCAAGTGCAACGTATTACCATAGCAAGGATGAGCAGATGAAGGCTATTCGTGACGCTATTAAAGCGCAATATAGTCTTTCAAAAGAACTGCCGTTGATTATCGCAACTCAAAAAGGTGCGACTGGTCGTTATGTTTCAGAGGTATTGCTTAACGAATTCAAGCAGACTCAGAAAGGTGGAGCATGTAATATCGTCAATCCAATTGACTGGTATGACAATGGTTTGAGCGACAAGGCAATTCTAACGGCATTGAAAAACCTTGATGCCGACAGTGGTTTCCCATATGTTTTGCGTCTTTTCGTTGACCTTAAGAAAGAAAAGGTTAATAATGAAAGAGCGAGAAAAATTGTTTTGGGATTCATCTGGGGTCAGGATAACTTGGAATTCTATGCGGTTAAATACCGTAATAAGATTGCCGAAGTACTGAAGCACGTATATGGTGAAAAGAAAACCAGTATCTTGCTCTCAATTGCTCAGAGACACGTAGATATTCTTGGTGATGATGTTCTCGGAACTGAAAAGGAACAGAGTATTATCACTGAAAGTATTGCGAAATACTACAATGGTGATACTATAAAGGCATTTAAGTTGCTGTTGTTCCTGTTCAGAAAAGTAAATTTCCCTTTCGATGAAAGAGAATTTCCAATTCTGGCTGAATATCAGAAAGCCAAAACCGATATCACCAATATCAGCGTGATTCCCGAAGAAGTTCTTTTGGGATTGATTTCTGACGTGAAGCATCCACAATATCATACGATGTGGAGTACAGAACTTCAGAGACAAGCAACCAAGGCAATGATTCGTAAGAATGTCAAGGTTACTTCAGTGAACCAGCAGGTTCGTCAGACCAAGAACACGGCAAAACTCGGTGTCGAAAAGCAAGTCGATATGAAGAAAGCCACGGATTTCCTTGCTCTTTATAAGACGGGATACGAAACTGGTTTCAATGATGAAATCATGGATGCTATTCAGGCACTTGCCGATAAGAAGAAATTCACGAATTTCGATTACCAGAATATCGGTGTTGTTCAGGATAAGAGTGCGTCTATGAAGGGACACAAGCAGGAATCCAAGAATACGCCTCGTGCTATTGCGGATTTCACTTCATTGGTTCTTCGTAAATCAGCACAGAAAAGTGTTGAAGTCACGACAGATGGCGAAATAACCGATATTGCCAGCGCATTCATCAAACTGTTGAAACTCGAAAGAGATGTGAAGTATGATGCGATTTTCTTGATAACCGATGGTTATGAAAACGCATATGATGGTTTGACCAACGAAGTGATTGAAATCTGGCGTAGTGAAACAGGAAGTCAGATTCCAGTTTTCCAGATTTCACCAATTACTGGTGCTGAAATGGATTCAGATGTTCGTGCATTGGGTACGGGAGTCGTTAAAATGGCAATCAACAATCCAATTGCATTGCAGCCACAGATTGCTGGTAGAATGCTGGAAATCGACACCAAGCGTTGGCTTGAAAATCAGGTTATTGCTCTTGAGGCAGCACCTGTTAAGAGAAATAAAAAAATAAATGTAAACGCATAAAAACAAGTATCATGAATACAAGAGATTTTACAGAAATGCTAAAAGGTTGCCGTCCTGTCAAGGATAGCGATGGTAACATCATCGTTCAGTCAATTATGAACATGCAAATTGTTTGTCTTACGACAGACAAAGAGTATTCGCTTGATACTCGTTTTGCGAATCCTCTTACCGCACTTAAAGCGGGTAACCGTTCATATGGTGAAATTAACTTCAGCAATGAAGCTAATAAGGAAGTTATTATTCCTACCCAGATGGCGGTTATGACGAAACAGAGCGCACAGAATCACGGCATGATTAAAGGCGGGTATCTGAATAAGAATGCCAGCACGACATACCATGACGCTGGATGTGTTCAGGGTAGTCAGACTGGTCACTTCCGTGGTACTCAGGAATTCCGTATGATTCCAGTGAGTATTCGTGAAATGCTTTTCGATACCATTGGACAGAATAGTGGTTACTCACGTATCTATCCAGCTATCGAGAAGCTCGGAAGAGACACGAAATCCAATACAGGTAATTACTTGGATAAGTACTTCAATAAGTACGACAAGAAGCTGGAGCAATTTATTGCGCACTTCGAACGTCCACGTGACCTTATTGGTATTATCGTGTTGATTGACGGAGAAATCGTGGCAATTGATAAGTTCCCATCATTTACTTATGCCGAACAGGTTTGGGAAATGATGATTCGTGACTGCTACGGTGCGCTGGCTATCATGAGTGAACTCAAGGATAGAACATCTAACACCGAGTTCACCGATACCTATACCGAACTCAAGAAGCGTCATCAGGACAACGTTGTTGATTTGCTTGAAAAAGCATTGAAGAAAACCAAGGAAATGATGACGGCAAGCGTTCAGGAAAAAATTCAGGAAGTTCTTGAATTGACTTTTGACGCAACACTTGATAAGGAAGGTCAGGATACCAGTGCTCGTGCACCTAAGTCATATCTTCTCAAAACCGAGGGTTATGTTGGACAGGTTATCACCGAAAATGAGTTCAACCACTTGGTTAGCGTTGTTAAACGTGAGCGTTTCGACCCCGAAACACTTCGTGAAATCAACGAGTTGAGAAAAATGGCTCGTAATCAAGACAGATTCAGTCTTTAGTTAAACACAAATAGTTCGTTAAGAACCCCGTAGATGAAAATCTTCGGGGTTTTTTTATTTAAGACGAAATTTAATCCATTTCTTTTGTATTTATAGTAAACGCAACCGACTCCCACCGAGTCGGTTTAGGTAACTTACTGGACGGTCATGTAGTTACGAAAATAAAAGCAAGAAATAAATGAAAAGATATGGCATTTTTCGCAAGACCAAATTTAGATAACACCCAGTTTAAGCAATGTAAAAGCAGTAATGCCGACCAACATCTGACGTTAAGTGGGCAAACACAGATAGCGACAATAAGTGGTCTGACACTGGCAACTGGAACAACAAATAGTACTGGTGTCATTGTAACGGCAAGCGGTGCGAGTTCAGCGTTTAATAATTATGTTTTAACGTATGATGCCCCTGAAAACGTAATCAAATTAAAACAAAGTAGTGCAAGCGGTGCAACGGGAATTTATGATGGTGCTTCTCCGACCACATGTACGGTTGGTGGACTTCCTGCTGGAACGTCAATATTTAATAATTGCATTGTTGATATTATTCAATGCATGGTTGCACCTACAGTACCGCCAATTTTAGCTGCCCCAAGTATCTCGTCTTTTACTCTTAATCCAAACACTACCCTATATGAGGCTGGGTCATCAGTTTCGTTATCGGCAACTGCATGTTTTGACCTTGGATGTATAGACCCATTATATACGGGAGCAACACCAACTTGTGAAGACAGAAGTTATGGTGTGAGCGGATATACATTTACCTGTCAGAGCGTTCCGTTATCAGGATTTTTAGCTGGTTCTGCTCTTCAATGCACATATAATTATGGGTCTCAAGGAATTGGTTTAGGTAGCAATACTTTCGGTGTTTGTGTTAATTATTGTTGCGGACCGCAACCATATTATAGTGATTGTGTGAGTACTTCAGGTAGTAGCGGTCAATTAAATCCATTACCTGCTGGATTCTGTGTTAGCACTCGAATAATTACTGGTATTTATCCTGTTTATTATGGTAAATTAACAAGCGCAAGTCGTCCTGCTGTAACCAATGAACTTATTACGGGTGGTACTAAGGTAGTTACCACAAGTACGGGTACGGTAACCGTTGATTTCGATTCCTGTAGCGAATATACGTGGCTTGCGATTCCAAGCGGGGCGACAAATTCGAAAACTTGTTGGTATGTTAATGCATCGAATAACGGATGTATTGCTTCTTCACCAACCGATAAATATCCAGATGAATGTATTATTAATATTGATTCAGGTCAGGGTTGTTGGACAGGTGTAAATTATAAGGTTTATATGAGTAAAGTTAATTGGTCTGACCCAGACCCAATACAATTTAGAAATAGTTAAAAATATAAAGATATGGCAATTAATTTTGGTGATAATTTTAACATAGCGGGACCGCTACCAATCGATGAAAGATACTATAATGGACTTGTTCCATATACGGGTACTTCAGAAGTTCTATCATCAATTAGTGTGGGTGAAAGATATCTCGGACTCACGGTATTGGTTCAAAGTGGTTCAACGTATATAGAATACTGGTTTAAAGACGATATCAACACATTGGTCGAAAAAAAATATGCATCAGAACAAGTTGTTGGTGATTTCATAACTGGTGCAACGAATCTCGGATATTTTAGTGGAACAACGGGTGTTCAAGTGGTTCAGGCGTTAACGAGTAGTGGTGCATATAATGGTAATTATTTCTCAATATATAATTACTATTACAGAGATAATGCGGGTGTAATTAGAATTGGTAAAGCAGCATATGAAGAACCATTTAGACGTGCTTATGTCGCAACAATATTAACACTGGAGAAATCTTGGGTTTGGGATGTGTCGTCTCAAGGCTGGAGATTTATTGATGGGGATGTTAGGGATTTGGTTGGTCAAACAGCCACACTTGGCGTGGATTACGGTCCTGTCTATTACACCGTAGACGAATGGTCTGCGGGTTTCTATAATTCTGGAAGCACGGCATCAATAACGGTAAGTGGTGACCTCACGACAGGCAATACAATTACAATTGCGAATCCCATATATAGTAATAAGTCAGACCAAGAACTTCATCTTAGAACCATTATAAACGATACACCGAATTTTCTTAGAATCACTAATGATGACTATTACATCAGATTCAGTGGTGCGACCTCTGCGCTGATTGGTCAGAATGTTGGTGCGGGTACATTTGATATTTTCACAGGGAAAACTGGATGTACGATGTATTTCAGAACCCTGACACCAAGTGGTGATACAAGTATTAGTCAGAGGGCAGACGGTAGTCTGGTGATTTTCAGTAGTTCCGATGGAAGTGCGAATGCCCTAACAGGTGCGACCAATTTAAGCGGTGGAACAGGTGAAATAATTGAAGGAATAACAGATAGAAATCTACAAGTAAGAACATTAGTTGGTACTGGTGATGTCACAATAACCACAACTGGCGATACAGTTATAATCGATAGTCAAGCTGGGGGTACATATAATTTGGACAGTCCAGCAGTTTGTACTGTTGGTGGAATCAGTGCTGGAACGGTTTTAACGGGAAAAACGAGTTTCGAATTATGGGAAGAACTATTAGTTCCGACCCAGAATCCAACTCTTACACCACCATCGGTATCTACGACATTATCGGTAAGTGGCACATTTGAGGTTGGCTGTACAATCAGTTCTCTGGATGTCTGTAGTAGTTTTAATGCTGGATGCATTAACCCACAATATACGGCTACTTGTGATAAACGAAGTTGTGGTGTTATTGGATATTGTTTTGAAAGCACAGGTGGGCAATGTGATGGTTATTATGTTGATGGTGTGACACTTCATGTCGAGACAATTCCAACATATACCATAAGTGCTGGAACACAGACATGGTGTACATCTGCTTGTCATTGTGCTGGTGTTCAACCATATGATAGTAAGGGCGGTACATTTGGCTCACCGTTATCTACTGGGTTCACAACGGTTTCACAAGTAAGTCTGACGGGAATATATCCTTGGTTCTGGGGTACTTCAGTAAGCGCACCAACAATCAACCAGACGTTGCTTAATAACTACACCTGTAATTGTCTCGCAAGTAGCACGGGAACAATTACCGTTGATAACTTCAATATAACGACAGAATATTTTTGGTTTGCGATTCCAGCCAGCGGTCCAACCAAAACCGTATGGCAGGGATTAAATAACCCATCAAATAATGGCACAATACCAGATTCATTAATGGCAACACCACAGGTAATTTCGGTGAATTCACCAGATGGTTGTGGTTGGACATGTAATTATGAATTCTATGTTAGCAATTACGCAACAAGTATAAATTATGGTATGCAATTTTGTAACTAATTAAGAAGATATGGCACAATTTAATGCAAATATTACACTCGTAGCACCGAATCCTTTGGATGACAGATATTTGAGTCAGCGTATAGTCGCTGGTGCTCAACAACCATATTCTGCCACTACCGAAGTTAATGCAACAATTGATGCGGGGTATAGATATACTGGACTCACAGTAAATATTAACGGCACGGAATACTGGTATGCCGAGGGTATCGGAGATGGTGATTTGGTGGTGAAAACAATGGGTGGTGCAGGTACACTCACTGGTGCAACCAACGGTATTGTTCTCGTAAATAGCGGTACAACGGTTGCGTTGGGTGGTTCATTAACTGGTGACACCACAATTAATGCCAGTGGAAGTAGCTTCACGATAAGCAATACAACAGATTTTCAAGTCAAAACAAGTGGTGATTCCACAATTTTTGGGGTTGATGACGAGGGATTCTTATTACAAACAACAGGTGGCACAGTAACTTTTGATGATGGCGGTGGATTAAAATATGGTAGTACAGGTTATAGTAGCGGATTCACATCAACTTCGATTCCCGATGTCAATTACGTCACGGGTTTCACATCTGGAAACTTTTTGAAACTCGACCAAAGCACGGCACAAACAATAAGTGGGGGCACACCAATATTTTGTGAGGGCGTTATTCTTTGTACAGGGGATACGTCTCCATTAATTACTGGTCACACAAGGGGTTTCGTTTTTTACGACACATCATATCAAACATTAGCAGTTCAAATTGGTTCGGAATCAACTCTTCAAATTGGACAGGAAAACGTTCGTTGGGTTTATAATAATACCGGAAGCCAAATTAATGACGGTTCACTTGTATATGTGACAGGGGTACATAGTAACGGTGGAAGTGGTACGGATACGGTAACAGTTGCTCTTGCGATTGCTACGGGTGCTACACAAGCAGATGTTATCGGTATGGCAACCCAAGATATTCCAAACGGTGAATTTGGATTTATAACAACAAATGGTAATGTTAATGGTTTAAATACTTCGGGTTCAAGTAGCCAATATTCTGGAATGACAATTGGGGATAGATTATATCTTTCAGATACGGTGGCTGGTGGGGTGACAAATGTCGCACCGAGTTCACCAAGTATTAATATTGATATTGGTCGTCTTGTAACAAAAGACCCTGTAAATGGTAAAGTTTTTATTGATGTAAACGCATCTCTGGCACTCAATGACCTTATTGATGTCAGCACACCTTCACCCGCTACAGATAACGTGCTTCAATGGAACGGCATGGAATGGGTTCCGGGTGTCGTTGGGTCAACCAGTGCGGGTTCAGGAGTCGCTTTTTATTATGCCACACCAATCATCAATAGTGTGACGAGTCCTGCTGGTATAAGTTCAGATGGTACAAGTGGCAACGGTATTCAAGTCGCCACGCTTTCCAAGACACCAGTAACCAGTGGTGGTACAGTGGTGGTTGTGGGCGCAACCGCAACCGAAACACGTGCATTTGCTGCATGGCAACGTTCTGATGCCATAAACAGAACCAGCATCGATGCGGGTACATGGAAATTCTATGATTATGCGGGAGTTGATAATTCATCTAACGTAACGACATTAACTAATCAAATATACCAAATCGTACCGATATCAGGAGCAACCGTTACGACAACGGGTTCGGGAAATGCATATACCGCAACAACAACAGGTAATCAATTTACTGGAACATATTTTAGTGCAAGCACAACAAACACCAACGCATCATATTTACAGACACCAAGTGGTGTATATCAGATTTCCTCATTTATCGATGCGAATAATGTTGGAATCACAGTTCCAAGTAGTTACAGTGCTGAAACAAGTGTTGTTGGTAGTGTGTGGAATAAGTTATTTGATGTGACAACAGATGAAATCGATTCGGTGCTTACAGGTGATTCTGCGATTCTTTATGAAACCAGTGTTACCGCCCCAGCATTTACTGTGGCTGAAACCGATAAACTTGGTCAGATTTCATTTGTGACTTCAAATGCAACGCATTCCGTAATATTATCATATAATGGAACAACGGCTGCATCATATATTAGCACACCATTAATAACGCTTCATAATGACCTCGCAGGATTGCAAGGCGGTAGTGCTGGAGAACGTTATCATCTCAGTGAAGCCGATGCTACTTTAGTTGGTGGAATCACGGCTGATGCCTCTGAAATCAATATTCTTGATGGCGCAACAATTAACACCAATGAACTCAATATACTTGGTGGTGCATTAATAACCACTACGGAATTAAATTATCTCAGTGGAGCGACAAGCAATATACAGAATCAATTAGATAATAAATTAACGGAATCCTCATTCACTGGATATACCGCAACAACACAACCAGTAATTGATGATGCTATTACTGGCGCAACAAATGTTGGTAGTGGCACAACAGTATATAGTGGTAGTACGGATAGACAATTATATTTTAACACGTTAAAAGGTAGTGGTGGTACTGACATCCAAAAGATTGGTAATGAAATCATCATATCTTCAGTGGGCGCAAGTGGTGGGACATATAATCTTGCGAGTCCATCGGTATGTGAAGTTGGTGGTATGGAAGTCGGCACGGTTTTAACTGGTAAAACCGCATTTCAAATACTTCAGGAGATATTAGTTCCTGAATTGTGTGGCACATTAACCGCTCCGAGTTTCTCAACGACTCTGAATCCATCTGCAACATATTATGAAATCGGTTGTACGATTAGTTCATTGGATGTATGTGGAACGTTTAATAGAGGTTGTATCAACCCACAATATTGTAGTGCAAGTGATAAACGAGTAGGTGATGCGAGTTGTTACATCTATACTGGCGTTCAAATCGATGGTACGTATCCAAGTACAGCATGTACCATTTCTCAGAATGTTAGTAGCTATACCGTAAGTGCGGGAACTGAAACATGGGGAATAACGGTTTGCTACGATGCTGGTGTAACACCGCTCGGAAATAACGGCACTGCGTTTGCCACAGCATGTCCTGCTGGCACATTAAATAACAGCAAAACGATTTGTGGTGTGTTCCCAATATTTGCGACAACCGCATCTGTTGGTACATTAACAAAACAAACACCATATGTTTCAATGGAAACGAGTCCTGTTCAATTGGTATTAGCTGCTGAAGACGGAGTTAATAAACAGCAGTTTGAGATTCCAGATTTATGGTATAGTGCGAATTCATTGAAGTGCATATGTACATATAACACGTTCTCAAGTGCATGGGAATTTGAAGGCGGTAGTGGTGCTGCGTCACTAACAACATGGACACCGAGTTCGTCTTCAGAAACAACATGTTGTGGTTCAACACCCTATTGTTTATTTACTTATAATGGCGCAAATAGATTCACCACAACATGCATAAGATTAGTATTTTAAAATAGAAAGATATGTCAAGATTTAAAGGTACATTTATATTTGGAGCTAACTTCGAGGGCGGGTCAACTGTTCCAATCGATGCCCGTCAATTGGTTGGTACTTATGCAGACCTTACAGACCCCGCTACATGGTGTTTTAGTCCAGTTTGTAGTACACAGGCAATATATGATGGCTTATTTACTGTCGTTAGTTCCGATTCAACTCCCGCAAATAATGGTATTTACTGGCTTTGTGATGCAGCCAATTATACCAGTGCAAGTAGCTGGATAAAAGTAGGTGAGGGTTCAAGTAATTTAAGTGGTGCTACAAACGGATTATGTCTTTTTAGCGGTAATACGCAGGTTGGTCTCGGTGGAGCACTCTCTGAAAACACAACAATTACTGCGGGAACAAATAATTTTGTGATTCAGGGTTCGTCAAGCGCATCGTTTATCGATTATCTGTATTCTGGTGGTGCTGATACCTTCAGAGTAAAAGCAGCTAATGGTGATTATGTTGGAAGCATTCTGTCGCAAGCCACTCCGACTCTTGGTAGATTATTATTGAGAGCGTCATCAGGCGGGACATCAACATATGCGTCAATTGATATGTGTCAAACCGCTATGGTTCAGACCCTAAAAACAACTGGTGGCACGAATACCCTGAATTTTGCCAATGACGGCACAACGGTTTTCACAGATAACATTAATTCCAAGGGTCTGGAATACGGTGATGATTACAGTAATCAATATACTTGTTTATCGATACCACATGTTGGTTATGTCACGGGATACACAACACAGTTTTCTAATACTGTTGCCGTATGTAATGTCAATACCACATATACCGCAACAACAGAAAATGACTTTATTGG
>Ga0180438_10004466_pt1 | contig 20122 bp, 27 predicted proteins | sample SS_ome_12_FD_132455 | JGI IMG/M metagenome (GOLD analysis project Ga0180438, IMG submission 132455) | Hypersaline lake sediment archaeal communities from the Salton Sea, California, USA - SS_3_D_2 metaG | ecosystem: Environmental > Aquatic > Non-marine Saline and Alkaline > Hypersaline >... | reverse complement strand
TCAATAGTCCTGAGCGAATAAGGAGATTACAACGATGACAACCCATTCGAGAGAATTCCTGGAAGAAATGTTAGCTATGTCCAAAGAGTACCTGCCTAAATGGCTACATGCTAGCTTAGTCAAAGCAGCCAGGGCAAAATCGGGAGGCAAGGCAAAGGCTAATAGAGCAAAACAGAGAAAGATAGAACTAGAGTCTAAGCGTTGCGACGAAGAGAAGAGCGTATCCAAAGCGTTAATCTCCTTCGTGGTGTCTGAGTTGTCTCCTGTAGAGAAAGCCCGCAATGAAGCACTCATAGGAGCGACGGGGGACATATTTAAAGAACTGTATCTAGACCCTTTAGGAATAGACCGAGAAGACGTACATATTACGAAAGACGTAGACGAACTAGAAGACATTAACCCCTGTCTAGTGATCGCCCTCGGCAAAGCGTCAAAGAAGAACCTAGGCATAAGGGCGGATCATAGTCTGCCTCACCCCGAAGCTGTGCGCAAATATGGAGACTCCGGGGAAGTAGATCGTAAATTAAACGCTATATGGTCGAATTTACTAGACAAATATGATAAAAAGTGTTATTATAATGACAGACAGGCGAGTAATAAGCCGATTGTCGAGTATAAAGCCGATTCCACAGGCGAAGAACTAACATCCAAAATATCAAAAGAAGCGCCTATGAAGCGCATTGTTTACGGTGTTGTTGTTGACCCGTATGGTGCTAATGGAGCACAAGCCGACGCGCATAACGATTGGATGCCGCCGGATGAAGTGGAAAAGATGGCTCATAACTACTTACAATCCTCGCGTGTTATTGGTCTACAGCACGTCAAAAAAGCAGACGCCAAAGTAGTAGAGAGCTGGGTTGAGCAATACCCAAGTCGAGAAGATTACCTAAAAGCGTTGAACGGAGAAGAACACAAAGTAAGTCGCCGCAAATTCGGTGACGATTTTGTGCATTCTGGTAGCTGGATCATGGGCGTCGAGCTAGGCGAAAAAGAGTGGGAGCTTTTCAAATCCGGAAAAGTAACAGCGTTTAGCCCGGGCGGTTTCGGCGTACGGAGACCTCTTAATAAAGCGGAGATGCCCAAAGTGACGTTTGTGGAGCTAGTTGAGAAATCGAATATGGGAGAGAACATAGAAAAAGCTATTTGGCAGGTTTCTCCAGATGTTTTAAACGGATATCTAAACACAGATTCTACAGCAGATCCAAACCCGACAATCACGTGGACTACCTGCGACTCTTTGTCAGTAGACGACGATTAATGTTGGATTGTATAGGAATAGCGGCGCAAATGAAAAACAAAGTTATGACAAGAGAAGAAATACTTTGTGTGTTTTTGGATTGGTTGGAGGCAAATGAAATCACCCCGACATCTGAATCTTATTCGGACGGCATAGTGGCACACTTCGAAGTAGGCACAAGAAGAGCAACCGTAGAAATTGATAAAAGCAAATGTGTTATGGTTTTTAACGATTGTTCAGTAGATGACTATTGTGACTCGATGCAATTCTATACCACCTATTGGTCTATAAATACCGTTTTAAATGAGACCATGGCCCGATTATATTGTTCTTGCCCCATTTGCAAAAGAGAAATTGGATGACTAAACAATTGACAGAATTAAAAAACTTCGAAGTTAACGAAGTGTCTATAGTTGACAAGGGAGCCAATAAAAAGAAGCGCTTCCCTATAGTTAAACAGGAGAGCAATATGAACGAAGAAATCATTAAAGCTGTTCTGGATACCGAGGTTGAAGGCGAAGCGAAACTAGCCGAGTTTGTAGAAAAAGCAGAGCTAGACGCCGACGCCGTCCCTGTACTAAAGGGGATGCTTCGACTTGCGGAATCCTTTAAGGACAAACTAACCACTGAATCTCTTTCCACTATCGCAGGCATCGCGGGATATGAAGAGCCCGTGAATAAAGCGAAAGGAGAGGAGAAGAAAGCTATGCCTCTTGACGAAGAAGAAGAGGACGAAGAAGAGGAGATGAAAATGAAGAAATCTCTCGAAGGTATGCCCGAGGAAGTCAAGAAGCAATTTGACGAAATCACAAAGGCGCATGACGAAGAGATGGCCGCCATGAAAGAGAAGCACGAAGCAGTAGCTAAGGCGCTCAAAGAAGCACAAGACCTCAGAGAACTTGAGTCTTGGGTAACAAAGGCCAAAGAAGAATTGTCGGGTATCCCCGGTAAGTCCTCAGAAGAACTAGGCGCCATGTTTAAAAGCCTTGCCGACAAAGACAAAGACATGGCAGAGGCCCAGTTTGCGATCATGAAAGACTCGGCGGCGGCTATCAAGAAGAGCGTAATGTTTAACGAGCTAGGCGGACGCGGCGAAGTTAATACCGGTTCGGCTATGGATAAACTTACAAAAGCCGCGGCTAAATACGTTGAGAAATCCGAGAAGCCTTTGACTAAAGAGCAAGCCATCGCCAAGGCGCTTAACGAGGATCCTAGCCTCTATGATGCGTATTTGGACGAGCACCCCGCGCAGGCAGGGAAATAAGGAGGTAAAATTATGGCTTATGAAGGAGCACAAACCATTATTCCCGGCCAGACCGCTTCTGGCGATCTTAGTTCCGATCAGTACAAATTTGTTACTATCGGTTCCGGGGGCGTAGCACTCAATTCGAGTAACGGAGCCCTATGTGACGGGGTACTGCAAAACAAACCTAGCGCTTCAGGCGAAGCCGCCGCTGTGGCTTCCGCTGGTGTGTCTAAGGTAAAAGCCGGCGCAGCTGTCGCTAAAGGCGCGTCTGTGATGAGTAACGCTTCGGGACTCGCAGTCACAGCCGCTAGTTCTGCCACTGCAGCGTCTAAGACTTGTAGCGCGCCTACTTATAACCTGAATCCCGCGGATACTATCGTTGTGGATGTCGATAATGTAGGTAACGCAACTTGTACTTGGGATGCGGCACAGGCCAGTATCACAGATACTACGTCTTATCCGGTTGCTGATCAAGACACCTTGGCGTTTACTATCACCATCACAGGTGGAGAGTATGACGGAGTAGTACAGACTATTACTTTTAACAAAACCACTACTACCGCTCTTCTAGTTGCCGAAGGGATCAACGATCAGCTTCTCGGCGGTTTCGCTGAGGACGTAGGTGGTCAGGTTAAAATCTCTACCGACGGCGCGGGCTCGGGCTTTGCCATCGCCGCCGCCGCGGGGACTTCCGGCCTTACCTTTGCGGCTCCTGTAGCCGGCACCGGCGACGCTGCGGATATTAACGCAGTTACCGCAGCCGAAGTTAAGACTGTTATCGAAGCAGACTCAACGGCTACCGTGGATATCACTAGTGGTACGCCTGTTATTTCTAGCCCCACTACTGGCGTAACCTCCGAGCTTGATTTTAAATCCGGCAACGCGTTGACGCCCCTCGGGTTGTCTGTCGAGGTGCTTACGGGTACTGCGTCTAACTCGTATATCAGTGGCAGAGCATTGGAAGCCGCAAGTGCTAGCGGCGAACTTATCGCGGTATCTCTAGATACTAAGAGCAAACTATAGAAAGGAGATGAGCTATGCCTCAACCGACCGCAGGTGATGTGCATATTAATGCACCTCTAACTAACATCTCCGTGGCTTATCTCCAGGACATGGGTGGATTCGTCGCGGATAAGGTTTTTCCCATGGTCCCCGTGCGAAAGAAGAGTGATTACTATTTCAAGTATCCAAAGGATCAATGGTTTCGCACTGACACCCAAGAGCGTGCGCCGGCTTCCGAGTCCGCAGGGTCTGGGTATAATATCGAATCGGATAGCTACTCTTGCAAGAGATACGCTCTTCACAAGGACGTAGATGACGAAGTAAGGGCTAACACCGATACCCCCCTGGACGCAGATAGAGACGCCACAGAATTCGTAATGAGAGACTTGGTTCTCAAAAGAGAAAAACTGTGGGCTGCTAAGTACTTCACCACTAATGTATGGACCGGTTCTAGCACAGGAGCAGATATCGTTCCGGGAACCAAGTGGAACGTGGCCGCAGGAACTCCTATTAAAGATATGCGTGTTCAAATGAAAGCTATGCATACCAAGACGGGCTTTTGGCCTAACACTTTAGTGCTTGCTTCTGACGTTTGGACAGCTCTTCAGGACGCATCCGACTTTTTGGACCGTATCGCGTACACCAGAGACAAGATCGTCACTATGGATCTCTTGGCGTCTGTGTTGTTCCCTAACGGCGGCGGGCGCGTGCTCGTGGCTGACGCTGTGAACAACACAGCTAACGAAGGTGCTACTGCTGTTATGGCGGACCTTTTCACAGATGATGCATTCCTGTGCTACTCCGCTCCTAGACCGAGTATCCTGCTTCCTTCCGCAGGTTACGTGTTCAACTGGACCGGCTATCTTGGCGCAGGCGCGCAAGGGCAGAGGATGAAGAAGTTCCGAATGGAGCACTTGTCTTCCGATAGGGTCGAAGGTGAAATGTACTTCGATCAGAAGCTTGTAGCTTCTGACCTCGGCGTGTTTTTCAATAACGTCCTGTAGTAATTATGTGGGTAACACGTAAAGAAATAGTGGTTCAACGCGACGGCGAAAACATACGCCTGCCTATCGGCGAACCCGTCCCAGAAGCCGACTTTTGGGAAGTGGATATTGTCGATAGGTTAGAGCGTACGGGCTTTATTCGTTTGATGCCTAATAATTTTGCACATAAGGTAGAGTCAAAACCTGAGGCAAAAGAAGAAGTGCGACAACCGGAGAAGCGTAAGAAACGCCGTCGTGGGAGACCTCGTAAAAACAAAGAGGAGTAATTATGACTTGGTCGTATTCGGGAGATCCTACTAGTTCGACTAACGACGAAATTCGTTACCTGTCGGGTTGTACCGATACGACTAGGCAACTAGTACAAAACGAAGAAATTGCTTACGCTGCCGCTCAATACTCCGATACGAGACTGGCCGCCGCCCTTGTTCTGCGAGGGTTGGCGGCTAAGTTCTCCCGAGAAACCGATTATAGAGAAGGTGATATATCAGTATCGGGTTCGAAATTAGCAGAGCAGTTTCGAAAACAAGCCAACGAACTAGACCCTTCTGGGGTGACTGTTGCCGCGGCCATACTTGCGCTTCCTTCTTTTGGAGGCCTTAGCAAATCGGAAAAAGAGACGCTTAACGCAGATACTGACGCTGTGCAGCCTAGCTTCTATCGCGGGATGAACGACATACCAGGCGGCCCTGGCGATAGTGTAACCGATGTGGATGAAGACCCGTATACCAGCTAATGACGAAATACACCGATGAAAAAGACCGCGGCTGGAACAAAATAAAAAAAATGTTAAGCCGTAATGTAAACGGTAAAGCGGCTTCTGTCGGCTGGCAAGGTTCCGAAGCAGGCCAAGACCACGACGGGACTACTAATGTAGAGTTAGCCGCTGTGCATGAATTTGGAAGTAAAGACGGAAAGATACCAGAGCGCAAATTAATGAGAGCTACTCTGGAGCAACACGCGGAAAAATACTCCAAAGAAGAGGCGGAAATATTAAAGAAGGCTCTCGAGGGAAAAGATATAGACGGTCTTTTACTATTACTAGGCGAGATGTTTAAAGCCGATATGTTTGAGACTGTTAACGGTCATAAGCTGAGACAAATAGCAGATTGGGCGGATAGTACTAAAGCTCGAAAAGAACAACAAGGTAAATCAGGAGATCCGATTTTGAGGGATACGGGGCAACTAATGGACGCTATAGGCGTAGAAGTTGTAGACCCTAAGTCGAAGAAATAAAACATGGTAGTAGAATGGACTAGGCTTTTTGAGGACTTGCTTGTAAAGACGTCAAGCCCTTACACGTTAATCCGCGCATCCGTAGGAGGCTATGACGAACATGGCCGGTATCAAGAGCCAGTACCTACACAGTCTACTATACAGGCGCATATACAGCCGGCAAACGGTATTGAAATAAACGACCTACCAGAAGGCAGAAGAGGCCGAGACACTATAAAAATATACGCTGACGACGAACTAAGAACGATAGACCAAATTAACAAAACACAACCGGACCTTATTATATATAACGGCAAGACTTATCAAATAGATAGGGTTTGGTTCCGTAACGTGCATTACAAAGCGCTAGCGACAAGAGTAGAAGATGCAGCCGGTAGATAGCCCTATTAGCCTAGAGACGTTTCAAAACGCCGTACAACAATGGTGTCAAGACGCTACTAATATAAAAACTATATGGCGCAACCAATCTGCCCCTTTGCCTGACTATCCGTTCGCTAGTCTTATGGTTATCTCTGGGCCTACTCCTGTGTCGTCCCACTGGGAGACACGTACGACTTTTGACGAAGAACGTTTATTGCGGGAGATCGAATACAACACTTGCGTGCCTTGTACGTTTGTTATTAGTGTGCAATTTTATATAGCCTTACAAGACTCTCGAAACCCAGGTTATGCGGCTACGCAGTATGCTGCACGGGCACAATCCGCGCTGCGTATGCCTAGCTACATAGACCATTTCAGAAGTAACAGTATTGCGGTCAATAACACGGGCACCGTACAGAATATTGACCAATTAATACACGACGCTTATGTATCAAGAGCAAACATAGACGTAACTTTCGGAGCACCTCTGAACGCTTACGAATATGTCACTTATATAGAACAAGTAGAAATATCTAATACGGATGATTCCGAAGTAGAAATTGACACAACAGTGTCACTATAGGAGGTAACCACATGACTACGCTGACTACTATTGTGTCGGTTTCGATTACGAGGGCTACTACGACTCCTACCCGGGTAGGTTTTGGTATCCCGTTGATAACGGCGTATCACACAGTCTTTCCCGAGAGGTATAGACTTTATACGTCTGTGGCCGATATGGTAACAGACGGCTTCGCAACTACAAGCGCAGCATACCTTGCAGCTAGCGCGGTATTTGCGCAAACACCTAGACCATCTACGTTAGCCGTAGGCAGGACCGCCAACGATCAGGTTATGACCGTAAACATTACGCCTAATAGCGCAGATTTGCGTGCTAGTTATGCGTATAAAGTGTATCACAACGGAGTAGAAGCCAAATACACCACAGACGCGACCCCTACTGTTGCCGAGATTTGCGCAGGATTGGCAGGAGCATTAGACCCTTCCGCTTGGTCTGGGACAACTGCATACGCGGTAGGCGATCATGTCACTAACGACACCGCTCCGGTTAAGATTTATATTTGCACATCTGCCGGAACTTCGGCAGCGGCTGGCGGACCGACAGGAACGGGTTCCGGTATTACGGATGGAACCGTTACTTGGAATTACGTAGGTCCGAAAAGTTCTATAACTGCTACAGATAATACGACTTACGTATCTGTTGCCGCCGATACCGTGCCTGATAAATTTAGGTTGTACGGAGTTAACGCGGATTACGACTTGCTTCATTTTGCCGATGTCACCGCAGACGGCACTCCGAACGGTATCGTTGCAGACCTTACGGCGATTCGCGCGCAGTACGATGATTTTTATGCGATCTTGCCGACTAACCAAGGCAAAGCCGTACTCTCAGCGTTAGCCGCTGGGGTTGAGGCGATGAGTCCTAACAAGACTATGATTTGTTCTAGCCCGGATAACGAAACATACGATTCAACTTCCACGACCGATATTGCAGCAACGCTACAGACGGCTGGGTATGATAGAACAATGTATACCTATCATTACAAAGCCAACACCCAATTTCCTTGCGCCGCGTGGGCAGGTCGTTGTCTCCCTGAGGATCCCGGATCTATTACTTGGGCTTTTAAGTCCCTTAGTAGCGTCGATGTGATGAAACTCAGTGATACCCATACAACTGCGCTGGAAGGCAAAGACGCTAACTATTATGTAAGTATCTCCGGAGTAAGTATCACTCTAAACGGAGAGGTTTCGGGTAACGAATTCTACGACATTATTCGAGGAACAGACGCGCTAGAGCAGCGTATGAAGGAATACGTATTTACTCAGCTAGCGAATGATGGAAAGATTCCATACACTAACAACGGTATCGCAAGGGTGGAAGCCCGCGTGCGACAGGCCCTAAAAGAGTTCACCGTAGACGAAGCCAATCCCGAGAGATTACTTACTAACAACCCCGCACCGGAAGTGTTCGTGCCAGACGTATCGGCCATATCTGACGCCAATAAAGGTCTAAGGATCCTACCCGATATCACGTTCACCGCGAATTACGCCGGGGCTGTCCACAGAGTCCAGATTACTGGAACCATCTCGCTATAGGAGGTCTAAACAATGGCTTTAGGAGTTTATGATCCTGCTCAAATTTCCCTCGTAGCCGTAGGTATCCCGGTAAGCGGATTCGCCGAAGGCACTTTTGTAACTGTCGAGCGTAACGCAGATAGTTTTAATTTAACTGTAGGTTCCGACGGTGATAGCTGTCGGGCTCGGTCTAACAACAAAAGCGGTCGTATTACGTTCACGCTTTTACAGTCTAGCTTGACTAACCAGCTGCTTTCGGCTGCGGTCAACCTAGATGAAATTTCACCTTCCGGCGATGCTATTGGGCCTAGCCAGATTAAAGACAACTCTAGTACTACCGCTACTACTTTAGTGTTTGCCGAGAAGTCTTGGATTGTCAAGCCCGCTAATGTCGAGTATTCAAACGAAGTTACTACTCGAGAGTGGATTGTTGAAACCGATGACCTTGTAATGAATGTAGGAGGTAATTAATAAATGAGCCAAAAAGATCCAGTAACGAAACAAATAGGCGATAATAACTTTGAAATGTATCCTTTGCCGCCTAGTGTCTCTATGGATCTGCTTATCGACGTTGTATCTGTTCTTTCTCCTGTAGTCGCTCCGATTCTTAACGGTATATTTTCAGGCAAGAGCGATGCCGATAAAGAGGAAATCTTAGAAAAAGAGATAGACGCAGATTTATTTTTAGACGCGCTTAAGAGCTTAAAACCCCAAGAACTCAAACGAGTAAAGAACGACCTTATAAAAGGACTCTCGCAAGTAACGCATGTGAACGGAAAGTCCATAGATAGGGCGTTTGAGGCACTGTTTTTAGGGGACATCGGTTCCCTGCTACAATGGCTTGCTTGGGGTATGAAGGTACAATGGGGAAAGTCCTTGAGCGCCTTGGGAGACGTCCTACCTTCCCAAAGCGCAAAAGGGTAAATAGCACGGTTAGTGTCCCTGTGCCTGAGCACATAAACTGGATGGTATGGCGGCTCGTCACAGAACGAGTCGCCACTCTTACAGAGATAGAAACCTATTACGATCTAATCGATGTTTTAGACGCTAACTTAGTGCTAGATATCAAGGAAGAGGCTAACGCCCGGGCAGCGGATAATCACAAATGATCATTAAAGAACTAGTTGCCTTACTAGGCATAAAAACCGACAAAAAAGGACTAAAGGACGCCGAAGGCGGACTTAAAGGTCTTATGAAACTAGCAAAAGCGGCGGCTATCGCTTTTGCTGGAATCAAAGTTTTCGGTTTTGTCAAAAACGCTATCAAAGAGATAACGGGCTTAGGCGACCGGTTCGACAAGCTGTCTAAAAAGACGGGCGTAGCCACTACCACCTTACAACAGTTTGAACATGCTGCTAGTCTATCAGGAGCGTCATTAGGGGATATCGAATCCGGTATACGCCGGCTACAAGCCGCGCAAGTTGACGCACAAGCAGGACTTAAAACCTACACCAGAGAATTCCAACGGTTGGGCGTCTCTGTAAGAGACGAACAAGGCAATTTTAAAGATACAACTCAGCTCCTGATGGAAATTGCCGACGGTATGAAAGAGTTAGGCTCCGACGCAGAACGAACCGCAGTAGCGACTAAGCTACTAGGGCGAGGCGGAGCTAACTTAATACCTATGCTCAAAGAGGGCTCCGGAGCCCTACGCGAGATGATGCAAGAGATGGATGACTTCGGCGCGGTCATCCGAGAAGACGCAATAAAAGCTAGCGCCGATTATGTAGATAATCAACAACGCATATCGATGGCTACCCGTGGGATAAAACTAGCCATCACAGAAGCGGCACTCCCCGCGATAAATCAAGCTACTGATGCTATGCTAGATTGGTGGCGAGCTAACGGAAAATGGGTCCGTCAGGGGATTCAGAGCATATTCGCCCGTCTCGCGCCCATAGTTGGTCGAGTAGCCTCAGTCTTTGGAAGGCTAATTTCTGCTTTTCTCACTTTGATACGGTGGTCTGGAAAGCTATTCTCAAGACTCCCCGACGGGGCTAAGAAATTTATCGCATTAGGGTTAGCCCTTATGGGCATCATAAAGCTATTAAAGATGGGCGCTTGGGGCAAGTTCGGTCTCATCCTTGGCGGTATCTTTCTGGTAGTAGAAGACTTCCTAGCCTTTTTAGACGGCAAAGAGTCACTCTTCGGTGACTTTAACGATTGGTTAATAGAGGCTTTCGACATAGACCTAAGGGATTCGTTCGAAGGTATGAAGATGTTCTTCGACGACCTTACGGATGAAACTAAAGACACCAGCGACGTACTAGGCGCGTTGTGGGATGAGATGGCCTTAGTTATCGAAGGCTACATGGATCGCGCTTGGCAGTCTACTAGCCTCGGTCTAGACATCTTATCCGCAGCTATAGAAGAATTCATTAGGCAGGGGATTGAAGCCTTTAAGTTTTCTCTGGGTTCTACCGCAACGTGGATCACGGAAACCTTCCTTGGTGTAAGCGATGATGTAAACAAAATACTCTTTTCCGATATCATGGGAGGTCTTACCAACTTAGGCGACGGAATCGTCAATTGGGCTAACGGTGTTTATGATAGTGTTGTTGGGTTGTTCGAGGGGATTGGAGACTTCTTCACGGGTATGTTTGGCCGGTCGGGGCACGGCAAGACGCTACCGCCTCAAATAAGAGGGATCAACGAAGTGCAGTCAACGGGCGGACAAGTAACCCCAAACACAATAGCCCCAGCTGAAGGAGCAATGTCTTACTATAGCGAAAATAACGCAAACATATCCGTCGACGTTTCCGCGGCGCCGGGTATGGATGAGAGTAAACTTGCTGCACAAGTGGCTTCCCAAACAAAACGAGAAGTTAAAAAAGTTCTAGATAACCAAAATCGAACCGCAGGGCGTAGTCTAAGGCCTTCGGTAGCTGGGAGCTTCCTATAATGGGTTTGACAGAATTCCTCTTTGGGTCTAAAACAAAAGTGGCTTTTGGCAGCACACCTGCTCAATTAGGGGTGGGTTTCGTACAATTAGACTGCTCCGTCAACGAAATACATACAGACAGCGCGGAGATCACAGAACACCCAGTAGAAGACGGTTCGACTATGACGGACCATATACGGAAGTTGCCTACCCGTCTCGAGATTGAAGGTATAGTAACTAATACGCCGATAACGTATTTAGCAAGTATTAATTCCCCTCCGTCTACGTTTGCGTCGGATGCATTTGTTCCTTCCTTCCCTGGCTCCGATAGGGCAGACGACGCATATGCCGTAATGCAAGAGATGATGACACAGGGCGTTACTATGTCTGTTTTAACGTCTCTACGGTCTTATACTAGTATGGCTATCGAAAGTCTTGTGGTAACCCGCAACGCAGATACCGGGCAAGTACTTAACTGTTCTATTAGCATGAAAGAGGTAAAAAAAGCCAAAGCTCTGTCTATAGACGTACCTATACCAGAAAACCCAGCCAATAACGCAGCGTCAAACCAAGGCACTGTTCCCTCGGAAGCAGCCACCCCAGCGCAGTCTTCCGCGGGGTCTTCTATACTTAGCGATATAGCTAGTTTCTTCGGAGGGTAATCGATGGCTATTATTATCACTCCTATAAAAGATGCAACCACACTAGGCAACTTTTCGCGGATAGTCGCTTTAGACGGGGTTAATTATAAGTTGACTTTCAACTATAACTCTCGTGACGACTATTGGTATTTTTCGATCTCTGACACCGAAGATAACCCTATTAAAAGCGGATACCGTCTAGTGTCGAGCTGGGCACAACTACATACCTTGCGTAACACTCCGCGACCGCCGGGGGAGATAATTACTATAGATACTAGGTCGACACCTCTGGATCCCGGGTTCGAAGACTTAGGTACGAACGTGTTAATCGGCTATGTGGAAGAGGATAGTTTGCCTTAATGACTGTTGTAGACCTATACAATCGAGACTTTTCGATGAACATAGGAGGCGTGCCTATAACCACGCAGACAGGCGACCCGTTAGTTAAGGATCGTATAGACACACAATTGCGCGTTACGTTCGACGTAGAGAAGACGTTGTCTAAAGAGCCTAACCAAGCTACTATCACAGTCTACAACCTAAACATCCCTAACCGTGCGGCGATACAGACAGGTGCGGAGATAGCAGATACCGCAAGAACGGCAACTCCTCCTATCGCTTATGATTGGCCTTTAGTCATTGAAGCCGGATACATGGGTTCTTTAGAAACCATCTTCTCGGGTAATATCACCTTCGCCCATTCGGAAAAGGAAGCAGTAGATTGGGTAACTACCATCGAAGCCGGCGACGGGGAAAACAAATACCGCAAAGGGAGGATGAACAAATCATATAAAGCGGGAACCACTGTCGCGCAAGTAGCCTTAGACGCCGCTGCTTTGCTAGACGTAAGCCCGGGCAACATCGCAGAAAAACTAGGAGTAGGGGTTTTTAGGAACGGATACTCCGTATTTACACAAGGCTACGTCGCTAGTGGTTCCGCTGCGGACATACTTGACTCTCTTATGTCTTCAGCTGGGTTTAGATGGTCTATACAAGATGGTTCGTTGCAAGTACTAGCTCCGACGGATACGAACTTCGAAGAAATAGTGATCTTATCTAAAGACTTCGGGATGGTGGGTTCCCCGCAGATAGCAGAAAAAGGAAAGATAACGGTCACGAGTTTGTTGCAAGGAAAGTTAAAACCAGGAGGCCGAATAATAGTACAATCGGAACTTGTGAACGGACAGTTTAAGGTAGAGCGTGTAAAACACTTTGGCGACACCTTCGGGCGCGACTGGTATACGGAAATCGAAGCAAAACCGGCAGGATTAGCATAATGACACAAAGCGTAGAACAAAGCCGCACGCCTACGATGGTCGAAGTTATGAATACTTTGGCATCCAACATATACGACAATACTTCTGTGTGCATGCCCGGGTTAGTTAAAACCTATGATCCTGCGTTGAGGCAAGCAGAAGTCCAACCTTTATTAAATAGAGCAGTGTTCGACGAAGACGGCAACGAAATACAAGAGGAGCTACCGACAATCCCAGCTGTGCCTGTCGTCTTCCCTCGAGGAGGAACCTTCTACATAGTCTACCCTTTGCAGCCCGGAGACAACGTGCTTTTGGTTTTCGCGGATCGGTCTCTCGAAACGTATATGTTGAGTACAGGAGACACACCTAACGATCAAATAGATTTGAGACAGCATAACCTTAGTGACGCTATAGCCATCCCTGGATTTTTCCCAACCGGGAAACCAATACTAGACACAGTAGCCCCGACAGATTTAGTCGTAGGCAAGGAAGCAGGCCCTACTATTACGGTAACAACTACCCAGGTAGACATTAACGGGAATTTTACGGTGGATTTATAATGGCTTTAGAACTAATAGCAAACGAAGACATGTTAGTAAAATTTACCAACACTTCCGGGCCGGGGGATCTTGTATATACTGGCGACGTGGGGCAAGACCCCGTTAAAGTAGTGCCGGTACTATCTACAAAGTGTAAAGCTAGCAATAAAAAGGTAGGGACTACTAGCATAACTATAACTTGGAATATTGCAACCGGCGCACAATGCCCGCATACCTCAGCATCTACCAACTTTTTAAGCGGAGTCGGAACAGTTGCCGCCACAGCCGTAAAAGTACGCGCAGAGGGCGGCCTTGTGTTACGCGAGGGCGACACTGGAACTTGTGCTGGATTCTGGCAAGAGAAGGCATCGCCTTATGACCTAGTCCCTTGTACCTGTAACGTTGAGATAAGCACGGCGGGACAGATAAAATCTAAGGCTCAATAATGGATATTAAACTATCAGGCGGAGACGTATATATAAACCCTGAGACTTACGATATAGAGTTAGTTGACGGGCTAGACGCTATAGCACAAGACTGCGAGATCCGCCTGCAGTTTTTTCTGGGGGAATGGTATCTAGATACACGCCTTGGGGTGCCGTATTTTCAAAAGATATTAGGCCAGAAACCTCGAATACAGGCAGTAAAAGGTATATTTAGGGACGCTATCTTAACCACACCAGGCATACTAAATATTTTCGAACTAACTATAGATTATATCAATACCACAAGGACCCTAACGGTGTCTTTCCGGGCGGAGACCGTAGAAGGCTCTTTCGAGTTTAATGAGGAGCTTATCATATGACCGAATACGGTGTAACAAGCACAGGTTTTGTAAAAAAAACTTATGACGTTATTAAACAAGAGGTGAAAGAGGACCTTTGGGATAAGGTCAATTCCAAGCTGAACCTATTGGACACTTCGACAATAGGTCAGATTGTGGGTGTCTTTTCTGATAAACTTCGGGAGATGTGGGACGTACAAGAGTCTGTATATAACGCCCAATACCCAGAAACAGCTACTGGGGCTTCTTTAGATGAATCCGCTAGCTACAACGGCGTCACGAGACTTGCGGCAACCAAAGGAACGGTAACCTTGGACGGCATGTATCTAGACGACGGCACTACAGTCCCGGCGGGTTCTATCGTAGGTGTAGGTCCTACGGGATCGCAATGGGTAACACTAGCCGCAGTAACTAATAGTACCGGAGTACCAGCCACTTTTTCTGTGTCCGCAGAAGCGAGGGAAACAGGGGTATTACAAGGGTATGCGGGAGAAATAGACACCATAATAACCGCAGTAAGCGGTTGGAGTGCAGCCCCAGCGATAACAAACACAACCAATGGAACTTGGAACTTAGACGGAACTTCTTTGACGCTCAAAGTAGACCGTGGAGGCACGCAGACGGTTAATTTTGCCGGCGGCAACCCGTGGGCCGCCGCAGACGTGGCCACCGAGATAAAAAACAACACCACAGGAATAGACGCCTACGCCGTAAACCTAAAAGTACGAGTTGCTACAGAGACGGAAGGAGATGGTGGGTCCATCCAAATAACAGGGGGCACGGCTAATTCCTTGCTGTCTTTCGATACAGGCGAACTGAAAGGCTTTAACACCGAAGACGCCGACGTGGGGACAGACGTAGAAGAAGACCCTGCTTTTAGGGCTAGACGGGAACAACTGTTAAGAATAGCGGGGTCGGGCACTTTAGAGGCCGTTCGGTCTGCCGTTCTGGACGTTTCTGGCGTGTTACAAGCTTTCGTTTTGGAGAACGAAACAGGCGTGACCGATAGCGACGGTGTTCCGCCGCATAGTTTCGAAGTTATCGCACAGCAAGCTGCTTGGACCGCAGCCGAAGAAGAAGCCGTAGCACAAGCTATTTGGGACAACAAACCTCTTGGAATCGACGCGTATGGTAGTACAGACGTTACTATAACCGACTCCCAAGGGTTCGACAATACGGTTAGTTTTTCTAAATCCTCAGAGATACCGATCCATCTCGAATACACACTAGACACAGACGACAATTATCCAAGCAACGGAGACGACCTGGTAAAAGCGGCTGTAGCTGCTTATGGAAACTCTCTTACAATTGGGGAAGATGTAATTGCTTTGCAATTTAAGTCCGTTCCGCTTGACATAGCAGGGGTAAATGATGTAACATCGTTTAAAGTAGATATAGTAGATCCGCCTACTGGAACTACCAACATATCTATTCCGACGAGGTCGCAAGCTACCTTTGACACCTCAGATATAGACATTACCTAATATGACGCTTGTAAAGAAAACAAACCACGTCGCAGAGGCACTAACCCGCCCTATCGAGAAGTTCAAAAATCAGCCTGTATTTTTAGGCATATTAGAATCGTTTATAGAACAGATACAGGATTTAGAGAACTCCTCTTTTGAACTCATAGACGAAAGAACTATAGACACAGCAGTAGGCGCACAGTTAGACGGTATCGGTAGTATAGTAGGCGAGGACAGGCTAGATCGTAGCGACGACGATTATAGAACGGCCATTAGAATCCGTATTTTGCGAAATCTATCGAACGGAACCGCTTCAGAAATCCTAGAGATAATGGACTTATTTCATAGCGGAACTTACGAAATAATAGAAGACCATCCCGCCGCATTTCGTTTGGTCTTGAGAGAGGCTTTGTTGCCAACAGACCCAGATCCGTTAACCTTGGCTCAATTGTTGGCCGATATCAGGAGTGCCGCCGTAGACTCTAGGTTTATATACAACGGTCATGCCTACGGATCTAAATTCAAGTTTGCTAGCGGCGATAGTTTGGAGACTAGCTCTGTATACGGCTTTGGTAACGATGCGCAGAGCACCGGCGGGTATTGGGTAGACGAAGCCAACAAAGACGGCATAGGGGAGCTTACAATATTAAAAACGGTTGCCGGTCTTTTAATAAGGGCGGTATCGGGTACATATTTGATAGCGAGGTAATCCATGGGCGGAATGAATATAGAACTAAATTTCCCTACTCAATTTGGGCGCTGGGCGACAGATTCGGGAAGGACGCTAGAACCCGCCGAAGGGGTCAAAGATACAGGCTGGCAAATAGACGATGTCCCCCCAGCTAGGTGGATGAATTGGCTACATAATCTAACATACCAGTGGCAACAGAAAGCCGGGGCAACGGTTTTAAACAACTGGCGAAAAGGGACAGATATATCCGCTGGGGAATTCGGTGTATTCAACCCTAGCGTGGGCTATTGGCTAGGAACTAATTCGGTGTCTACGGCAACCTATTACAGTACCGACGGTTGGACGTGGGCGGCAGGCAACGCGCTGTCCGCTGCGTGCGACGTAAAACTAGCTATAGATACTAGTAACTATATCGCTGTGGTAAACAGTAACCAAGACCTGAACTATAGTGCTGACGCAGGAATCACCGCTTGGACCACTGTAGCTAGCGCCACTATCGGGGGGGCTGGTAACATACAAAGAGTTGCTACTAAATACCCAGACTCCGACTTTCTTATCTTAATGCGTAATTCTTCGGGAACCATTAACACTCGCATAGCCTCCTCTGGCGTAGCAGGTTCTTGGGCCGCAGCTACTACCGACCCCATCCCAGCTGGGAGTAGCGACACGCTGTGGGATTTGGTCTATACAGGGAGCTCTAATACGTGGCTAGCCTTGTTTTCGGATTCGAGCGGTCCTACGACTACATTAAGCATTAGCACAGACGACGGCGATACGTGGTCTAATACGGATATATCTTCGGCCATCGGAGGTACTAGGGGTTTCGGTATGGACTACCATCGAGAATCCGGGCGGTTAATTGTATGCGGAGACGCGGGGGACGAACTGTGGTACAGCGACGACCTAGGCACTACTTGGACACAGTCAACTGTAGATTTCAAAGGGTTATCTACCCCCACAAACGACCTTCGTGAAGTACGTTATCTAGGGGGTAATATGTGGGCTGTCGTACTAGTTAGCTGGATCGTGTCTTCAGCGGGCGCTACGGAGACGCTATTAGTGTCTTTAGACGACGGCGAGACTTGGGGGGTACCCGATGTATTCGGTATAGACATCACAGGAGGCACCGGAAGCATAAAACAGATATCTAGCGACGGTCGAAAGGTTACCCTTTTCGGCACGTCGGGAACTAACATACATAGTTTATCAACCATTTAAAAGGAGTATTTTATGAGTGAGAACGAAGTCAAAGTATCGGAAGAAGTAAAGGATCTTGTGGAACTACTAGACGTAGAACGACTACAAATTGAAAACATCGTATTAAAACACGATAAATTACAGCAACAAATCGCACAGCTAAAGATGCAACTCGATATTGTAGGCGCTAAGATAAAAAAACGCGCGGAAATCCCCGAAGAGGCTAATTTACAAATAGACCCCGGGGACCTGCGCACCGTAAAGGTGTCTTTTAGCGAGTCAGAATAAAACGAAAATAGAAAGTCTTGGTTATGGAATTCTTGGATACTAAAATGATTATAGAGGCTCTGGGCAATATAGGCGGGTTGGGTGTTTTGATTTGGTTTGTTATCCGGTTTTCGAAACATACGCTGCCTAACCTAGCTAAGACTTTCGACGAATCCCTAACGGCAACACGTAACGACTTTAAAGACGCCCTAGCGGAGCAGAGGACCGATTTTTTTAAGTTTCTAGAGGACCAAAGAAATCACTTTGACTTTCAGATAGCGGCAGAGCGTCAGAAGGTAAAACAGATAACCGATTTTCTAAAGGAACACTATGGACCGCCAAATAATCATTAACAAGGTAGTAGGAGATACCGCCCCGGCTATGTCCTTCCGGTTCGATGGACTAATCCTTAGTGTGTACTCATCTATTACTATGAGGTTAACCAAACCCGACGGAACCACAAAGATATCAAGGACGGTAGTTCCTGACGGTACTGACGACGAACTAGGAAGCGTAACGTTCCAGTCTAGTGATTTAGTAGAAGGACGCAGTACGGCAGAATTTCTTTTTGTAGAGTCGGGCGGCGGAGAGTTTACGTTACCTGGAAAATATGACATGTTTATAGACGTTAGGGCTAATAACCAATGACACTAGAATTCAGAGCAGACGAAGAGATACTAATCCCGTACGAATTCGATCCCGTCCTCATAGTGGCAGTAGCTCCCGGGGAAGAGGCCTATTCGTTTATAAAAGACCGGTCTTTAAACGACATTAAAGACAACAGCGAAAACATCTTGCTAGCAAGGGGTTAAAGATGGCATACGAATATCATGATGTTTTAGGCCTAGGAGACATCCACAGGCCTGACGACGTAAATTTTGCAAACCAAACCGCTAGGCTAGCAGGCGCAGGGCTAGCAACAAAGCACATAGGTCGGCTAATACAGCAGACGGACGACGGTAGTTTTTGGAGAGTCACGGGTGTAGGCCCTGTAACCTACGCCGCGTTTGCTCCTCCGGCGCCTGCTGTGGGAGACATAGGCAAGTCTCTTGTGGTAGAATCCGACGGAGCCAGCGGCGTTAGGTTCGCTTACGACATAGGCGGGACCTTGTGGTCCAGAACGGGAACTACCGTAACACCGCAGAACGCGGGAGACAGTCTTTCTATAGACGGCACCTTTACGCTGAATAGCGGCGGGTCTATTGTTACCACGTCGAACGGAAATATCACCCTTTTGCCCAACGGTACAGGGATCACTATCGTAGGAGACGCCGGAAGCACCAGCCATACACTTAACACCAATGACGACATTTTTGTAAGTGGTCGTCTAGAAGTAGACGGCTTAAGTTACTTCGACGGTAATATAGTTCTAGCCGGCAATATCACAACCGAGTCCAACGCCAACATAGTGTTATCCCCGCACGGCACGGGGTTTACGGTGGTCGGGTCGGGTTCTTCGTCCCATGCTTTGAGCGGGGAAGATGATCTGCTAGTTAGCGACACCCTAGAGGTTAACGGGCTTACTTATCTAGATGACAACTTAGCAGTATCTGGCAATCTCAACTTGTCGGCAACGGATAGCCGCATTACGCTCTTAGGTAGTACACAGACAAGCGGAGATGTCGCAAGTATCAAATGTTCTCCTGCGGCTTCTGGCACGGCTAGTGTTCTGAAGTTGGAGGCCGACGGGGCCAACTGGGCAACCGGAGCTAGGTGTCTGGAGATTGTAACCGATGCAGACTCAGCAATCCCAATATTGGTAAATGACGGCGCCTCGAATAATTTAATTATTTTCCGGGACGGTACAATCACAACCAGCGGGGACTTGAATTTAAGCGGCGGTGGAACAATCGCAACTACGTCTAATGGCGATCTAACGCTCCTCCCAAACGGTACTGGAATAACTATCGTAGGCGACGCTGGCAGCACTTCTCACGGCCTAGCGGCTAACGATGATCTGTTTGTCAGTGGCAAGTTAGAGGTGGACGGCAATGTATTTCACGACTCGGTAACTTATTTCGCCAGTGACTTGATAGTAAATAATAACGTAGACATAAGATTAGGTAACGCCGGGGATTCGAGGATAGATTGGAGTACCAACCAAACTAATGATTCTGCGGTGTGGGGACTTGGTGACACCTCTAAATCAATATTGTTTTGCGATACTGCGGATCGAAACTATGACTTCGCCCACGCAAACCAGACCAACCCTACTATATTC
>Ga0180438_10004463_pt1 | contig 20130 bp, 14 predicted proteins | sample SS_ome_12_FD_132455 | JGI IMG/M metagenome (GOLD analysis project Ga0180438, IMG submission 132455) | Hypersaline lake sediment archaeal communities from the Salton Sea, California, USA - SS_3_D_2 metaG | ecosystem: Environmental > Aquatic > Non-marine Saline and Alkaline > Hypersaline >... | reverse complement strand
TCTGATCAAACCTCAAACCAGCTTCCTGGAACATCTTCGCCAGCTCTTGAATTAAGTAAGGATTGTTAAAGGCATCCGCAAACACTTGCTCCTGACTGTAATAATGCCCACCGGCATATTGAGTACCATAACCGGCAAAGCCTGTCTGTCTCATCCTATCGTATCCCTGTCGCTTCATTTCATCGCCCAACACGGCATAAGCCTCATTGATTTCCTTAAATTTTTCCTCAGCCCATTGCTCATTCCCTAAATTCTTGTCTGGATGATATTTCATGGCAAGCTTTCTGAAGGCATGTCTTATTTCCTCGCGGCTAGCCTGTTCAGAAACACCAAGAATAGCGTAATAATCCTTTGCACCGTGATACATTTTCCCAAACAGATATTTTAGCGATTAAAGCTTGTTGCGGCAAATAAACCAATGTCAGTAATAAGTGATATTGACACCTTGATTAACCGATGCTATAGTGGAAAAAGCTAACACTCTAAATGAGGTGCAAAGATGAACTATGGGCGTGAGTTATTGAAGGGAAATACTGATTCTCTATTGCTCTGCTTAATCAGTCGTCGGCCCACATATGGTTATCAAATAGTCAAGGAACTGGAGCAAAGGAGTAATGGGTATTTCCAGTTCAAAGAAGGTACTCTTTATCCAGCCCTCCACCGCCTAGAGCGAGACAACCTTATTAGTGGTAAGTGGCAGATCCTACCTAATGGGCAACAAAGACGTTATTACTACATAACTGAAAGAGGGCAGCAGGTACTGGCTAACAGGTTGGCTACATGGCAGGATTTTTCCACAGCAGTCAAATCAGTTATGCAAACAGAAACAACCTAGAGCTAGATGATGAGTATTATAAGCCACTACGTGAACAGGTTTAAAGATTCCCTCCACATTGATCAGACTATAAGAGACGGTGTGGCTGAAGAGCTTTACACACATCTGGAAGAAAAAGCTCAAGAGCTAGAAGAAAATGGACTGAGCAGAGAGGAAGCCGGTAAAATAGCGGTGCAATCTCTGGGTTCTCCTGAGTTAATTGCCCAGCAAATCTACGAGACTCATGCTCAAGGCAGCTGGAAAGAGGCGCTTTTCAGTGCCTTGCCCCACTTGCTGGTTGCACTGCTCTTCACTTCATATTACTGGCAAAACATCATTTACGCATCAATTATATTAGCGTTAACCGTTGGCATAGCGATTTACGGTTGGCATCGAGGTAAACCAATATGGCTCTTTCCCTGGTTGGGCTACTACCTTATGCCTGTAGTAATTACCGGGATATTGCTTCTTTCCCTTCCCCAAGGTTGGGGTTGGGTAGCAGCGCTCATCTATATCCCCCTGGCTCTTTTTGTTTTTATCCACATAATGAAACAAACCGCAAGACGGGACTGGTTATACGCATCGCTGATGCTAGCCCCTATGCTTGTGACATTCACTTGGTTTTCGTCTTTGGGCACAGTAAATGAGCTTTTAGCCAGCGATTGGATGGCGCGCCTACAGACCAATGCAGTTTGGATAGTAATTAGTTTCATTGCTTTAGCAGCAGCAACCATTGCCTTCATCCGTCTTAAGCCCCGCAGATACAAAATCCTCAGTTTGTTAATCCCACCCCTTACAATCTTACTCTCGGTAACCATGGCAAGCCGAGGCCATATTAATTCCTGGGGTTGGCTGATGTTATTCTTTGCCTTATCAGTCTTTGCTATTCCAGTGTGGATGCAAGCCAGAGCATACCAATAGCCACCACTTAAAAATCCATCTTCCAGTATCTCCGAAATCTACGCAGTACCATTTCAAATAACTATGAAATCGCCTCGCAAAACAAAGGAGATGACGTGTGCAAGAGAGCGAGCGGATTTTTCGTGGGGCACTGAAGAGCTGAAGATTAGCTCTGTTTCTGACCCCATAAACTGGGTTGGGGCTGAATGTCTCTTTTGTAAGGTAGTCCTAAGTGTTCATAAGCAAGTCTGGCAGCTACTCTGCCACGAGGTGTCCGTTCCAGAAAGCCTAATTGAAGTAGATATGGCTCGTAAACATCCATAATAGTATCGGCATCCTCGTTAATAGAAGCAGCAATGGTATCTAGACCTACAGGACCACCATCGAATTTATCAATTATTGTATGTAATACTCTATGATCTATATCATCCAAGCCCACCGAGTCTATTTCCAGTTTCGAAAGTCCTTTTAGAGCTACTTCCTTAGTGACTACTCCGTTTTCCATGACTTCAGCATAATCCCTTATTCTCTTCAAAAGACGATTGGCCACTCGAGGAGTACCTCTAGCTCGCTGGGCAATCGGGACAAGTCCTTCTTTCTCTACTTTAACTCTAAGGATAGTTGCTGACCGCTCTAAAATCGTCTGTATCGCCGCCTCGTTATAGAAATCAAGATGATATGTCACGCCAAATCTATCGCGAAGAGGAGGACTCAGTAGAGCAAAGCGAGTAGTAGCTCCGATCAAGGTAAAGTGGGGCAAGTTTAAACGCAAATTTCTAGCAGCTGGTCCTTTCCCCAAAAAGATATCAAAAACAAAATCCTCCATTGACGGATAGAGTTTTTCTTCTATGGTATGGCTCAGCCTGTGTATCTCATCAATAAAAAGGATATCTCCCTCATGCAGATTAGTAAGAATGGCTGCTAAGTCTCCAGTACGTTCAACCGCTGGTCCGGAACTAACCTTAATATTAACCCCCATCTCAGCAGCGATTATATAGGCCAGAGTAGTCTTACCCAAACCGGGAGAACCATAAAGAATGATATGGTCTAGTGGCTCGCCTCTTTTTTGAGCAGCAAGAATAGCTATTTTTAGATTGTCCTTAACTTTCTCTTGACCTACAAATTCACTGAGGCGTCTAGGACGAAGGTCAAAATCAATAAAATTATCCTCGGTTGCTGTTTTGCCTGAAATAAGCCTCATCGCTAAAATTTATGGAGTGAAGATTTTACTGGCTCTCTAATTCTAAAGGCTCAGCCGTCATTTCCTCCAGAATTCCCACATCCGATATATCTTCATCATCAGGATTCATAGAGAGAACTCGAGATGGGATAAGCTTACCGAGAATGACATTCTCTTTAAGGCCACGAAGCCCATCCACCTTGCCTTTGACCGCTGCATCAACAAGAACACGGCCAGTTTCCTGGAAAGAAGCAGCTGCCAGCCAGCTATCCTTACTTAAGCTAGCTCTGGTTATACCGAGAAGCGCAGCTTGCGCAGTTGCTGGCTCACCTCCCTCAGCTAACACTTTGGCATTTACGTCTTCATAGTCGAACCGACTAACTAATTCACCCGGTAAAAGTTTCGTATCTCCCGAGGAAATAATTCTCACGTTACCTAGCATTTGCCGAACAATAACAGCGATATGTTTATCATGTATCGTCACACCCTGCGTACGATACACTTTTTGTATTTCATCAATTATATATTGCTGGACTGCATCCTTTCCCATAATACGCAAGATATCATGAGGGTCAACGGGACCTCTAGTAAGTCTATCACCCGCTTTTGCTTCATCCCCCGATTGAACACGTAGATATGTACCATGGGGGACGTTATATTCCCTCTCTTCCTTTTCTTCATACCTAACACAAACACTGTCATCCTCAATGACGACTTGACCGGCTACTCTTGCTAGCATAGCTTGTGGTTGCCCTGCTTCATCATGGCTAACAGTAGGTGATTTCTCATCAGTCTTCTCCGGTAGAGCAAACAGGATGTCATCAACATCCACTGATTGTCCCTTAGTTACAGCCAACTCTGCTCCAGGTAGAAGAGGATACTCATCTAAATAAAATTCAGAACTAATTATCTTGATTATACTTTCTCCATCAGTATGGGTTATTTCAATAGTGCCATCAATCTCAGCAATGATTGCACTGCTGTCTGGTGTTCTCGCTTCGAAAAGTTCTTCGACACGAGGTAGCCCAGTGGTAATATCAACACCTACTACACCACCCGTGTGGAAAGTGCGTAAAGTAAGCTGAGTTCCCGGCTCACCTATGCTCTGGGCAGCAATAACTCCTGAAGCGGTGCCGAGCTTAACTAATTGCTTCTTTCCCAAGTCTCTTCCATAGCATTTTCTACAAATACCAAATCGAGATCTACAAGTTAGAGGTGACCTCACATTTACTCGAGTAATGCCACTCGCGATAATTTGTCGAACTTTATCTTCGTTGATTTCTTCATCACGATCAACAATGACTTCATTTGTACCTGGATCAACAATCTTGATTGCTGCTAAATAGCCAGTAATCCGATCCTCAAATGGGGGAAGAGATGCTTCCGTAGCTTCTCGTGATATCCAAATCCCCTCGGTCGTACCACAATCTATTTCAGTGACAATGACGTCTTGAGCTATATCGACAAGTCGCCTGGTAAGATAACCACTATCTGATGTCCTTAAGGCAGTATCGGCTAACCCTTTACGAGCACCATGAGTAGAAATGAAGTACTCCATGGGTGTCAACCCATCTCTCAAGCTCGATTTAATGGGAAAATCTATTATCCTTCCTGAGGGGTCAGTCATCAAACCTCGCATCCCTGCCATTTGTCTAATCTGAGAAATATTTCCCTTAGCACCGGACGTAGCCATCATGTAAACACTACCATAAGGGTCTAGCGACCGGGATATATCCTCAGTAACTTTATCTGTAGTGTCCATCCATACTTGAACTGTGCTTTCATACTTTTCATCTTCGGTAATCAAACCGCGCTCATATTGGTCATCAATAAGCCTAACTTTATCGTCGGATTCCTTCAGAAGATTGACCCTTTCTGGAGGTTCTTCAATATCATCCATAGCGATGGACAGACCCGATTTTGTAGCATAGCTAAAACCTAATTCCTTTAGTTTATCGAGGACACCTGCAGTACCTTCATTACCCAATAAACGAACACAATCAGATATCAGTGTTCGTATGGAACCCTTATCCACAGTTTCGTTGTAAAAGCCAAGTTGAGGAGGCAAGGCATTATTAAATATGATTCTGCCCACTGTAGTATTAATCTTCCCCCCATCCGAACGAAGCGAATGATCTCGTACTAAAATTTCGGCACCAAGTTCAATAATACCAAGTTCGTAAGCTAACTTAGCCTCACCAAAACTGCTAAAAAATTTCCCTTCCCCACGTGCTCCAGGCCTCGGAATAGTAAGATAATAGCAGCCCAGAACCATATCTAGGGTGGGTGTTGTCACAGGTTCGCCACTACTTGGTAGCAACATATTATACGGGCTAAGCATGTGCTCCCTAGCCTCCTTCACAGCAGCCCTAGACAACGGTACATGAACCGCCATCTGGTCGCCATCAAAATCAGCATTAAAGGCAGCACAAACTAAGGGGTGGAGTTGAAAAGCATCGCCGTCAATTAATACAGGCTCGAAAGCTTGAATACTAAGCCTATGTAATGTAGGAGCACGATTTAGCAATACAGGACGTTCTTTAACCACTTCATACAATGCATCCCAAACCTCGGGGCTACCTTTTTCCACCAATCGACGAGCACTCTTAAGGTTATTAGCATAACCATTCTTTATAAGTTTATGCATAACTGAAGGTTTAAATAGCTCCAAAGCAACGTAACGAGGTAAACCACATTGATGAAGCTTAAGTTTAGGACCGACAACAATTACCGAGCGACCACTATAGTCTACTCGCTTACCGAGAAGATTTTGCCGAAACCGTCCTTGCTTACCCTTCAGGATATCAGAAAGAGATTTCAAAGCATGCTTATTACCAGTCGTAACTGCTCGTCCTCTTCGTCCATTATCAATAAGAGCATCAACAGCTTCCTGCAACATGCGTTTCTCATTCCGGATAATTATCTCCGGTGCACCCAACTTCATAAGACGGCGGAGACGGTTGTTACGATTAATAACCCTACGATAGAGGTCATTAAGATCACTAATAACGAAGCGACCGCCATCTAATTGGACTATAGGACGAAGAGCAGGAGGTAATACAGGAAGTACAGTTAAAACCATCCACTCAGGTTTATTTCCACTGAGCTTAAAAGCTTCAACTAATTGTAGCCGCTGACTGACTCTCTTACGATATCCTCCTGATGTGCTACGGATTTGTGCACGGAGTTCCTGGTGTAAAGCATCTATATCTATTTGCTTCAATACTTGTAGTATAGCCTCAGCGCCCATGCCAGCTTCAAAAATATCACCATACTTACCTTTCAATCTCCTGCATTCTTCTTCGTTTAGTAATCTTAGCAGTTGAAGACTTTCTATCTCCGCAACGCTTGTTTTTAACTCATTTTCAAGCTGTTCTTTCTTTTCTATAAACCTGGCACGAAGCTGGTTTACCTCTTGTATCTTATGCTCTTCTTCCGATTCTTTGGCTGCCAATTCTTCGATTTGCTTGTTCAGGCTTTCCTCTTGCTCAGCAATTCTTTCAACCAACTCTTCCTCGACTTGGCTAATCTTTTTCTGTCTCGCCTCCCCATCAACAGAGATAATTATATAGCGAGCAAAATATATAACGCTCTCCAAGTCCCGTGGAGAAAAATCAAGGAGTAGCCCAAGCCGACTAGGTACTAACTTAACAAACCAGATATGAGTAACCGGCGCAGCTAGTTCTATATGCCCTGTACGTTCCCGGCGAACACTGGAATGAGCCACCTCAACACCACATTTATCACAAATAACTCCTTTATACCTTGCCTTTTTATATTTGCCACAGTGGCATTCAAAATCTTTAACAGGGCCGAATATCTTTTCACAAAATAGGCCATCTCTCTCTGGCTTCAAAGTGCGGTAATTTATCGTCTCTGCCTTAGTTATTTCACCATGAGACCAGCTCCTTATTTGTTCCGGTGAGGCAAGACTTATTCGAATACCATTAATGCCATCAAATTGAGACATTTTCCCCCTCACTCAGCAGTTCAACAGCAAAACCTAAACTGCGTAGCTCCATGAATAAAACCTTAGTCGATTCTGGAATACCGAGTTGTTGAATATCTTCCCCTTTCACGAGAGATTCATAAGCTTTAGCTCGTCCCATCACATCATCTGACTTTATTGTTAGCATCTCTTGAAGAGTATGCGCAGCGCCATGGCCTTCTAATGCCCAGACCTCCATCTCACCAAACCTCTGCCCGCCAAACTGAGCTTTTCCTCCAAGTGGTTGCTGGGTGATGAGTGAGTATGGACCAGTGGATCGAGCATGTACCTTATCACCAACTAAGTGTATCAGCTTCATAATATATACATTACCTACAGTCACCGGTTTATTGAACAGTTCGCCAGTTCTTCCATCACGAAGTTCCATCTTGCCAAAAATAGGAGGATAAAGCTTTCGTTCTTTATAAATTTTTTGTACTAGCTGTTCCAAATCTTCATCACTAAGATTTCTAATTTGTTGGCTGTCAGCTACACCCAGTTCCTCAAGCCACAGACAGAGCGATATTTTCCTGGCCACACCTTTTTGCTCTTGATCCATAATTTCTTTAGCATCCAAACCACGATTAGAAAGCCATTCACTCACCTTCTCCAGGTTGGTTCTTGCACTTCCGTGGTTTTCGGGGTTGAAATTGACAGCACCAGCTTTCCAAGCTATCCAAGTCCTGGCTAAGGCATCCTCGATTGTCAGGGCATCGGCTCCATCAAAAATAGGATTAATAGCTCTAAAACCCAGAGTCTGAGCTGCCCAACCCAAATGAGCCTCCAAAACCTGTCCAATATTCATACGAGAAGGAACACCAAGAGGATTAAGGATAATATCCACGGGCGTACCATCGGGTAAAAAGGGCATATCTTCCTCAGGCAATATGGTAGAAATGACCCCTTTATTGCCGTGTCTGCCTGACATTTTATCTCCGACTGAGATTTTACGTTTTTGAGCAACCCATACCTGTACCAGATTATTCACTCCAGCAGGTAATTCATCATGCTTGTCACGAGAAAAGACCCTAGTCCTGATAACCCTCCCCCATTCTCCAGACGGCATTCTGAGAGAACTATCCTTCACCTCCCGTGTTTTTTCACCAAAAATAGCCCGTAATAATTTTTCTTCCGCTGAAGGCTCAGTCTCACCCTTAGGAGTAATTTTCCCAACCAAAATGTCGTTAGGCTTCACCTCAGCTCCGACATGTACAATACCTATTTCATCCAGGTTAGCTAGGCTTTCCTCATTTACATTAGGTATATCTCTTGTGATTTCTTCGGGACCAAGCTTAGTATCTCGCTCCTCTATCTCATATTTTTCAATGTGAACAGAAGTAAAAGCATCGTCCTTAACCAGCTTTCTACTGATGACAATCGCATCCTCAAAATTGCATCCTTCCCAGCTCATAAAAGCACAAACAACATTTCGTCCTAAAGCGAGATTTCCACCATCTAGAGAAAAACTATCCACCAATACTTGGCCTTCCTTAACCTTATCACCTTTGTTTACGATAGGATGCTGATTGATGCAAGTCCCTTGATTAGTTCTAGCAAATTTGATCAAATCGAAAGATTGCTCTTCCCCCCCTCCATTTTTAACTGTTATTCTCGAACTTGTTGCCGAAGTAACTTCAGCATCGGTGGGAGCATATATCGCCTGTCCACTGTATTTAGCCACTTCTCCTTCCATGCCTGTAGCTACTAAAGGACAATCGGGAAGTAATAGTGGCACTGCTTGTCTCTGCATATTACATCCCATTAAAGCTCGATTAGCATCATCGTGCTCAAGAAACGGGATAAGACAAGCAGCTATGCTAAATAGTTGTTTTGGTGAAACATCGATAAAGTTCACTTTGTCTATCGATTCCTTAAAATATCTCTCTCCTCTCTTAACCTCAACTTTGTCATCGACAAACTCATTTCTTTTATTGAGAGGAGCATTAGCCTGGGCAATAGCATATTGGCCTTCTTCATCGGCTGTCAGGTAAACAATCTGGTTAGAAACAAAAGGAGCTACCTTAATATTCCGAGCCGGGAGAGAAGATAACCTCTGTGCAAGCTTCCTTGTTATTAATGTACCAGTCTTGACTATAATTGAGCCATCACTATCTATGTCCTCGCTGATCGTTCTTCCCATCAAATCATCGATAGTGTTCGGAATTTCATCGATGACTCTGAGGTAAGGTGTCTCTATGAAACCATACTCATTAACAGAAGCAAAGGTAGCTAGAGAGCCGATAAGACCAATGTTTGGTCCTTCTGGTGTCTCTATCGGGCAAATCCTGCCGTAATGGGAATGATGTACATCACGAACCTCAAATCCGGCTTGTTTTCTTGAGAGTCCTCCAGGACCCATGGCAGAGAGACGACGCTTGTGAGTTAGTTCAGCTAGCGGATTAGTTTGATCCATGAATTGAGATAGTTGTGACCGGCCAAAGAATTCCCTTATAGCAACTGCCACAGGGCGAATATTGATCAAAGCAGCAGGAGTCGCCGCCTCGGGGCCAAGAATACTCATTCGTTCTTTAATAGCTCTCTCTAACCTTAGTAACCCGATTCGAAATTGCTTTTGTATTAGAAAACCTACTGCCTGGGCTCGTCGATTGCCCAAATGATCAATGTCATCAGGGACTTCCTTGTCAAGATTAACTGAAATAATACGACGGACTATTTGCACCAAATCTTCAGGGGTCAGGCCTGTACAATTCCCAGCGATGTTAAGACTCAACTTTTTATTAAGCTTGTAACGACCAACTTTACCCAGGCTATAGCGGCGAGGATTAAATAGGAAATTATTTAGCAGGGCTTGGGCGCTACTAAGACTGGGAGCTTCACCGGAAGATAATTTCCTATAGATATCGAACAGGGCATCTGCTTTATTCTTAACCAACGGATCTCGCTCTATCGTAGAGCGGAGAAAAGTATGTTCGGGAGAGTTATCTACATCTTGGAAAAGGGAAAGCAGTGCCTCATCGCTCTCAAAGCCTATGGCGCGCAACAAAGTAGTAATAGGTATCTTTCGTTTGCCACTCACTTTGACTGAAATTACGTCTCGATTAGAAGTATCAAAATCAAGCCATGCCCCATGTTCAGCAACAAGCTTGGCAAAACATAATTCCCGGCCACTCGAAGGATCCCTTTCCAGAGTGAAATATACGCCAGGAAAACGTGTTAATTGATTGACTACTACCCGCTCTACTCCAGATATAATAAAAGTGCCAGCATCTGTCATTAAAGGGAAATCACTGAAGTATAATTCTTGTTGCTTGATCTCCCCTGTCTCCTTAACCACCAGTTGTGCAGTGACATGAATAGGAGAGGAATAAGTCAAACCTCGCTCAAGGCACTCAGAAATAGAGTGCAAAGGCTCTCGGAACTCATAATCAACGAAATGTAATTCTAATCTGGTGCCAGTATAATCTTGAATTGGCGAGATTTCCTCAAACAGTTCCCGCAAACCTTCTTCCTGAAACCAGCGAAAAGAATCAAGCTGAACCTGAATAAGGTCAGGTATTTCTAAGGTCTCCGACAATTTGGCGAAAGACTTCAGTAACTTGTATTCAAGCATAGAAGAAATGACCCTGATTTTTCTTCAAAACAATATATTGAGGACACAGACTATGAAAATTTAGGCAACACGGTCAATAGAGATGGAAACATAAACGCAAACCACATAGTTTAACATCATAGAAAAATTTTGTCAAGTCCCTACTTAACAAAAACTAAAGCCCTAGCGCAGCAGATATCACTTCCCTGTGCAAATCAGTGTCACCGGCCACAAATTCTGCCGCCTTGACACGACGATAATAAAGGCCAATATCGTGGTCTATAGTGTATCCAATAGCCCCATGAATCGCAATTGCTTCAATGCAAATTCGTTGATAAACTTCATTGGCTTTAACTTTGGCTGCGGAAATCTGCCAAGGTGAAGGTGAACCACTACTTATTCCACATGCTGCCTGATAGAGTAAATACTGAACTGCTTCTACATCAATCAACATGTTGGCCAGTTTGTGCTGCACCGCTTGAAAAGAGCCGATCGGCCGATCAAACTGGACCCGCTCCTTGGCATAACTACTAGTTATGTCCAAAACGGACTGACATGCTCCGGATATCTCAGCACATTTCAGCACAGCCGCACGCTGAAATATGAAGTTTACTATATCCCAGCCATTGTCTATCTTACCCAAGATATTATCTTTGGATACCACGACACTATCAAAGCTGATCTTGAATTGTCTATCACCGCCTATAGTCGGGATCGCCTCCATCTTTACATTTGGTCCCTTGGCATCCACTATAAACAATGTGATGCCTTCCTCGGGGCTATTACCTTCTCCAGTTCTGCTCACTACCAGAATATAATCGGATACATGAGCATCAGTAACAAAGAGTTTATACCCCCGGAGAACATAATTTGTTCCCTCCAGTAGAGCTCGAAGTTTTACGTCAGAAGCTTTGTATGTGCCTGACTCTTCGCCCAAAGCAAAGGTCCACACAGCTTCGCCTTTGGCTATCTGCCTCAGAAAATTAGTCTTTTGATCGCTATTTCCATATTCAAGCAGAGGCAGAGCACAAAGGGCGACAGTGGAGAAGTAAGGACCAGGCAGGATATTTCTTCCCATCTCTTCCATCAAGATAACCAAATCCAAAAAATTAGCTGCCATCCCACCATATTCTTCTGGAAATATAAGCCCCATCCAGCCCAATTCTGCCATACTAAGCCACATCTGAGTATCATACCCTCTTTCGTCCTTATACATCTCCCTGACTTTGGCTTTGGGACATTCTTTGGCCAAGAAATCTCTGGCCGAAATCCGCAACATGTCCTGCTCTTCCGTGAGACTAAAATCCATGATAATTCCTCAAAAGCTTACTCCAAGAAACTTCAATATGATTTAGGCAATCCCAGTCTAAATTGCCCAATGATGCTTTTCTCAATTTCAGCAGTGCCTGCTGCGATCGCTTGACCGGGAAATCCGAGATATGCCCCCTGTACGGCGCCATTGAGTTTAGCCCATTTGGAATCAGGGTCAATCTGAGAGTATATTCCCAAAATCTCCGCCCCGGTGATAGCCCCCCGCTTCATCAAATCATCACCCATTATCTTGTTCCGTGAGGATTCATAGATCGGAATCTGCCCCTGGCTTATCTGCCAGGCAAGCTGGAAGGCAAATATCTTCAGCACTTCCAGGTCGATAACCAAGTCAGTCAGCTTGGCACGGACCAGAGAATTCCTAGAGAGCGACTGCCCCTCATACTCAGTTTGAGCAGCATAACTGGCTAGCTCCTCTAAAATCCACTTTAAACTGCCATAGATGGTCGGCGCTATACTGCGACGTTCCAAAGCCAGAGACTGCATAAGATAATACCAGCCTTTATTTTCCTCTCCCACCAAGTTAGAAGCCGGTACCCGCACATTATCGAAAAATACTTCATTGAAGTGATGCCGCCCATAATAATTCAAAATAGGATTAACCGTAACACCCGGGGTCTTCATATCCACTATAAAGATACTGATTCCCTGATGTTTCTTAACGACATTGGAGGCTGTTCTAGCGGCTAACCAGCACCATCTAGCCCGGTGAGCAGCACTTGTCCACACCTTTTGACCATTTATAATATAGTGATTTCCATCTTTCACCGCTCTTGTCTGAATACTTGCAAAATCTGAGCCTGCATTTGGTTCACTATAACATGTGCACCATACACCATCCTTTTCACCTGAGGCAATTAGCGGTAAATATTTATCTCTTTGCTCTTCAGTTCCGAACATCATCAAGCAGGGTCCTACCCATTGTATTCCGCTTATTCCCATCCACGCTCCTGGAATTCCCCAGTATGCTATTTCCATTTCGTATACTGTTTGCTCAAAGAGAGAGGCACCACGTCCACCATATTTCTCTGGCCAGCTCATAACAAGCCAGCCTCTCTGTGCCAGTTTTTTGGACATGGTTATTTCGAACTCAAAATCTCTGAACTCACCATCAATTAATGTGTTTCGCACAAAATCCGTAGGTAATTCGGCTTCAGCGAATTTGCGAATTTCTTCCTTCAAAGCCAGTTCTTTTTCGCTTAGTCTAAAGTCCACTATTAGTTTCCCAGCTATTAATTATCATTAACACAACGGCTTTACTATTATGACTCTACAATTAATGATTTAAAAAATATTGCCACCTCGGATAGAACTGTAATGTTCATTGTTATCGGCCGAATTTACATGCGACCAGTTGAAGTGCCGATTTTCAAATATGCGACTACGACTTGACCCCGTTGATGATACAAAACAAGCCATTACTTTGGTTCAGGTGGGTCTGGATTCACTAATTCCCTGGTCATTGTTACTGGCATAAACTTGAATAATTCATCAATCGTCCATCCGTCATCTTTAACCAGTTGCTTTTCCAATATTGGCTCTGAATAGAGCCCGATTCTGCCTTTTTCTACAAAAAATGTCCGTCCATTTACATTAGCAGCATCGTCAGAAGCTAGCCATACCACCAGAGGAGCAATACCTTCAGGCTTCATTTGTTCAAACCTAGCCATAGTTTCTGGTCGAGCTTTCTTCATTTCATCACTGAGAGTAAGCCGGGTCCCGGCATTGGGTCGAATACAATTACATGTTACACCATATCGGCCCATGTCCCTCGCTACTTTCCTAGTTAAGCCAACGATTCCTTCTTTAGCCGCGCCGTAATTAGCCTGGCCATAAGTAGTAGCATTGAGACCTGCTACAGAGGAGGTATTTATTATTCGTCCATACCTCTGTTGGCGAAAGAGTGGGCTCACTGCCTTAATGGTATAGAAATGACCATAGAGGTGCACTTTGAGTACTGTATCCCAATCTTCCTCGGTCATATTGAACAGCATTCTATCACGTAGAATCCCGGCATTATTAACCAGAATATCAACCTTACCAAAGTTGTCCATGGCAGTTTTCACGATATTCTCACCGCCTTCTATAGTGGCTACCGAGTCATAGTTAGCAACTGCTTATCCGCCGAGTTTTTTAATCTCTGCTAGTACTTTATCTGCTGGTGAATGTGCTGCTCCAGAACCATCGCGAGCACCTCCTAGATCGTTCACTACCACTTTTGCCCCTTCCGATGCTAAAGCCAGGGCTTCTCCCCGTCCAATCCCTCTCCCAGCACCAGTAACTATGGCTACCTTACCTGCAAGCCTCTTCGCCATTTTCAATCTCCTTCCATGTTCTGCTGCAATTCCCGACTGGCTAACAGCTCATATCGAACGAAACCTCAGGCTGTAGAGAAATTAGACGCCTAGATTTACATATATATTCCCGAAGAAACATTCAGCACTTGTCCCGTAATAAAAGCAGCGTCATCCGAAGCCAGAAACAGAACAGGCCTGGCAGCGTCTTCCGGCGTCATTGGTTTGACTTGAAGGAGCATCATATCCCTGACTTTCTTTGGTATACCCACTGCTTCTCCGGCTACCGCTTCTTGCTGCGTCTCTTTTTCTCTGGTGAGCCGTGTATCCACAAAGCCATAAGCAACGACATTGCAGGTAACACCAAATCTTCCCCATTCCCTGGCTACAGTTTTGGTCAGCCCTATAAGACCTGACTTAGCAGCTGAGTAGTTAATCTGGCCTACGTTTCCCATCAACCCAGCGACGGAGGCCACATTGATTATTTTGCCATTGTGTTCCGTCTTCATCATATATCTTGAAGCTGCTTTGATACAATTAAAGGTTCCCTTTAGACTAATATCGACGCATATGTCCCATTGAGTATCCGTCATTTTATGAATTAAAGCATCTCTAGTGAGTCCGGCATTATTAACTAAAATATCTATCTTGCCGAATTTCTCCGCTGCCTTGTCCATGACTTTCTGACAATCTTCGAGTTTCGTCACATCCCCAGCACAACCGTCCGCTTTTCCTCCTGAAGTTTCAATCTCTTTCACCACCTCCCTAAGCGGTGCTTCATCAATATCACTCACAAAAACGGCCGCACCTTCCCTGGCAAACAGCACGGCATCGGCTTTGCCTATACCCCGCGCTGCCCCAGTAATAACAGCCACTTTCCCATCTAGTTTTCCCATTTTTGCCTCCTTTAAATTTGTTCTCTCAAACACACGAATTCGATTCTACATTTATAGGAAGAGTTGCTTCTAAACAGCTATCATAACAATACTCGGGCTCATTTCCTTGCTCTTACAGGTAATACGACGAGGGCTGAGCCAGGCGTTGTCTTTTCTCCCTTTCCATTTTCCACCCAAATCTCGCATTCAATAAGATGCTCATCACCTTCCGCATATTTCTTGGTCACTTTTCCTTTACACCACCACGTTTCGCCATCATGAGGTTCCTCCATTGTCCTCATTTTCCGAGGATAATCCATACCGCGGTATTGGCAAGACAACTTCTTGAGTTCTCCTTCCTCTCCAATCCAATCAGTCATCAAATGCCCTAACCAAGCACGCTTAAGTGCGCCATGTACAATGGGGGCACCTACGCCCATAGCTTTAGCGAAATCTTCGTCATAATGCAAAGGATTAAAATCCCCCGATGCCCCCGCCCATTGAACTAACATACGAGTTGTAGCAATCTTAGCCAATGGTGTTATCTCAGTGCCTACTTCAACATCCTCATAATAGATTTGTTTTACCATCTCTCCTCCAAAAGAATAACGTAATTAAAACAGGCTAAAACATGATAAATGTCGACCGACTTCTAAGTGTTAGATCGCCCTTTTTGTTAACAAAGGTGGTTTCCAGTGTCGTGAACATCGTCTTGCCTAATCTAGTTTCACGCTCTGTTATGTCGGCAATTTTAGTTGTAGCTGTTAATACATCACCGGCGCCAATGGGTTCAACAAACTCGAACTCAATGCCGCCATCAAGAAGCCTTGAAGGTGCTCCAGCTTTTGCCAGAGATCCGATCAGTCTTTCCGAAAGGCGTCCAGACTTTACTGGCCAACCAGTGAAACCAGGAGGAGCCAATAACCGCCCATACTTGGTTTTCCTGGCAAAATCCGGGGCATTATAGAGGGGGTTAGGATCACCTATAGCCTGTGCATACCTCTGGATTGCCCCTTCCTCGACGTTGAAGACGATAGTATCCAAGGTCACACCTATTAGTCTCCTCAGTTCATCTGTAATCAAGCTACCATCAGCCATAAATAACCTCCAAGATTGAGTCTTTTACAATCCTACAATAGCAACACTAACGATGTTCATGGCCGGGAATCCGCCCATATTGTGTGTCAAACCCAGTTTAGGGTTCTTAATCTGCCGCTCTGGCAATTGGGCTTTACCCTGTAATTGTTTGTACATTTCATAGATCATCCTCAGACCAGAAGCACCGATAGGATGCCCGAAGCATTTCAATCCACCATCGGGTTGAATAGGTTGCGGTCCATCATGATTAAAACGACCAGTTTCGATGTCCTCCTTGACTTTTCCTCTGGGACTGAATAGTAGGTCTTCCATGGTTACTGCCTCAGTTATAGAGAAGCAATCGTGTACCTCAGCCATACTTATCTCGTTTCGAGGATCCTTCACGCCTGCCTCTTTATAAGCAAGTATGCCAGCACGGTAACCGGTCTCCACATGAGCTCCGTCCCACTTGGTGTACATCAATTCTTCGCCTGAACTCAGAGCTATTTGTAGCGCTTTAACATATATAGGGTCTGGCCGAAACTTCTTAGCCATGTCAGCTCTGGTCACGATTGCAGCCGCTGAACCGTCACTGACTCCACAGCAATCAAAAAGCCCGAGCGGCCAGGCAATGATAGGTGCATTAAATATCTGTTCCTCAGTCACCTCTCGGCGCAAATGTGCTTTCGGGTTCCGTGCTCCGTTATAATGGCTTTTGGCTGAGACTTTAGCCAGCATCCTCTTGCCTTCTTCTGGACTAAGACCATACACAGAAAAATATCTGGTTGCCATCATGGCAAAAGCTCCAGGAGCAGTTAACTTGGGCATAACCAGTGCATTTTTTGTCCCCATGAGGCTAGGGCCACCCGGGAGTCCACCATATCCGGTATCCTTAAGCTTCTCTACTCCCAGCGCCAGGGCGATATCATAAGCTCCTGAAGCCACACCATAGCATGCCCCTCTGAAAGCTTCTGTCGCAGTGGCACAGAAATTTTCCGTCCTGGTGACAGGAATAAAGGGCAACTTCAATGCCAAAGCCATAGATGTAGCTCCTTTTCCTACACTCTGTTCCTCAAAATGCACACCAAACCAGGCTGCGTTTATATCCTTTTTTTCTATACCTGCGTCCTCTATACATTCCTTAAAAGCATCTACCATAAGGTCATCGGCACCTTTATCCCATAGCTCACCAAATTTGGTGCAACCCATGCCTATAATAGCAACCTTATCCTTAATACCTTCTGCCATTTCCTGCTCCTTCTACAAATCTCATTATAATTTACAATAGTCAGGCACGTATTGGTGCTGCCTTCCACGAATAACCGTGAACGCCACTTGACTCATCAACATATCGTCTGCGAAAGGTCATCTCTACTGGCATACCTACTTTAACGGAATCCAGGTCACAATCAGTAAAATCAAACCAGAATCTGCCGCCGCCAGTAAAATCCACTAAGCCATATACTGAAGGCGGGTCGATACTGGCAGCCAAGTTGTCGCCAGTATACGTAAATACGACGCCTTCCTTATCCGAAAAGCGATAATCTTCCATCTGATCAATAGCTCCGCAATCAGGATTCACGCATATTCTCTGATATGGGTATTGTGGAGTACCACATTTTTTACATTTCGATCCACAAAGAGACAGAATTACTTTACGCTCCCTGAACAACGCCGACATTGGTGTGCGAATGTTTATCTCGCCACGCATTCCTAAGTCCATTGGGGCTAAATTTCTGAAAGCGAGATATTTTTCATAGCTGGTAAGTTCCTTCTTCGAGGCCAGATGTTTCTTTACTGCTCTCCTATCTTTTATATTACCAATCTTTTCAGTAACCTGAAAAACCAGTGCGTCGCCACCATTTCCAAAACTGGCAACCAAAATTTTGTCACCAGCCCTGGCATCTTCCAGTGCTGCTACCAACATCATCAAAGGTGAAGCTGATCCGGTATCGCCGACTGTGTTAAGTAATGTATCCTGAAGCTGACCGGGCTCAGCACCTAACCTCTTGGCTATAGCTCCATGTTCCCGTGTATATAGACCAGGATAAATTATCTTGGCGAAGTCTTTGATGTTCAGTTCGTATTTCTTCAATATCCCGGCAATTACCTCTGTAATGAATTGTCTATACCCGGAATCGCGGATGAATCTATCTTCCCAGGCATGCTCGAATCTTTCGCCGCTTGCCCTCCAACGATCCGGAAAATCGTAGGAAACAGAATACGAACCTTCAAGAGTGGCAATTACATCACCATTGCCAACAAGAAGTGCCGCGGCACCATCTCCATAGAGATACTCCTGTGGACTGCCCGGTTTACTTAAACGACAATCGGAAGCACAGACAAGAATACTACTTGACGTCTTTCCTTTTACAGCATCAAAAGCGGAAAGTAATGCAGCTGTTCCAGATTTGGTAGATCCTATGAAGTCAGCCGTCCTCATATTCGACGGCAAATCAAGAGCCGTAGCTATCAGAGCCGAATTCTGTCTTACCATATAGGGTTGACTCGTAGTAGCTAGATACAGACCATCGACTGCTTCTCGTTTAACGGCACTCAGACAATCGATTCCTGCGGCTACTGCCATGCTGAGAGCATCTTCATCATGATTAGCGACTGCATTTTCACCAGGTGGTGGGAACGTTCCCAAGAACCCGACAGACATGAAGATTGTGTTATGATTCATTCGATACCGGGGGATATAAGCTCCGTAAGATTTGATGCCGATCATAGACTGACCTCCTGACGTAAGCTTTTGGGATAAAAGACTATGGCATAAAAACCGTATGATGTCAATCTCTGACATTGCTGAAAATGGGTCGCTCATGATAGCTATTTACAATCACAATGTGATAGAAAAGAGGTCACATTATAAATGCAGTAAAATACTGAATTGAAAGGGATGTATTATGAACATCGGTAGCGGAATAGATGACAATATCAAAAGGTTCGGTGAATATGAAGCCTTGTATTTCGAGGGGAGATGGTACACAAATGTTGAGATAAATCGCAACGCCAACCGGTTAGGGAATGCGCTCAAAGGACTTGGCATAAACAAAGGGGATCGGGTGGCATTACAAATGCCCAACAGCCCCGAGGTGATTTCTGCTTTTCCAGCTATATACAAGATAGGTGCTATCGTCGTTCCCTTGAACCCTCTGCTTCGGCCTGACCAGGCCGCCTACATGTATAAGGACTCTGGAGCCAAAGCTATCCTCACTAGCTCAGATTTTGTGGACCGGGTACTAGCGGCACAAAAGCAAACCCCAGGCTTACAACATATAATCCTCACGGACCGGGATGATGTTCCTGAAACCATATCATGTAGTAATCTTATGTCAACTTGTTCGGACGCACTAACGCTTGAACAGACTGACAACGACGACACTGCTGCTCTAATGTATACTGCCGGCACTACAGGACCACCCAAGGGTGTAGTGCATACACATTACTCGCTTTATATCAATGCCTTATCATTCTACGAATATATTCTGGTTCATCGCTCGGTGACTCTGCAATTTAATGGCCAAGCACTTAATCCCAGAACGCTTCAATTCAATGAGTTCACTCAACGAGTTTCCGGTGTAGATCGAGAAATGGTCAGCTTGGGAGTACTTCCCCTATCACATTCCTTTGGTATCGCCTTCAGTAACACCGGTAACTTCGTAGGTGGAAAAACAATTTTGCTACGGTGGTGGAATGTCGAAGAGGCACTACAAGCCATTCAGAGATTCCATGTTACTCAAATGGCAGCAGTGCCTACCATGTACATCCAGATGTTGGAATTTCCCGAGTTGGATAAATACAATCTAAGCTCGCTTGCAGACTGCCAGTGTGGTGGCGCACCGCTGCCCGTGGAAGTGGCTTCGAAGTGGAAGGAAAAGGTGGGAGTGGATATTCGAGAAGGGTGGGGCCTAACTGAATCGGGAGCTACCACCACAGGCCAGCCGGCTGACCTTCCACCCAGATATGGCTCCATCGGCAAGTGTCTGTTGAAATGCAATACCATAAAAGTATTCGACGAGAAAGGTCAAGAGCTTTCAGCGGGTCAGCAAGGCGAGATAGTGGTTAAGGGACCTACACTGATGAAAGGTTACTGGAACCTGCCTGAAGAAACAACCAG
>Ga0180438_10004461_pt1 | contig 20134 bp, 15 predicted proteins | sample SS_ome_12_FD_132455 | JGI IMG/M metagenome (GOLD analysis project Ga0180438, IMG submission 132455) | Hypersaline lake sediment archaeal communities from the Salton Sea, California, USA - SS_3_D_2 metaG | ecosystem: Environmental > Aquatic > Non-marine Saline and Alkaline > Hypersaline >... | reverse complement strand
TGATCACCCAAAATCCAGCTTTATCCCGAAAAATGATTTCTCAACTCTCGGATCTGTTGCGGATGTCGTTAAAGAGTCACGATAAGCTGTTAATCCCGCTGAAGGAGGAATTGGACCTGGTTCACACCTATCTGCAAATCGAACAAATTCGATTTGAAGATAAGATGAAATTTCAGGAAGAGATTGATCCCGAATTATTAACCCAACCTTTTCCGGCAATGTTGTTACAGCCTCTATTGGAAAATGCGGTTAAACATGGCATTGCCAACAGCCGTAAAGGCGGAATCGTTTTATTAAGAATTAAAAATTTGAAAGTTTCTTTTCAAATTACGGTTCAAAATCAGGCCTACGATTCAGAATTAATTTCTCAGAATGCAACCATTAATAATGGTACCGGCATTACCAACATTCGCCAGCGTCTGGATCGATTATACGGCGAAGACTATCAATTAGAAATCGACCAGGCGCAGACGAATGTTTATCGAGTCTGTCTGGAATTACCGTTTAAAACGATGAAATTTAGCCATTTTTACTTCGGTGGATAATATTAAGCTTTCCTCACCGGGCGAGTTGATAGGTACGTTCGGCCAATTCAGTAATCAAGTTACTTTCAAAATCCCGGATCGAAGAGAGTAAACGATTATTCAGGGGGATAATCCAGTGTGCTGGTAATTGATTCGCACCCAAAACGACTCCCCAAATTGAGCCTACCGTAGCACCATTACAATCCGTATCCCAGCCGGCAGCGATTGCTATCGATATTGCCTTTGTAAAATCTAACTCCGAGTGAACTAATGCCGCCGCAACGATGGCCGCGTTATTAATGGTGTGTACCGGGTGATAATGCCCAAATTCCTGCCAGATTCGTTCGACTGTCTTCTCCCAATCCGAGCCGTTTTCTCGAGCGAAGGTAAGCACCTTTTGAATCGCTAAGGCTAAACGGGAATGCGCGGGAATTTGAGCCAAGCCGTTTAATATGATTATAATCTTTCTGAATTTCAAAATTGTGCATCATTTTGTGACCCTTCCTTTTCAGGAATAAAAAATTTTTTCTAACTGTCGAATTTAAAAAAAGTTGAGACAAATATCAAGTAATATCTGAGATAATTTGATTGTTTAATTCTGGTACACGATTGTAAAGAAATGGAACAGCTTTCAATGAATAAATTTGGTCCTCGATTTGATTCGCTTAAATGAAGAAAATCTGAAATAATAAGTTAAATTACGATTTTGTATGGGATTGATAGCTTCGCTCATTGAATTGATTCTAGTAAATATTCGACCATGAATGAAAACAAGTCATTCAAGTCCGAATAAATATTTGAAATAATATCCTAATTAAGAATGAAAATGACGATTATAAAATTGGTATAACTGAAAACTAATAAAAATGAAATGGAAGAAGTGAACTTAAAAAAATTTACAGTTGAATGGTTAAAGGCCAATTTAATCTATGGCATAATGATTGCAAATTACGGTTTTTAACGAGTAATATATTGATAAATAAATGCTTTGAACAGGTATTTATTTCTTGATTATAATAAATTCTGCTGCCGATAAAAAAGTCCGCAAATGCTGAACGCTAAAATTAGGGATGATAAATGATGATTGACGATCCATTTGAGAAAATTGCCGAAACTTTTGATTGGATACACACCTTTCGTGGCGATATTCCTTTTTGGATTAACCAGGCGAAACGGAATACAGGTCCTGTACTCGAATTAGGTTGTGGAACTGGACGAACAACCTGGGAAATTGCTGACGCGAGTGTACCCATTGTTGGGCTGGATCTGTCAATGGCAATGTTGAGAGTAGCAGAATCCAAACGAAAATTGCATCCTGAAGCCGCTTCCGTTATTTTAAAATTAGCCGATATGCGTGACTTTAATCTAGGGATCAAATTTAACACAATCATCATGCCCGGCCGGAGTTTTGAACATACGACAACCGTTGAGGACCAAAAAAAGATTTTCGTTAACTGCCGCGAGCACCTGAATGAGGGGGGTAACCTGGTCATTTTTACAATGGGACCCCCTGACCAGAATATACCTCAAGGCGTTGAGTACCTTCATAAATCAGTATTAAATCCAAATAACGGAAATACCTGTCGTTTGTATAATAATCTGACCTTTGACGAAACTAATCAAATTACAACTATTACGCAACGCCTGGAAGAATTGGAAGCCAACGGCTCGGCTTTGCGCGAATGGAATTACCCCCCGCTAAAACTACGCTGGTCCACTGCTAAAGAAATGGATGAACTCGGTAAGGAATTTAATTTTAAGGTGGTGACACGCTTTAGTGATTGGCTCCGACGACCCTACCGCGAAGGCGATCGATTTATGATTTATGTTTATGAAAAGTAAAGCCCGCATTCTCCCAAAATCCTTCCCCTGGTTTTATCTCACATTCTACCGGATGAAATTAACTCCGCCTTCAGCAATCCTGCTAAATTTGGTAAGCCAAAATCTTCAGAAAAGGTATTTCGTCTTTTTTGATTTAAAGTGATTGCTTGGAGAAGGTTTGACATTTATCGCGAATGAAGAATTAATTGGAAGAGGAGAGGCTCTAATCCGCTTTATTTATTTCATTAACACTCTCGACAAGGATCGGTGGCGTATGAAGATATTGGGTCGTTTGGCGCTTACGTTGGATGTCACGATAAACGCGTTCCACCTGTTGCGGTGTTAAACCCAGCACCGGCGCGGCGTTTTCGGCAGGCACTTCATGATTAAACGCGAACAGTGCCAGATCCATTTTATCGTAAGGCAGTACAAAGTAGAATTCATCCTGTCCTTGTGGCAGACTGTAAGTGTCGGTTGTGGGCTTCTGATTGATTATTTCGGCTGGCAGTTCTAAATATCGAGCCAATTGATAAACTTGCGTTTTGTACAGATGAGCAATAGGTTTAATATCGGCCGAACCGTCACCATTTTTAACAAAAAAACCCTGGTCGTATTCCAATCGATTAGGGGTGCCAATCACGACGTAGTTGAGGCGATCGGCGTGAAAAAATTCGATTGTTTTTCGAATGCGCTGTTTAAAATTTGTCGCGGCCACAATCTGTAAATACGCACTAAGCGGCAAACGCATTTTCGATGTTTTGCCTTCCGGGGATTGAAGAACCAGGTTAAAAAAGTTGAGTCGATCCGAATTTAATAAATTTTCTGAAATGGTTATTTTACTTTTCCAGCCGGATTTATATTCGGGAAAAATGGATTGAATGGCCTGATCGCGCCACTGGTAACAACCAATCGCTTCTAGTACCGGGGCAATATTGTAAGTGTGACATTCAATCCCGAGATGCTCAACGAGTATGCGCGCTAATTTTTCACTGTCCGGGGATGAATCCGCTTCCGGGAGAATTAAACCGAGTACGCGGTGGGAACCCAGCACTCTGGCACAAATTGCGGCACAAACCGAGCTATCAATCCCTCCGGAGATGGCCACCACCGCTCCCTTGCGCCGGAATGTTTGGAAGATGGTTGTTTTTAAAACATTCGTTATTTTAACAATTGCGGTTTCGCAATTCAATTGTAAAACGTCTTGAGTAAACATCCTGTAGCTCCTCTGGTTATAAAATCCTTTTGCCGCCGTTTTACAAAAAAAATGCCATAAAGGTGATTCAGATAAAATTATATTAACTAATTTTGCAGATCGGCCAGAAACGCGTCATAATCCGGTTGACTGATAATCCCGCGTCTTAACATTCGACTGGCAATTAAACGGCGTTTATAGTTCATTCGGCGACTTTTATTGCTAACCGGTGAGAAACGGCGGGGATTCGGGAGGATAGAAGCCAGGCGAATGGATTCAGCGTAATTGAGTTGGCGGGCTGATTTACCGTAATAATATTTCGCCGCTGCCTCAGCCCCGTAAATGCCGCGGCCCCATTCAATGATATTTAAATAGATTTCCAAGATGCGTTTTTTGGTAAGCTTGCGTTCTAATTGATAAGCAATCAACGCTTCTCTGATTTTGCGGATTGGATTACGTGTTGGTTCCAAATAAAGATTTTTGGCGACCTGTTGGGTTATCGTTGAACCGCCACGGACAATTCGCTTTTGATCCAGATTTTTCTCTAACGCCAGGTTAATGCTTTCCCAATCAAAACCTTGATGTTGGTAAAATTTGTCATCTTCGGCAATCAACACGGCGTGAATCAAATAGGGTGAGATTCGGGATAAACGCACCCAGCGGTGGCGTTTCTTAACCGGTTGTCCTTTGGCCACAAATTTTTCGGCCTGATACCGCATCATTGCAGTCTCTTCCGGGTTCTGCTGTTTTAATCGATCAATATCGGGCAGACTGCACCAGACGAAAAGGATAAGTATTAGCAGGACCAAAAATAGCGTTCCCGGGATAAACCAAACTGGTCTTAATATTCGTCTTTTAGATAGACATTCTTTACATTTTTCAAATCCGGTTGAGATATACTTCCTAAAGAACAATAAAATCTGGTTTATCTTTGTTTTCAGATTATTGAAAGCCAGCTTCAATCGTCATCCTTTTTAAATTAACTTGTGGAAAAGTTCCAGGTTATTTATGCGCAAGCACTAAGGTCAAGCAAGTTTTGGCAAATGTTTTTCCTAAAAATCAAAGATTCAAGAATATAAAAATGATAATCAAATCTTTATAAAAAGTCAAGCGCTTAATGGGTAGAAATAATTCTCGACCCTTAAAAAAATAAGTTGATTTTTAGGCAACAAAATTTTATTATTATTTTATAAACTTCAATTTTACATCTCATATTTCAAACAGGAGGTCATTATGTTAAGACGAGAATCAACAATATTAAATCTTTTCTCAATACTCATGTTAATCAGTTTTATCTTTTTTGGATGCGGTAAAGATGATTCGAGAGACCGACCCATTTCTGCCGGTAAAACCGATTCAACGGCGGTGGACTCGCCTGAAATTAGTATAGAAATTAAAGAATTAAAAGAGTCTGAAGAATCAAAATACGAAGAAAAATCCCTCATGCTTGATCAGCAACTGGAACAACCCTTGACCCTTCATGCCCCGGCAAGAATGAAAAAAATGGCTGCCCCATCTTTTCGGATGTCGGCGACCAGGCAAACGGCCGCAGCTCCCCGGCCTGGTACCGTTTTACCGGGAATGGTTCCAGGCGAAACACCACCACCCGATTTTAACACCGAGAATTATGATCCAATTTATGAAAACGAATTTTTAGAAGTAACAAAAAATCCGCTTTCCACCTTCTCAATCGATGTTGATGCCGCTTCTTACAGTAATGTCCGTCGATTTGTGAACCAGAATCAATTGCCACCGAAAGATGCCGTGCGGACGGAAGAATTGATTAATTATTTTACTTACGATTATCCTCAACCCACCGGCGAACACCCCTTTTCAATTATTACTGAAATCTCTGAATGCCCCTGGAAATCGGAACACAAATTAATTCATATTGGATTGCAGGGCAAAAAAATCGATGTGGGAAAATTACCTCCCAGCAATTTAGTTTTTCTGCTTGATGTTTCGGGTTCAATGGATTATCCTAATAAACTACCCCTGTTAAAGTCTTCATTCAAACTGCTGGTTGAGCAATTAAGAAGCCAGGATAAAGTAGCAATCGTGGTGTATGCCGGTGCAGCCGGTCTGGTTTTACCACCGACTTCCGGCGATAAAAAAGAAGAGATTTTAAGCTCGATTGAAAAATTAGAGGCGGGAGGTTCTACTGCTGGAGGGGCCGGCATTCAATTGGCGTATGCCACTGCCAAAAAGCATTTCATGCCAGGCGGGAACAATCGGGTGATTTTAGCCACTGATGGCGATTTTAATGTGGGCGTCTCCAGCGATGCTGAATTGGTGCGCATTATTGAAGAAAAGCGAAAAGAGGGTATTTTCCTGACGGTTCTCGGATTTGGAATGGGCAATTATAAAGACTCGAAAATGGAAAAGCTGGCGGACAAGGGCAACGGTAATTATGCTTATATTGATAATATTCTGGAGGCGAAGAAAGTGCTGGTCAGTGAATTCGGCGGAACACTCTTTACCATTGCCAAAGACGTTAAAATACAAATTGAATTTAATCCTACCCGTGTGAAAGCTTATCGGCTGATTGGTTATGAAAACCGAATGTTGAAAGCCGAGGATTTTCACGATGATAAAAAAGATGCCGGCGAATTGGGTTCCGGACACACCGTAACGGCTTTGTATGAAATTATTCCACCCGGCGTGGCAACAGAGCTCCCGAAAGTCGATGATTTGAAATATCAGGAGACAAAGGTTAAATCATCCGCCACCAAAACCGATGAAATCGCCACAGTCAAATTTCGTTACAAACCGCCTCAAGATTCGGTTAGCAAGTTGATTGAAATGCCAGTTCTTGATAAAGATACGGAACTGAGCAAAACCTCGGACAACTTCCGTTTCTCAGCCGCCGTGGCCGGATTTGCCATGTTATTGCGGGATTCGAAGTTTAAAGGGGAAATGACCTTTCAAAAGGTGATTGATCTGGCAAAAGCCGCCAAGGGAAAAGACGAGGAAGGCTATCGATACGAATTTATCAAAATAGTGGAAAAGTGTGAACTACTGAAAAAATAACGAGATTTAAACCTGTTGAAAGCGATCGCCTTTAATTTTGTTCGGAAATATCTTTAACTGATCAACGCCAACTGCCGTATGATTTGCCGGGACGTCTTTTATTACTAAAGCGGCGGCTCCAATGATTGCATCATCGCCAATGGTTACATTGCCAAGCACCTTGCAACCCAGCCCAAAAAAAACACGATTGCCAATCTTTGGCACGCCCCCCTTTCTACCGGCAATAAAAACATTCGGTGCAAAAATACAATATTCGCCCATTTCAACTTTTGAAATTAACAGACCGGTGTAGGAATGAATGACTAAACCCTTGCCAATTTTAGCTTCTTTACTAATATCGATGCCTGAAGTTATATGCACCAGGAAATGCAATATAAGATGAATGAGTAGTAAAATATGTCGGATACCCGGAATTCGTAATTGATGGGCGTAAGCCCCGAAACGATAGGTAAAAACCGCATGAAAACCAGCATCAAAAAGTAACATGAATTTTCCCTTAAGGGTTGGAGATGTATTCCATTTAGCCAATTCGTTGATATCAGCTCTTAAGTTTTCAAATAGCACGCGTCTTCTCCTTGAATAGAACGATTTATTTAACAGTCAATTGGTTGCTGGCATAAAGTTCATCAAACAGTTCTTCAAATTTTTGAACCTCCTGTTCGATGGTAAAATGTTTTTCAATTCGTTGGCGCGCCTTTGCTCCAAATTCCTGGCAAAGCTGGGGCTGGTCCAGCACTTTCAGCAGGGCTTGCGCCAGAGCATTGGAATCTTTGGATGGAACGAGGAATCCGCTTTCGCCTTCAACAACTGCTTCAACCGTACCATCCACCGCCGTGGCAATGACACCCTTGCCACAAGCCATTGCTTCCAGCACCTGATTAGGCAATCCTTCCCAGAGAGAGGGAAGGACATAAATATCATAAGCACTTAATAAATCAACAATATCATTCCGAAAACCCAGGAAGATAAATTTATCTTCCAGTTCCGCAGCTTTGATCTGCTGTTCTAATTTCGGACGGAGTGGCCCATCCCCTGCAAAAACAAATTTGATATTCGGATATTTAGGAACAACTTGTTGTGCGGCTTCGATCAAATAGGTATGCCCCTTTTGAATCGTCATGCGGGCGTTGGTGCCAAATACAATGTTGTCCGCTGCCAGACCCAATTCTTGACGTTTGATGGTCCCATCTTTAATCTGGTATTGGTTAATATCTACGCCATAGTGAATTGTGCGGGCTTTTTCAGGCGGAATCCCGCGTTCTTGTATAATTTGGCGACGAATGGCATTGGAAACGGGTACGACCATATCCATATTTTTGAGGGCTTGCTTATAGCCCATTGAATGGCGCCATTTAAATGGATGTGAAACCACTTCCCAGGAAATTACTACCGGTACTTTCGCCCGTTTAGCTGCCAGGGCACCAATCACATCGGCGTAAAATAAGGTGGTTAATACAATATCAATTTGATGTTGCCGCATCAGGGCGGCCACTTTTCCAATGAGTGAATAATCGAAGCTACATTTTTTGGGGAAAACCGTAACCGGGTAGCCGGTTGCTTCAAAATCTTTTTGAAGTGGTCCTCCTTGACCTACGGCACCAATAAATTGGTTATATTTTTGAGGATTTAATAATTTGACTAAAGTGAGTAATCCCATTTCACCACCACCAATAGCGAAACCATTCACCAGGTGTAAGATGTTCAATTTTTTTTGACTCATTTTTATCGAAGTTCCTCCTGGCTGGAGTATCATCCGGTATTTTAATTTTTTCGAATTAATTTGATTTTCACGGCAGAAGTCATTGAACTTAAAAAGATTATTTAATTAATTATTTCACAATCCTTAGCTAATGGCTAATCATTTTAATCTATTTGTCGTGAAATAAATGGCCGTCGTTTGCAATCTATATGCCAATTTTAATTTAATTGGTCAGTGCGAAATAGCCTTTAAAATACAAAATTGTTTTCAAATTAAATAAAATTCACAAAATCGAGGTAGAAGTCTACCAAATCAGTTATTGTCATTAATAAATAATCTGGAATCATAACTCAATCAATTCATTTCAAATATTAAAAAATTATAAAAACAATTAATTAAAAATAAACTTGACATTTTCAAGATAAATTGCTATTATTTTTTATAGCCCTCTTCCATTCAGTTAATATTCGAAATTGCCTCAGCATTGGGGACCACACTCATTTGGTACCACACTTCGCAAAGGGATTTTTCATGAAAACTCGATTCTCAATAGGCGCAAATGTTGTGAATAATAACCGAATAAATGAATTTTTATTCAGATTCATCTTTTGGTTATTTTTCTTTGCTAGTATCCTTCTCCTTCCGATTAAGATTTCAGCGGCCATTTTACCTGATGAAGACGAAAACCATCTGGTGAGAACTTCACTGAATCCGGTGGAATTGGACACAAATCTATGGATTATCAGTGAGCAGACGGTATTTACGTCAGCAGGAGAACCAGCAAATCCGTTTGTGGTTCAATTAATTGACCGATTGCAAACACTGGATGCTCCTGGTACACCCTTATCATTAATGGAGTTGAGGCATATTATCAATAATATTTCCGATAGAAAAGTCTATTGCAAACAGCTTATTAAATACGCCACGCCCATCAGCAAGGAAATCCAGGATGATTCTCATGCAAATTATCTGAAGCGTTTATTGACCGAGGAACGCCAACAAGCAGGCATCTGTTTTCTAATCGAACAGGAGTATCATTTAAGACAGGCTGAATTAATCTATGGAATTCTTCCAAAAGATATTTTAGGAATTTTAATGTGGGAATCGGCCCTGGGAAAATATACTGGCTGTTTTCGAATTTTCAATGTGTTTATGGGGCAGATTTTATTTCTGGAACAGGCAGAAAAGTTAGTGATTGAATTAATGCGGCTCCAGGATGATTCGAGCGTTGAGCGAACCTCACATCAAGAGCGGCGTTTGCAACGGCTCCGGGGAAATGCCGTGAAAAATTTGGCGATCTTACTGCGAATGACGAAGGAAAAAGGAGTTGATCCGCTATTATTTTTAGGCTCCTGGGGAGGCGCAATTGGATATGTTCAATTTATGCCGGCCAGTTTAAAGTTTGCCGTTGACGGAGATGAAGATGGCGAAATTAATTTAATGAATTGGCCGGATGCTATTCACAGTGTTGCCAATTACTTGTCTCAGGCAGGTTACCGAAAAACGAGACGGTCACGCTGGCGGGCGATTTTTGCTTATAATCATTTAGATTCTTATGTCACCGGCGTCATGACTTATGCTGATACGGTTTGGGAACGTTTCCAGGGGCTTGGTGGATATGACGAAACAACAAACTTGAAGGCCTCTGACTGTCAGTCTCTTAAAGCTGCCCGTTAACAAATCAGTTAATTGCTATTGACTTGAGGTGGTAATTCATCCGGTTTTCGGCTGGTAAATTTTAAAAGTAAACATTCCAGAATGGATTCGGGTGCTTCATAGTTCAATGCCGAAAAAGTCGTTGTTGTTCGCTGGAAAGAATTTGCATCAATCAATAATCCAAAAAGTCGTTCTTCTCCGAATTTACACACCACAACTCCGGCTTGTTCCGTATCACAGACATAAATTCCCTTGCCTAAAAAGATGCCAGAATATGCCTTAGCAGGATTTAAAGGATCAAATAACGATATTGCATCTCCAAAAATAAGCTCACTGATTCGGGATGGATGCGAGACCGGAATACTTTTCAACCGAAGGACTTCTCTGATTTCACCAAAATCTCTTCCTTCGGCCGAGCGTAATACTTTTTGTGCGACCTCCATTACGTTGACAAATTCAGATTGAACCAGAATTGGGGCGTGAGCTTTGTTATAATGCTCTTTATAGGCGAAACGGGTAACAATTCTCGTCCAGACCGACATTGGGGATTCTATTGTTGGTAATGATTCTAGATCCAAAATTTTAATCTCATACCGGGCAGCAATAATATCCGCATCCACCGGCAGATTGACATAAATAACATAATCCCGGGTGAGATTATCCGGGCGCGGTGGTTTGGCAAACAGTAAGTTTAAAACATCATCCCGTAAAGTGACTTTACGATTCATAATCGATTGGATAATTGCCCGATAAACGGCTTTGATTGAATTTTTTTCAATATCGGTTTCTTCGTAGGCACAGCCAAATGTCTGAATAAAATCATGATTTTTATATTTATCCTCAATATCTCTGAGCATGGCATTTCGAAGCGTATCGAGCAGCGTGATCTCAGTTTCACTTTTCCAGCAATCACTCCGGATGCGGGGGGCCAGCCCTTCTTCGCCATTTTCTTGCGCGCGCAGAGACACATTGGTCACGAATAAAAAAATGAGAGAAAACATTAGTACAAATCGAGTTGTATTTTTCATTGGAATTCTTGAACTCCTTCCGGATTATTTACTAAAATTTATTCAATATGGAATGGACGAGTTGAATCATTTCGGTGGAAACCTGCCGTCCTGGACTAACGGTGGCGGTAATTTCCTTGGCAATCTCCCAGGCCAGGTGCCAGGTGCTCCAATTATTATAATATTGACTGGAGGTGGCATATTTAATAATAATACTGGAAGTAATTTCGATAAATTTATTCCGGAACCAGGAATCGTTTAAATCGAACATGAGATTTAGCTCAATCTCTTCCATACTTTTTTTAACAATTCCATTCATGATTTTCATAAGCGCATCATGTTGAGCTTTATCGCCTTTGGTAAGCTTCATGAAATCGAAAGTTATCGATGCACTATTGGAGCCGGCAAATAAGGCGAGATTTTGTTTGAGCTTTTTAAAATCAGGCCGTTTATACAATGGCTCCTCGTAAAGTATGATCCAGTCTGAAATAGGCTCAACAATATATTTTTGTTCCTGATTGGCGCGCACATAAATTGTTGCCAGTTGGACGTTCAATGGATCTAAATCGGATTTATAGCGAATAAAATAAGATCCTTCTGGTAAGGCTAAATAAAAGGAGGTGTTTTCCTGTTCTTTTAATGCGTCTTTAAAAGCTTGTTTAATTTTATTCTCAGCGAGATTAAACGTATATTTGAAAGTATTTGCGGCCGATTTGAAGCGCATGAAAATGAGGTCATTGGCGTTCATATCTGAGGTCACTTTAAAATTGAAAAAATAAAACTCAACCCGTCCGAAAGAAAAGAGCTCCTTCCCCTTTTCATTCATTAAATCAATCAACCGATCATAGCGCCGGTTCCCAATCCACAATTCACGTGGGAGCGGTTTGTAAATGACGGGAATTTCGTTTTTATTTCGATACAACTCAAGCGCATCGTAATAATCATAACAGGCCAATTCATAATGATGCGGATTTAATGGCGCTTTTTCAATGTGTGTCAGTGCACGAAAGATAAGTGAACGGGCGGCGATATCTCTGGCTTCGTACAAACTGGTTGTTCCAGAGAGCACCAGCGTTTCATAGATTTTAAGAATTTGATCCACATAGACCGAGATGATTTGTTCCAAAGCGTGTAGTTCGGCTTCGCTGGATTTTCTCTCATAATAGAGTTTCTGATATTCACTATACGTATTTTCAATGTCAAATTCATAGGCTTGCATTCGAGGCGTTAATTTGTCCTCGATTGACTGAGAAAAAAGCCGGGTTGCCAATAAGAGGACAATCCCGATAGACCAGTTTATTCTCTGATGCTGCATAGTTCAACCTTTATCGTTCATGAGTTTGAGATATTATTTTTGCAAACAATCTAAAAACTGAAATCCTTTGCCACGGTCGTCTAATAAATCTACCAACCGGGTATATAATTTTCGTCCGACCCAGATTTCATAAGGTAACTGTTTGTTCATAATTGGAACGGTGCTACTGTGTTGATAAAGCGTTAATGCCTTGCGATAATCCTGGCAGGCGGATTCATAATTTTCAGGATTCGCGTCAGCGCGTTCAAGTAAAGTTAATGCCCGCAGGATCAGCGCCCTGGCAACGACTGCTCGATAGGTTTCGAGAGTGTAGCCTTTCAGACGTCGGAGGGTACTATAAATTTCAAAGATACGCTCCACGTAGACGGACATTAATTTTTCGAAGGCAATCAGTTCGGCTTGATTGTTATGTGATTCAAGCAGATATTTTTGAATTTCATGGTAAGCCTGCACTACATCTCGTTCATAATCAATCATTTGCTTTTCCAGTCGTGTTTCGGTGGATTGTCCCTGGGCAATCGAGATCCAGGCAATGATGAATGCAAATGAAATGATATACTTATTTCTGATCATAAGAGGCTCCTGTTGCACTTCTCGAATATGAGCTGGATCTGACTTTCAGGCAGGTGATTATCGGGCGTAACCACTGGAGAACCGATTGTAATCCAAATCGTTCGGCAATTTGTCGATAATTATCTGCAATTCGATAGAGGTCTTCAGCCATTGAGGGGGTGGCATTAGTACATAATTCATCCATATTTAAATTGAAATTCTTGAGAGCCGCTTTCCAGGCTTTATCAATCATATCAACGGCTAAATTTTCGTCACCTAATTCATACCCAACATCGGATAATTTAAAATATAACTCTTCATGGCCTTCCCATTCAAATTTTTGCTTAAATCCTCCGGCTCGGTCGGGTTCGAGCAGCTCTTCACCTACCCGCTTGGCACGACGATAAGCATCCGACCGATCCGTTGAAACGGCGAGGCTAAAATAATAATTGACCAGCCTCAAAATCGCCGCTCCGTAAATCATCTTGATTTCTCGTTCTAATTCCATACTAATGCCGGTTCTATTCTCCAGGTAAAGTTCATACGCCTGAGCAGCTTTTTCACGGGCATATTGTAATTCGGTCTCGGCATCACTGTTTTTACCGTGTTGTTCCATATAGAGGGCGACTTTACTTAATTCTTTTAATATTTCGGCTCTTCGTTCGGCACTTTTGGCATAACGGTAGGCTAATTCCAGGTTGCTCCGGGTTTCGCGGTAAGTCGAATCATTTGGAGATTTTTGAAAATTATTTTCGGCGCTAAGACCTCTGGCACGCCATTCATTTCCACGTAAATTGTATTCGTCATCAATCGTGAGCTGGCGGTAGACACTAAACCAGAGCTGATTATCCCGCGAGAGCTGTCTTTTCTCCGCCAGATCACAAGCCAGTCGAATCATAAACCCGGTGAATCGTCCGGTAGTCTGAGCACTATCTGGCGAGGCAATGGTTATATCGACGGCCTGGGTAATAAATAATTTTAATTTTTTTAAGAGGTCATCTGAGACTCGCCATTCGTCCTGCGCATAGAGTCCCAGAATACCGCGCCAGGCATTTACAAGCCCTTCTAAATCATCCCCATCGCCTTTTTTAATCGCCCGTAAGGATTGCATAAAACCAAAATTAAATGCCACATCAGGATCAGCAAATAAATCATAGCTGGTCATTAATGAATTAATCGCTTCATCTAATAATTCCAGGTCCTCGTCTTCGAGATAAAGGGTGTATTCCGCATTTCCTTTATATAAATATACATCACGCATGACATGGGTGTAGCGGCATTCCTGATCAGGATAACTTTGTTGGCAACGCTCTTGAATTTGACGACCTAATTCAATAACCCTCCGATAATTCTTTTTTTGATAAGCCGCCTTCATTTCATCGAACAAAGTACCGACTGTTTGTGTCATTGCCCAGGAATAGAGAATAAAAATAAGCACGATAATTAATCCAAACCTTGAAAAACGCATTGTCCGATGCTCCTTAATAATTGTTTAGCGTAAGTTGTAAAAGTGCCGAAAGCGCTCGTTTTAGCTCTTCCAGCGATGATTTTCGATTTTTGCCAATAACCGTGATTGATGTTTTCCCTCCTTTTTGCCAATAAATTAAATGTTGAATTCCGTCACGATAGCGAAATGCCACCTGGATGCCCTCCCTGGTTTTTTTTATATTTGGAAATTCTCGATTAAAATGCCGCTTATCAATCCGGTCAAATTCACCGGATAATTTTGCCCACATCTGATATTCGGTTAATGCCAATGATGATTTGGGCGGTTTTAAAATGACGACATCAACATCATCCGTCGGTTCGATTATACTGGACGAGATATTCGCTTCTTCTTCAGCCGGTGAATGAAATTCGTTAGTTTCGGTCTCCAATTTGATTTCAAGTTTATTATTTGAATCACGTAACCGACGGGAGTTCTTATCCTTATCTTTTAAACCTATTTCCAAGCGATTAGCGTCGTGAGTTCGATTTCGATAATTGTCAGCTAACGCCAGTCGATTCGTACTCAATTGCCAATTTCGATAATTGGTCATTTTGGTTCGGAAATCATCATCTAGCTGAGATTCAAGGATCTTCTTATCATCAATCTCGAGCTGTAAATCTAATTCTGGATGTGGCTCGGGTTCGTCGTCCTTCAAGATTTGAATTTCATCGACAACAATTTGATCAGGACTTGATTGTTCCGCAATCGGTGGCGGAGGTGGTGGAATTTCTTCTTCGACGAGGGGCATATCGATCACCTCAAAACCTTCGATTTCTACATACTGATATCTTTTTAAAATCTTCCAGTGTGGAGACCAACGGGAGAGTAGAATCATCAGAATCAGGCTGATTATCAGGGCGATTTCCAGATTGCGTTTATAATTACGTCGCGTCCAGGCGTGTTTTCCGATGTTAACCGCTTTAGCCAGTATAAACCGTGGAAGTAGAGACTTATCTTCTTTCAATATCAGCATAGTTGCATCAAAATTTCAAATGATTCACTAACAATGGGATTATAATTATTATTGTCCGGTTTCAGTGTCGTAAAAAGTATCACAAATGGTGCATTGCGGTACACAAAGTAGACAATATATCACTGAAGTGACAGTCGGATTATAATGAGTGAGCCAGAAATTACAAAATTTATGCCAATGAGAAAGTCGGCTACAAACTAGTTTATCATTTTGGAAAATTGATGGTTAGAGAAATAAAAAAACGTTCGATGTTTATCACCTTGTTTCAGGCCGAAACATTGTTTGTTCTATAAACAGAGCGGATTTTTAAATCATTTTCATTTACTATTATTAATTTTGTTTAAAAAATTATAATTTTAATAAAAGGAAAAAGCCTCTGAAAAATTATTTTATGGCGGGTAAAAATTTGGAGATGATAATGGTAGGATGAAATTAGCTCTTAGGAGGAGAATAATTTCACAAGACCATTTAAAGCCCCGTCAATTGTCGGCTCATCGGTGCAAAAGGCGATCCGAAAATGAGTCGGCCACCCAAATCCCTGTCCTGGAACCAGCAAGATACCCTGTTCCATGGCCATTTGTGTGAATCCAAGTGCATCATTATGGGGTGCTCGGGGGAAAACATAAAATGTGCCTTCTGGCTTGATTAATTCATAACCAGCATTAGTTAATGTTTGAAAAATTCGATTACGCTTTTTTTCATAATAACTTATATCAACCGATACGCCAATGAGTTTGTTTACGATCCATTGCATTGGGGCGGAAGCATTCACAAAACCCAATAATCGCAAACAAAAGCTTAAGGCATCCAAAATGCGCGTGGTGTGAATTCGTGGATTGAAGGCTACGTATCCAATTCGGTCGCCTGGAATGCTGAGACTTTTTGACCAGGAATAAACGATAAAACTATTATCATACATTGCTGCCACCGAAGGTGTGATTTTATTGTCATAAACCAGCTCGCGATAGGGTTCATCACTAATCAGCGCGATTTCGGTTCGATATTCCCGTTGTTTCTGGTTCAAAATATCCACTAGAATTTTCAGTTGATGTTGTGGATAAAGTCGGCCACTGGGATTATTAGGCGAATTAATGATGAGCGCTTTGGTGCGGGGAGTTATTTTTTGTTCCAATAAATCGAGGTCAAGCAGGAAATCATCGCGCGTATTCACGATTACGGGTTTACCCTGATGCCCGATAACGTAATGAATATATTCTACAAAATAGGGGGCAAAAATAATGACTTCATCACCCGGATTAAGGATGGCTTTTAGAATAATATTGATACCACAGGCGGCACCGGCGGTCATCACAATATGATCTTTGTTGACCTCGGACAAAATTTGTTTTTGATTCAGGTATTGCGCAATATTTTCCCGCACGAAATCAAAACCAACATTGGACATATAGCGATGTAATTGTGAGTTTTGAAGTTCTGCAAATTCACTGAGTGCCTGAAAATAAGCCGGTGGCGGTTCCAGGATCGGATTGCCCAATGTTAAGTCAAATATCTCGTGCGAAGATTTTGTCGCTTTTAGCTTTTTTCCCTTCTCAAACATCACTCGTATTATCGATCCGCGACTGATTGATTCGCAGATATAGTTCGCAATCATCAGCTTAGCTCCATTACACACATAAGTATCTTATCTTTTTATAACGCTTTAATTCGATAGCCTTTAATTTTGGGATCATTATTAAAAATCCAACCTACAATTTCACCGATCCGAATATCATTAAAAAGATAGGTTTTCAGGGTAATTGCCGCTGAACCTTCCTTACTAAAAGCGGAGGCAGAATAAAGCATTTGTTCAAAACGATTTTTCCAGACTTCAAAATTTTCAGGCCTTAAATCGACCCAGCCTTTTTGCGTCCATTCTTCTACATCCTCAGCCGTGACGGGAATTTTATAATTCCCCAAATATTCAGGAATATTGATCTTGGGTCCGCGATAAATCGTTTTTCCATCCGGGCAAAGAATTGGAATCCCAATTGAAGTGATCAAATTGCGGATTTCATCCTGCTTAATATAATTATAGAGCGTCTGTGATATTTCCTCGGGCGAATGCTCCAATACTTTTTGCAAAGTACTATATTGTATTTTTAGTAAATGGGCCTCATATAAAAGCTTCGAGAGTTCGGGCGGGCCTAACTGTCCCAGGGCGACACTGTGCGAATGTGTTTTTCTTTCCAGAACGCGTAATTCTTCAATTACCGGTCCACGGAGATAACCGGCACGGTAGCTAGGGTCCATGACGGCACCATCAATGGCTGCAATAACATCCTTGCCGGTATTGCTGCCTATAATCTCCAGAACGACATTCTGGGCAATTTCTTCCGGAGTGATAAATTCCATTTGCCCCAATGAAGTAATGGCTTCAAACTCACCCAACGTGAAAAATCCATTTTCACCCGTATCCACACCGGCCATCATTAATTCCATTTGCGGCTCAAAATCATCTCGTACCGAAATGTTCAGTTCCTTCCCTAAAGACTCTAATTTTGAGGCATAAACATATTGAGATTTTCCTTGTTGTTTCACAATCCGATAATCGACTTTTCGATAGCCAATTAAAGCACCAGGTTTGATTTCTTTTACGATTGGTCCCTGGGGAGTGCGCGCCATCAGAAATAAAAGACCCGTGTGGGCAAAGGCAACAGCCGTCTTAGTCATGAGTTTTGAACTGGGTTTATCTTCACTGTGGGTATAGGGGATATTTAAGCCCATTCCACCGGTACCGGTTGTGCCGACTTTCAGATAAATGCGTGTATTCACTTCAACCATGACGTCATATAAGAGCTGTACATGCCGAATCAGTTGCGGGATTGATTGTGAAATGAGTAAGTTTTCCAGTTTCTTGATTTCAACCGGTTCCAGTCGTTCCTGCGGATCATGACCAGCGCCCATCTGGTCAAGGATTGAATCCACTTCCAGCGAGGTGGTGTAAATATCCTGGTAGCTGATGCCAGTAGCGGTATTGACAGAATCCACAATAATATCAGGTTGAAATTTTCGAATAATTGACACCAGATAAGATTCTTTATAGGCTTCACTCTTATCCCAAAAAGTATCACGAAAGAGCAAGCGGCTTTCTTCGTGATTCTCGACAATGTCCTGCCGATTTTTATTACTGAGCTCCTTGCGTAGAAAAATGTTACCCCAGGTTCCTTCGAATTTGATTTTGGGGAATTCCATTTTCAGATTTTCGATGTTTTGTTCAACTTCCCATTGGTAAAGTGAGGCAATAACAATCTCGGCTGGATACAGTTCACGCGCAATTTCCCGGGCGATCTGCGAACCAACCAGTCCGGCACCACCCAGAATCAGCACTGTATCCGAATTTTTATTCATCTTGCTTCTCCTATGCAATTAAATTAACAACAGATTATCAGTGGGAAAGGTAATCTTTTTTTATTCCCTTTTTAAAAATGATTTATTATTCAATTTTATATTTTTCGAACCATTGAAAGATTCGTTCGAATTTATTAATTTCATGGTTAGGCTCGCGATTAATACCATGATTTTCACGCGGAAAAAGCACGAGCTCAACCGGTTGATTCAAGATTTTCAGGGCGCGATAAGCCGCTTTTGAATTACAGACAGGTGTTATTTGATCTTGCTCACCATGTAATAATAGCAAAGGTGTCTGGATCTGTTCGACAAATGTTGCCGGTGAACGGAACTGATACAATTCAGGCTTTTCCCAGAAATAACCACCCAAATACAATTTTTGCCAGTTAGGATGGATTGAACAACTCCAATCGGCCGCTAAATCAAAAATACCATATAGGGCCACCGCCGCTTTAAACCGACTCGTTTGACTGATTATCCAATTAACCAGGTAGCCACCGTAACTCCCCCCAATCAGAAACATCTGTTGAGGATCGACTAAATCTTGTGCGATGAGCTCATCGACGCCGCGCATTATTTGTTGGTAATCAAGCTGGCCGATTTCAAATTGAATGGCTCTGGCAAAGGCCTCACCATAACCGGCACTGCCAGCCGGATTCGGTGCGAAAACCAGATAACCTTGTTGAGCATATAATTGAAGATGTTCATTTTTAATAAGTTGATTCGTGAATCGGCTAAAAGGTCCCCCGTGCAGGACCAGCATCAAGGGGTAGGGAGGTTTACTTCCTAAAGGAATTGGCTTTATTAAGAAGCCCTCAATTTGTTGTCCATTTTCGTCTGTCCAGGTAAAGGTTTCCGGTTGACAAATCTGAAAGGCAGTGAGCTGCTTAGAAAAATGACTTATTTTCTTCGCTTTATTTTCAGCATCAAGATAATAAATTTCAGGCAAGGTGATCCCGGATTCGCCTATAAAATAAAGACGTTGATTGAGCAGGGCAATTTCCAGCGTGTGATAAAACTTAATCTGCTCTGAGTCAATGATCGGTTTAATCTGCTGACGCATTAGGTCCAGCCGGTAAATCTGTTGATTCATTCGGGCATGAGCCTCAATAAAAATCTGATCACCAGGCTGGCTCCATTTGAATGCGGTAATATTTTGATCAAATGTAGCGGTGAGATTTTGAGAAATCCCCCCGGTCACCGGAAGCAGAAAGAGTTCGGTCTGAAATTGATTCGAGATCAGGGCTGACTGGCCGAGAAAGGCAATTTTTTGGCCGTCGGGAGAAAAGGCGGGAGCCGTTTCAGCACCCGGATAATCGGTTAGTTGAAAAGCCTGTCTGGTCCCTACTGAAAGCAGCCACAAATCAAATTCCTCATCCCCGGATTGACCGGTATAATTGGTTGAAAAAACAATCAGTTCTCGGTCAGGGCTAATCGCAATTTCATGGATCCCATAATCGCCCGGAAAAATCCGCTCACAAAAATTTGTTGAAATATCAAACAACCAGATTGCTTTCTTAAACAATGG
>Ga0180438_10004460_pt1 | contig 20139 bp, 14 predicted proteins | sample SS_ome_12_FD_132455 | JGI IMG/M metagenome (GOLD analysis project Ga0180438, IMG submission 132455) | Hypersaline lake sediment archaeal communities from the Salton Sea, California, USA - SS_3_D_2 metaG | ecosystem: Environmental > Aquatic > Non-marine Saline and Alkaline > Hypersaline >... | reverse complement strand
CCCCGAAAACAAACACCGGCCCCACCAGCCCCTTGACCAGAAACGACAGCCCGGCCAGCAAGTAGAACAACCAGGGCAGCCACCGTGCCCGCGAGCGTGCGCCCGGGCTTTCCACCGCCCCGGCCGCGAAACAGGCCGTGGCCGCGCAGACCAGGGCGGTGAGCACGATGTCGGCCTCGGCCACGCGCGAAAGGCGCAGGGCGTAGTAGGTCGTGGCTTGTACGAGCCCCGCGACCACTCCCACGCGGCGCCCGAAGAACCGCGCGCCCAGCCAGGCGACCAGCACCGCCGCGGCCACGCCGGCCAGCGCCGTGGGCAGGCGCACCACGACCTCGCAATCGCTGCCGGTGGCGGCCATAGCCAGGGCCACCAGCCAATTGAGCCCCGGCGGCTTGTGCGTGCAGGGCACGCCCAGGTTCGTCGGCACCAGCCAGTCGCCCGAGGCCAGCATCTCCCGGGCCGGCTGGGCGAACATCACCTCGTGGTGCGTCAGGGCCCGGTCCGGGTGCAGGGCGAAGCTGATGCTCAACATGCTCGCCGCGTAGAGCGCCACCAGACCCGCCGCGCCGGCGGAGAGGCGGTACGCATCGGGCGGGCTTCCCTCGACGGGAAAGGGATCCGGCGCCGTTTGGGTCGATCGCGGCGGCATCGAGCGACGTCCTTGTCGTCTCGCGCGGGGCCGACGTGCCGTCGGCCGCTAAACAACACGGGGTGCGCCGACGTGGCGTCGGCCGTTACACAACGCGGAGTGCGGGGCAGCAGAATAGCCCATTTTGCCCCGGCGGTCCAGTTCACTCGCCTGCTAGCACTGCTGGCAGCGGCGGAGGGACGCTATCCGCGAAAGTCTTCCCGCGGCGGGCAGAAGCACTCGATCACCCGCATCCGCTGCGGCCCGACCTTCACCTGGTGCGGCACGCCGCCGGGCAAGCGCCAGAGCTGCCCGGCCACCACGTGGTGCGGCGTGCCGTCGATCACGAACTCCGCCTCCCCCTCGACCATGTAGCCCATCTGCTCGTGCGGATGGCTGTGCTCGGGCAGCACCGTGCCCGGCTCGTAGTCCATCACCGTCAGCGTCATGCGCTCGGCCTCGGTGGCGAAGATCGTCACGCCCTCGGCCGGGTTCAAGCGGACACAGTCGTCTGGCCAGAACACGTGTTGGTACATGGTTGGGGTCTCGGGGCTGGGGTTGCAGTTGGGGATCACGCCCGCGGGTGGAACTTGCGGTGCACCCGCTTCAGACGCGAGTGGTCCACGTGCGTGTAGATCTGCGTGGTGGCGATGCTGGCGTGGCCGAGCATCTCCTGGACTTGGCGCAGGTCGGCCCCGCCGGCCAGCATGTGGGTGGCGAAGCTGTGGCGCAGCGTGTGCGGGCTGACCTCGGCCGGGGCCCCGGCCCGCCGGGCGTAGCGTTTCAGCAGCTCCCAGATCCGCTCGCGCCGCAGACGCCGCCCGCGGGCGGAGAGCAGCACCCAGTCGACCGGCCCGGCCGCCCTGGCTGCGAGCCGGGGGCGTTCGTGCTCGAGGTACTCGTGCACCGCGTCGGCGGCCCGGCGCCCCAGCGGCACGAGCCGCTCCTTGCTCCCCTTACCCCGGCAGCGGCAGAAGCCCTCGGAGAGCCGCATGTCGCGCATCGCCAGGCCCGAAATTTCCGAGGCTCGGCAGCCCGTGGCGTAGAGCAGCTCGAGCATCGCCCGGTCGCGGCGCCAGCAGGCGTCGTAGCGGTTCGGGGCGGCAAACAGCCGATCGACCTGCTCGGGGCTGAGGACCTGGGGCACGCGCTGCCAGAGCTTTTGGCTGCCCAACAGCTCGGCCAGGTTATCCTTAAGCACCCCCTCGAGCTGCAAGTAGCGGAAGAAGACCCGTAGCGACACGATGTGCCGGGCGACCGAGGCCGGGGCCAGCCCCTGCTCGTGCAGCCAGCCGGTGAAGTCGGCCAGGTCGCGGATCGAGAGCTTCGTGGGGTTGCGCCCCTGGAGCCAGGCCACGAACCGCCGAAGGTCCCGGCGATAGGCCGCCACCGTGTTCTCGGCCAGATGGCACTCGCCGGCCGCGTAATCGACGAACCCGTCCACCCAAGTCTCGGCCAACGGGCGTGCCCGGGTCGGCTTGGGGTGGGTCGGTTTGCGGCGGCTAGCGGGCATCGGAGTTGAGAGCGGGGAGTTGAGAGTTGAGAGTTGAGCGTTGAGCGTTGCGACGATGGTAGCCGCGGGCGGCAGCCCGCGGGGGCGGTGGCGCTTGCCGCCCCCTACATCGAGGGGGGAAGCGTTCAGTGATATCACCTGCTCATCCCTTCGGGCCGCCGCGCCACCATTCTTCAGCCGATCCACCGGGCTGCACGTCGCCCCCCGACCCGGTACAATCGATGGCCCTGGGAAACTGAAGTACGACAGCCTTCCAAGGCCGTCGCCGCCGCGTCCGAGTGCTCGATGGCCTTGGAAGGCCGTCGTACGAGGTCCCTTTCCAAGAACGTCCCGGAGTCTCGCCCATGCCCCGCAACCCCGCGATCGTCCCGCTGGCCGAGCTGGCCGACGGCCAGGAGGGCGACTTCTTCGCCCAGCTCACGGCCCGGGAGCAGCTCACCACGAAGACGGGCAAGCCCTACTTCAAGGTCACGTTCCGCGACGCGGGCCGGGAGGTGAGCTTCCCGATCTGGGCCGATTCGCCCTGGGCGGTCGAGTGCCGCGACGGCTGGAGCCCGGGCAGCTTCTACAAACTCCGGGCGGTCTATCGCGAGACGCGGTTTGGCCCGCAGTTGGACATCCTCAAGATCCGCGCGGCGACCGAGGCCGATCGCTCGGACGGCTTCGACCCGGGCGAGTGCCGCCCCCAGTCGCGGTTCGACCCGGCCGCCATGTTCGACGAGCTGCTGGCGATCGTCGGCGAGCGGATCGCCGGGCGCCCGCTTCGCGAGCTGGTCGAGTCGATCCTCACCTCGAACCGCGAGGCCCTGCTGAGCTGCCCGGCGGCCCGGCGCAATCACCACGCGTTTTCCGGCGGGCTGTTGGAGCACACGTTGAGCGTCACGCGCACGTGCGTCTACTTGGCCGATAAGTACGCGGAGTATTACCCGGACATGGAGCCGCCGTTGAGCAAAGACCTGGTCGTCGCCGGGGCGGTGCTGCACGACGTCGGCAAGCTCCGCGAGCTGGCCGAAGGGCCCGAGGGGACCTACTACACGGCCGAGGGGGCGATGATCGGCCACCTCCTGCAAGGCCGCGACATGGTGCGCGAGGCGGCGGCCGGAGGGAAGCTCGACCCGGAGACGCTCCTGCGCCTGGAGCACCTGCTCATTGCCCACCAGCGCCTACCCGAGTGGGGCTCGCCCAAGCCGCCCATGACGCCCGAGGCCCTGATCGTCCACTACGCCGACGACTTAGACGCCAAGTTCCACATGATGCAGGCCATCCTCCACGACGACCGCAACCCCGGCCCGGTCACCTCCAAGAAAAACGTGCTGATGCAGCACGTGTTTCGGGGGCTGTAGGTCCGGCTTGCCGAGCCGGACCTGAGCGCCCGCGCCGTGATGATGAAGCTCAGCGGCGGCCACGGCATACCCCATGCCCGAGGACATGGACTGGGTTTCCGTGAAGGCATAATAGCTCCCCATCGCCGCCAGCCCGGCGACCCCGAGGGCGACCGGAGCCACGAGTATCGAACACCTCCTGCAGACGGCTCCCCATGCCAGGATGGCGACGGCGAGGATCACCACGACAAGGAGTATCACACCCGCAGATCCCATCTCGTTTCTCCTGGTGTCGAGAACTTCGCCCGGTTAGAATGGGCGCGATTGAGAAGCGGATATAACGGACTGGAGGAAGCGGGTGAGGCCGGGCGACGTAGGAGCGTCCCACGGGCCAAAGTAGTGGAGCTTGCCCCGGATCTTCTTCGCCCACCGTCGGGTGGCGTGGGCGAAGAGCGGGAAGTCGAGGTATGGCTTCGCGGGCTTGGCAGCTCGCGGTTTCGTAGTAGACTGGGGCATGACACCGCCTCGCACGTGAGGATGGTGTCGGGCGCCCCCTCAGTGCATCGGGTGGGCGCGGCTCACTGGGAGAATAGCATATCAGGTGTCACAAGGGGTGTCAGTCCAAAGAAACCATCCAAGCGACAACATCCTAAGGCATTACTCATAAACGACTTGGGGACGTAGCTCAACTGGGAGAGCACCGGCTTTGCAAGCCGGGGGTTGGCGGTTCGAGCCCGCTCGTCTCCATTGCCGGCACGGCACCCGGTCCGGCGTGCGGGGGCGTGCCAAATAGTGACGGTCGATCACCAGCTCGGGCCCCGCCGGGGGGTGGGAGCAAGAGCACATCCACACCCCCTATCGGGACTGGCAGAAGGGCCGCCGTGCGCAGGCCGAACACTTCTTCGGCACCGCGGCCCTGGTTTCCGTCGAGGCTTTCACCGTCGCCGGCGGCTGCCCCGATCGCCGCGCCCCCGGAAGATCTGTTCGGGCGATGTGTCGGCTGCGGCAAGTCCCCTCTCCGCTGCCTCTCGCGCTGCGCGGGACATCGGAGAGGGGGCACCGAATCTGCCGCTCGCCTTGGTTGCGGCCGCAGGCCGCGCCGGGCCGAATCACCCGTCCAGGACCCAGCCCTCACGGTACTTGCGGCTCAGCAGCGCATTGGCTTCGTCGGAGTTGGTCACTCGCCCGGCCTTGCCGTCGTATTCCAGCTTCTTGCCGATTCGATAGGCGACAAGGCCCAGTAGCATCTGTTCCAGGGCGTCGCCGCTGTACTTGAAGTCACAGTCGCACTTCAGATCGCCCTTGCACGCGTTGACCCATTGCGTCTGGAATCCGCCCATGTTCGGGATTTGCTCCGATTCCGGTCGCGGCTTGTAGTGGTCCAGACTGCCGCCTTCTTTAAGGGGCACGAGCTTGTGGTTTCCGAAACCTGCTGCCAGGATGGCCTTATCGCCCACGAACCACGCACCGTGGCCGTTCCCGTAAGGATCCATCTTCTTTCTCTTGCCGCCGTGCGCTCCCTGGTACCAGGTGACTTTGATCGCCGGGCGCCAATCGTTGGCGGGATGCTCGAAGGTTGCGGTCAAGTCGACGGGCGTCACGTCGGGGTTGAACTCCTCGCCGAAGGCTTCGGCCGACGTGGGCAGGGCGGCGTCGATGGGGTACCAGGCCAGGTCCATCGTGTGGCTTCCCATGTCGCCGATCTGACCGCTGCCGAAGTCCCAGTACATGTTCCAGGCCAGACAGCCGCCGAAGTAGCCGGGGTTGTAGGGGTGCATCGGCGAGGGGCCGATCCACAGGTCGTAGTTCAGATGGGGCGGAGGATCGCCGGCCGCCGGCAGATAACCGGGCCGGCGTATCTCGCGATCGCCCCAGGCGTGAACCTCTTTCAAAGTGCCCACCGCGCCGTCCAGAACCATCTCGCGCACGCGGTTGAAGTTGGGGTTGGCGTGCCGTTGCGTTCCGACTTGCGTGGCGAGCCTGTCCTTCTTGGAAAGCCAGTTGGCACGAACGACGCGGACCTCTTCCACGCTGTTGCCCAGCGGCTTTTCAACGTACACGTGCATGTCGCGGTTCAAGGCCCAGTTGGCGACGAAGGCGTGTGTGTGATCGGTCGTGCTGCAAACCACGGCGTCGATGTCTTTCTGCTCCAGGCACTTGCGCCAGTCGTCGTAGTGTTTCGCGCCGGGGAATTCTTGGGCCGCCCTGGCAAGGTTCTGCTCGTTGACGTCGCACAACGCGACGACGTTCTCGCCCTTGACGGCGCCGAAGTGAGCACGGGCCCTGCCCCAAGTGCCGACCAGGGCGACGTTCAGCTTGTTGCTCGGGGCATTCTCTCCGCCCAGCACGCCGCCGGGCAGGATCGTCAAGCCGGCCCCGGCGGCCAGCGTAGATTGGAGAAGTTGACGTCGAGTGACGGTGGGGCGGCCGGCGGTCGGTTTACGGGAGGCGTTCATCTGTTGGGCTCCTTGTGGTGGTTGAGGAAGGGAGTGCGTCGGTTGGAAAACGGGTTGTGGACGGTGCGGGCGCCCGGCGTCGTGGCATGGCGGCTTGGTCAGGAGACCGAGTGCCTATCGGAAAACGTCCTCCCCTCGCCCTGCTTGCGGGGAGAGGAGCCGGGGGTGAGGGGTTTCCGGGCAGGCTCCAAGCTACAACGCCGGGTCCTCGAAGCTGTCGGTTGCCAGTATACCTCAAACCAGCCCCCTTTGCAGCCAACCCATCCGGAAGGCTGCGGAAGGCAGTTCGCCGGCGCCCCCCGGGTGGGTACCGAAGATCGGCGGGCCCGGGAACCTACTCTACCTTTCCAGACCCAACCGTGCCAGCGTCTGGTCGGTCGGCTCGCCGCCAGCGTCCCACTCCCGGTGCTGGTAGTAGTCTCCCAGCATCTCCTCAAGCGGCGGCACCTTGCCGGCCCGCAGCCCCTCCTTGGCCGCCTGGAACATCTTCCGGGGCAGCGCGTCCGTCTTGGCGTTGTAGCCGTCGCGGACGTTCAGGAGCCGCTGGACGGTGAACCCCCGCTCGCCGGCGGTGAGCAAATCATCGGTAGTATAATCCCAGCCCGTGATGGCGTTGAACAAGTCCTTCACCCCGGTCAGGGCCCAGCCGCCGCCGTCGACCATGAACAGGCAGAGGACCAGCGAGTTGGTCAGCGTGGCCAGGTCCTGGCACTTGGCGGCCATCATGGCCTGGTTCTCGCGATTGAAGAACGTGGTGGTCTCCTTGCTGATTCCCGCCTCGGGGATGTAGAAGCCGCCCATCTCCACGTCTTCGCAAGGGCCGCGGAAGTGGCACGCCCCGCGCGTGCCCGTGGCGTAGGTCGGGGCCAGCGAGAAGCAGGACCGGGGGTCGTGGGCCGGAAGGTCCAGCCCCTTGACGTGGACGACGCTTTGGACCGCCTCGGGCGAAATCTTCCGGGCGGCCGGTAGCGTGCCCTCGGCGAAGATCGCGCCGAAGCCTTCACGCCGGCCGATCTGCTCGGTCAGGCGGATCAGTGCGTCCGGGTTCCCCCAAGTGAGGTCCAACCCGCCGGTATTATCGGCCGTCACCCAGCCCTTCTCGAAACACTCCATGGCGAAGCCGACCATCGCGCCGGTGGAGATCGTGTCCAGCCCCAGGCGGTTGGCGATTTCGTTGGCCCGGGCGACCGCCTTGGGATCGTCGATCATGCAGTTCGTGCCCATCATGCCGAGGGTCTCGTACTCCGGGCCAATGCTCTTGGGCAGCGCGTACTCCTCGGGTCCCTCGACGGCGATTCGGCGGTGACACCCGATAGGGCAGTACTTGCAGGGGAGCGGTTTGGCGCCGAGGACTTCAGTGTAGTTGGGGGCTCCCAGCTTCTTAGCACCTTCCGGCCAGACGTCGCCGTCCCAATACTTGATCGGCATATCGCCGAGCGATTCCGCCGCCTCGCAGAGCCCCGGCGTGCCGTGCTTGCGGAACTCGTTCTCTTTGACGGTCGCGGAAATCTCCTTCTGGAAACGCTGGATCAGTTCCCTGGTTCGCTCCGGATCGCTCACCGCCACCTGCTGCGTTCCGCGCACGGCGACGGCCTTGAGGTTCTTCGAGCCCATCACCGCGCCGGTCCCGCAGCGCCCGGCGAAGCTGTGCTTGTCGAAGGCGATGCAGGCGATGGCCACGCGGCGCTCGCCGGCCGGGCCGATGGCCCCGACGCTCAGCTTCTCGTCGCCCGTCCGATCGCGAACGGCGTCGACCGTCTCGAACGTGTCCATCCCCCACAGGTCGGCGGCGTCCCGGATTTCGACCCGGTCGTCGACCACGTGCAGGTAGACCGGCGCGTCGGCGGCCCCTTCCACGAGCAGCACGTCGTAGCCGGCGTCCTTCAGGGCCGGTCCCCAGTCGGCCCCAGCGGCCGTGTCGGCAAAAGTGCGGGTCACGGGCGAGATGGCCACGACGCTGAACTTGGCCCCGCCCGGCACGGCCGGACCCTGGAAGGGCCCCGTCGCAAAGATCAGGCGGTTCCGGGGGTCGTAGGGATCGAGCCGGCCGGGTAGCTCGCGGCGGAGGACCTCCGCGCCCAGTCCCGCCCCGCCGACGAACTGTTTCAGGTCGCTCTCGTCGATGGCCTCCGTGCGAACCGTTCGGCTCGTGAGGTCCACTCGGAGCAGACGTTGCCAGTAACCGTTGCTCATGAGGACAACTCCGTCAGGGGGTCTTGATTGTCTTGGTCCGCCGTGGCGGGGATGGCGCCGCCGCGAGGTTCTCCAACGGAGCCGGGAAGACCGGCGTTCGAACCGACTCTTGCTCCCCGCCGCACAAACAGCTCGCCGCGGAGGGCAAGAGCCCGCTCCGACGCCCGGCGAAACGCCGGGCCCCATATCGAGCCGGTCCCAGCCGGCCAGCCAACTACTGCTCGCCAGCCACAGCATACCCGGCGATCTTGCCCTCGACTAGGTCCACTCCGCTACCTCGTTCCAGGCAGCGGGGCACGGTTGTTGGTTTTCAGGATCTCGGGCAATTCGTCGTCGGGGTCGAGCACGACGGTCGCGGCCCGGGGAGAGGCCGGCAGGCGGACCTTTGCCGTCTTCGCCACGAAGTGCGTGGGAGCGGCTAAGGTATCCAGCGTCGCGCGGACGAGCACGGTTCCGCCCGCGTCGGCCAGGGCAACGGTTACGTCCCGGGCCGTGTCGTTGCCGATGTTGTGTATCGTCACCTCGATGTCGCCATCGATCAGTCGCACGTCGTCGGGACTCACGGCTACGTCCGCACGTCTGTAGATGCTTTCCAGACGCTCGGTCTGCAGAAGCCGGTAGATCATCTGCCTTCGGCCGGGCAACGCCACGGGCACGGCGTCCATGCGTTGCAGCTCGACGGTCTTCGTCTGCAGGACGGAATCCGTTTCGCCGTCGTCGTTTTCGTCCGGGCCGACCGTGATTTTGTAACGTCCATGGTCGAGCTGCCAGACGCGGAACGCGCCGGTCTTGGGCCGCTCGGCGAGGTTGACCAGCGAGACCGTCAGCCGGTCCTTACCCTGGTCGAGCACCAGCGCGGCGAAGTCCGTCTCCAATCCGTCGTAGCTGACCGCGTACGCCGGCCAGAAATCGTTGCGGCCGAACGTCCCGCCCAACGCGGACTGGCCGAGAATACCGGTCCGCATCCACACGCGGTCGGTGAACGGCTCGGCCTCGGTGAACATGTGAAAGTAGCCGCGATTTCTCCGCCAGGCGTCACGGAGGCTGCCGGCCAGTTCCTTGCGGTTTCGAGTCATGGCCCAGCGGACGTTTTCGTTCTCATGCCCGGCCCAGAACGACCGGTCGGCGAGGAGGCGCGCCGAGGGCTCGTCCGCCGCCCGACCGTGAAGAAGGTATTCGATCGTCGCCGACCCGGCGTTGCGATGGTTGAACTCCCCGTGCCGGACCGGGTGCAGCAGGTACGCAACGTTCTCCGTGGTCCACCACAAGGCGAAGTGATAATCCCAGCCGTGGTTGTAGGCCAGCCCCCGGTCGAAGCCCAGGCCCGGGGCCATTTCCTCGAGTAGTCTGATCGCGTGAGGCATGCGGTGGTGCCAGGCCAGGATCATCCACGGGTGCAGATAACCCGACCAGCGGGCTTCGTGATCGGTGTCCGGCGTTCGCGGTTTCTCGAACAGGAAGGAACCGAATGCCTCCGGATCATAGCTCACCAGCCGCCGTCGGCCCTGCTCGTCCAGCAGGGTCAGATCCTCAATGCCCCGGGACGTCTCGAAGGCGTGCTCGACGTCGCGCGGGTCGCCCACGCACAACACGGGCATCAGCGCGACTTGGTTGATGCCCTCTTCGTAGGCGTGGGCCACGTCCTTGGTGTACTTGTTGATGCCGCGCTCGGTCCGGTACCGGAAGGAATTGTTGACCACGCCCCGGCAGGAGGTCCGGACGGCGGGGCGTAAGGCGGAGTTCAGCATTGCCGTGTCCACCCAGTGCGGCATGAGGCAGGTATCGTCGTTTTCCGTGCCGCCGAACTCCCCGTTTGCAGCCCGGCGGTGGGTTATCCACCATAGGGCGATGTCACGCTGCGTCTTGGCGAGCCGGTCCTGGTAGAGCGCCCACTGCGGCACGCCGGGGATCGGCTCGGGATCGGCGAGCATGTCCTCGGGCGTGTGCAGACGGTGGCGGTCCAGCAGGATCCACCCCCAGTAGCGGCGCACCACCGGGTCCCGCGGGAATCGCGCGTGCAGATCGCAGAGGGTCTCGAGGAGCTCCGCCAGCGGGCCGCGAAAGCTCTCGGGGATCTTGTCCCATCGGGCGTGTTCGACGGCCTTCTTATCCCACGGCAAGTGCGACCAGGGGTGCTGTTCGGAGAGCATGCTCTGGTAGCCTTTGAGCATCATCATGCGATAGGCCCTGTGTTCGGCGGCAGCCTCTCGCGGTGAGACGCGGAGCACCTCCAGCGTCGAATCCGTATCGATTTCCGCCTCATGCTCGCTGGCCAGCGTGAGCCAGAGCCGTCGAGCCGGGGCGTCCACCACCGGGCGGGTATCGTACTCCGTGAGTTTCCGCGAGCCCCGCGCAACGATCTCCAGCCCCGCGTGCGGCATGAGTTGATCGGGAAAGTCGAGCAACAGCCGGGCCCGCGGGCCGCTCATCCGTCCGTCGAATCGAAGCAGCTCCTGGTACCGGTTCAGCGGATCCTGGACGATCACCAGAAGCCCGTTTCCAGCCGGGACGCCCCCGAGTTTCAGGTCGAGGCGCACCGCGCCTACGGGCGTGCCCTCGGGGATGGGCGGGGTGAGAAAGTGCACCTGGCGCCCGGCCGGGAGCTTCGCCGGCTCGCGGTGTTCGCGGGGCGTCTCGGTGAGTTCGTATACGATTCGATCCTCCTCGCCGAACCGCGGCTTGCAGACGAGGTACGGGTGAATCTCCGTTTCCCCGGCGATGCGCCGGGCCGTGAAGGCGTGCGTGGTCCCGCCGGCGTACACCTCCGTTCTGGCCGCGTCGCCGAGGCGGAAGAACTGCACGTCGGCGAGCTTCGATTGGTCGTCGTTCCAGAAGAACGTCACGCGCTTCGCCTTCACCAGCGGGCTGAACGCCCGGCGGCTGGGGGCGCAGTGGACGTACCCGGACTTGCCCGGGTCCGCAAACGTGACATCCGTCAGCTTCGTTCCGCTCCCGGGCCCGTCGTCGGCATCCACGCCCTGCCAGAGCGAGCCCTGGAACCCGCCGCGGACCATCAGGTAGTTAAAGCCGTCGTCGTCACTGAGCGCGATGTGGTAGCCGGGCCGCTTCTGGTGCCGGTAGAACGAGGCCGCGTAGTACCAGTTCTCACCCCAGCCGAACTCGCGAGGCGTGCCCTTGTAGCTGAAGCTGTCGGTCCGCCCGTCGATTGGCTGAAGCTGAAACCCCAGCACCCATCGGCCCTCCTCGGGGCGGGCCTTCTGCACAAGCAGTTCACGTTCGGCGGGCAGGGTGGGCAGCTCCCCCGTGTGCCACCAGGCACAGGGGGACTGGTTTGTCTCCCCGGGCGCCCGGACGTGGGCGGCCGTCGCGATGGTGGCGACGACCAGGAGCAGGCTGCGCGTTCGATACATGGACGAGTCTCCCGAGCTTGCCCAAAGTGGAATAACGCGTCCTGCGGCACGAGGTACGGCGAGCGGCAATTGGGTTGGTTGAGCAGGGCGTCATCTCGCACGTCCGTCGGTTCCGAGTAGGGCTGGGCCGCGAGCAGCGGGCCCGGCAACATCGTATCTCGCCCGGCGCACGCGTGCCACAGCGGGCATCTCGGCGTCCGCCTCGGCGCCGTGTAGCGGGACCCCATATCACGGGTCAGGGTCCGTTGACTCGCGGCGAATCGTTGCCTACGATCATTCGCGTCTCCCCGGTACGTTCCCTTTCGGCGACGCCGCGTATAACCTCGCGTGGACGAGGGATGAGGACCACGATGAAAGCGATGCAAACAGACGTGGCCGACGGGATCGGCTACTGGGCTCACGTCGACCTGGACAGGATACCCACGGTCAAGGTCACTCCTCCCGGCCCGAAGTCGAAGGAGTGGCACAGACGTTGTACGACCTATTTCAAGGGGCTCAGCAGCCAGGTGAAGCTGTTCCCGGTCGTGTTCGAATCGGGGCACGGCTGTGTGCTCCGCGACGTCGACGGAAACGAGTACATCGACTTCTCGTCCGGTATCTACGTGGCCACGCTGGGGCACTGCCATCCCAAGGTGACCGAAGCCCTTCAGAGGGCGGCCGCGACGCTGCAAAACGCGCATGACTTCACCACGCCGGTCAAGACGAAACTGGTGGAAAAGCTCGCGGAGATTCTGCCGGGCGACCTGAACGGTTTCCAGTTCTATGATTCCGGGACGGCCGCCGTCGAGGCGGGGCTGCGCGTGATGCGTGCCGCAAGCGGTCAACACGAGATGATCTCCTGCTTCTACGACTACCACGGCAAGACCTATGGCGGCGTGTCGCTGGGGCATATCCGCTCGAACGTCTACGGTCCCACCCGCGCGCCGGGCTTCCACATGGTGCCGCGTCCCGACGTGTACCGGCCGATGTGGACCAAGCCGGACGACACGATCGACACCGACAAGTACATCGAGTTCTATGAGGCGTATCTCGACAAGGCAACGTCGCACCAGGTCGCGGGTTTCGTCCTCGAGCCGATCCAGGGCTGGGGCGGATCGGTGATGCCGCCCGACGACTTCTTCCCGAAGCTCCGCAACCTCTGCGACGAGCACGGCATCCTGCTGATGGCCGACGAAGTGTTGACCGGCATGTCGCGGACGGGCAAGTGGCTGTGCATGGAACACTGGGACGTGGTTCCGGACGTCGTGTCGCTGGGCAAGGGCTTCGGCAACGGTTTTCCGGTGACCTGCGTGGCGGTGCGCGAACCCTACCGGGAGTCGTTCGAGGCCATCTCTGCTTCCAGCAGCTACGGCGGCAACCCCATGGCCTGTGCGGCCGCCCTGGCGTGCGTCGAAGTCATCGAAGAGGAGCAGCTCAACGAGCGGTCCCTCCACCTGGGGGAACTGGCCCGGAAGCGCATGGAGCGGATGAAACGCGAGCATCCCACGGTCGGCGACGTGCGCGCCAAAGGCTGCCTGATGGGTATCGAGCTGGTCAAGGAAAAGGCCGCCAAGGAGCCGCTGGACGAGGCCGGCAAGCGGGTCTACCAGAAGGCCTTTGCCAAGGGCCTGGCCTGGATCCCGGCCGGCCATATCCTGCGCATGAGCCCGCCGGTGGTGATGGAGGACGAAGTGCTGCTGAAGGGGTTGGATATCATCGACGAAGCAATCGGGGAGACCGAGAGGGAACTCGGTCTTGCGTAACGGGGGGCGGCCCTGTCTCCCGGAAAGGGGGCGCTTAGAGCGTATCCGAAAAGGGGTCTGACCCCTTGAATCGAGGGGGTCTGACCCCTTTTCGGATAGGCGCTTAATTCCGCGGCCCGTGGCCGAGGACCGACTCGATCAGCCGCTCCGCGTTGCCTTGGAAGATGGCTTCGACCCCCTCCCGGCCGACGCCCAGCTCAGTACACGCCTGCCTCAGTGCCCGCAATGCCTCGTACATGTAGAGCGTGTAGCCGGCTTCCACTTCGGGCGGCTCGCGGTCCTTGTTGAAGTGGAACGGGTAGCTGGTGCGGTTGACGTACGTTCGCCCCCGCCACTGGCGACGCCCCCGCATGTAGAAAATCGGGTTGTCGGTGCCGTAGAGGATCCGCTCGGGTCCGAGGGTCGCCAGCGCAAACCGGTGCACCGCGGGGTTGAGCACGGCCGAGTTGTCGAAGTATAGGCCCTCGTCGTCGGCCAGCGGCGGCAGCGCCTCCTCGGCGTGCGGCAGCGTGTAGCTCCGCCCCAGGTGGGCGATGATCAGCTTCACCCGCGGGTACCGGCAGCGGATTCCCTTGATCTCGCGGATGTTGTCCGGATGTCCCAGCCGGCCGGCCTTCGGGACGTGGAGCACGACCGCGGCGCCGCGGGCGTCGAGCAGCTCGAGCTGGTGGTGCGGAAGGAAGTCGAAGATGCTCGCCTCGATGCATTTGTCGCGGGTCGTGGGGTCTTGGCCGGGGATCAGGGCGTAGTAGACCTTCACGCCCAGGACGCGGGGCAGGTCCAGCTCCGCGGCCACCCGCTCGGCCGGCCAGTCGGGCCCGACGGCCGCCATGCGGTACCAGCCCCGCCCGGCGCACTGTCGCTGAAGCGCGGCGTTGCTCCGCTCGACGTCGTAACCGGGTTCGGGATGTCCGAAGGCAAGACACGAGAACTCGCGCCCGGGAAAGACCAGCCCGTGGCACCGCCCGGCGTCGTCGGCCCCGATCGGCTCGACCACCTCGTTGACCCAATACTGCCGGCGTTTCTCCTCGGTCATCTCCTCCAGGCGAAACTCCGGCTCGTTGACGTGGGTGTGGGCGTCGAACACGCGGCGCGGGACCCAGTCCTCCAGGTGCTCGGCCCAGAAGGCGCGGTCCACGTCGGTGTAATCCCAGACGAAGTGCAGCGGTTGGCGATTCATGGGCCGCCGTGTCATTGGCCGGGAAAAAGGGGACGGGGCTGATTTGCCGGAACGGCCCGCAGCGTGCTTCGCACAAATTAGCCCCGTCCCCTTTTTCCTCCTACGCGTCGTTGCGGTTTCGTGGCGAACGGCTCGAGGTACGAGGCGAGCAGCTCCCCGTAGACGCCGGCGTTCGGTCCGGGCTCGACGTCTCGGTGGGAAGGGACCAGGCGCTCGGCCAGGGCGCGAAGCTCGACCCCCGGCTCGGCCAAGCGCCGAGCGAGGATCGTGGCCCCGAAGGCGCTGATGGCCGACGCGCCTATGCAGGCCACGGGGCGCCCGGTCACGTCGGCGACGATCTGCGGCGTGGCGCGGCTGGTTGCCGCCGGGCCGCACATCACCAGGCGCTCCACGGGGAGCCCCGCCCGGCCGACCAGGTCCAGATACCGGGCCAGCTCGCAGGCTAGCCCCTCGACCACGGCCCGGAGCAAGTGGTTCGGCCCGTGGCCGAGTCGCACGTCCGCCAGCCGTCCCCCGCCGGCCAGGGCGGTGCCGGCCACGCCCACGGCCGCGCCGGCCAGGAGCAAGGGCCAGCATCGCAGCCCGTCGCTGCCGGGCGGGACGGACTCGAGCGCGGCGTCGAGCCCCTCGGCGTCAAGATTCTCGCGCCCGGAAAGCTCCAGGGCCCACTCGAGCGCCGAGCCGCCGTTGGTCATGCTCAGAAGCTGCCCGAACAGGCCCGGCACCGGGTGCGGACAGACGAACGTGCGCGGCATCACCGGGGCCGTGAGCCGATCGGCGTGGACGATCAGCACCCAGGCAGTCCCCGTCCCGAGCGATACGTCGCCCGGGTACACGGCCCCCGCGCCCAGCGAGGCCGCGTACTGGTCGTGTACGGCCGGCGAAACGGGGATCCCCGCGCCCAGGCCCGTGCGCTCGGCCACTTCGGGCAGCAGCCCGCCGGCAGGCCGGTCGGCCGGCAGCAGGTCCGGTAGGCGTTTGTGCTCCAGGCCCAAGTGGCGCAGGACGTCGGGGTCGGCGTTGCCCAGGTGCGGGTTGTAGAGCATGCCGATCGAGAGGCTCGTGGGGTCGTGGGCCCGGCGTGCGCAGAGCCGTGCCACGATCAGGTCGCCCACAAAGGCGAGCTGCGCGGCGGCGGCGAGCAAGTCGGGCTGTTGGCTGCCCAGGCGTGCCAACTGCCCGAGCGCCATGGCGCTGAGGTTGCAGCCCAGATGCTCGGCCAGGTAGTCGGTGCCCAACTCCTCTTCGAGTTGCCGATCGAAGGGCCGGGCGCGGCCGTCGAGCCAACTGATCACGCGCCCCAGCGGGCGGCCGTGGTCGTCGAGCAATTGCAGGGCCCCGCCCTGGCTGGAGACGCCCACGGCGCGCACCGCGGCGCTGTCGAGCCGGCCGGTCGCCTGGCGCATCGCCGAGAGCGTGGCTTCCCAGATTTCGTCGATGTCCTGCTCCACACCGTCGTCGGGCGTGGTGATGCGCGGCACGGGCGCGGAGCCCTCGCCCAGGGTGCGGCCGCCGCCGTCGACCACCAGGACCTTGACGTTGGTCGTGCCCAGATCGAGTCCCAGGTACACGCTTCACACCTCGCAGTAGTCGGCCTCCAGCAGTTCGGCGGCGAAGCGGATCCGCCGCCGCGCGTCGCCGAAGCAGAGGGCGTGATGGTGCGGCCCGCCCGCCCGGGCGTACGACGTCAGCCAATCGCGGACGTCCCCGCCGGGAATGACGATTTTTGTATGCGGGACCGTCAGGGCCGGTAAAGGGCCGAAATCGGCGATCTCAACCCGCGAGGCGATCAACCGCCAGCGTGCGCCCGGCCCTTGGGCCAACGCGCAGAGCGTGGCCGGGCCCGGGCGCACTGCCACGACCAGCACGAGCTGCCGGCCGCGGATGCGCCCCAGCGGTTGGGGCTTGGCGGCCAGTCGGGTCTTAGAGCCTATCCGAAAAGGGGTCAGACCCCCTAAAGTCAAGGGGTCTGACCCCTTTTCGGATACGGGGCGGGCCATGGCCACGTTCATCTCGCCCATGTGGCTTAAGAACAGCCCGTTACCGGCGAAGTCGGTCGTGAAGATCTCGGTGAAGCTGGCCGGCGCCTGCAGGCGTCCCAAGAGCCAGGTCCCGGCGGCGCCGACCAGGTCCCCTTCCCCGGCGAACCCGACGCCCTCGGCCATCAAGCGGCTGGCGGCCACGAAGGGCATCGTCACGGTCCGCTCGTCCTCGGCCAGCGCGGCGAAGTGGTAGCTCATCGCATCCACACGTCGCTCGCCGAGCATCGCACGCAGCGCAAGCTCGGCCCGCGCGGCGTCGGCCAGGTCGTCGTCGGTCACGTCGCCGTCGACGGCGTAAGCTCGCCGGTACTCGTCGCACAGTCGGGCCACCTCGTCGGCCCCCGCGGCCGCGGCCCGCTGGTTGTACTCCTCGACCGAAAGCGGGAGCCACGCGCAACCGAGCGTCGCGACCAGGTGGGTCGTATCGACGGCGAAGTCGCCCATGCCCGCCATGGCGTAGCCCATCAAGCCCAGTCGCGCGCTCTTAAGGGCCCGAACGGCGGCGCCCGCGGCAAAGAAGTCGGCCAGCTCGGCGAGCCCCCTTGACTCGTCCGGAAGCGACGTGACGTAATGGAACGGCACCCCGGCCCGCAGCAGCACGTTGCACAGATCCTGCGTGCCGTGGACCCCGTGGTTGGCGAGCATTTCGGGCATGTCGAACGTGCCGTCGACCGCGGCCAGCTCCTGGGTGTTCCACACCACGATCGGAAGCCCGGTTCGCTTCAGCGCGGGCAGCACCACCTGGCTCGGGGCATAGGTCAGGCAGACGACGAGCAAGACGTCGACGCCGGCCTGCTCCAGGCGCCGGACCTCCGCCTCGATTTCTTCGCGCCGGAACACGGCGCGGTGGAACTCGACGTCGGCCTGGGGCCCCAGCGCGGGCAGCAGGGCCCGACGCAGCCAACCCTCGCGGTCGGCCCGCAGCTCCGGAAGCAGCTCCTCGTATAGCTCGAGCGTCAGGGCGAGCAGCCCGACGCGGGGTTTCTTCGACGGGTTGGTCATGGGCGGACCTGCTATTGAGTCCTGCGCGGCAAACCCACGGGTGCCAGCGGCAGCTTGCCTGCCGCTGCCCGGAGTCGCAGGGGCGGACAAGCCACCCCCGGCACCCCCGTCCCGTTTTTCCCTGGCCTCCGTGCTACTTCAGGCCGTGCCGGCTCACAGCTTCGTCGACCGGCACGCCGTCTTTGACCACGTCGCACAGCGCGGCCTGGAACGCGGCCGGGTCGGGAACCTGGATGGCGTTGCGCCCGAAGACCACGCCGCCGGCGCCGTCGGCCACTTCCCGGGCGGCCAGCTCCAGGGCCTCCTCCTGCGTGGGCAGCTTCTCCGCGCCCAGGCCGAACACCGGCACCGGGCAAGACGACGTGACGGCGCGAAAGTCGTTCGTGTAAAAGGTCTTGATCGCGTCGGCCCCCAACTCGGCCGCGACGCGGCTGCCAAGAAGCACGTTCTGGTGGAACTCGTCCGGCGACAGGCCGGCATCATCAGCGGGAAAGTATTCGCCGATTACCGGCACTCCCAGCCGGTGACACGCGGCAACCAGCCGGGCGAAGACCTGCACGTTGGCCGCGTCGCGCTCTTCGTCCCCGGTCTGGAGCGTCAGCGAAACCAGGGCGACGTCCATCCCTTCGCGCAGCGCATCCTCGGGCTCGTAGGCGTCGACGCCCTTGGCCTTGGTGTACTTCAACCTGAAGCAGAAGACGGTGTTCCAGTTAAGCCGCACGACGGCCAGGGGCCGCTTGGGTCCGGCGAAGACGCGGTGGCAGTGTCGGAGCATCCCGGGGGCCAGAAGCACCGCGTCGACCAGGGGGTTGATTTTTTCGGCCACCGCGGGCAAGTCCTCCATGGCCGGGATCGGCCCGTCGAACATGCCGTGGTCGATGGCGATCACGACCGCCCGGCCGTCGCCCATTAAACGCTTCAGCCGTATTTCCCGTCCGTCCATCGTGGCCCGCCCCGAACAAGCTGCAACCGTGTGCTGCGGTCAGAAACCGAGAAGCTCAGCCGTGATCCTACCGGGCCGATGGCGGAGCGTCAAGAGACCGTACCAGGGGTCGAATGTCTCGGGGAAGTGGTTCAGCGCAGGATGCTTACCCCACCTTTTCGCTTTGACACAGCACTAGAAGCCGTTGAACACCTCGACGACCTTGCCCGTCCTGACCGATTCCCAGGCAGCCACGCCGGCGGCAATGGACTTGGCACCGTCCAGCACGCCGGGTGAAGGCTGGCGGTCTTCATCGAGGCACTGCTGAAAATGGCGCATGTAGCGGATGACTGTGGCACCGTGCCCATAGACGCTCTTGTCGCGTTCCGCCTCGTAGGGCGTGGTCGTTTTTTCGGGTCCATCAGGCCCGTCCAGCACGACGCGGACTTCCCCCGGCTGGTTGTCGGTGAACTCCGACTGGAGGCTGCCCTTGGTGCCGTAGATGCCGAACTGCATCATCGGCGTGGGCGGGTGGACCACCCCGTACAGCCCGGACACCCGGCCGATCACCCCCGAGACGAACTCCAGGTTGATGAAGAAGTTGTCTTCCAGCGGATACCCGTCGCTCAGATTGCCCTTGTTGGCGATCGCGTGTACGCGCCGGATGTCACCGCCGAAGGCGCGAAGCACGTCGAAGCTGTGCGCACAGCCTCCGAACATGAAGTCCTGCGGCACGGTCAGGCGCCAGGGGGTCAGCTCGAAAACAGGCCGCATGTCATGCACGTAATATGCCTCCAGGGCGATCAATTCGCCCAGCCGGCCTTCGTCGAACAGCTTCCTGGCCTGGAGGAACTGCCGATCGAATCGCATGGTCTGCCCGACCAGGAACTTCAGATTCGTCCGGCGCACCAACGCGACGAGTCTTCGGGCGTCCTCCAGGCTGGTGACCATCGGCTTGGTGCAGACGACGTGCTTGCCGCTCTCTAGCGCGGCGGTGCAGTGTTCGGCGTGCAGGGCGTCGGGCGTGTAGACGCAAACCACGTCGACGTCGTCCCGGCCGACCACCTGCCGGTAGTCCGTCGTCCAGAAGGGCACGCCGAACTGGCGGGCGCATCGCTCCATCACGTCGGCACCGAGACCGCAGATCGCCGTGATGCGAAAGCGCAAATCGGGCACGTCCGCCAGCAGCCCTAAGGTGGAAGCCATGTTGGCGGGTCCCATCCCCACCACGCCCAGCCGGATGCTCCCCTCGCCCATGACGCGTTCCTTTCGTTCCCTGATGCCGCGCCGAGCCCGTGTGGCGTCCCCAATAGTATCGCCGATTGGCGGGAGAGTGCAAACGGCGCGAGAAGCCTCGCGCGTGCCCCCGCTTTCGGGCGGGTTCACCCGTCCTTCGGGCAGACGGCGACTTCTCGGCCGGGGTCCGACGCCGGTTGCTCCAACCGAACGCGTGCGACGCCTGCCCGCCGAACGACGGATGGCGCGGGGCTCGCTGCTGCTTGATTCCGGAAACGGCGTCGGCTACGATCAGTAGCCGTGTGCAGTTGCGGGGCGGCTACAGAGCGCACGAAAAGGAGAGAGACATGCGCAAAGAGAAGATGTCCCGACGCAAGTTCCTGGCCGGATCGGTGGCGGCGGCCGCCAGCGTGCAGGTTGTGCCGCGGTACGTTCTCGGCGGTCCGGACCACCAAGCGCCCAGCGAGATGATTACCAGCGCCAACATCGGCATGGGCGGGCCCGCTCAGGGCGTGAAATGCGACAAGCTGCT
>Ga0180438_10004458_pt1 | contig 20144 bp, 15 predicted proteins | sample SS_ome_12_FD_132455 | JGI IMG/M metagenome (GOLD analysis project Ga0180438, IMG submission 132455) | Hypersaline lake sediment archaeal communities from the Salton Sea, California, USA - SS_3_D_2 metaG | ecosystem: Environmental > Aquatic > Non-marine Saline and Alkaline > Hypersaline >... | reverse complement strand
TACGACGAAGAGTGGATCTACGAACAGAGCTTCGGCCACTGCATGGACCTGTTCGACATCGACGGCGACGGGGTCCTCGAGGTCGTCACGCTCGACGGGGCCGGCGACCTCCAGATCGTGGACGTAGACGACCGGGCCCGCAAATGGAAGTAGGTCTCCCCGGTGGGGTGCGCGGGTGCCGCGGGCCGGCCCAGCCGTCGGGGGGGGGGACCTCGGTAGTCCTGTTCATGGTCCTGGCGATCCTGCTCTCCTGGGCGCCGCGGCTTCTCCTGCCGGGCCGCGAGGGTGCCGGCGGCCCCGGGGCCTCGGGGTCCGATCTCCTGCTGACGGGAGCCCCCGGACCGTTGTTGGCGGCCGTCATCGTACGCCTGGCCCGGCGGGACGGCCGGGGCTGGGGCCTGGGTTGGAGAGCGCCCGCCCGGTGGGTGGGTGGGGCGCTGGTCCTGCCCGCAGGGTGGATGGCCGCCGTCATCGCCGTGGGCACCGAGACGGGCCTCTCCCAGTGGCCGGGACCGGCCGCATCTCTCCCCTCGGTACTCGTCCGAAGCGTGCGGAATCTCCTCCTGCTCGGCCTCCCGCTCGGTCTCTTCCAGGAGCTGGCCTGGCGGGGATTCCTCCTGCCCAGGCTCGCCGCCCACGGCAAGATGGCGGCGTCCCTCGCGGTCGGAGGAGTCTGGTGGGCGTGCGCCTGCCCGCTCGTGATCGGTACGGGGTTCTACGGGAACACGTCCCCCAGCCTGGCGCTGCCCGCCCTGCTCCTCCACCTGCTGCCCCTCTCGCTTCTCATGACCTGGGCCTGGTCCGGATCGGGACGAAGTCTGGTCGTGTGCGTGATCCTCCACGCCCTGTTCTGGACGTTCGCCGGCGACGTCATGCAGCCGGCTCACCTCACCGGGATGCCCATCCTGGTCGGGCCCAGAGGGATCCTGTCGTCGATGTTTCTGGTTCTCGGGGTCTGGTGGCTGTACCTGAGGGGGGCCTTCCGCAGCCGTCCCCACGCGGACTGGCCCGAGACGATCCACGAGTTGCCGGAGGAGCAAGGGTAAGGCTCTGCTGGGATGCCGCGACGCGCGCGGCCGAGAGACCATACACCATCGACCGCGGTTCGCAAGAGGGACGCGCAGACTCTCTAGGATGCCCGTTTCCAGAGTCTATCGTCCACTGTCTACTTCTCTGTTGCCCCGGCCCTAGGCGATGGTGGACTCCTCCCGCTCGATCAAAGCCTCGTCGACCCCGCCCGGTTCGACCACCGTGACCATAGACTCGTAGCCGGGATGCTGGCCCAGCGTGACCTTGCGGTACGACTCCTTGATCTCGTCGAGCCGGTCCCACTTCTCGAGCATCTGACCATCGACGCTGAGGATGTTGGTCAGGCCCGCCGATGTTCCGGTCTCGAAGAGCGTCAACTTGCCGCCGGCCAGCCGCTCTTTAAACTCCGAGAAGTGCACGGTGGTCCGGCGCGTCTTGATCCCCATCTCCTGTTCGATCAGCATCTCGACCGTCTGCTGGGTGATGCCGTTCAAGTTGAAATCCGTCGGGGAGATGAACCGGACCTCTCCGTCGGAGGGAAAAACGAGGTTGGACGTCGTGCACTCGGTGACAAAGAAGCCCCGGACCCCGGGCCGCCAGCCCAGGACGATCCCGTCGGCCATGCCCCCGCCCACCTTCTCCGAGAACTGGAGGTCGAAGCGCTCCTTGGCGATGGACTTCATGGCGCCGTACATCAGGTAGTTGGCGTTGAATTTGTGATGGTAGCCGAGCGGGCGCGGGTACTTGACGGGCGAATCTCCGTGGTCGAGCGAGTCCTGTTCGGTCAGCACCACGAGGTGGACGCCTTCGGCGGGATGGTAGCCGCCGGTGTCCTCGAGGAAGATCGCAAAACGACCCCGGGCCCCGAGCATGGGTTTGATCCCGGCCTCCTCGTTCATGACGCTCGCGTGGACGTAGGACGTCCTGCGCCGGTCGTTGGCCCGGATCGTCGTGATCACGGCCTGCTTGAGATCCTCGGGCCTCAATCCGTGGTCCAGTCGCATGGCCTCGGCCGTCTTCATCAGACGCTCCACGTGTTGGTCCAGGAACGGCACCATCCACGCGCCCCGGGCCTCGTCCCAGTGGGCCAGAAGCCCGGTGAAGGCGAAAAACCCGTACCTCGGCCCCTTGATCCTCTCGAAGGGTTCCCTGTTGTCCAATTGAACCAGCTTCCGCCCGCGCCACACGTACTGCATCTGCGCCCTCCTGAAGGGGTGTCCCGTCTTAGGACGGCTCGCCAGACCTACGGACCCATCCGATTCAGCCTACCAGGTCTTCGGGTCCGTTTCAAGAGCCAATGACTACGGCCCAAAGCAGACCAATGCCGGCCCTCGGGCGCTCGCGTTCCGGTCCGGCCGTGGTACAATGCGGGCGCGGTAGGCATGCCCCTTCGCCCGCCTCCCGAGGAGATGAGATTGAGACCCCTGATCGTGGCGCCATGCGTAACCCGCCAGAACCGGTACAGTTTCGCCGCTCTGTTCGGGTCTCTGATCCGCCCTTCCGGGAGCGGGAGCCGGGTCCCGCTCCCGGAAGTCATCCCGTGGACTTCGATCGGCCAGCTGGGCGAGGCGGCCGGTTCGATGGACCGACGATCGTCCCTCCTGGTGGCCTTCTCCTTCTCGACGCCCGAGATGCCCACGGTCGCCCCCCTGATCGAGAAGGTCCGCCGTCTCGGGCGGTCGAGACCCGCCCCGAGAATCGTGCGTCTGGCGGGGGGACCGCACCCGAGCGGCGACCCGGAGAGCGTCCTCGCCCTCGGTGTGGACGCCTGCGTCGTGGGGCCGGGGGAGCGTCCGTTCCGGGAGATCCTGCGCGCAACGGCGGCGGGATCTTCCCTCCAGGACATTCGGGGCCTCGTCACTCGACCCGGGCAGACGGTCGAGGCCGCGCGTGACGTGGATCTGGACGGCTACCAGCCCTTCTACCCTCCCGCGCGCCTCTTCGCCCCGTTGGAAATCACCCGCGGGTGTCCGCAGGGGTGCCGCTTCTGCCAGACGGGCTACCTGTTCGGCGGGAGACTCCGCCACCGGTCGCCGGACGCGGTGGTCCGTTGGCTCCACGACCTCTTGGCCAGAGGACACCGGAGCGCCCGCTTCATCTCCCCCAACGCCTTCGCCTACGGCTCGGACCGCTTCGACCAGGTTTCGCTGGAAGCCCTGGAGCGGGTTCTGTCGCTGGCCGCCGGCAGGATGGGCCGGGACAACCTCTACTACGGGGGGTTCCCGTCGGAGGTGTGGCCGACCTCGGTCACCCGGGAGACCGTGCGGCTCGTCAGGCGCTTCGCGGCCAACCGCCGACTGGTAGTGGGCGCGCAGTCCGGCAGCCAGGCGGTCCTCGACCGGATCCGCCGCCGGCATACGACCGGGGACGTGGCGCGCGCGGTGGAGGTGATTCGGGACGGGGGACTCCAGGCGGACGTCGACTTCATCCTCGGCCTTCCCGAAGAGACCGACGAGGACCGGCGGGAGACCCTGGCGTTCATGCGCGAGATCATCAAACTCGGCGCCCGGGTCCACGCCCACAGCTTCCTGCCCCTGGCCGGGACGCCCCTCTACCACGCCGAGCCCAGTCCCATCGACCCCGACACGCGCCTGGCCCTGGAGAGGCTGTCCGGAGAGGGTCGGCTCTTCGGCCAGTGGAGAGCCCAGGAGGCCCTGGCCCGGCAGCTCCGCGCGTTCTTGGAACGGTTGAGAGAAGCCCGCGCCTCCACCGCCCGTCCGGACGACGACTCCCCTTGAAGCCTGAGCCCCGCGCCCGACGGTGTGTGGCTCCCTCGGCCGAGGAAAAAAGAGGGGGAGCGCAGCCCGATCGGGCTGCGCTCCCCTGCGTTCGTCGACGTGCTCGCCGGCCTACATCACCGCGCTCGGCGGCGGCGGCTCGTCCGGCTTGCCGGCGTTTCGGACCGGGTAGTAGACCATCACGAACCCGATGATGGCGAACACGAACAGGCTCGTGATGAAGGACGGGCGGCCGAAGACCGCCGGGACCTGGGCGTTGGCGAAGGCCAAGGCCGCGAACACCAGTCCCATGAGCGCCTCACCGGCGATCAACCCCGCGGCCACAAGAACGCCGGTGTTGGTCACCCGGGCCGTCTGCGCTTCGTTGAAAGCACGCTTCTTGACGATCGTATCCGCGATCCAGCGGATGATCCCGCCGATGAAGATGGCGAACGTCGTCTCCAGCGGCAGGTACATGCCGACGCACACGAGCATGGGCGAGCGCACCTGAACCAGGATCAGGGCGACCGCCATGAGGACCCCCACGATCAGCAGAGGCCAGGCCATCTCCCCGCCCACGATTCCCTGGGAGAGCAGGGCCATCAGACCGGCCTGGGGGGCGGGCAGCGCTCGCCCGCCGAACCCCTGTCCGCCGGAGTTGATGTCGCCCTGGTGGAGGATCACCAGCGGGATGAACATCGTCAGGGAGGCCAGGATCACGCCGATGAAGTCGCCCACCTGCATCTTCCAGGGGGTCCCGCCCAGGATGTGCCCGACCTTGAGATCCTGGAGCATCTCGCCCGCGACGGCCGCGGCCACGCAAATCACGGCCGCCACCCCCAGGGTGGCCGCCACGCCGGGCGCGCCCTTCATGCCCAACAGGACCATCAGCAATGCCGCCACGACCAGCGTCGAGAGCGTCAGCCCGCTGATGGGGTTGTTGCTCGAGCCCAGAATCCCCACCAGGTACCCGGAAACCGCGGCAAAGAAGAACCCGGCCACCACCATCACAACGGTGGCCACGAGCGCGGCGAGGACGTTCTGAGCGAAGTAGTTGTAGATGAAAAAGGTCGCAATCGCGCAGAGCACGATGCCGATGAACACCCACTTGAAGCTGATGTCCCGCTCGGTGCGCTCCTCGGCCGCCGTGGCCGCTCCGGCCTTCCTGACGTCATCGACCGCGCGGCCGAGACCCGTGGCCAGGCTCTTGCGCATCCGGTAGAGCGTGTAGGCGGCGCTCACCAACATGCCGCCGATCGCGATGGGCCGCACCATGAACTTCCAGACCGCAAAGGCCATGGCGACCCAGCCGTGCTCGACGGCCTGAGGTCCCACGCCGCCCAGGTCGGTCACGTAGGGCAGAAGCTCCGGACCCTTGAAGTACAGCAGCAGCGGAACAAAGAGACCCCAGCTCAGCAACCCGCCGCTGAAGTTCAGGGCGGCCAGGCCGGGGCCGATGATGTAGCCCACACCCATGTAGGCCGGACTCACCCCGGGGGTGGTGAAGAGGGCTCCCCCGGCGCCCCGGACCTTCGTGATCACGGCCCCGCTGCCGGTGAGCAGAGAGACCGCCGATTTCTTGAAGACGATGAACTTGTCCCAGGACGAGGCGAACACGCTGAGCTTGCCGAGGGCCTGGATGATGGCTCCCAGACCCATGGCGCCGAAAAGGTACTGCGCGCCCGTGGCCCCGGCCCGCCCCGCCTTGTGAATCTCGCCCGCCGCCACGGACTCGGGGAACACCAGCTCCACATCCTCCACCATCACGCGCCGGAGGATGGTCACGAAGAAAATGCCGACGAACCCGCCCACCAGCATGATCGCCGAAGCTTCCAGGTAGTGCTGGACCGTGCTGAAGTCCTTCCAGACTCCGGCGAGGAAGAACCCCGGGATCGTGAAGATGGCGCCCGCGGCCACCGACTCTCCGATGGAGCCGACGGTGCGCGCCAGGTTCTCCTCGAGGATCGTACCCTTCCAGAGCCGGATGGCCGCCATGCCGATCACGGCGGCCGGGTAGGTCGCGGCGATGGTCATCCCCGCCTTGAGGCCCAGGTAGGCATTGGCGGCCCCGAGGACCACGCACATGACCAGCCCCAGCAGGATGGCACCGATCGAGAACTCCTTCATCGAGGTCCCCGGGGGCACGTAGGGTTGGTATCTCGCCATTCCCCTTCTCCTTAGTTGAACCGGACTCACCTCGACCGCCGGGGACGCGCGACTCTCTGTAAGGTCCCTGCGAACGGCCCTGACATCGTCCCCTTTGCCCTCCAGGAGCGCGGCCATCGGGCCCCCTACGGGCAGATCGGCGCCGAGTATAGGCAGGGCGGCTCTTGAGGTCAAGAAGTGTTTCCCCTCGAGCGCGCGGGGATCCTGGGGGAGGCGTGATCTTGACATCGCCCCGCCGGCGTGCTAGATTGCGCGATCTGACGTCGAAGGCGGCCCGGAGACCCGGCGGGAATGACCCTCCCGTCGCACGCAAACCCCCAACCCCTACCCCAACATGGCAACCCGCGAGGACACGGCCCGGAGGATAGAGACGGTCGGTGGGCTGTCGGTGTTGGCTCTGTGTCTCTTGGGGTACGTCGGGTCGATCGATGTGGACGTTCCCCGGTTCGCCCTGAGCGTACTCACCCTGCTCTTCCTGCCCGGCTACCTGATCGCCCACCTGATCTGGCCCGCGCGGCGGTGGACCTTCATCCAGTGGGTGTCGATCTCCGTCTGCCTCAGCCTTGGGGTCGATTGCGCGCTCGCCTGGGTGTTTCAGCTGGGCCATCTCTCGGCCGGACTGTTGCTGTGGACCCTTTGGGGGGTGGTCTTGGCCCTGCTGGTCCTGCGCGTCGCGGGGGTGAGGCGGGTTCCGCCCCCCGCCGATCAGACCCGGCCGCCGGGACCCAGGTTCTCGGGCCCATCGGCGACCGCGGTGACGGTCCTGGCCGTCGCCGTGTCTCTCCTGCTGTTGCTCTTCCCGGTCAGAATCACTTACGAGGAGGACGCCCTGGCCCACATCGGGGTGATGAACGAGATCCTGGCCACGGGCAACGTCCTTCCACAGTCCTCGCTCTACCCGGGAGAGGAGACCGTCGAAGACCCGCGCATGGGCCTGCTGATCCCGGTGTTCGCCCTCCTTTGGAAGAGCTCGGGAACCGAGATCCACCAGTTGTGGCCGTGGTTGCGCTCGGTGTTCGCCTTCGTCTGGGTCCTGAGCTTCTTCCTCTTCGCGACCTCGATCCTCGGCGACGAGCGGAAGGGGCTGGTCGCCGCCGTCCTGTTCGTCCTGCTCTACGGCGGCCAGGGGAGGTTCGCCAACATCCTCAAGGCGCTCGTCTATCCGTCTCGGATCGGGATGTGCGCCTACTGGACGGCCGTCCACGTTTTTCTGGAACACGCTCGGCGCCGGGAACGCTCGACCTTCTGGGTCGCCGCGCTCATGGTTCCGATCGCGGCCTTCGTTCACGTAACCCCGTTCATCAACCTCTGGGTGACGCTGGCGGCGCTGGCCCTCTTCCTGTTCGTGCTCGGCAGCGGAGACCGTTCCCTCCCCGTCGGGACCGCCCGGATCCTGGCGATCGGCACCCTGTTCACGGCCCCCTACCTGGTCCAGCGCTACCTCGCCGGCGCGACCGTGGCCAATCCGATTCACGTCTTTCCCCAGAACGTGCTGCACCTGGAAGGAGGCTGGCTCCTCCCGTCTCCGATGCGGATCTACGCCTGGTTCACGTGGGCCGGCCTGGCGGCCATTCCCCTCGGCCTCAGCCTGGCCCGGCGCGCCCGCCGGGACGCGGGGCTCATGATCCTGTTCAGCAGCACGGTGGCCGCCCTGTTCTTGATCGCCGTGCCTCCCGTCTTCACGCTGTCCTACCGGCTGGTCAATTTCCTGGCCAACCGGTTCTACCTGATGATCCCCCACGTCACCATCCTGGCGTTCTTCCTCTCCGAGGCGGCGGGAGATGTCCGCCGGGGCGCCGGGCGCGCCGTAAGGGCCCTGGCCTTCATGGCCGTCCTGGTCCTTCTCATGATCCCGGCCGTCCGCAAGCACCTGGACTTCTACGTCGGGCCGTTCCTCGGCCGCCAGGAAGTCCGGGAGTCGCCCCTCGACCTGGCCCCCGCGCTCGACACCCTGCAGGAAATCGCACCCGGGCGCTCCGTCGTCCTGAGCGATCCGCTCACCAGCTACGCCATCGCCGCGCTCACCGACCACCGGGTGGTGGCCATTCCGATGGATCACTCCCCGCCCTACGACTCGCTGTCGGTGTCGAGGATCTTCGACGCCGCCCTGGCTCTGCACCCCGAGCGACCGCTGGAAGAGGCGCTGGAGACCGTACGCAGGAACCACGCCTCCTACCTCGTGCTCAACCAGACGCACGAGCGCTATTCCCGCCAGTACGGGTTCGCCATCGACCCGGCCCGCTTTGAGGCTCAGCGGGCGAAGTTCGAGAACGACCCCGAGAGGTTCAAGCCTGTGACCGTCCTGGACGGGGTCTACATCTTCGAAATCTCTCCGGCTGTCCGCGAGTCGGTGCCGGGGGGCACGCGGGGCGCCCCTCGAGTTTCCCTGTGCCCGGACCGGATTCCTCCGACCGAGCCGGCCGTCTTCGAGAACCAGTTCCGGCTCCTGGGCGCTCGCGTCCTCGATGCCCAGGTTAGCCGGGGGGGTCGGCTCGGCATCGTCTGCTGCTGGGAGCGTTTCCAGGAGGCCCGGTTCGAGGTGGACTACCTGATCCACGTCCGCTTCAACCGGGAGGACTACCCCAAGGGCCCGTTCTGGCGGGAGGGCTACGCCAAACCCTACCGGAAGATCCTCGAGAGGATTCGCGGGGAGCGGTACCGGTTCCGGGCGGACCGGTACCCGGCCGAGGAGGGAACACCGGCCACCCGCTGGCCGCTGGGACAGGCGGTGGTCGATTCCTTCGTGGTCCCCGTTGCCGTGGACTTGGCGCCGGGCCGGTACGAGGTGGGCATCTCGCTGAATCGGAGACCCGTGGGGGGGGATCTGGATTTCAAGGACTTCCTGAGCGACCACGACCGCTACGAGGGCGTCAAGATCGGATCCGTCGAGATCCGGTGAACCGGCCTTCGGATCGGGCTGGAGCAGAAGAGAGGCAGACAACAGATCCCGGAGAAGGGCATCACAGGGAGTTTGGCTGCTCTTCTCTCGCGGTCTGGGGTTGACCGTCGTGACCCTCGGACGCGAGCGTCTCCCGAGGTGCCCGGAGGTGCGGCGGCGGGAAGGGTGACACCCAGCTCTTGCATGCGGCCTGGCCAGAGGACTCACCAGGAAGATGTCTGAATCGGTCAGCCTCCTGATTCAGCCTCTCTGTCATGCTCTCCGAAAATCGATGTATCCTCTATCCACATCGGTATCGATGAGTTGCACTCGCAGGCGATCACCGACGTCCACGCCACCCGCCCCCTCAACCAGCATTCCCTCCACGGGGAGATCCAGGATACGCACCCAGGTGCCCTTGGGCGAAGCCCCCGTCACGATCGCGTCGAACCTCTCACTGATTCTCGACTCCAGAAGTAGTGCGGCCGCCGATTTCCGCACCAGCCGTTCCACCTTGTCGGCATCGTCTTCCTTGTGTGTGCAGTGACGGGCCAGCTCGAGCAACTCGTCGTCATCGTAGGGCACCGGCGCTCCCGCCAGCGCGGCCTTTAGAAGACGTTGGGTGATCAGATCCGGGAACCGGCGATTGGGGGCTGTAGAGTGCGCGTAATCCTTGACTGCGAGCCCGAAATGGCCCGTGGGGGCTTCTCCGGGACGCTTCACCGCATACTCACCCGCGCCCATCAGTTTGACGACGGTGAGAGAAAGGTCCGGGAAGCGGAGTGGATCGGCGTCCTTCTGTATCTTGAGAAATGTCTCCAGCGCCCTCGAGTCGGGTTCCTCCGGAAGGTCGGTCCCGAGGCCCGAAGCAAGATCGACGATCCGCTCCCACCGCTTCGGCACTCGAACCACGCGACGAAACGAGGCGAGATTCCTGGATTCGAGAAAGCGGGCCGTCACGCCGTTGGCGGCAATCATGAAGTCTTCGATGAGCTCCCTGGCCCGGTTTTTCCGGTCCACCTCCAGGTCCAGGATCTGGTCTCCATCGAAAGTCGGACGGGCCTGGATTGTTTGTAGGTCGAGCGCACCGTGCTCATGCCGGAGATGCTTGAGGCTTTGGGCGACCCGGTCCTGGAGACGCAGGTTCGCCTCCAGTCCCTCGACGGCCGCGATCGCATCCGGCATCCGCCCGTTTCCCTCCAGCCACTGCGCGACGCTGTTGTACGCGAGCTTCGCCTGATTGCGCACCGTGGCCGCATAGATGTTGGAACTTCGGACGGATCCGTCCCCGCCGACGGCCATTTCAACGACGATGGCCGGACGATCCCGATGCGGAGCCAGAGAGGTCAGCCCGTAGGACAGTTTCTCCGGAAGCATGGGAAAGATCTCGCCAGCGGTGTAGACCGAAGTTGTGTTGTGACGTGCATGGTCATCGGTCGCCTGGCCCTTCTTCACAAGGGTGTCCACGTCCGCGATCGCGACCATGATCTTCACCTCACCGCCCGGTAGTGGCTCAGCGACAGTCAGCTGGTCAAGATCGAGCGAGTCGTCGTTGTCTATCGATGCCCACAGGGAGCTTCGGAGATCTCGCCTCGTTCCGTTCTCCCGGGCACCCGAGGCGGGAATCGCGTCCAGCTCGGAGAGTACTTCCGGAGAGAAGTCACTCAGCAGGCCTCGCTCGGCCATTGCCCGCCGGGCGATCCGCCGCAGCCTGGCGCGGTCCTGGCGTCGGTTCTCGCTCATGCGAGAATCTCCTCTTGTTCCAGGCACTTCTTCGAGAAGTGCCCGTCGGGGACCTCGAGGCTCTCGTCAGGACGCCCCCGGAACACGTCGAGATGACAACCACCTGCTGCAACAAGTGGTCATCGCCGGAGTGCCTCACTCTTCACTTCCTCCGGCGCCGGTGGCCTTCTTCCTTTTCGGTGTGCCGGCTCTCGCCCTCGCGACGGCTGTCGCCCTATGCTCGATCTCGTAGTTGATCGCAATCATCCAGTCCTGGTAATCGGGATCCAGGCGTTTGAGCGCGTACACGAGCTCGGGCTTCAACGTCGCTTCAATCGGACTACCCCGGCCAGGCCACAGGCGGAACTTCACCCGAAGATACTCTCTCCCCCCGGCGGTCCGGATGCGTCCTTCTATGGACGGGGGCATGATCAGAATACCTGGCCAGAATGACAGCAGTGCGAAGCGGGGCTGGGGCATGTTGTAGGGCGCTCGGCAGCGAGTCAAACACCTTCTTCGTCTCCTCGCGTGGCTTGGCCGTCAACGCTGGCAAGACCTTACCCCGCGGCCGTTCGCCGTGTCAACGAGACAGGTGGCCGATCTTGTCTCCTTCTCCGTCAACGCGGTGCCAAACGACGAGCGCCTCGGGAGGTGTCCCCTCCAAGGCGCTCGTCAAGTTCTGGCGGGGCCGACGGGAGTTGAACCCGCGACCTCTGGCTTGACAGGCCAGCGTGCTAACCGGACTGCACCACGGCCCCGCCCGATGGATTCCAATGTCTACGTAAGCGAGATCTGAACCCGCGATCGTCGGCTCGGCAGCATGCCCGCTCCGAGCGACTCTAGACCGCGTACAGGGTAATTCACATTAGCAGACCCCACCCCCCTTGTCAATGCAAAACGCGACCGAAGGGCACCCTAGGTCCGTGACATGAAGAACGCGCCCATGCAGATGAAGGCGATGCCCAACCAGCGGATGGACGGGATGGGCTCGTTGAACAACACCCGGCTGGCGATCTGCATCACCACGTACGCCAGGCTCAGGAACGGGTAGGCGTAGCTGGGATCGCGCGTCGAGAGCACGTCGAACCAGAAGAGCGTGCTCAGGCCCGTCACCCCCATACCGACCCAGACCAGGGGAGACGAGGCCACCCTTGCGATCTTGTCCGCCAGGCCGGCGCCCGTGAGGGTGAATCCCCCGATCCTGTCCAGCCCCAGTTTGATGAAGATCTGGCCGGCGACCAGACAGACCACCGAACATCCGATGAAGAGTGCCATCCTCACGGGACCGTTCCCCCCTTCGCTCTCGAAATCGTTTCACGCCGAGCGCCAGAAGCCAGCCGATTCTTCCAGAACGGCCGTTTCACCGTCAAGCTGAAACCCGGAGTGGACGGTTCCGCTCCCGCCCGGAGCCCGTGTCCGCTCGCGGGGCGCTTCCGGCGCGTCCTAGGCCGCAAACACCCTCTCTACCAGAGCCCGGATCGAGGGCGGGGAGAAATCGTAGGTCGCCAGACGAGCCGCCGGGCGGTCCAGGTCGGGGAGGGCCCAGGGGTTGAAGGCGGCCACGACGATGCAGCGATCGAGGGTTCGGGCCGCTTCCCGTGTAATCTCCGCCTGCCAGGGGTCGAGGGGTCCCCGACTGAGCGTGAACACGAGACCCGCGTCACACCCCCGAAGGGCGCCCAATGACACGGAACTCTCCGGACGGGCCTCCACAACCTCGACCTCCAGCCGCTTCTGCCTAAGGGCGTCCACGACGGCCGCAACATCGATCGCCCCCTCGGAGAGACCCGGATTGGGGACCACGACCGCCACCCGGCTGTGGCGCCTGAGTGCGAGGGGCAGCAGACCCCCGGGGTCTTCCAGCACCGTGACCGCCCGTCTTCGGATTTCGTCGAACACTCGCCGGTCGGAGGACTCGGGCGCCCGTTCGGGGACGGCTTCCTTGAGGGCCGCGATCCGGCGCAGGCGTTCTTCGATTCTCTCCTTCGCCAGCGGCCCCCGCCCGACCCGGCCCGCCAGGAAATCCCGAACCCTCCAGGGTACCTCATCACCCAGGGTGTAGAGCACGAGGTCGGCTCCGGCCGAAAGCGCTTGGAGCGCGGCCTCCTCGAACGACACGCGCGTGACCGCGATCATCTCCATGGCGTCGGTGATCACCACGCCTCGGAAGGCGAGCCTCCGGCGGAGCCACTCCCCCACGATCTGTTCGGAGAGGGTGGCGGGCAGGTCCGGTCGTCCCGTGAGGGCGGGAAACGAGACGTGCGCCGTCATCACCAGATCCACGCCCGCCTCGACCGCCGCCCGGAAGGGCCCCAGGGCGGACGACTCGAGGTCCGACGGGGAACGGCCGTCCACCGGAAGCGTCACGTGCGAGTCGGTGGTCGTCGAGCCGTGTCCCGGGAAGTGTTTGGCCGTGGTGAGGACACCGCCCGCTTTGAGACCGCGGATCGTCTCGGCGCCGAGTCTTGCGACCAGGGCCGGGTCCGCCCCAAACGACCTGGGGCCGATCACGGGGTTCCGCGGTTCGTCGTTGACGTCGACGCACGGGGCCAAGTTGAGGTTCACGCCCACGCGCCGCAGCCGGCCGCCCACCACCCGGGCCGCCTCAAAGGCCAGCGGACTCGATCCCACCGAGCCTACGGCCATGGCCGCCGGGGCAGGGTCGGAGGGGCCCAGGATCGGCGAGAGAAACCCGCCCTCCTCGTCCGCGCACACGAGCAGAGGGGAGAACCCGCCGGCGGCGGCCAGGTCCTGCAGGCGTCTGATGAGGGAAGAGACAACGTCTGGAGATTCGACGTTTCGCCCGAACAGGATGACGCCCGACGGCGCCAGGTCACAGAACCGCCGCTCCCAGTCCGGGGAGAGAGGACCGGCGGGAAGACCCACCACGAGGAGCCGGCCTACGCGTCGCTCGAGTCCGCCGTGGCCCATCGCGCCTCCGTCGATCCGCGCGTCAGACGTTCGGCTCGTAGAGGATTCTGTCGAGCCGGATCCCGGAGTAGTAGTGTTTGAGGATCTGATCGTACTGCTTGCCCTCGCGGGCCATCTGGATCGCACCCTCCTGGCACAGGCCCACCCCGTGACCGAACCCACGCCCGTCGGCCACGACCTCCCGGATTCGCCCGCGTGAGCGGTTCACCTTGAGAGAGAACTTGGTGCTCCAGAGAGGCTTCTCGCTCCCCGGCTGCCTCAGCACCCAGCGGATCCTGTCTCCCCAGACCTTGTGCGTTCCCCGGGTGGTGCGGATTTCCAACCACTTTGCCCGGCCGCAGCGGTAGTGCCCCCGAACGCGGAGATCCTGGATCTCCCCCACCTCCATCCCCTTCTTGCCCAGGACGTCGGGCAGGTGCGCGGTCAGGATCCGCTCGAGCTCCCCCCCCTCCCAGTTCACCGTCCACTCGAAGTAGGGCGAGAAGCGGCAGTACGCCTCGCGGGCTTCCGATTTCCCTTGCCCGCAGCACTGGACACCGCGGAGGTAGGGCGCGTCCTCCCTCTCCCAGACGTCCCGGATCGCCGCCGTGCGGCCTCCACAGGCCGCGCTGTAGTACGCGTGGATCAGCGTGCCGTGGTACACGGCCACCACACCCCGGGTTTCCCGGATCGCTCGGTTGGCCAGCGGGTGCTCGGCCTTCTTGCCCCGGTAGACCTGGTCCGCCGTCGTAGCGAGAAGATCGTACGTCTCGGACCTGCCGTTGCCCACACGCCTCAGCGCGTACGTGCGCGCGGCGACGGCCTGCGCTTTCACCGCCTCCAGCACGTCTTCGGTCAGGTACCCGATTTCGGCCGGCACCACGCCCTGAAGGTAGGACTCGACATCCACGGCGTTGATCACCAGGATGCTCCCACGCCCGGCCCCGAGCTCCATGCGCCCGCGATAGGGCTGGCCGTCCAGCAAGAGCACACTCGCAGGATCGTCCGGGATCACATGAACGGGGAGCGACCCCTGGGATTCCGTCCCCCCGCCGCGGCGCACGACCGAGACGCGTCCGGCACCAAGCGTGACCACCTCCACCGTCTCTCCCGCGCCGAGCGCAAGGGGAGGGTCCCCACCCTCAGCGAACGCCACACGGAAAGCCCCGTCGGCGCCGAGCACGACCCGGTCGATCTCTTCGGCCAGGAGCACACGAACGACGGGCACCCCCGCGGGCACCTGTCGCCATCGGGGACCCGGGGCACACCCGGCCAGCAGCACCAGGGGCAACCACAGCGTCCATCGCCATCGGATCGGCATCGGCATCTCCCTCATGGTCTTCGCCCCGGCGTGATCTGGCCGAGGATGACGGCCCCCCGGGCGCCGGTTGCGCCGGGGACGTTCGCCGGGATCCCGTGGATGGTCTCGTTGGCAAGGACCGCGAAGGCCACCGCCTCCTTCGCGTCGGACGGGACGCCGAAGGCATCAACGGCGTCCACGGGGATGGGGGCCACGAGCGCGGCCAAGCGCCCCATCAGCGTCCGGTTGTGGACGCCCCCCCCGCTGGCGATCACTCGGTCCACCGGCGGATCGGACGACCCACAGGCCAGGATGGCCTCGGCGACGGTCCGGGCGGTCAGCTCGGTGACCGTGGCCAGGAGATCCTCGTCGGACAGGTCCGCGCGCTCTGCCTCCGACAGCAGGGCGTCCACGAAGGATTCCCCGAAGGTCTCCCTCCCGGTCGACTTGGGGGGGGACTGGCGGAAGTAGGGGTGCCGGAGGCACATCTCGAGAATCTCGGGGGCCGCGCGCCCGGCGGCCGCACCGCGCCCGCCCCGGTCGCAGCGGACCCGCCCGCCGGTCCGCGCTTCGGCCACCCCGTCGATCACCATGTTCCCCGGTCCCACGTCGAAGGCCCGCACGGACTCCAGGCCGGCGGCCCGCGGCAGGACCGTGAGGTTCGCAATCCCCCCGAGGTTGAGCGCCACGCGGGTCTCCTCCCGACTCCCGAGCAGGATCCAGTCCACGTACGGCACCAGCGGGGCGCCCTGGCCCCCAGCCGCCAGATCGCGGGCCCGGAAGTTGGAGACGGTCGTCACGCCCGTGCGCTCGGCGATGACCGCGCTCTCGCCGACCTGCAGAGACGAGGGTGGGATCTCCTCCGGGAGGTGACACAGAGTCTGCCCGTGGGACCCGACGAGGTCCACATCCTCCAGCGTCACGCCGGCCCGAGCGGCCACCGCCTCGGCCGCCCGAGCCGCCAGATCCCCCACCTCGACGTTCAGGCGGCAAACCTCCCGGGTCGGCACGCCGGCCGAACCGGCGGCCCGCGCCAGGCGCGCCCGGAGGGGGGCCGGGTAGGGTACCGTCTCGAAGGCCAGGATTCCCACCGAGGTCCGCGCCCCCGCTCCCTCCACCCGCGCCAGGACCGCGTCCATCCCGTCCATCGAGGTGCCCGAGCTCAGTCCGACCACGCGGCGCGCCGGTTTGGCGAGGATCGACTCCAGGACCGCGCACACCCCGGCGCCCGTCATCCCCGGATCGCCCCCGCGGTCAGGCCCGACACGATCTGCCTCTGGAAGAGGAAGAACACCACCAGCACCGGCACCACCGAAAGGACCGAACCCGCCATCAGGCTTCCCCAGTCGATGCTGTACTGGCCCTGGGCGTAGAGGGCGAGCCCCACCGGAACCGTGCGCATCTCCTCGCTCGCCGTCAGGATGAACGGGTAGAGGAACGAGTTCCAGTTCACGAGGAACGTGTTGATCCCCACCACGGCCAGGACCGGCTTGATGAGCGGCATCACGATGCGGAAGAATACCACCGCCTCGCCCGCGCCGTCAATCCTGGCGGCGTCCTCCAGGTCCGGCGGCACCGTCTGCAGGAACTGGTAGACGAGGAACACGTTGAGCGCGTCCACCATGAACGGAAGCGTGAGCGCCCCATAGGTGTCGATCAGGTGGAGCCAACTCATCAGGACGTACAGGGGCACCATCGTCACCTGCTTCGGGATCATGAGCATGCCGAGGACCGTGGCCATCAGGACCCTCGACCCCCGCATCCGCAGGCGCGCACACCCGTAGGCCACCATCGAGGCGAAGACCAGGTTCCCACCCACGACCAGGCCGGCCACCAGCGCGGAGTTGAAGAAGAACCGGGCGAATGCGCTCTCGCCCCATACGGCGCGGTAGTGTTCGAGCGTGGGTTCGGACGGAATGAGGTCCCCCAACCCGCGAATCAGGACGGCCTCTCCCCGGACCGACATCGAGACCATCCAGACCAGGGGAACGAGCGTGGTCAGGACGAAGAACACGAGCGCCAGGAGTACGAGGGTCCTCTTCACGGTCAATCCCCCACGGCCCGGCCGAACCGGAGCAGACGCAACTGGACGAGGGTGACCAGGAACAACACCGCGAACAGGGCATAGGCGACCGCCGAACCGTAGCCCATCCGCAGCTTGTAGAAGGCCGTCTCGTACAGGTAGTAGACCACGGTCAGGGTCCGGTTGAGGGGCCCGCCCTGAGTCATCACGACGATTTCCACGAAGACCTGCAGCGACCGGATCGTGTTGATCACGATCACAAAGAGGAGGATGGGCCGCAGGCAGGGAATCGTGATGTGGACCAGCCGGGTCCACCACCCCGCCCCGTCTACCTCCGCGGAGTCGTAGACTTCCCTCGGGATCGCCTTCAGCCCGGCCAGCATCAGGATCATGTAGTAGCCCACGGCCGCCCACACGTCCATGGCCATGATGGCGGGCAGAGCAAGATCGGGTTCCTGGAGCCACGCCCGCCCCTCCACACCCACCCGCGAGAGGATCGCGTTGAGCATCCCGGTGGGGGCGTAGATGTAGCGGAAGACGAGCGAGACGACCACCAGAGAAACGACCGTCGGCACGAACAGAGCCGTGCGGAAGAACCCGCTCGCCGGCGGCCGGGCGTGGACGAGCAGGGCCATGGCCAGGGCGATGGCCGTCGTGAAGGGAATCGTGCCGACCGCGAAGAACAGGGTGTTCCCCACCGACTGCCAGAAGGTGCCGTCGGTGAGAAGTTCGCGGTAGTTGGCGAGGCCCACCCACCGCGCGGCGTCGGGGTGGGTGGGGTTGAAGCGGCTCACGCTCAGGCCCAGAGAGAAGAGAACGGGGAACAGACCGAAGGCGGCGAAGGTCAGCAGCCAGGGCGCCGTGAACAGCAGACCGGCCCGCTCTCTTCCGCCCACGCGCACGCTCCCCCCCCGTCAGGAGCCCAGGATTCTCTCGATGTCCCTCTGGGCGTCACCCAGTGCCGCGGCCGGCGCGGCCCGACCGTAGAGCGCCCGCTCCAGGTGGGTGTCGATCGCGGCCTCGATCTCGACCCAGCGAGGGTCGGCCGGCGGAGTCCGGGCCGTCTGCATCTGGGCCACGAACACCGCGGCCTCGGGGCCCAGTCCGGACAGCCGCTCCTCAGCCCGTCTGGCCGCGGGCCAGACCGACCGAACCTCGTCGGCGATCCGCCAGGCCTGGTCCGGTTCGGCCAGGAACCGGGCCAGTTCGAGCGCCGCGTCCGGCTGGTCGGATGCGGCCGGGATCACGAGCATCTCGGCCCCGCCGAAGGAGACGTGCTCGCCGGACGGCTTGTCGGGCCTCGGTACGAGCGCCACGCCGAACTCGAGGGACGGCGCATCCTCCGGGATGCTCTTCAGGTTCCAGGACCCGGACAGGAGCATCCCGATCCGCCCCTCCTTGAACACCTGGTCCAGCACGGCCTGCTTCTCGATGAGGGATGCCTTCGCGAGGGCAAGGAAGAACTCGAGGGCCTCCAGGTTCTCGTCCGAATCGAAGACGGCCCGGGTGCCCCCATCGTCGAGGATGCGGCCGCCGTTGCCCCAGGCGAACGGCATGAACTTCTTGTACAGGACGTGTCTCTCGCCCGCGTTGGTCCCGAAGCCGTGGATCTCGGGGCCGAGGGCGTCGATCCTGCGGGCCGCGTCCAAGAGCTCTCGCCACGTCTCGGGGGGCCGTCCGGAGTCCAGCCCCGCCCGCCGGAAGAGCGCCCGGTTGAAGAACAGGGCCCGGGTGCCCACCAGCCAGGGAAGCGCGTACACGCGATCGCGGTACACGCCCGGCTCCGAAAGCAGAACGCTCTGTCGCAGGCTGTCGGGCGGAACGTCCAGGGCCGTAAGCACGCCCTCGCTGGCGAACCGGGCGACCCACGTGGAACCGAGCTCGCAGAGGTCGGGCACCCTGCCGGAGGCGAACGCCAGGACGATCTTCTCAAACCCCGACTGCCACGTGAGCTGCTGGGACTCGACCCTGAGGTCCGGGTGGTCCGCCTCGAACTGGTCCAGGATGGGCTGGATGACGGGCTTCGGCCAGAAATGCCAGAAGACGACGCCCGTTCGCTCATCCGGCTGCCTCGCACAGCCGGTCAGGAGCAGCGCCGCCAGCATCCACGCACTCGAGAATCCTCTCGCCGCGCCCGTCATCTCGATCCCGGCCCTCCGTCGTCGATCCGAGCCTCGGACCCGCCCACCTGGACTCCCGGATACAGATAGCAGAGCGTGGGGCCCAGCACAAGGAAGGAAAGGCCGGGATCCTCCCCGGGTCCCGGCATGATGATGGGTCTCGCCTGCGGATTGAACGGCGGCGTGCAACCGCCCCGCACACCGGGCCCGACGGTCCACCTCGGCAGGGGCTTCGAGCATGGTGCGCGCCGCTCGCGGGCTAGCGCATTCTGACCGCTCTTCCGATCTCGGAGGTGAAGGACCCGCGGTCGCCCCTGGCCTTCAGGCGGTAGAGGTAGACGCCGTTGGCGATCTCGTCCCCGTCGTCGTCCCTGCCGTTCCAACGGATGCGGTTGTACCCGGTGCCCATCGACTCGACGATCCTCACCAGCGGCGTCCCGGCGACCGTGTAGATCCTGAGCTCGACTTCCCCGGGGGCCGTCAACTGGAAGATGAAGTCCGTCTCGTCCTCGAAGGGGTTGGGGTAAGCCGTCAGATCCAACACCCGCAGCCGGGCGTTCACGCGGAACCGGAGCGCCTGGAACTCCTGCGCCTGCTTGTCGCCCCCGCCCACCTGCACGAACACGGTGTACGAACCCTCGGGCAGCTCTCCTACGGAGAACGCGAGCGTCCAAGCCGTGCCCCCGGGATTTAGGGCCGTCACGGCCACCTCCGGCCACACGTCCCCCGGAGGCCCCGCGATCCGGACGGCCAGATCCTCGGCCAGGACCGCCAGCGGGAACTGGATGTCCATCTCGAGAGCGGCACCCGGATCCAGGAAGTCCCCATCGTAGACGCGCCCGCCCGCAGCGTAGGCCTCGTAGGAGAAGGAACGCACCCTGAGCGTGAACTCGCGGCGACGTCCGCTGCGGTCCGCGGCCTCCAGGACGATGTCGTAGTCCGCCAGCCGGATCCGATGCCGGTAGTCCAGATGGACGACCCGCCGGCCACCGACCTCCCCGTCCACCGAGACCTCGAAACCCTCGCCCCGGACGAGCGGGGTGGTCTCGGCGCCCTCCCGGAGCGAGACCCCCACCGAGGAGGTGTCGATCGCCGTCTCATCGCCCAACACCGCGTGGATGTCGACCCAGGCCGTGTCGCCGGCGCTCGCCGAGGAGATCAGGGCCCTGTCGTTCACGGGACTCCCGTCGACCGTCGCCGTGATCCCGGGCGGCGCCGCGTCGAGCACAAGGGCCGGGTCGCCCAGGATGACCCACCGGTACGCGGCCTGCACACCCCC
>Ga0180438_10004456_pt1 | contig 20160 bp, 12 predicted proteins | sample SS_ome_12_FD_132455 | JGI IMG/M metagenome (GOLD analysis project Ga0180438, IMG submission 132455) | Hypersaline lake sediment archaeal communities from the Salton Sea, California, USA - SS_3_D_2 metaG | ecosystem: Environmental > Aquatic > Non-marine Saline and Alkaline > Hypersaline >... | reverse complement strand
AGAGGGGTCAGCGGCTCGGCCATCAGTTCGACGATGTTGTTGCGCATGGCGACGTAGCTGCCCTCCGGCAGCTTCCACTCGGTCGGAGCCGGCGGCTCGGGTTCGGGCAGGGCCGTGATCGGCCGGGCCTGGACGATGGCAAACTGCTGTCCGGCCATCGTCCACTCGATGTCCATCGGCATGCCGTAAAGTGCCTCGATCCGCGCGCCCAACTGCACAAGTTCGGCCGCTTGCCCATCGGAGAGGACGGGCGCGCGGCGCATCGTGTCAGGGACGGGCTGCTCTTCCGTCCCGCTCCCAACGAGCCTCGTCATGACCTGCTTGTCAGTCGTTTCGCGAGTGAGCACGCGGCCGGTCGCCTTGTCGACGATGAGCGTGTCCGGCGTCACCAGCCCCCCCACGATGGCTTCACCCAGGCCCCAGGCCGCGCTGACCATGGCCCGATCGCGCTGGCCGGTGACCGGGTGGGCAGTGAACAACACACCAGAGCTCTCGGCACGCACCAACAACTGGACGACGACGGCGACCTCGTGCGCTGCGCTCATGCCTTTGGCCTGGCTATAGGCCTGTACACGCTCGTTTTGCCGCGAGCGGTACACCGTGTGAATGGCCCGGCGGATCTCCTCGTCGGTGTGTACGTTCAGCACCGTCTCGAACTCGCCAGCAAACGAAGCCTGAGCTGAATCCTCACTCATGGCAGACGAGCGCACGGCGAATGCCGTTTCGTCGTCTGTTCCACGCAGTTGGTCGAGACGCGCCTGGACCTGCGTCCAGGCTTCAGGTGTCAGCTCGTCGCCGCCGTGTCCCAAGCCTGTCGAAGGGGCGAATGCAGCGGGCAGGATGACAAACCCATCCGGCACCGGGTAGCCTGCCTGGTAAAGCCGGGCCAGCATGCCGCCTTTGCCTCCGGCGTGCGATTGCTGCTGTGCGGTCAGTTCGCTAAATGATTTGATCATGTCACTCATGTGATGTGTCTCCTCTTTATTGTGCACTCGTCTCAATTCGGATCGCGGACAGCAACGTCAGGTTAAAGTCCCAGATCCTGATCAGAAGCCCACGCAAGGCGGCCTGGTCAACCACCGGGCCGGTGAGTATGGTGATGGGCGAATCGTCCTGTGTACCTTCGTAGGTCATGGTCATCGCATCGAACGAGTTTGCCCAGCGTCCGCCGATCCAGCCCCGCACTCGAATTTGATACCTGTCTTGCTCCGCCATCGTGAATGCTCCCGTGTGTGTGATGCTTTTTCCAATGTCAACCACAGTATAGCACAAGAGTGGTATGATGCGCATCATCCCGACGGTATGATTGAGGTATGATTTCAAGACACGAAAAGGCCGGCACAGGATCAAAACCTGCGCCGGCCCGGCAGTGGCTGAAAAAGAGCTTCAATCAAGAAGGCAGGATGCCCAGCGCCTGGGCGCGGACGACGGCCTCCTTCCGGTTGTGGACGCCGAGCTTGCCGTAGATATTGCGCGTGTGTGATTTGACCGTTGGCAACGAGATAAAGAGCCGCTGTGCGATCTCACGGTTGGAAAGCCGATCGGCGAGCAGTTCCAACACTTCTATCTCGCGGGCACTCAAGGGTTCGACCAGAGAGGACATGTCGATCGCCGGTTGCTCCTGTGTCCCGGTCTCCAAGACGGCGAGGAGTTGCCCTACGTAGCCGGGCGCGATGCCACGCTTGGCTGCCTGGCGCAACAAGCGCGCCATTGGTTCCCCTTCGTCGATAAACACGCGCGCGTACCCTTCCGGTTCGGCCAGCTCGAGTGCCTGCTGCAGGGCGTTTAAAGGGCCTGCCGAAGGATCACCCAATGCCCCCAAGGCCAGAGCGCGCAAGATCATGATTTCGATCGCTGTTCCCATTCGCCCGGCAGCTTTGGCCGGTGGCAACCATGCATCCAGCAGGGCCAATGCCTGTGATGGTTTGTCTTGAGCCAGGCGCACACGCACCAGCGTCAGGTCTTCGAACTCGGACAAGTATTCCCTCTTGCCGAGCCGTTCGTAGTCACGTGCCCAACGGGCCGCCAGCTCGAGCTTGCCCTGCGCCAGCCAGATGCGCGCCTGGTGTGCGGCGATCAAGATGGACACGCGCGCGATGTCGAAACCCTGCGCAATCTGAATCGCTCGCTGGATCGCCGCCCGTGCCCCGTCGCCGTCTCCCCTTGCCTGCCTGATCCGTGCCAACAGCGCGTGACCGATGCCAAAGCTGTCCGTCGTCCCGCTCCGGCCCAACAGATCCAGGCCGTCCGACACGTGTCGTTCTGCCGCTGGCAGGTCGTTGTGCTCATAAAGAATCTTGCCCAATTCCAGCCCGGCGAAACCGGCCATCGAGGTGGGCGCGCCGTCAACGATCGCCATGTCCATCGCCTGCTGGCATGTTTGGAATGCCTGGCCAAGTTGCCCTTGAGCGATGTGCACTTCGGCCAGGTTGCAGACAAGTGGGACGGCGACAAAGCCAAGATTCGCTGCCCTCGCGGCGGCAATCGCCTGTGAGAACGCCCGGCCCGCCTCCGACATATCGCCAGCGCGAAAGTGAGCCAGACCGAGAATGGCCGACACGCGCATGCGCATCATCGCGTTGTCTTCCGGCCAGTACGCCAGGGTTTGATGGGCAAACTCGATGGCCTGCTGAACGTCGCCGCGCACCGCTGCATACGACGCGCGGTCCACAAAAACCAGCCCCAATAGGTTCTCGGCATCCGGGATCGAGGGGTTGTCGTGCAATAATTCCTCGAGCTCCTGTAGAATCCGCCCTGTCTTTTCTCGCTGCCCGGCCAGATAGAGCACGCGAGAGACAAAGAGCCGCAGCCGGGGCCTGGAGCGGACGACGTCATCGGGCAACACCGTGAGCCATTCCAGAAACGTCGCCACGGTGACGCTTGGCCAGGCGGTCACCTTGAGAATAGCGCGCTCAATCACCCCGGCTGCCAGGTCAAAATCGGGGATGGCCAACGCATGGTGGACAGCCTCGGCAAGGAGCTCGTTCTGATCGCACCACGTTGCTGCTCGAAGGTGCAATTCGGGCACCAGATGTGGCTCTGTTTCTCGCAGGCGGGCGCGCAACAGCTCGGCAAAGAGGCGGTGATAGCGATACCACTGCCTCTCATCGTCCAGCGGCATCACAAACAGGTTGGCGTGCTGCAACCCTTCGAGGGTCTGTTGGCCTGGGGTCAGGATGCTTTTGTCTCCTGCCGCCGGGCCCGTAAGGGCGTCGCAGAGAGAGCCGCACATCCGCTCCAGGATCGAAGTGCGGAGCAGGAACTTGTAGATGGGTTCAGGCTGGCGCCTCAAGACTTCATCGGTCAGGTAGTCGAGAATAAAATGGTGCCGGCCAGAAAAACTGTCGATGAACCGAGATACACTGCCTGTTCCACTCTCTGTTATTCGAGACTGGAGTGCAAAGGCGGCCATTTGCAGTCCTGCGATCCACCCCTCTGTCTGAGCATCCAGGGCTGCGACCTCGGAGGTTTCGAGATTCAGCCCCATGGACTGGTTGAGGAATGTTGTCGCCTCCTCGACGGTAAAGCGCAAATCGCTCTGGCGAATTTCGGTGACCTGACCGCGTCCGCGCAGCCGGGAAAGTGGAAAGGGAGGGTCGTGACGTGAGATGATGACCAGGTGCATCTGCGGCGGCTGTCGCTCCAGCAAGAAGCTAACCGCCTCGTGAACCCCAAGTTGCGTGACGGTGTGGTAGTCGTCCAGCACAAGTACGAAAGACAATGACCGGGTCGCGACGTCGTTGATCAGTTCTGTCAGCAGCGTCTCGACAGGGGGCAGTTGCGGGGCTTCCAGCAGGTGTTGCACCGCTGGCCCGATCTCGTCGTCCACTTGCCGGAAGGCAGCGACAAGGTAGTTGAGAAAGCGAATGAGGTCATTGTCTCCTTCGTCGAGGGAGAGCCAGGTAGAGGCGCGAGCTGCGCTCGCCGGCCCAGCAGCGCTATGCAGCCAAGCGCTGACCAGGGTCGTCTTGCCGAACCCGGCCGGGGCTGAGATGAGGGTCAGCTTGCGATGCAGGCCCGCGTCCAACCGTTCAATGAGACGCGGGCGCAACACCATCTCTGGCCGGACAGGGGGGCTATAGAGTTTGGTCGTCAAGAGTGGCGTGTCCATTCTGCATCTCTCGTGGCCCTGCACGGTCGACTTTTTCGCGAACCAGGAGTTCGTGGTACTATATCACATCTTGCCTGTCCTGGCAATGATGTCAGCCAAGTTGGTGGAAGGTGGGCCAAGAGCTCGAGTGGACCGTCATCCAGGAACCCCCCGCCGACGAGGAGGGTGGGCCGTACGGCGGGGCTGGGAGGGAGGGGCCTTCGAAGATCCAGGCACTTGTGGAGCAGGTGGACTTGAGCGAAGGGGGGATCTGAATTCGAGGTCGCGGTGCAGGAGGTGGGAGATGCCTGTCTGGCGATGTCCCCGGCCAATGACCTGCTCGCCCTCGCTCGTGATGGGGGCATTGAATCACTGATCCACTGAGGGCACTGAGAGGATGAAAAACGAGCCTGCGCTCAGTAGCGGCAGTGAATTCAATGTCTCAGTGGTTCAGGTAGCGGGCGGTCTCGATGCGACGCCATATAGCCGTCTGGCAATTCCAAAGGTGCAAGTGGTGCCACGTCTGAGGGGATAAGCGTCGGCCTGGAGCGTCCTGAACGTGAAAGGTACTGTCAGGCGGAGGAAAATCGCAAGAAAGACTTCTCAGGAGCACAAGAATATGGTATAATAGGTCATGTCTGATCGGTAGTTTTTCTGCCAGGCGCAGGCGTTGGGGGGAAGTCAGTTCGTGTACCTAGTAGGCAGAGGGAGTCACGTTGCAATGGTCTCTGCATCTGTTTCCGGGCCTGCATCTAAATTCAAATACTTTCCACTGATTGTTTCAGCCGATGCATGGTGCTCTTCAAGAGTGCCAACGCATGGGCTGTTGTTATTTAGGCAAGAGAGAGTTGAGACTCACCTCTGGTAGAGGAGTAGGGTTTTGTTAGCGTACTCAACGTCTGGGTAGAGAACGCTGACGAGCTGTGACAGGGATGCGATCAATGGCCAGAAGTCCGATTCCATTCCACGTTCAGCACATTGCTACCCCAGCGCGTATGCAGCGCATATTGAGTATTGCCTCCGATGATCAGATGTTCGATGCTGAATCTGTGCGTCTGCACTTGGCCCAGGATGGATACTCTATCACGCTGGATGCAGCTCGGCGTAGTCTTGATATGGGCAAGAAGCTAGGCCTCTTTGAGAGGGCAACGCGCTTCACCGTTGTGCTGACTGCGCGTGGTTTAGCCTGTCGAAGTCTGGCTTTGTACCGCTGTGAAGTCTATTGCGAGGTCATGCACTTCTTGCTGTTTGCCACCTGGGAGCTCAACGGCCATCAGGACTACTGGTCGTGGTCGTATGCCAAACTATGCGAGATCTTTTGGCGTGACCGACCCAAGATCGAGCGTCGAAAGACCATCTTTGGGCAGTTGTCGGCGGAAGCGGCGAAGGTATTCCCCGATTTGGCTCCGGTGGTGGGCACCGAGACGGTAGGGGCCGTGAGCAACTGGCTCCGAGAACTGTCTCCACCCTTTTTCGTATCGGACGATGGGAAGCTAATTGCCAGCCAGGAGCGGGGATGGTTCTCCATCGAACTGGCGCTGCTGGCAATATCCTATCTCTACGCTGCCCGTGGCGCGGCAGTCCGGACACCTGTCTTGCTAGATCAGGACACGTTGGAGCAGCTATGTCCGTTGTGTCTTGCCTCCTCTGAACGCATCATGGCGATGGTCGAGACCGCGGCGAGGACGTTTCCTTTCCTCGACATTCACACTGGAGAATGGGGTAGTAGCGTTGTCTTGCAACAGGCAGTGGACATTCCGATGCTGACTTGAAGCAAAGGACGGCTATGGACTCGCGCACCGAAGTTGAGAACCAGATCAAGCTCCTTTCCGATGCATCCTGGCTTATGCCCTCGCAGTCTACCGTGTATCAGGAATTACTCCCATTCCTGGGCAGTCTCCACCGAGTAGTGAATCTGTATGGGCCACAGGGGGTTGGCAAGACGTTTCTGATGCACATTCTGTGCAAGGAAAAACGGGTGGATTATGTTGCCTCCCCCGATCTGATTCGCTCTGCCGACCATCCGCTGGTTGTGGATAGCGCACCTTTTGAGCGAACCGCTGTTCGTAGTATGCGCAACCAGATGCGCAGATTTGACCTGCGACAAGTCATCCTCGTCACGCGGTATCGCGTCGAAGATACCATCCCGGCGTTTGCGTTGACTATCACAGCCGATGACGTCTGCTGCTTTCGCGCCAACCTCTTTCGAAACCTTGATCTGCACCTGCCGGAATGTTCAGCGTTGAATCTCTGGGAGCACCTCAAGCTCATAGGAGGCGTCCATGGCTAAAGATCCACGTCTGGAAAAGCTTAGAGAAATGGACCCGGTCATCGGGACCTTTACTGCCCGCGAGTTGGTCAGTACGCCTGACTTTGTGAACCAGGTCTATCTGGAGCACGCGGAAACACACATGTCCCTGGGAGATACCTCCAACTATGTGACCAGGCTATTGCGCTGGGCACAGACGAACAAAGGGACGATCATCGGAGCGGTTGCAGGCAAATACGGGTATGGGAAGACGAGCACGGCGATTCACCTGTGGCAGCAGTGCGAATGCGCGCGTGTGATAGCCGTACCGCCTTTTGAGTGGCATCGCTTACAAGACATCATTGATGCAACCTGGGCCTGGGTGCGGTATCGGCTGGGGCAGATTGAGCCTGGGACAGTGGCTCAGCTTGACCAAACCTACGAAAGGTACCGCGAGAAATCCATCCAGGAATTCGCCGACGAGGAAGGGATACCCGTCTCCAAAGTTCAGGATCTCCTGGAACGGGGGAAGGTTCGCCTTCATTGTCATCCAGAGGACGTTATCGAGTTTCTATCCAAAGTCAGCCAGTTGCTTGAAAGTGACGACTTGCGCCTGTATGGCCCTGTCGTGTTCACCGATGAGCTGCAGGTGACGATGAGCCGGTATATGGCCGAACGTCGCTCGCGTGATGAGTTCATGCAGGATCTCTTTGAACTGCTCAATCCTCTTATCAACCGACAGGGTAGTTTTGGTCTGGTGGTTGGTCTACCGCTTCCTACAGAAGCCATCATAAACGACATCCGCCCCGACATTCAACACCGGCTGCAACATTGCAACCTGTTTGTCCGCACCGACAGCATGTATGAGCGTGACTTTCCTGGCGAACTGTGGCGCAAATTCGCCGAGGTTTTTGAGTTTGAGGATATAGCCGACCGCGTCCTGCCCGCCGATACGATAGATAGCATTGGGCAGATCGCCTCTCGGGGTGACCTGGGGGCTGGCCCGCGTACAGTCATTGAAGCGATGCAGTATGCGATTGACCACTATGATCAGACAGCCCAAGGTCTTTCACCTATTGACCTGACGGATGCGTATCTTCAGCGTCAGATCGCCTTCGATGCAGGTGGTAAGTTGGTTGCGGCGGTAACTGAGGTCCTGCAATCCAAAGAGGTACAGCAGATCTCTGATGGAGACAGGGTGGTCAAGTTGATGGCTGCCTTCCCGATGGGCTGTCCAGAAGATCGGTTCGAGAGCTATGGTTTGCGGGACGCCAAGGATGAAGTTGCGAGGCGGGTGTACGCCGAGTACCTGTACAAGTTCCCAGAGGGTGTGTCGTTACGCGGTCTGGCCCTCACCGAACGTCCCGCTGAATTTCGTTTCATCGCCCTGACCAAGGATTTCATCCAGACCTATTCGGAATCTGGGCGCGACCTGGATGCGGCACTCCGGACGTTTCGAGAGGTGGTAGTTCAGGAGCATTTGTTGTCCTCTCGCAGGAAGGACCAGGTTGAAGGGTGGATTTCGGATTCCGAAGTGGCCGGGCAGTACATAGGTACCTTCGACCGGAAGTACCCGGAAAGGCGGTTGGTGGTCAGAGCATCCCATGACCGTGCGGGTTTGGTCAAGCCGGTTGGAGAGTTCGGTCTGGCATTCTGGTTTGACCCGGATTACGATTACGACTCATCTGGGCGGATTGAGCGCGCCGACGAAGCTGGAACCCTGGCGCTCTTCCGTTTGAACCTACTGCGCCAACCCCCCAAGCCGCTCAACATTCCTTACATTGGCGAACTTGGATACCCGTTGAGGAAAGTAACTCCGGCGTTTATGCTGGCGCTGGTTCAACACCTGCGTGCGAACGAGCACCTCATCCCTGAGGACGAAAAGCGTATGCAGATGCCACCCTTTGTGCGCAGCCTGATCGACTACTCAGTCCAATTGCTGTTCGGAGAGGACCTGCTGGAGGACGCCGAGTTTGATGGCTTGTCGAAGGTGAGTCTTGCGTTGCCCGAGCAAGTGTTTTCCAAAATGTGCCGGGCGCGCTACCCCGACTACGAGTCGCTCATCGCTACCGGCCGCTGGGAGCGAGCCTACACCAAATATTTGAGCGCGCTGGGGTCTCAGAAGATCTCGTCTTTGGTAGGTGTCTTGAGGGGGAACCGGCCGCTGGAGTTGCCCGAAAGAGAGGCCCTGGCACTGTTTGGCGAGAATCGCGTGCAAACTTTCCGCGGGCTGGCTGAGAATCTGTCCAGTGTCCTTGAGGTCGAGTACGGGACCAGACAATCCCCCCCATGGACCCTCCGCTTCAAGTTGCATCCGGCTGAAGAAGCCTTTATGGATGCCCTGCGAGTCAGTGAAGAAAAGCTCATCCATGGTCAGATGACACTCAAAGTTCTGGGGCAACATCGGGGATTCGACCTTCTGCGGGGAATGGGATACCGCCAGGAGGAGATAGCAGTCCTTTTGCAGATGCTCAAGGCCCGGCGTCTGGTCGATTTTGATGCCAAACGGCAGTACTTTATCGAGGTTCTGGAGTCTCCTGACGAGCGCCGGGAGGTGATTCTGGCGATGCTGTCGGATCTGAACCAGCGGGCTGAGGTGCTGACTCGAATACCCGATTTCGACGAAGCGCGGTTTTCCGCAGAGGCAGACAGATTGGCAGAATGGGTTTCGGCCTGCAACGACATTGAGAAACTGGAGGAGTACCAGGCTCAACTGACGCAGTTGCGCGATGTGCTCGACCGTTTCTCCAAGAAATGGGCGGACAAGATTCAACTTGACTTTGAGAAAGTCCGTAATGCCGCCGGGCAGGTGGTCCGTGCCAGCTTGCCGGCCGACTTGGCCCGTCCTTTGAAGAGCGACGTGAGTTGGGTTGGTGAACTGGCCCAGTGCCAGGTGCTCCTCAAGGACAAGTATCAGCGAACACATGCAGCGTTTCGCAGTGTAGAGAACCGGGTCGTCACGGCCTGGGATGCCTGGACTAATGCATCTCCCCACGATCCGGCAGCTCTGCTGACGTTGTTCGAAGCCAACCTGACCGCGCAATCCGAATTGACGGAGGTGCAGGCAGACCTGGCTGCGGCCAAGGGATACCTCCAAAGCTATGCAGCCTGGTCCAACGTCCTCAACGTTGCATCCCGTGCGTATCGTGAGGCTCTTGGCTGTGAAGCTTCCTACAAAGAGGACCGGTTTAGACGCGAACTGGACGCTATCTTTGACGGGATCGTAGACCGATTCCAGAAAGAGCGATTGGAAGCCCTCGCGCATCACGAGATGTATACCGATCTGATCAAGGAGGTGCAGGCTCGAATTGACACCTGGCTACGCGACCGGCGCGAGAACTTTATGCAGGCCAAACGGTTATACGAGGAGACGCTGAAGTCTTTCGGCGTCGGCCGGTTCAACCTACATGCCAACTTTGACCCCTTTGATCCCGAGACATCGCGCAGCAGCCTGTATGGCGAAGTACTGGAGAAGACGAGACAGCACGTTGAGTCCCTGGAGCAAGAGCTGAAACGCTATCGCACAGAGACTCTCTACGCCGAGCGGGTGGTGGGCGTGGATGTTTCTGAGTCATCGGCGCACATCGGCCGGGCCAAGGAAGAACTGGCCCAGGCCAAGAGGCAAATCCACAACGAGTGCGTGCAGCAACAGGAATGTTTCGCTGCCCTGGGAGATGTCCTGAGTGGGTTGAGTGCCGCCATCCAGGAGGCAGAACGAGGTATCAGCGGTATTCTGCAAAAGCGCCCTCCCACGCCCGAAGAGGAAGCTATCCTGAACCTGTTGCAGGATCCAAGCGGGACTGACCTCAGTGTGGTCATCGCCAGTCGCTTGGCGGAGGAAGGCGGTGCGTTCTCATTGGACAAGCTGATGCAGACGGTGACCTCTTTGTTCAAAAAGAACCAGGTCATCATTCGCCTTGAGAAGAGAAGATGAGGTCGGTGGCCATCCCATCTCAACTCGATGTTGTATTGGAACGTACCCCGGTCGTCTATGAAGGGGAGCCACTGTTGCTCGCCGAGCTGGAGGACTTGGCTGTCGAACGGGACATCTGGCGGTACGTGCAACGGGTGGATGACCCCGCGCCGATGCCCGTCGAACGGACGGTGCTGCTGGGGCCGGTTACCAATTACTTTGACCGCTGGCCGGTGGTGCAGACGAACGCCAGAGTGCCAGCCGACCTTGGCCGATTCAATTGCTGTCTGTTCCAGAACTACGACCAGGTACGGCGCTTTGCCTTTTCCCAGTCCGACTTCGCCGCTCGCATCGAAGAGGACCTGGACGTGGACGTGATCGTCCTGTTGTTGATTGATGGGCTATCCTACACCGATTGGATGGACTACCCCGGCGTCCAAAGCTGCCTGGTTGAGGGGCCGACGATCACGCCGGTCGGCTTTCGAAACGTCGTGGGCCGGCCGCCGATTGCCCGTCGGCTGTTTGAAAAGGGATTCCACAAGCGGATGGGGTTCGCGCATTGGGATCGCAGCAACACACTGACGAACCTGTTCTTTCACGGCTTTGACCCTGCGACGCAGATGGTCAAGGTGAACGAGTTCGAGGAGGTCCTGCTGGCACTGGACAGGTTGCCCAACGAGCAGACCTATGTCCAAATCCTGACCAATGGCCTGGATGCCATCAGCCACCGCCATCGTGGGCGGCCTCCCGTCGAGGCCATGGCTCGACATCTCTACCAGGATGTGCTGGTGGCGCTGGTCGAACGATTGCAAAAGATGGGGGCTACGGCCCTGGTCTATGCCACCGCCGACCACGGCATCCTGTGGAGACCGGAACCGAAAACGGGAGAAGAACTGGTCGTTATCCGAGATGAGCGGGCAGGTCATCACCGCTACGCCGAGGGTACGCTCTTGAATTCCCACTCAAGGCAGTTCAGTTGCTATGGCAAGAACTACACTGTGCTGGCCTACCCATATTTATTTAAGCCGCTGACCGGCCTGAAGTGGGGCACGCACGGCGGCATCTCGTTTCAGGAATCGGTAGTGCCCTTTGCCAAGCTGGAGGTCATCTAGTGCTCTTTATCGGCCGTAACCTGGAAGACAACGGCGACGTCCACATTGATGCCAGCAAGTCCCGAGCGGTGGCCATCTGCGGCAAACGCGGCAGCGGCAAGTCGTACACCATGGGCGTGCTGATCGAGGAATTGTTCCGTCAAGACGATGTGGTGACCCTCGTGGTAGACCCGATGGGTATCTTTCACACCATGTCGTTGCCCAATTACGAGCAGGAACGGACACTCTGGGAGTGGGGTGAAAGCCCCGAGGGATTCCCGGTCAAGGTGCTGGTGCCTGGCGACCCGGTGGTGCGTTACGGCGACCGTGAGATCGTGGAGCGCCTGGAAGAACGGGGCGTTGTATTCGAGCAACTACGGCTCAATCCATCCGACATCTCCCCCGAGGCCTGGTGTGACCTGTTCGACTTTAACATCAACGAGCCGTTGGGTATCGCGCTCTACAAGGCGGTCCGTACTTGCAGGAAGAAGTATGGCACCGACTTTTTCATTCCGCACATTATTGATATAATAGAACTGGACAGCCGGGCGGCGCCGAAAACGGTGGATGCGCTGGTCAACCGACTGGATACGGCCCAGGAGTGGGGCTTTTTCGAGGACAGTCGTTACCGTGAGGTGTGGGAACTCCTCAACCCGCACGTAATCAATATCCTGGACCTAAGTACGATCGCTTCAGGGCGCTACGGCCGACGGCCACTCATCCTCTCGGCGCTGACCCGCAACCTGTTCCGCAAGCGGAGCATCGCCCGGCGACGGGAGGAACTGGGCCTGGAAGCCGGGATGCGCAAGGTCTGGATGTTGATTGACGAGGCGCACCAGTTCGTCCCGGCAGGCAAATCCACGCTCTGCAAAGAGGCGCTGATCCAATGGGTGAAAGAGGGCCGGCAACCGGGGTTATCGCTGGCTGTCTCTTCGCAGCAGCCTGCGGCACTGGATATGGAGGTGCTTTCGCAGTGTGATGTGATCGTCTCTCACGCTTTGACCACGGCAGTGGACAAGGCTGCCCTGAACCGGCTCACCAAGGACTACATGAGCGCTGAATTGCGGGTCTTCATCAACAAGATCGCCCGCACAGGGCAGGCGGCTTTCGTGGACGATGACCTGGAGCGGGTGACGATGGTGCAGATCAAACCGAGGAAGAGTAAGCCTGGGGGAAGCGAAGCGTAGGCTGGGTCAAAGAAGCTATGGATGCGGATGACGTTTTACGACTTGTCAGCCAGGGCGAAGGGCAACAGCTGGAACTCAAGCGTTCGCTGGCCGAATTGGGTACGGCCACGCGCACCGTGGCTGCCTTTGCGAATACCGACGGCGGGGTGCTCCTTTTCGGTGTACGCGACTCGGGCGAGATCGTCGGTGTCGAGGTCGGTCAGACCACCAGAGAGCGCATCGTGAACCGCATCACCGGCGCGACCGACCCGGTCGTGTATCCATCGGTAGAGTACGTCACGGTGGAGGAAGGACGTGTGGTGATCGTCGTTCGTGTTGTCCCCAGCGACAATCGCCCTCATCTGGCCGAGGGACGCGCGTACAAACGGGTTGGTGCGGCCGACGTGCAACTCGAGCGGGACGAGTACGAACGACTGTTGTTGACGCGCAGCCGTGCCGCGTTTGGCCGCCAGCCAGTCGTTGAAGCGCGCTACACCGACCTGGACGAAGAGCGCGTCCGCTGGTACCTGGCGCAGCGGGCCGAGAAGCGCGGCGTTGCCACTCCAGAAGTCCCCTTGCCGAACCTGCTGACCGGGCTCGGCGTGGTTATTGAACGCGTGGGGCAACTCATTCCCACCCGCGCCGGGCTTCTCTTCTTTGGGCGTGACCCGCAAGCGTGGATTTCCCACAGCCAGGTGCGCGTGGCCCGCTTTCAGGGCACGTCCACGACCCATTTCATTGACCGCGCCGATTTGCGTGGCACGTTGCCGGAGTTGATTGACGCGGCTGAGCAGTTCATCCGCCGCAACACCCGCCTGGCTGCCAAGATTGTTGGCTTTCGCCGCCGTGAGGTAACCGAGTATCCCTACGAGGCTGTTCGCGAGGCGGTCTGCAACGCCGTCTGTCACCGCGACTATCGCATCGAAGGGGCCAGCGTGCGCATTATGGTCTTTGCCGATCGCATTGAGGTCAACAGCCCCGGTGGGCTGCCACCGGGCGTGACGCTGGCCAACATCGAGCGCAAGCATGTCCTGCGTAATCCCCTTATCGCCAACTTTCTGTACGACATCTTTTACATCGAAAAGTGGGGCACCGGTATTGCCCGGATGCGACGCTTGATGCGCGAGCACGGGCTGGCAGAGCCACACCTGGAGGACTTGGATAGTTTCTTCGCCGTCACGTTTTACGGCCCCGGCGATCGTATCCTGGATTTGATCCCGGAAGAAGGCGTGACCGACCTGCGCGCCCTGGGGCTGAACGAGCGACAGATTGAGGCGTTGCGGTTGATGGTCAATGAAGGCAAAGAGTTGAGCAACACGGACTACCGGCAGTTGTTCAACGTGTCGAGAAACACCGCCTCCAGAGATTTGCAGGCTTTGGTGGAGACGGGGTGGGTGAAAGTCAAAGGGATTGGTAGAGGAACACGCTACCGGGCGGTTTGATGGGGCGTAACGGCCACCGATAGGGCGCAACATGGGGCGCAAGTTGACAAAGTGGTGGTTTGCCGTATATCCCACAAGTGCAAGACTACCGAGTTGTATGGCGCGGTGATGTTGTTGTATTGCTCTCTTCCTTACACGGAACTCTCGGCGCCCAAGACGCGGCCGGCTGTGGTAGTGAGATAATTAAAATATGGCCTCTCGGTAGATAAGTGGTGTTGGGGGATGGGTCGTGCAACTCAAGCAGTCTGGAAGTAAGTACTTTGTGTGTGGGGGGGGAATTGGTTACATATGGCGGTTCGCAAGCCTTCAAAACCGCTGGCATCTGTTTGGAATACTTGCCAGGTGCTACCGCCCCAAGGAAATTGGTGTGTAATGAACAAGGAGTCAGTAAGAACGGTGGCTTCGCTTGTTCTTGAAGTGGTTACCAGGAAAGCATCGCACTTTTTGCGCTCTGGAAAATGTGCTTCGAGTCATCTGCCTACTCGTGTCTCGCCGCAGACATAGCTGCTCTGAACATCCTCGAAGCTTCACTTTCTCCCCCCACGTCGAACGTCCCCCCCACCGCCTGCGCATTCAGGCGAAACATCAGCGCTTCCAGGTCCAGGTAGTCTTGCACGGTCAACTCAGTGAAATGCCGCTGGTTGAATTTCAGAAACGGGAACAACTTGCCGTTCAGGTGTTGCAGATCAAAGCCCATCTCGTCAAACAGGTAGCCACGATACTCCTCGTACAGCGCCGACCCCGGCACTGGCGTGAACAGCATTGGGATCACCGATCCGATCCGGCTGGAAGCAAAGATGATGCTGTCCACCACGTCGCGGATGTCCTCGCCCGGTGTACCGAACAGCAAGAAAGCGTTGACCTGCATATTGCGCAGGATGAAGCCTGCATCCACACAGTTCTGCACCGCGCGCTCAAACATCTGAACGTTGGAGTGTGACCGGTTCCAGGATTTGATGACCTCGGCGTTGATGTTCTCCAGCGGCAGGTAGACACGCTCGAAGCCTGCGTCGCGCATCAACTGGGCCAGGGAGGCATCAATCAACCGCACTTCAATACCTTCGGGCGCGTGCAAATGGACGTTGCCCCGCAAATCCGGATCGTCTACGATACCCTGTAGAATAGCCCGGAAATGCTCCTTTTCGATCAAAAAGTTGTCTTCGTAAAAGGCAAACTGCCGGATGCCGTAACGATGGAACTTGTCGCGGATTTCCCTCAGGGCCAGCGTGCTCCCCCGTATGCGGACGGCCCGTTTCCGTCCCCGGTCGTCGGTCCACAGGGCCTGCCGCACCCGCAGGTTGTCGTAGAGGTTGTAGGCGCGCTGGGCGCAATAAGCACAGTCAAAGGGGCAGCCGCGTGTGGTGGTGAGGATGGCGTAGGGCGGGCCGTAGTTATGCCTGTTGGTGAGGCCGACTTTGTATCCTGATTCGTCCGGCCCAGGACCGTGATAGTAACGCGAGTTGAGGGTATGCGGCTCGTAGTACAGGTCAAGGTCGAGATCGAGCCAGGAAGCTTCGGGAATCTCGCCCACCACAACCAGGTCACGCTTGTCATCTAGGTCCAGGTCGCAGCCCAGTACAATCTCGAGCAGCAAACCCCGTTCGGCCAGTTTGTCCTTCAGGTGTTTCGAAGCCAGGGTGGGGTAGATACCGCCGATACGCACCTGAGCCGAGGGGAATACCTCTGTGCAAAGCACCGCCACGTCCACCGTGCTTTCCCACCAGTAGGTCATGATAGACGTGATCCAAACCTCATCGGGGACAAAGGTGAGCTCCGGGAGCGGCCCTTGTCTCCAAACCGGCCTATCGCTGTCTGTCTGGACTTCTGTTATGCCCGCCATGGTCATCAGTTCCTGGCGCAGGTCATCCAGGTTGGTGCCAAAGATGAACTTGAGGCGTTGGTTGGGACCAAGCCGCCCTCCTTCCTTGCGGAGCTTTTGCCAGGGGACCTCGTCTGCTGCCGAACAGAGCTCGATCACTGACTTGTGCTTTTTGCGCACGTTGCGCTTGGCATCGGGAAAGAGGCAATCAATCAGCCGCGTCTCGTATCCCTGTTGCTTCAAGTAGCTGCCGACTTTGAGTAATCCGTGGGGCTGGCTCCACTCGGCCCAGTATTGCACGTCGTACACCGGGGGATTGATGAGCAATGCACGCTTGCTCATATGGCCCACCTCCTGCCAGCTAAGGATTGTCGGATCACCTTGGCCAGATAGGTATCGCCCAAAAAGTCAAAGGTGTGGCTGCGAACCCTACGGTTCAAAAAGCCGGTCATCCGGTAAAAGTCCTCGTAATCGCCTTCCTCGATCCCGTTCCGCCCGGCGAAAGGCAACCGGTGGGGGCTAATGTCCTCCGGTTCGAGCCAATCAACCTGGGATTGCAGCAGCGCATAATCCTCACTGCCTGGCGTCGGGGAATAGGGCTTGGGAATGACCATCCCGACGAGTTGGAGTATCTTGAGTGCGTTCCAGACCAATTTCTCCAGGTCGTCGTCCGGTTTGCCGATCCAGAGGAATCCCGTAAGATTTCGGTGATTGCGCGAGTCCCACCCGCCGCCTCGCTGGGACGCGAATCCTGCTCGTTCACAGGCCTGCATCACGGCCCGGTATAACGGCTCATCCACCATCCCATCAGGGTTGACAGCCAACTCGAAATGCAATGCGTTGAAATGTGCGTCAGCCAGGAGCTGGGTGTACTCAACGGGAAAGTCCCGGATCTGGACACCACAGAGTCCGTGAAACCGGAGGTCCCAATCCTGGTTGACCACTTCCTCGAGGACAGGCTTCAGGCGTGTGTCGAAATCCTCAAAGAGATTGTCATTGAAAAAGCAAAAGTGGGAAGTGCCACGTTCAAGCACCTGAGCAATCTCACAAGTGGGTCCGGGCTACACAAGTCTAAGGCATAGAATCTCGGTTTGTGACCTTTGTAGAGCGAGAAATCGGCCGGCCAGCAGGTCAAGTCGGCGTGCTCCTTGACGACAATGTCCACGTTGGGGCAGAACTGGGCAGCGTGAGGTGTTTCCAGGACAGGGTAGTTGCCGTACAATACCACCTTGGGTCGTTTCAGCTTGTTCTTGACCCGATTGGCGACCAGCGGGACCGTCTGCCACCAGAAGGAGGTAAGCGTAGTCACCCAAACGTTGTCTGGGATCCACTTGGACCCTGTCAGATCGTCCAGGTAGGCATCAAACTCTCTCCAGGACCGGCCATACTGCCAGCGGGTTGGCGCGTCGGAGGGCAGGTTGCTCTCGATTGGGGACTGCCGCCGGGGTACGACACCTTTTGGCGTTGGCAGCATAAAGTCGAACAGTTTTACCTCGCAGCCGTGTGTTTTGGACAGGACAGACCCCAGTTTGAGCAGGTCGAGTGGTTGATTCCACCGGACCCAGGGGTAACGTCTATCAATCACCGGCGGGTTGATTAACAACACCCGGCCCTGTGTTTGGTTCAGCGCCTCTTGGGCGGAGAGAATCTGCGCTTTGCTCATCGTGCCTCAGTCGGTGGTGACGGAGAGCAAGTGATGAGCCAGGTTCATCATCAGGTCTACATCGCCATCGGCGGCCAGGTAGGCCATGCGCCAGAACAGCGCGGACTTGATGAACATCACGTCCCCCATCTTGCCCCGGGTGGGATGCAGCCAGTTGAGGTAGATCGTGTCTGTTGCCAAGTCAACCTCACACACGGGGTCGCCCGGCCCACCGCTCCGCAAGCCAATGTCAAAATCCCGACCCAGAATATACAGCGACAGGTCCCACATGTCGGCATCGCGATTGAGCCGCACGACGTTTTGCTCAGGATCAAGCTGGTAGTCCCCTTCCGTTGCCTCCGACAGTTCAAGGGTGTAGTCCTCAATGGTGCCCGGTAGTTGAGCCTGGTATTCCGGGACATGGTCCAGCTTGTTCGCCGAGATGTCGGAACGGGTGAACAAGCGGCGCAAGGCACGGTCGTAAGGCGAGCTAACGGCGAGAGTGGTGACCGCCTCTGAGACATCCAGGAACGCCTTTCTGCGCCGCTTGGCCTCCTGCACAATCCGCGCTGCTGACGATTCGACACTGCGTTTCTCTCGCAACTTGTGCAGAACCTGCCCCAGCGCGCCCAGCTCGATTGTCCCGTCTCCTACCAGATGTCTGCGCAACTCTTGAAACTGGACGTTTTCGGCGTAGAATCCCTCCCGGCCCGGCATGATGGCACTGATGGCATCCAACCCTTCCGTGACAATGATCTCTCCCATCACCTGGCTCAGGAACGGGCGGTACTTGACCGGCAGATCGTTCTCCACTCCTAGAAAGTCAGGCTGGCCAATCTCGACCCCGCGCACCCGAATGGCAATGCCGCGCAACTCCGCAGGGAAGATGGGCTGAGGGAAGCCCAACAGGTATCCTTGTGCTATCAGCCCATCCGATTCGACGCCAACCGGTTGCTTGACCAGGGCGGGGTCGTCCAATGCAGCACCGTTTGTGTCACTCAACAACGGACGTCTGAGTTCACGGGTTTCGCCACTGGCATCTGTGACCTGGATGACAAACGGAATGGGGGAGACAGGGACGGCCAGCGCACCGAGGCCGTGCCGTTCAAGTTTCTGATCGGGCGGTTCGTAGGACACCGGCACGCTGCGGCTCAGATGCCAGAAGAAGTTATCTAGCCCGCTAGCGGAAGCCACATTCCGCACCCGGCCCCTTCGCTGCGGAGCCTGCAACTGGCGTTGGACAAACTCGCGTAGGTGGAGTGTGACTTGTGTAAAACTTTGCTCTGGGTTCACAGAAGGAGCTTGCCCTGAGCCTGCCGAAGGAACCGGCTGCGTTGCAACGTCGTGCGGTATGAGGCGAACACGGCAAAAGTCCTGGAGAGATTCCAGGTTGTGGCTGTCCTCAAGGCTGAGCAAGTAGTTGTAATCAATGGTTGCGTGCAAGTCCAGTGCGCGGCAATCGACGGTAAACTGGACCGTCAGTGTTTGTTCTTGGAATATCTGCAGTGTTTCCTCTGACAACTCAATAGTCAGTCCATCCTGGCTGTATCCAGGCAATGTCAACTCGACATCGCCGCCCTGCACTGCCTGAACGGTGGCAAAGGGCGCCAGCGCGGACGCGAACGGCCCATGGCAGAAAGGAATGGATCTAGGTTCCGGCAGACCGACTTGGGACGACAGGGCCACCTTTTCACAGAACGCGACCTCTTTGTCGGCGTGCGAGTAAACCTCAACCAGGCGGCAGTAGCGCGCCACGGCCAGAAAGCCAATGCCTTTCCGTCCGATAGGTCGCCGCTCTCCAACCGTCAGGTCTCCTCTCCGGTGCTGCAAGCTACCCCCGATGCGAAGGTACTCGCTTTGAAACTCAAAGGGCGTCATCCCCACACCGTTATCCTCGACGGTGATCGTGCTCAAGTCTGGGGAAAACTGAATGTCGACTTGGGTTGCGTCTGCATCATAGGCGTTGCTGACCAACTCCTTAAAGGCACTGACGAAAGTGGGGTAGACCCCCGAAAGCTCACGGATGACGTTGGGTGCTGTGCCACCAATCTGCAATGCCAAATCTACGATTGCATCCATGCTCGCTGGCCTATTCTGCTATCATGACGCTGCTTCCCTGCTGCCCTTCAACCCACCCAATGCCCGGAAGGGACTGGTGTTGCGATGCCAATCGAAACCGGCCAGGGAATTCAGGCACTCTTGCATTCGCCCCTGGGAAAAGTCGCCGCCATGCGCCGCACAAAGCTCAAAGACATAGGCCGCCACCTGGGACATGGCCTACACGCTCAGCGTCTTGAGCAAGATATACCGTTTGGGTTCGCTCCAGGCATCGGGGAATAGTTCTCGGGTGGCGTTCCAGAACCATTTGAGAAAGAGCACCTGGCCGTCTAGTTTCGTTGCCTGGAAGAGGCTGTGTTGGCGCAACAGCGGCTTAAGAGCGTTGGCGAACGAAGCCAGGTTTGGTCAAATCGAGATACCGTGATCTGGATTACCCGGTCCGACATGGGGTTAGCCTCCGACGCACTCGAGGTTGAGATAGTATAACTAGCTGCTGCAAATTGTCAAGGCGCAATAGTGAAGTCGCAAAGCTCAAGAAGTCTCAGGAGCAAAAGAACACTGCGATAGTACTGGAAGAACCGTTATCCGAAGGTCAGGTCATCCAGGTGTTGGCTGAGCGAGCTCACCTTCTCGGCCACGGCCCACATGATGAACTGGTTAAGCGACATGCCCTGGTCCGCTGCGTATTTCT
>Ga0180438_10004454_pt1 | contig 20163 bp, 17 predicted proteins | sample SS_ome_12_FD_132455 | JGI IMG/M metagenome (GOLD analysis project Ga0180438, IMG submission 132455) | Hypersaline lake sediment archaeal communities from the Salton Sea, California, USA - SS_3_D_2 metaG | ecosystem: Environmental > Aquatic > Non-marine Saline and Alkaline > Hypersaline >... | reverse complement strand
TATACTAAATTCCTTGATGGTGCAAATTCTTTACAAACGAGTCAAGATCTTGGACGCAGATTAACGCAGATGGACGCTGATTTTTATGATTCTATATGTAAATAATCTGCGAAAATCTGCGTGAATCTGCGTACCATTCAGCTTGTTGGTTTGAGGCAGAGCTTCGCTAGCCGGTTACTGGAGGTATCATGCACAGACTGGTCCACATCCGACATCTCATCATAGACATGGACGGCGTTCTCTACCGCGAGAACGACCCTATGCCTGGTCTGATCGAGTTTTTCGACTTTTTGCGGCAGCGTGACATTCGCTTCGTGCTGGCCACCAACAACGCGACGCGCACGCCGGAGCAGTACATGGCCAAGATGGCTGGCATGGGGGTGCAGATCACGCCCGCCGATCTGATCACCTCTGCCCAGGCGACGGCAGCCTATCTGCGCGACATTGCTCCACCGGGCACACCGGTCTATGCGGTAGGCCAGGATGGCCTGCTCGCCGCCCTGCAAGAGGCCGGCTTTGTGCTGGATAGCCATCGCGTCGAGTTCGTCGTCGCCAGCTTTGACATGAAGCTAACGTATGACAAGCTCAAAACGGCAGCGCTGCTCATCCGGCGCGGGGCGAGATTCATCGGCACCAACCCTGATACGACGTACCCCACGCCGGAGGGACTGGCCCCCGGTGCAGGCACGATCCTGGCCGCCATCCAGACCGCGACCGACACCACGCCAACCATCATCGGCAAGCCAGAGCCGACGATGTACCAGCAAGCCATGGCCCGCCTCGGTGCAACGCCCGCCGACACGGCCGCGCTGGGCGACCGCCTGGAGACCGACATCCTGGCCGCGCAGCGCACCGGCATCCTGTCACTGCTGGTGCTCACCGGCGTGACAGACCGCGCCCTGTTGGCCCGGTCGGAGGTACAGCCGGATCTGGTGTTTGAAAACATCGCGGATTTGCGTGACAAGTGGGTACGACTATCTCTGTGAGACAAAAACCTACCACGCCCATGGTTGATTGCATCCTGCAACCATGGTATAATCAGACCAGTTTGAGGAAAGTTTTTAAGTCCTCTCTCAGGTCAAGCTCGAAATCGAGCAGATGGGTCAGCGTTTCTTGGACAGTTGGAGTTCGGACGAGACGAGTGGCGACTGACTCTGAGTCACGAAAGCATACAAACTGTGTATGACGTAATCGTCGTCGGCGCGGGGCACGCAGGGTGCGAGGCGGCCCTGGCAGCGGCGCGCATGGGCGCGCGGACGCTGCTGCTGACCATGAACCTGGACCTCATCGCCCAGATGAGCTGCAACCCGGCCGTGGGTGGCCCCGGCAAGGGTCACCTGGTGCGCGAAATCGACGCGCTGGGCGGCGAGATGGCCCGCGCCGTAGACCGCAATTTCATCCAGATACGCCGGCTCAACCCGAGCAAGGGACCGGCCGTGCAGTCACGCCGGGCACAGTGTGACAAGCGACTCTATTCGCTGGCCATGAAACTGGCGCTGGAACAGACGCCGAACCTGCACCTGAAGCAGACCCGCGTCGAGCAGCTAATCGTCAAAGACGATCGCGTGCAGGGTGTGGTCACCCACAGCGGGCAGTTCTACGCCGGGCGCACGGCCGTGCTGACGACCGGCACCTTCCTGGGTGGGCGCATCCTCTCGGGCGACCGCGCCTGGCCGGCCGGTCGCGCCGCTGAATTCCCGGCGCAGGGGCTGTCTGCCTCGCTGCGCGAGTTAGGCTTTCGCCTGGCACGCCTTCAGACGAATACCCCGCCACGGATTGACGCTCGCAGCATAGACTTTTCTCAGACAGAGCCCCAACTGGGCAGCGAAACGCCCTTGTTCTTTAGCTTCGACACGAATCCGCAGTTCGCAATTCCGAATTCGCAGTTCGCAGTTCCTAATTCGCAATTCCTCATCAACCCAGTCTATCCTATTCCGCAGCAGTTCGACTGGCGACCACAGATACCGTGCTACCTGGTGCGTACCAACCAGGAGACACATCGCATCGTGCGGGAGAATCTGCACCGCTCGCCCATCGCGCCGGGAGCCATCGGGGCCACGGGACCGCGCTACTGTCCCTCGTTCGAGGAAAAGATCGTTCGCTTTCCCGACAAGCCATCACACCAGATCTTTCTCGAACCGGAGGGCTGGGCGACTAGCGAAGTCTATGTGCAAGGATTCTTCACCGGCATGCCGGAGGACGTGCAACAAGCCATGCTGCACAGCGTTCCAGCACTTCGAGAGGCCGATATCCTGCGCCCTGGCTACGCCATCGAGTACGACAGTGTGCCGGCCGACCAGATCACCGCCTGGCTGGAGACAAAGCAGGTCGAAGGGCTGTTTCACGCCGGGCAGATCAACGGCACCTCCGGCTACGAGGAGGCCGCCGCCCAGGGGCTGATGGCCGGGGTCAACGCCGCGCTCAAGGTACAGGGCAAGCCGCCGCTCATCCTGCGCCGCGACCAAGCCTACATCGGCGTGCTGATTGACGATCTGATCACCAAAGAGATTGACGAGCCCTACCGCATGTTGACCTCGCGGGCCGAGTACCGCCTGTTACTGCGGGAAGACAACGCCGACCTGCGCCTCTCGCCGCAGGGATATCAGGCCGGCCTGCTGTCCCGAGAGCGCCATGAGACGGCCGAGCGCAAACGCCGCGCCGTGACCGCAGAACTCGAACGGCTGAAGGCCACCTTCCTGCGCCCCACGCCCGAGGTCAACGCGCAACTGACCGCCGCTGGGCTGGCGCTAGTGGATGACGGTCTCAATGCCTACAAACTGCTTCAGCGCCCCCAGGTTAGCTACAAACTCGTGGCGACCCTCACGCCGTCTCCGAGCCCCCTGCCACGCGACGTAGCCGACCAGGTGTGGATCGAAGCCCACTATGCTGGCTACATCGAAAAGCAGCGCCGCGAGGTGGAGCGCGCCCGGCGGCTGGAAGACCAGGCTATCCCAACTGACTTTGACTACAACGTGGTCGTCGGCCTGCGCAACGAGGCCCGTGAGAAGTTGAACCGCGTCCGCCCGGCCACCGTGGGCCAGGCATCCCGCATCTATGGCGTCAATCCGGCTGACATCTCTCTCCTTCTCATTTACCTCCACCGCCTCCGCGCCTCACCACAAAATTGACAGATTTTCCACCCACAATCCGCCATCTCAATCTGCAATTTGCAGTCTGCAATCTGCAATCTGAAATTTGCAATCTCTCCCGTCAATGGTATAATAGCTCCCCGTGGGCCATGCCCACATTCCCGCTAAAGGAGAATCGGCGTTATGCAAACCATTCTGAACAACCTGGGGGTCATTCTGCTGGTGATCGTCGCCTTCCTGGGGGCTTTTCTGGCGGCCTTTTGGGTGAGCCTGATCATCTGGACCTTTCGCGATGCCCGGTCGCGCTCCCGTGACCCGTTCGCGCACATGCTGGCCGCTCTCATGGTCGCCGTCTTTGGACCGCTGGGGATGTTCATCTACCTCATCCTTCGCCCTCACGAGACGCTGGCGGAAGCCTACGAACGTTCGCTGGAAGAAGAAGCCCTGTTACAGGACATAGAAGAACGTCTGGTCTGCCCAGGTTGCAAACAGACGGTGCAGGACGACTTTCAGTTTTGTCCCTCGTGCCACACCCGGCTGAAAAAGGTGTGTCCCGGCTGTGGCGCGCTCATGCGGCTGCGGTGGAACATCTGCCCCCACTGCGGCACCAGCCCTTCCGCGCCGCACATGGCCCACGAGGTGCCGGTCGTCACCGAGGCACTGGCCCCCGAACCAGAGCCAGAGTCGGAGATTGAGACCGAGTGGCAAGTGGCACCTGTCCCAGAATCCAGGTCCCCGATGCGCAGCGAGACGATGCACCCTCTGGGCGTGATGACCGGCCTGGAGAACGCGGTGCAAACCGGCTCTGAAGAATAGGCCTTCTGCAAGTCCGACTGTCGCACAAAAAACCCGGACGGTCTAACCGTTCCGGGTTTTTGTCGTTTCACTCCTCTATCCGAATCTACTTTAGCCCGTCTTACATCCGCTATCAACCCGTAACCAGGGCGTCCTGTCCCGCTCGCCTGGCAAAGGGACTATTGCCCGGTAGTAGCGACGACGGCCAAATCACGCATCGAGTCATGGGTCAACTGATACCGGCGATGCCTTCATCGTGCGCGCCCAATTCTACCATCTCTCCGGTGACGGTAAAGACCACCCGCTCGCACAGATTGATCACTCTGTCGGCTGCGCGCTCGAGGTTGTGGGCGACCCACAGCAGGTAGTTAGCCTGCTCGCCATTTCGCGGCTGGGACATGAGCATGGTAAGCAGTTCCCTGTAGACCTGATTGTAGAGGTTGTCCACATCGTCGTCATCGTCTGGGATGGCTCGAGCAAGCTCGACGTCCTGCCGCACAAAGGCATCCAATGCCCGGTGGAGCATGTCCCGTGCCTTCTCAGCCATGAGCGGGATATCAATGAGCGGCTTGAGCAGAGGCTGCTCGCCGATCATGAGGTTGATCCGGGCAATGCCTTTGGCGTAATCGCCGATGCGTTCCAACTCGGTGATGATCTCCAGCACGGCGGCGAGGGTGCGCAAATCGCGGGCCATAGGCTGCTGAGTGGCGATCAGCGTCAGCACGCGATCCTCTATGGCGAAGCGCCTTTCGTTGATGCGGCGATCCTCAGCGATCAGACGCTGTGACCCCTCAAAGTCCCGTTTCTTGAGATGTTGCACCGAATCGGTGAGCGCGTTTTCCACCATATTTCCCAGAAGCAGCACATCGTCCTGCAGTCGCTGCAGTTCCTGATCAAAGGTTTGTCGTGGCATATCAAAACTCCCATGAAACATTGTTCGGTATCAAGAGACCCCATTCTTTTTCAATTATAGCGATATGGGGGTTCCTGGCAATTCCTATAACACCAAGGCGAAATGCCTTATACAGTCCTGTTTGGTCACAAGCCCCGCTGGAGTGGGCATACAGTGTTCGCTATCCCACAACAATTGGGACGCAACAAGATTCAGACGATCCGGCCCCTGAGATAACCCAGCACCCTGTGGCGGATCTCGTCCCGCGCCTGTCGAAAGACAGCCAGCCGTTCTTCTTCGCTTCCTGCAGCCGTGGCAGGGTCTGTAAAGCCGAGGTGCACCCGACGTCCACGCCCCAACCAGAGGGGACAATTCTCAGCCGCGTCGTCGCACACGGTGATCACTAGGTCCAGGTCAGCGTGGTGAAACTCGGCAACCGACTTGGATCGTCGGCCAGAGATGTCGATCCCTGATTCTGCCATCACCCTGACAGCCAACGGATGCACCTGGCCGGCCGGGGCTGTGCCGGCCGAGTGCGCCTCCCACTCATCCTTCAGATAATGATTGACCAACTCCTCGGCCATCTGACTGCGGCACGAGTTGCCCGTACATAGAAACAGCACGCGCCTCTTATCGGTCATCCGAATCGGCCTGTGATGTAATCCTCAGTGCGCTTGTCCTGGGGATTGGTAAAGATCTCTTTGGTCAGCCCATACTCGACCAGATATCCTGCCCGATCCTCGTCCATCATGAGAAAGGCCGTACGGTCAGATACCCGTGCTGCCTGCTGCATGTTGTGCGTGACGACGATAATCGTATAGTCCTGGGCCAGTTGGCGCATGAGCTCTTCGATCTTGAGGGTTGCAATGGGATCCAGCGCCGAAGCTGGCTCGTCCATCAAAACGATCTCTGGCTCGACGGCAATCGCACGGGCGATGCACAGACGCTGCTGCTGCCCACCGGAGAGGGACAGGCCACTCTGATAGAGCTTGTCCTTGACCTCGTCCCACAGGGCAGCCTGGCGCAGAGATCGCTCAACCAGGGCATCCATATCACCCTGGAAGCCGTTAATACGCGCCCCCCAGGCCACGTTCTCATAGATGCTCTTCGGGAAGGGGTTTGGTTTCTGAAAGACCATCCCGATATGCCGACGTACCTGCACTGGATCCACCCATTCAGCGTAGATGTTCTGTCCCTGGAACAGTACTTCGCCCTCCGTCCAGGCCGTCGGTACCAACTCGTTCATCCGGTTGAAGGCGCGCAGCATGGTGCTCTTTCCACAACCGGAGGGGCCGATGATGGCCGTTATCTTTTGACGCTCAATCCGAAAGTTCACGTCCTTGATGGCCATAAAGTCTCCATAATGCACCCGCAGCTCCTGCACCTCGATCGCATATTCCCCGTTCGATGAAAGGGTGGCGAAAGGGCGCTTCTGTCCATTGGTCAAACTGATCATGATCTCACTCTCCTGCTATAGCGGTTGCGCAGTAGAACCGCCGAGGCATTCAGTGCCAGCAGCAAGGCCAGCAACACAATGATGGCCCCTGCGGCAATATTGCGGAATTCATCCTGGGGACGTGCTGTCCACTGGTAGATCTGGATTGGCAGCGTGGTAAACTTGGAAAAGGGACCACTGGGATCCACGGTGATAAAGGTCGAAGCCCCAACAACTATCAGGGGAGCTGTCTCGCCAATGGCACGAGAGACAGCTAGGATCGTTCCGGTGAGGATACCAGGCAGCGCGTTGGGCAGCACGTGATGCCACACGGTCTGCCACTTGGTCGCACCGAGACCGTAACTGGCCCGGCGCAGCGAGTCTGGCACAGCTCGGATAGCTTCCTGGCCATTGATAATGATCAGTGGCAGGATGAGCAAGCCCAGCGTCAGACCCGCCGAAAAGATGGTGCGCCCGTTGGCCGTCGTCGGATCGGTGAGTCCAAACAGTGTACCACTGCTCAGCGGCTCCAAGGCTCGGACAAAAATGGCCAGACCCAGCATGCCGTAGATGATAGAGGGCACGCCTGCCAGGTTGTTTATGTTCGTCTGGATGATCCGGTTGACCCAGTGGTCGGTGGCATACTCCTCAAGATAGATGGCCGCGCCGACACCCAGCGGAAAAGCAAAGACGATGGTGATGGCAATCGTCCACAATGAGCCAAGGATCGCCGTTCGCACCCCTGCCTTCTCCGGGTCGCTCGATTGTGGCGTCGTGACGAATTTCGGATCGATCCACGACATGAACTCGATCCTGGCATCTGGATAGTCCTCGGCCGCTGCAGCCAGGACGGCCGATCGCCTAAAGAGAGAGTCATACAGAGACCAGGTGTGAACAACCTGCGGCTCGACGACCCGCTCGATGACCAGATCGTAAACATCCTCGCGGGTGCGTTCAGCAAAGGGCTGCTCACTCTCGAAGCGACGGAGCAGGCCCTTCGATAGGTTCTGTTGAAGGATGTCCACCAGATGCTGTTTGTCGAGTTTGTCCAACGGCACACCCTCTACAGCCAGCGTCTCAGGGTTAACCTCATTCTGGATCGCCGCCAGCCCGAAAGCTCCGTTGACAATGTTGTACAAAAGCGCGGTCAGGACGACGATGCCGATGATGGTAGAAGCCTGAAACACGACATACCAGACGCGACCGGCACGATGACGGGCAGCGAAATTCTCCTGAAAACCCTCGCCTTGGGGTAGGGATGCCGTACCCTGTGTCCTTACCTGCTGATCAGCCACTATTCATACACCTCCCTGAACCGTCGCACGATCCGCTGGCTGATCACGTTGAGCGACAACGTGACAAAAAAGAGCATCAGGCCGATAGCAAAGATACTGTTGTAATCGATCGAGTCGTAGCTGAGATCCCCTCCGCTGATGCGAACAATGTGTCCCGTCATTGTTTCGGCCGACTGGAACGGATTGAAGGTAAGGTTGGGGCCAGCGCCAGCGGCGACAGCGACGATCATTGTCTCGCCAATCGCCCGCGAGGTGGCCACGATGAAGGCCGCCGTGATACCCGACAGGGCGGCGGGCACGACCACTTTGACTGCTGTTTCCAGCTTGGTCGCGCCCAACCCGTAGGCAGCCTCACGAAGTGAGCGAGGGACGGCGCGCAGGGCATCCTCGCTCATCGAACTGACCAGCGGCAGAATCAAGATACCAATGACAATGCCCGCGGAAGCGGTGTTGTAAATCTGGACCGTCTCCGCACCAAGAACCTTCCTCAGCAGCGGCGTCATCAACGTCAGGGCAAAGTAGCCATAGACCACGGTCGGGATGCCAGCCAGGATCTCCAGGATCGGCTTGAGAATGCCGCGCGCGCGATCAGAGGCATACTCGCTCAGGTAAATGGCCACGCTGAGGCCCAGGGGCAGCGCAATGATCATGGCAAACGCACTGGTCATCAAGGTTGCCGTCACCAAGGGCCAGATACCAAATTGACCGATCTGCGGGTTCCACTTGGTGCCGGTAAAGAACTCGGTCAGCGACACCTTGTTTGAGACGAAAATGTCAGTCTCGGCACTATGCGACACGACTCGCGTCCCCTGCAAGCCACGCTCAACGGTCACGAGGCCGCCATCAAGGACAACGATCCGCATCACCTCGTCGTTGATGCGGATGATATCCCCCCCTTGCAGAGCCTTGCCGCCCTCAACAATCTCGAAGGTTGTCATCTCGACATCTGCCGCAACGACGAGTTGCTTGTTGGTATCCTCCCATAGCTGCTGGCTAAAAAAACTCAGCGATTCCTTGCCCAGCTCAAAGACAATCCCAACCGTCGTCAGGATAGAGAGTGCGCCACACAGGAACAGGAAGCCTTGAATCAGGGCTTCCCGTATGCGCGGGCGCTTCCTTAAATCCACTGCGGCATCGATCACCACATTGCCTGTGGCGACCGCAACGCTGCCCTTGGCCACTGTTGTCATCTCATCTTGCATGCCGTCCTCCGCAACGATGCAGCAGGGCACAATTTCCGACTGTGCCCTGCCGCTCTGCCTGCAGCAGGATCTGGGAAGAGACGTTTCACTCCCTCCACCTCACCCCAGACTTTAAGATACCCCTGGTCATCAATCCATCGCCTTCAGCCAAGCCTGCTTGGAAGCATTAAGGGCGTCGGTGCTGGCTGGGAAGTAGCCGACGTCGATGACCTCTTCGTTGACGTAGGTCAAGTAGAAACTGATGAACGACGCCACCTGCGGCTTCTCACTCATGATGTCTGCCGTCGAGTAGATGAACAGCGGCCGCGCCAGCGGGTAATCCCCACTGTCCACCGTCTTCCCTGTCGGCTCCACCTCATCGACGGACAGCACGCGCAGCACGTCGGTGTTCTCGGCATAGTAAGCGTAGCCAAAAAAGCCAATGGCATACGGGCTGCCCAACACACCTTGCACCAGCACGTTGTCGTCCTCGCTCAACTGCGTGTTCGACGCGTTCAGGATCGGCTCCTCATCCTTGTCAAACACCTCTTCGACAAAAAAGTCAAACGTACCACTGTCCGTGCCCGGGATGAAGCGCTGGATCGCCTGGTCGGGCCAACTGGCGTTCACGGCAGACCATTTCTCCGCCGTAGAAAAGATCAACGCCAACTCCTCAAGACTGGCATCGCTGATGAAATCGTTCTCCTGGCTTACCACCACCGCCAGCGCATCCGTGCCCACGCGGAACTCGATCGGCTCCCGACCAATCCCTCGGCATGACTCCACTTCCGAATCCTTGATCCCCCGGCTGGCATTCGAGATGTCTGTCTCACCCTGCACGCAGAAGCGCTCGAAACCAGCACCACTGCCGATGCTATCGATGGTGATGTTCCCCGAGTACCCCTCGTCCTGGAAACGCTCTGCCATCCGCTCTGACAATGGAAACACCGTCGAACTGCCTGCTGTGACAATGTCTCCTGTTACCGCCAAAGGGTCAACCTCCGGAAGGGCCAACACCTCAACCGTTGTGACCACTTCTCTGGTAACTTCCTTGACCTCTGGCGTGCCTGGTACAATGACGGTCTCTTTGACAACCACCGTCTCTTTGACTACTTGAGGTGCAGTTTCTGTACTGCTACACGCCGACAGCAGCAGGGCCACTGTCATCAAACTCATAAAAAACGCACGTCGCATTGCTTTTCCTCCTAACTAATGCATAGATTTATCGACTTCACTAGAAGGAATCTTACCATGTGTCGTTTAACGATCCGTCAAGAATCGGTTAAAGTCCTGTTAACCGCATGTTAATGTTTGGTTAACAACCACTACGGGGCAGACGAGACAGAGGAGTTTAAAGGCCAGTGCCCCAGCACTGGCGTAGCAGGCAATGGTTGGCTGGCTGCAATCACCGATCGCAGGCCGACAATAGCAAGAGAGCCAAGCTTCACTAGCCTTGGCTCTCAGTCGGGAGAAGATAGGAAGAATCTACAGAACAGCATGGAGAGGTTATTCTGGCACTCTATCAGCCACTGGTAGAGAAAAACAGAACGTGCTCCCCTCCCCTTCAACGCTCTCCGCCCAGATACGCCCGCCGTGGGCCTGGACGACATGCTTGGCGATGGCCAGCCCCAGGCCACTCCCGCCGCCACTGCGCGCCCGGTCAGCCTTGTAAAAGCGCTCAAAGATGCGCGGCAAATCTGCCGCCGGAATTCCCACGCCTGTATCGCGCACCGAAATGACCACTTCATCCCCAACATGCTCCGCCGATAGGTCCACCTGCCCCCCCGGCAGCGTGAACTTGATGGCGTTATGAACCAGGTTGGCGACGACCTGCTGCACCCGCTCCGCGTCCGCCAGGACGGGTGGGAGAGCGGGCGGCAGGTTCATGCCGACACTCAAACCGGCCCGTTCCGACTGAGGCAGCAACCGATCCACCGTCGGTAGCAACAGGTCGGCCACAGGAACGGGCACCAGGCGCACGGGGGCCTGACCCGACTCGATGCGCGAAAGCTCCAGCAACTCTCGCACCATCTGTGACAAGGCATCCACCTCGGTCTCCATGCGATTGAGAAAGCGCTCGGCCGCTGGCGGGTCCTCCATGGCCCCATCGCGCAGCGTATCTACCAGAGCCTTTAATCCGGCCAGGGGAGTGCGCAGTTCGTGGGAGATGTTGCTGATAAAATCGCGACGCACTGTCTCCAGCCGGCGGATTCGCGTCAGGTCCTGGAGGATGACCAGGTAGCCCTGCGCATCCGCCTCCTGGAAAGGCGTGACGATGGCCTGCAAAAAAAGCCCGCGGTGACTGACCTCGACGGTCTCGATCTGTTCCTCTCCCAGATCGCGGCAGCGGTGCCACAGATCGATGAGTTGATAGTGGCGCGCGACCTGCGCAAAGGTGAGCCCCTGTGCCCTCGCTTCGGTCGTGTCTAGCAACTGAGCTGCAGCGGGGTTAATCAGTCGCACCCGTCCGGTCCTATCGGCGATCAGCACGCCGTCAGCCATGTGCTCCAGGACGGCGACCAGGCGCCCCCTTTCCTCAGCCAGCGTGGTCACCTTTTCGCGGAGTTGCTCGGCCATATGATTGAAGGCCCGGGTGAGTTGGCCGATCTCATCGCGAGCGGTGGTGAACAGGCGCGCCCGCAGATCACCCTCAGCCAGGCGTTCCGCCACCCGCGTCAACTGGCGTACCGGACTGGCGGTGCGCTCGGCGATGACCAGGGCCAGAAGCAGGCCCACCAACGCCGTGAGCAGCGCCGCCGTGAGCACCGCCCGGCGCAAGCGGCCGACATTGGCCTCGATCTGCTGCAAGGGCAGAGCGACGCGTACGAAACCGACCACCTGCCCCTGGACGATCACCCGCACGGCAGCGTACATCATCTCATAGCTCACCGTCTGGCTGAAACGGATGCTGTTGCCTTGCCCCGTTGCCAGAGCCTGCTGTACTTCCGGGCGATAGAGGTGATTGTCCATGCTGGCCCGATCTTGGTGTGACTCACCCAGCACGGTCCCATCCGCCCCGATGATGGTCACACGGACCGCTAACACATCTGCCGAGTGCCGGGCCTGCAGATCCAGCGCATCGCCGCTTTCTGCATCCCAGAGGGCGGGGGCAAAACTGTCGGCTATCAGCCGAGCTTCGGCCAACAGTTGAGACTCCAGATCAGTCAGACGTGTCCTGCGCAACTGCTCCGACACGTAGACCGCCAGCCCGAGCATGGTCACCAGGATGAGAATGGCGTAGGGCAGAGCGATGCGCCAACGAATGCCGCGAAACACGATAGACTATCCCTCAAAACAGTACCCAACTCCCCGCACCGTGACAAGGCGTGTGGGGTTGGCAGGGTCATCTTCGATCTTTTCTCTCAGCCAGCGCACGTGAACGTCCACCGTGCGACTGCCGCCGTCGTAATCCCAGCCCCAGACGCGCTCCAGGATGAGACTACGAGACAGAGCAATGCCCCGGTTGCGGGCCAGGAAGACAAGCAGGTCATACTCCTTTGGCTTCAAGCGCAGGGGTTCTCCCTTCCACGACACTTTGTGCCTGCTCGGGTCTATGCTCAAATCTCCGAAGGTGAGAGGTACCTGGTCAGACGCCTCTGACGAACGGGGTAGGCCGTTCTCTGCGGCCAGTTCCTCGCGGATGAGGCGTACCCGGCGCAAGTGGGCCTTGACCCGGGCCAGAAGCTCGCGCATACTAAAGGGTTTCGTCAAATAGTCGTCGGCCCCCATCTCCAACCCCACGACCTTGTCCACCTCATCTGCCCGAGCAGTGAGCATGAGAATAGGCACACTCATCTCCCGGCGCAGGATACGGCACACCTCAAGGCCATCCAGGCTGGGGAGCAGAATGTCCAGCACGATCATGTCTGGGCGCTCCTGCCGTGCCAGTTCCAGCGCCTTCAGGCCATCGCTAGCTGTCACAACCTCGTAACCCTGGCGGACCAGATTGTATTCAAGTGTCTCCATCAGGGTGAGGTCGTCCTCCACAACAAGTATTTTCTGACTCATGATCGATCACCTCTCCGCGTCCTCTTGGCCAGCTGTCTTGTGCATCCCAACCAGGTCATCAACCAGGGGATGGTTGCAGTAGCGTTATGCACGGCGACGCTGGCCAGCGATGACCAGCGTGAACTCGCCCCGGGGCGCGTGAGCCTGAAAGTGAGCCAGTATCTCTGCGGCCGTCCCATGTTGCGTCCCTTCGTAGAGCTTGGTCAGTTCACGGGAAACCGACACCAACCGCTCGCCCATCACCATCTGGACGTCTTGCAGCGTCTCCAGCAGACGATGCGGCGACTCGTAGGCCACGACCGGATAGGGTACGCCGGCCAAAGACACCAGGAGATCCTGTCGCGCGGCCCGCCTGCGCGGCAAGAACCCCACAAACACGTATCGCCCGGCGGGCAGACCGGACATAGAGAGCGCCGCCGTGACTGCCGTGGGGCCAGGCACCGGCACGATCGGTACGCCGCGCTCGACCGCAGCCCGCAACAGTTCATAACCAGGGTCAGCCAGGCCCGGCATCCCCGCTTCCGATACCAACGCGACGTCGCCCTCCTCCAGGGCCGTCAGGATGGCCTGAGCCCGCGCCCGTTTCTTCCGGTCGTAAGCGTCGGTGTATCGCATCATCGGCGTGTGGATGTCATATCGAGCCAGCAGCCTCTGCGTGCGGGCGGGATTCTCTGCGGCGATCAGCCCCACCTGGCGCAGCGTCTGCAGCGCACGCTGGCTGATGTCTTCCAGATTGCCAATCGGGGTGCCCACGACGTACAGCGTCCCCACGTTCCTCACCTTCTCACCGCAAGAGCCACCTCGGCCTCGCAGGCCACTCTGGGCACCTGCACCGGCCCGTCCCCCGTGACCGGCAGAACTCACGCTCTCAACTTATCCCTATACCCCGGCCTGCAACGACTGCGCCGCCAGGGCTGCGCCCACAATGCCAGCTTCGTTGAACAACCGCGCAGGCACCACCTCAGCCTCCACGGAGAGATAGGGCAAAAAGCGCTCACTCTTTTTGCTCGTGCCACCACCGAGAATGATCAGGTCCGGCCAAAACAGTCGCTCCAACGTTCGCAAGTACTCATCAAACCGTGCCGCCCACTTTTTCCACGACAGCTTCTTGCGCTTGCGGGCAGCGTCAGACGTATGCAGCTCGGCATCCTCACCTCTGATATCGATGTGTCCCAGCTCCGTGTTAGGTAAGAGGTGACCGTTGGTGAACAGCGCCGTGCCCAGGCCGGTGCCAATGGTCACGACCAACACCACTCCCTGGCGCCCCCGACCTGCGCCGAAAGTCATCTCGGCCAGACCTGCCGCGTCGGCGTCGTTGATAACGAAGGCTGGACAACCCGTTACCTCTGCAAAAAGGGCCGCCGCGTCCGTGCCGATCCATTTTTCGTGTATGTTGGCCGCTGTGAGTGCCACCCCACCGCGAATGGGCGCCGGGAAACCGTAGCCTATCGGCCCATGCCAGTCAAAGTACCCCACGATCTGGGCGACGGTCCTGGCCACAGCCCACGGCTTGGAAGGGTTGGGCGTCGGCAGGCGGTAACGAGTGGCCAGCAGGGCCCCGGTCTCAGCGTCTACCGGTGCTCCCTTGATGCCTGATCCGCCGACATCGATACCCAAGATCTCCATTGCACTCCTCCTCCAGAATACTCCTGCTTCTCGTCACACGCTCAGCGTTCGCAGGGCTCGAGGAAATCAGGGCGAGGCGCACACTGAAACTTGCCGTAGAACACCCTGTCCGCCCGCGCCATGAGCGACTGATGCGGCCCTTTCGTGGTGGCCAGGAAAGCCATAGATTTGTGAAACCAGCTCCTGGGCTTTGTCCAAGGACAGGAAGTCATGCACATGCCGCAGTCTGTACCTGCGGCGTGCCAGTAGCGGTAGCATTTCTGCTCGTCCAGCTTCCACTTCCTGATACCGTTAAACTCGACTTTGTGACCCATGGGAATGGCGCCAATAGGGCAGTCTTGGGCACAGATCTGACAGGATTCACAGAAGGACTGTACGCCGATATCAACAGGCCTGTCATGCGCCAGCGGCAAATCTGTGGTCACGATTGCCAGGCGCAGGCCCAGCCCGAACTCTCTGGTCATCAGGAAACCGGCGCGAGACAGCTCACCTAAACCGCAGTCCACGGCGACTGGCACACACAGCACCTGATAGTTGTTCAGGTGGTGAGCCCGGGCGGAATAACCTAGCATACGGATGTACTCGGCCAGTTGAATCGACACCCAGGCACCAATGGCATACCCTTTGGCCGTCGCCAGCAGGGTCGGAAAGTCCGGGGCACTCTGTATCAGATCGTAGTTCATGTGGAAGCCCATGGCAATGGCGTTGATATGAGGACACAGGTCAACAGGCGTACCCCACGGTCGGTAGCCCTCACGGTCGCCCACCGAACGACCGACGTGGTTGTAAACCCACTCCTGACGCAGTGGACCGGTCTTGACCAGATCAGCCCCCAAAAGTCGCGCGAGAGCTTTCACCTTTGCCGCCGCGCGCTCCGGTGAGATGTCAGCCCTCTGGGGAGCTGGCCCTCCATCTACAAAGAGCTCGGGACCGATCTTGCTGATCGCTTCGAACTGGGCCTCGAACATCGGGACGTCAATGCTGCCTGTCCTTCCCAGCTCGGGCGCGTTGCCGACCTTGGCGTCATATTCGAGAAACTCGGGATGGACAGCGTAATAAGCTCTATACTGTGGAGAGTCCACGCCAAAGTAACGGAAAAGATCTTTTCGCGCAAACACGATGTCGCGCTCATCCCACTGCTTGACAGCGCCGACCCTGTCTCGCTCATAGGTAGGCAAGTCAACCTCTTTTGCGATGGGGAGAGCCTCGACCACCGCCTCCCTGATCTTGGAGGCCAGTCCGGTGCTGGTCACCGACTCGGCCCGGCTTGAAACGCCACTTTGACGGATTGCTCCTCTTTTGCCAAGCATATACTCTGTTTTCCCCCTCCTGCTTCTGGCGAGCGTTATGACTGTAAGTCACACTTGCTCCAAACAGGGCAGGCCCTCAATTCACTGCAAATTGTGAGCCCTGCGGCGTCTTCCACACGTCTATGCGCACCGGAAAGGCATCTTTCAACTCTTCGATGTGCGTGACGACGAGGACCCGGGCAAAGTCGTCTCTGACAGCGTTGATAGCTTCCACCAGCCGGGCACGCCCTTCGACGTCCTGCGAGCCAAAGCCTTCGTCAATGACCAGTGTCTGCAGGCTGGCCCCAGCCCGGTGGGCCAGCAATTTGCTCAAGGCAATGCGAATCGCAAAATTGACCCGGAATTTTTCCCCTCCCGAATAGAGTTCATAGTTGCGGGTGCCCTGCTCGTCAGAGATGTGAATATCCAGCGTCTCGCGGGTCTCGCCCTTGAGCGTTTGGCGCTGCGTCTCAAAGTGGACGCTCATGCGACCGTCGGTCATGCGGGCCAGCAGGCGATTGGCCTCGTCTTCGATCTCCGGTACAGCACTTTCGATGATCAGTGCCTGCACCCCCCGCTTGCCAAAGGCCAGGCTCAGTTCCTCGTAAATGGCTCGCTCCTCGGCCGCCTTTTGCTGGTCGGCCAGTTTTTCCTCTCGCTGCCGGACCAGATAGTCACAGTGATCCAACTTTTGCCGTGCGGCGACGATCCGGTCGCGCGCACGGCGCGTTTGCACCTGCAACTCGTCCAGGTGCGTCTGTGCTTCTGCCAACTGGCGAGCCACAGCCGCCAGGTTCGCTACTTTGCCTATCAGCTCCTCCCGTTTCCCGCGATCCGCCGCCAGGGTCGCCTGCCAGCGATCTCGGCGCGCCTGCAAATCTTTCAGTGCCGCATGAGTCTCCTCTCGGCGGGCGAGAGCGGCCTCCAGCCGAGCCTTCTCTGTCTCAAGGCCAGCCAGCGATGCCAACTGAGCCTGGACCTTCTCATGTGCCTGCGGGTCATAGCCGAGGTCCTGCAGCTCCCTGAGCACTTTTTGCAGAAGGGCCTGTTCTTCGGCGGCATAGTCGCCAGCTTCGAGTGTGCGATCTAACGCCGACAAGCTCGCCTGATGATCGGCCATGGCGCCAGCAGCAACCTCGGCGTCGGCCAGACTGCGAGAGAGTGCACCCTCCTGGCTCTGCAACTCTGCACGCGGGCCGAGCTCGCTCGCGGCGGCATCTATTTCCCGCACCAATGCTTCTCGCCGTGACTGGATGTCGCTTATCCGGACGAGGTTGGCCCGGTAGGCGTCGCCCATCTCTTTACCCCGACGGTGGAACTCGCCAGCCACGCGATCGCGGTGCTCGTCGCTGAGCGGTTGCCGGCACAGGGGGCAGACTGCCTCGGCCGCCTTCAACTCGTCGAGACGTTCCTTCAGGGGCTGCATGTCGGCTTTCAACTGCTGGTTGTGCGCCTCCAGCGTGGCCATCTCGACCGCCAGTTGCTCTTGCTCCCCTCGACAGGCCTGCTGCAGCGCTTCTCTCTCAGCCAGATGCGCCAGTTGCGCTCGAACAGCGTCGAGGTCGGCGCGCAGAGCCGAAACCTGCTCCGCCCGCGCCGATAGATCCGCCACCCGGCGGACGACGGCGTCCCACTCCGATTCCAGCGCCCGGCGGGCGTCGGCCACGGCGGCCGCCAGTCTCTCGCGCCGCTCTCGCAGAGCGACCAGTTGGGCCGCCTTGGCACTCAACTCGTCGGCTCTTTGGCGAGCGGCCTGGTAGTCAGCCGCCCCCCGCTCGATCTCGTCGCGCCGGGCGAGCAGTGCCTCGTCCTCGACCAGCCGACTCTGCTGCTGGCTGATTCGGCTCTCAATGTCAGCCAATTCCTGTTCTCCCTGCCGCAGGCGAGTCTCCAGATCGGCCAACTGCTCCTGCTGCAGCTCCAGCGTTCTCTGCTGCGCCCGGAGCGCATCGCGGCGCGCCTCCGCCTGGCGCAGTTCGCTGGACAGCCGGTCCTCATCGGTTCGAGCGCCGGCAAGCTCGGCCTCGTAGGTCGGCCGGAGTGCCAACTCACGATCGATCTCGGCGATGCGTGCCACAGTCCACTCGCCCTCTTCTTTGCACCCTCGCACCTTTACCCTGGCCTGAGCTTCCAGGCTGTCGAACAGATCTAGTCCGAGTATTTCACCCAGGACGCGCTTCCGCTCGCCCGGTGCCTTGATCGTAAACTCGTCGGCGCGGCCCTGAAGCAGGAATGCCGAATTGATGAACGTCTCATAATCCATCCGCAGCAGGCTGTCAATGCGAGCCTGAGTCGCGCGCATTGTGGGCTCGGTGAGAGAGCGGAACCGGCTCTGCGCGTCGTCCCAACCCTGCAACTCCAGGCTGCTCCGCCCGCCCCGCCGGCTGCTCCGCTTGCGGATGACCCGGTAACGGTTCTCGCCCAGCAAGAACTCGAACTCGACCTCCATCTCGGTCTGGCCGTGGTGAAGCAATTCGTCGTCGCGGCGCGCGCGGGCCTTGCCCCACAGCGCCCAGGTCATGGCGTCGAGCAGTGCCGACTTGCCGCTTCCGTTGTCGCCTGCCAGGCAGGCCAGGTGAATGCCCTCAAACTCCAGAGGAGGCACCTGCCGGTAGCAGAGAAAGTTGTGAACATGCAGCTTGACCGGGATCATAAAGGCTCCTCTCCTCGCTCTGAGCACAATACGCCTCTATGGGGATTGTAACCTTTTCCTATTCTTTGTCAAGACATTGTCGGGGACGCATCAGAGGTGCAACGCACCTGACAAGGGCACCATTGGACGGGATCGTCAGGTTGTGTTAGAATACAGAAACCCTATTCTGCCGGCCTGTAGCCATGAAACCCTGCCATGCAATTCTGCTTGCCAGCCTCATATGCGCGATCGGTCTCCACCCTCCTGAGCAGAGCATCGCCCAGCAAGAAGGACGATGGGTGCTGGCCTTCTACTACACCTGGTTCGACGAAAACACCTGGATGCCGAGTATGGTGCCAGACATGCCCGCGACACCTTACGTCTCGCGGGAGCGAGCCACCATCGAGCGACACGTTGCCCAGGCAAAGGACGCTGGCATTGACGCCTTTGTCGCGTCATGGTATGGCCCGCAAGAGGAGAAAAACCAGACCGAAACAAACTTTCGCACGCTGTTGGACGTGGCGCAGGCACGAGGTTTTTATGCCACGGTGGACTTTGAACTGACCTCCCCTTTTTACACCAGCCGGGCCGACGTGGTCGCCGCACTGCGTTACCTGCTGGATACGCACGCCGACCATCCGGCCTTTCTGCGCTACGGTGGCAAGCCGGTGATCTTTTTCTGGCGACAGCAGAACTACGACGTGGCCACCTGGGCCGCCCTGCGCGAGCAGGTAGACCCAGAATACAGGACGCTCTGGATCGCCGAGGGCCTGGATTTGGCCTATCAGGACGTGTTCGATGGCCACCATCTGTACAACATCACCTGGCAGCCGCCCACCGATCCGGCTTATACGGCGGCCAAATTCCGCCGCAGCATAGACGAATACAACGCGGCCCACAGTACGCGCAAGCTCTGGATTGCCACCGCCATGCCGGGCTACGATGACACCCACATCGTTGGACGGCCCGGCACCTACGTCCGTCCTCGCCACGACGGGGCCTACTACCGCCAGACCTGGGAGGCTGCTGTGGCCAGCCGTCCAAGCATGATCGTGATCAACAGCTTTAACGAGTGGCGTGAAGGCACCATGATCGAGCCCAGCCTGACTTATGGCGACCTCTATCTGAATCTGACGACGGAACTCGCCGGGGCATTCAAGTCGGGTGTTCCAGCGGCCGTGCCCACGAACACCCTATCCCCTGTGCCGTTGCCCACCGACACACCTGTGGTGAGCCCCTCGGCGGAATCTACCCCGAGTCCAACCGAGGATGATGCGACAGGCACCGTCAAAGCGCCCACATCGACCGGAACACTGACGGCCACAGCGACCCACAGCCCTACAGCAACGCTCACGGAGACATCGTCGCCCACCGGAACGAGCACCGCCACGCGGACATTGACGCCCACCGCAACGAGGACACCGCCCCTACCTTCGACAGCTACGCCAACCGCTACACCTCCGGCGACAAGCTCTCCCACCGTCACGCGGACGCCGGCGGTGACGCGGGCACCTCCAACTGCTACAGCAGTGACGCCAACGCACGTGCCCGACGTTCCTCCTGTGTGCGGCAGCCTCCTCGCCGTGGTTGCGCTGTTGCTGGTCGTGTGGTCCTGGCATAGGATTTGATACACGCTCCGTGTGGTCGCAGGTCGCCACAGCTATCGACCCTTGTCCTTCAGGAGACCAACCGTGGAAGAAACCACCCGTAAGGTCGCCTCATACGACACGCACGCTGCCGACTTTGCCGAACGCTGGTTCCACTTTCGATTGGAAGATCAGGTCCATCTGCTGCCTATCCACCGCCAACGCATTGAGGATGCTCTGGCCGGGGAGGAGGCCGCTTTCTTCCGTTGAGAGCAGCCTTTTGGAGCCAGAGTTTTCCTGTGCTATAATGCAGGAATGTCCAAGAAGCAGACACT
>Ga0180438_10004452_pt1 | contig 20165 bp, 16 predicted proteins | sample SS_ome_12_FD_132455 | JGI IMG/M metagenome (GOLD analysis project Ga0180438, IMG submission 132455) | Hypersaline lake sediment archaeal communities from the Salton Sea, California, USA - SS_3_D_2 metaG | ecosystem: Environmental > Aquatic > Non-marine Saline and Alkaline > Hypersaline >... | reverse complement strand
CGGGGACGGTGTCATCGACATGTGCGATGATCTCGATGTTGCCCGCGCGTTCGCGCAACACCTGCAGCACGTCGGCTAACCGCATGTTGCGCAGGTCGGCGGTTACAATCTGCTCGCCAGGTTCCTGAGCTTCGTCGCTTTCCGCGGCCTCGGGCGAGTCACCTGCCTGTCCGGCCGCGTCGTTTTGCCTGCTGCCGCCACCTGAAGCGTCTGGGGCGTAGAGCTCAATCGCCGCTGCGGTTTGCTTGTGGCCGCCCTCTCTCGCGAGGTCGAGGGGGGTTTTGCCGGCCTTGTCCTTGGGCATAACGTCTGCGCCGCGTACGGCCAGCATAGTCAACGTCGCCTCGTGGCCATTCTGTGCTGCCAAGTGGATGGGGCATCTGCCGTCGTTGTCTTTTGTGTTGACGTCTGCGCCCCGGGAAACAAGGAACTTGACCATGCCCACGTGCCCATTCGCTGCCGCCCAATGCAGAGGTGTCCTGCCTGCGTCATCCTTCGCGTTGATATCGGCGCCTCTTCTGAGTAAACGGCGCACCGCGTCCTGATGACCGTCCCGCGCAGCTTCGTGCAGCGGACTCTCTTTCGGAACGGGGGCGGGCGCAAACCGTCCGCCTAGCTGTTCGCGAATCTTCTCCGGTGTGCTGATCCATATGGCGTCGCCCCGAATCCCGAAGTCCAGAAACAGAGGTTGCAGGAGGGCGTGGAGCCCCTCGTACAGCGGCACGTTCCTGACAGCGATATCCTCCACGATGCCGTCGGTGACATATTGATCTGCCTGCTCCGCATCGGTTGGTGGTTCCGTACCGGGGCGCGGAGCAACTACGGTGTTATCAAGTTCAATCTTAACGTCGAGGTAGCGCCTGATGAAGTCAAGTATCGTGCTGATATGTTCACCCTCGAAATCAAGACTCACCGGACCCTCCAAGATTCCTTCGACTCTGCGTCTCGCGGCTTCATCGGCGGGTTTCTGAGGCCCAGCTTGCGGTTCAGCACCCGGTGCCGCAACGTTGCCGTGTTCCCCTAGTCGAGGAACACCACGGCCGTCAGATAGGTCGCGGGCCTGAGCTGCTGGTGCAACGGGTTCTTTGCCGCCGTCACTATTAGACAAGCGGAGAGTGAATATCGAATCGGTCTTCCCCGAGTAGACATCACACGTGCCGTCTTCCGCATCGACACGTACGACTTTGCACACAAAGGGATCTGAAGCGTCGTGACCGAGAATACGTTCGCCTTCGCTATACCACATGCTGTGGCGCTGGGCATGGCCTGCTTTCGATTGTTTCTCTACTTGCAGCCGTGCGCGAGCACTTCCATCCGGGAGTTGCATCGTCTTCTGAAGCGTGATTTCGATGAACGGTATGCTGCCACCGACGTCTATAGAGCCCAAAGGTATTCGCAGACGATTGTGGCTCCAGTCCACGCGACGAACACCAAACGGCGGGACCTCGGCGGCGCCTTGAAGCCGCTTGTCCTCAGTTTGGTCACCGGCGGCAATGTCCAAACGCTTGAGGAGTTGTTCGAGCAGGCTCAGATTGCTCGGGGTATTGCGAACGACCAGCCGATTGTGTTCCGGATTGAATTCCATCGATGATAGGCGGCGTTCCGTCGCGCCCATAAATTCGAATACGTCCGGAACGGTCTTGCGCAATAGTTCGACCGTGTCGGCGGCTTCGCGTCCGCGCGCTTTTAAGTAGTAGTAGCGGGTCTCGAGTTCTTCAAACCCAGCTTCCATACGAATGCGCAGCGGCGTGCTAATCCATATGAAACCTGGCTGGACAGTGTAATCCAGATTCAACATTTCGGTCAGGTCTTCTAGGACCTCGTGCAACGGAACGTTGGCCGCGTTGATGTAGGGCACAACGCCATCGGTGATGAATGCAGCGGGACGGTATCCTTCCGGCACAGAGACGGGGGCGGCGCCCTCCTTCGGCGCTACGACGCGGGAGTCGATCACGATGTTATACTGTACGGCGTCCGCCAAACCCTTTACGATCTCGCTGATGTGGGTATCGGTGAAATCCAACGATACCAGCGTGTCGAGCGCCTTCCCCGCTTCGGCTTCCATCGCTGTCGGCTTCTCAGCCTTATCGTGCGCGGGATGCCCGCCCGTCTGGACTACCGGGGCTGTTACGCGTCGTATAGGTTCGGAATCAGCCGCAGCGCCTTCGCCGTTTTCCGCCACTTCGTCTTGAACCAGTTTAACGTCCTGAGGTCTCTGCAATGGCTTCTCGGCGACGTTGTTTATCATCGCGACGTCGTTATCGTCGGAATCGCCCGCATATGCGCCTCCCGAGTCTTGCGGCATGCTTACAGGCGCACTTAGCGGCTGGCCGCCAGTGGACGTCGTGTCCGCTTTTGCGTTAGTGAGTGCGACGGCCCCGAGGGCGGCCACGACTACCAGTGCGACCAGGGACAAACGCCACGAGTGTTTCTTGAATAACGCGATCATGGTAATTCTCCGCTTGAGTTGGGACTTGTCCTCGAGGATGCCGGCGAGGCCGGGTACGCGTCGCACCTTGTACAATTGCTCGACAAGGCCGACAATCGTGTTGCCGTAGGCCTTTGATTCACCGGGGCGCGTGTACGACAACGCGAGTGCGTCACAGGCGAGTTCGCGATCCATGCGCATCCGATGGAATGCGTACCAGATGAGCGGGTTGAACCAGTGGAGTCCCTGGAGCGCGGTCAACACCCAGTTGACGAGGATGTCGCGGCGTTTGAGATGGGCCAGTTCGTGGAGAAACACGTAACGCAGCTCATCCTGTGTGAGCGTTTCGAGCGCCTTTCGCGGCAGCAACAGGCGCGGCCGCACGAAACCGAATACGGCCGGGCTGTTCACGCGATCCGTGGGAACCACGCCGACGGGTATGTGCACACCCATCTCGCCTTTGCACGCCGCGAGGAGGCCAAGCAATTCGGGCTCGGCGGCCATCGGCTCGCGACGCAGCCTCAACCAGAACAATACATTCTCGGCAAGGACGTACCCGGTGAACGCCAATACACCCACGAGCCACGCCATGGGGAGAAATGGCAACGCGAGTCGGCGAACAGGCGCCCGCGGTAGGCCCAACGCGCTCGGCGTTTCGGTGAGCGGCGCCGACTCGGGCGCGACGAACACCGGCAACAGCGGCTCGGCCGGCCAGTCAATCGCCTGGTTTATGAATACGTCGTCCGACGTGCCCGACAAGGGAAGACCCGTAACTGGCGGCGACACCGGCATGAGGTTGAACACGCTGAGCCTGCTCTCGGGGACCCATGGCAACAGCATCCGCGCTATCAGCAGAAACCAAAGGGCGTAGTACCACCGCGGCGGCAGCTTGCGCCGCGCGATTGCCTGGACGGCGAGGATGAGGCAGACGAGCACGCTTGCCTGCAAACTCGACGCCAGTACCCACGTGAAGACGCCGTCAAGACGCCATATGAACGGCTTCATGGCTAGCCCCTCCCTTTCTCATCGAGGATGCGGCGCAGTTCCGCGATCTCCTCCGGCGTCAGATCCTCGTCCTCGATAATGGCGGCGACCATGGGCGTCACCGCCCCGCCGAACACGCGCTGCAGAAACGAACGGCTCTCGGCGCGGACACAGTCCTTCTCTTGAACCAGCGGATAGTAGTGATAGACGCGCCCATCCTTGTCAAAACCCAAGGCGCCCTTTCTCACCAATCGGTTGATGAGCGTTTTCACCGTCTTCGGGCTCCAATCCGTGTTATCCAACGCCTCGACCACGTCATTGGCCGTCTGCGGCGCTTCGGCCCATAGTACCCGCATCACCTGCCACTCCGCCTCGGAAATCCTCGGTAGTTTTTTCATGACGACCCCTTTCGATTACGCCCGTAATCTCCAATATATTACATCTGTAATCGATTTGTCAAGGGCGGATCTCGCGACCAGCGAAAACTCGGTGTCTTGGCGCTCTTCATCTGCGCCAACTGCATTATGGGGGTTCAATCGCCCTGCGGCCGTCAATCGGCGAGTGAGAGCCGCGCGAGGAGTTCCACGTGGTCCGTATGCGGGAATAGGTCCACGGCCTCGAGGTTTTTCATGGAGTAGCTCTCGAGGAGGTACGGCAGCTCGCGGGCAAACACCGTGGGTTTGCAGGAGACATAGAGGATATCGGGCGGGCGGAGTTCCATGAGCCGGGCCAGCGCTTTGGGATGCAAGCCGGCGCGCGGCGGGTCGACGACGACGGCCGACTGCCGGCCGATGCCGTCACCTGCCAGCAATTCCCGCAGATAGTTCTTCATTTTTTGGGTCACAAACTCGACGTTCTTCTGTATGCCGTTCGCCGCGGCGTTGCAGACCCCGTCTTCGGACGCCGATTCGACGCTTTCTACGGAGATTACACGCTCGACGAGGTCGGCGCAGGAGAACGCGATGCCGCCCGCGCCCCCGTAAAGGTCGTAGAGGACGTGCGGCTGAGCCGCTTGGACCCATTTGCGGATCTTGCCGTACAGGCGCTCGGTGGCAGCCGAGTTGGTCTGGAAGAAACTGAACGGCGACAGGCGAAAGCGGAGTTGACGCGTCCCAGAATCCGTCGGGACCTCGAGTATCTCGGTGATGGCGTCCGCGCCATATAACAACGCGACTTCTTCGCCGGCTGCCGTGTCGGCCGAGCCGCGGTAAACGGCGTGGTAGATGCTCGTGGCCGGATATGCCGCAAGCACGGCATCGACGAAGGCCCGTTTGTCACAAGCGCCGTCGCCGGTGACCAAAACCACCATTCGTTCGCCCGTGCGCTTCCCTTCGCGCAACAGGAGGATCTTCAGAAGACCTTGTTTGGTTCGCGAGTCAAACGCGCGCAGGCCTTCCGCGCGGAACCATTCACGCATTGCGGCGACAAGACGCGGCAACTTGTCCGAGCCGATTCGACATTCGTCAATCTCGAGCGGCCAATACCAGCGCCCTTTCTTCTTGAACCCCAAAACCGTCTCGCGCACGAAGCCCTCGGGGGGCGGTTCGGGATACCGTTTCGGCGCAAAGTGCAGATCGAGCCGGTTGCGGTAGTGCCAAATGACCGGCGACGGCTCGACGGGAATAGGGGCGTTCCAATGCGCGGCGAACAATTCGCGCAGGGCGCGTTCTTTTCGCTCGAGTTGCTGCGGATACGGCACATCCTGGCAGGAACACCCGCCGCACTCGCCGAAATGGGGACACCATTCGGACGGTTCACGCTGTGGCATCAATACATCCCGCAACCGTCATTTGAGGCATTCTCGCCAGTGCGCCGCATTCCGACTTCAAGGGCCCATCTTATGCACGTAGATCTTGTATGCCCAGGCCATCAGCACCATCGCCGCGCCGACTATCGCCAAGGACTTCTGCCAGCGCCTGCTCCCGAGGACGGCCGGCATTCGTCCCGCGACGGCAAAGACCATACACGCGGCCAACGCAACCACCGCGGCGGCAAACGTCAAGGCGCCGGCCGGTTGCGTCCTAAAGGCGTCAACAGGGTGGCCGTGGGCCATAAGCGACATGGCGGTCGTCATGCCGCAAAACGGGCACGGCAGATCGAACACATAGACCGTCAAACAGGGCCTTAATCCGAGTTGCTCATGCGTGCCGAGTCCCCGCGGATCGGGCGTAAGCCAAAACGCCAACGCGATCACCCCCGCCAAGGCACCCACCACAACGGCCGCACTCACACGCTCGCTCGGCGTCATCATCCGCCAAAACCTGGCTCTCGGAGACATGACTTGTGCCGTTCGATACATACCGGAGCGTCCGTTATACGGCGCGTAGCAACATCGAGGAGTTCTGGAATACGTCAATCAAGGATATCAAAGATGTCGCCGCATTTCGAGATAGGTCAACAGGCGGTGCAAGGCGACCACGGTCTTGGCGTCCGGGAACTCGTTCGCCTCGAGGCGCCCCTCTATTTCCGCGAGAGGGACCCGAACCGTCTCGATAGTCTCGTCGAACTCGAGAGCCTGGCCTATCGCTTCAAGATCGAACGCCAAGAACAAGTGGATCTTCTCGCTGGTATAGCCGACGGACGCGTAGATGTGCCCGGCCAACACCATGCGCCCAGCACGATAGCCGGTTTCCTCCTCGAGTTCCGCGCGCGCACGTTGTTCCGGCGCGTCGCCCGGCTCGAGTTTGCCTGCCGGAATCTCGATCACGTCCTCGCCCACCGCAATACGGTACTGACGGATCAGAACCACCGCGTCCCCGAGCACGGGAACAAGCCCGACGCCCCCCGGATGCTCGACGACCTCGCGGGGCGCTACAACGCCGCTGTCGAGTTCCGCGTTCCCGGCGCGCACCGAGAAGATCCTCCCTTGAAACATTGTGCTCGACTCGAGCCACTTCTCCATATGCGCACCTCGCATTCCTATACCGAACGTATGCGACTTCCCATTCAAGCGCCCTTTCCGACGCCAAGATACATCAATCCGGCGGCTTCGACGACGCCGCGATCCCAGCAATCGCGCCCGTCGAGCACCACCTCGAGTCCCGTCGAACGCCACAGCGCGAAGTCCGGGCCTTTGAACGCCGTGTGCGCGGTGTTGAGAATCACCGCATCGAGGGGATCGCGTCCAACACGAGCGGGCTCGAACCCGCGCGCCCGGAGTTCATCGTCGCTGTATAACGGGTCCTCGAGTGTCACAATGGCCTCACCCGCAAACAAGGCGTTCTTGAGTGAATACGCGGAACTGAGGACCTCGACTTTCACGTCCGGCCGAAACGCCAGCCCCATGACGTGCACCCGTTTCCCCGCGATAGGCCCCCAATACGTTTGAAGCCGCTCGATGTTCCGCGCGGGTTGGCGGTCGTTTATGTCCCGGGCGGCCGTCGCCAATGCCTGCGGCACGCCTTTCCGAACGGCGTCTTGGACAAGAAAGTAGGGATATAAAGGCGTGCAGTGCCCGCCCACACCGACCCCCGGCAGCAGCAGGTTCGCCTCACCGTTGGTGTTGGCGGCCCGGCGCACGGCGGCGAAATCGAGGCCCAGCGTCTCGCCGTATGCGGCCAGTTCGTTCGCGAGCGCGATATTCACGTCGCGGTACACCATCCCGGCAAGCTTCGCAAACTCGGCCGCCTCGAGGGTCTTCACATTGATGATCGGCGCACCAAGATACGTCCTGTAGAACGCTGCCGCGGCTTCGGCCGACGCGTCGTTATACCCGCCTACAATCTTGGGCGTTTCCTGCAATTTCTCGAAAACGCGGTTTGCCTTGACCCGCTCCGGACTGAACGCAACCTTGAAATCCGCGCCCGCTTCGAGTCCGCTGTGCTTTTCGAGAACAGGCGCCAACACGCCCCGTGTGCCGCCCACTGCCACCGTGGTCTCAAACGAAACCAGCGTGCCCTTGCGCAGGCCTTTCCCGACGTCGGCTGAGGCCGACTCGAGTATCGAGTAGTCGATATCCCGGTTCGGCGCGAGATGCGCCGGTACGATGATGATCACCGTATCGGCCCCCGCCGTGGCCGCCGCCGTGTCCGAGGTCGCGTCCAGCCGCGCCGCGTCGCGCCCCGCGATCAGGCGCTCGGCGAGTCCCGGCTCTTCATACGGGGCCGCGCCGCGGTTTATGGCGGCCACCACCGCCGGGTTCGTGTCGCACACCGTCACCTGTGCGCCGTTCTCGGCCAAGAGACATGCCAGCGGCAGCCCCATGCGGCCGCCGCCGACAACCACTGCTTTCATAAGCCGCTTTTCTCCCGTTCAGTGCGCCACGACCGCCTTCAGGTTCTCGCAAACATAGGCAATCTGCGCTTCGGTCAATTCTGGGAACATGGGCAGCGACAGTACCCGTTTGGCGCACGCCTCCGCGACGGGAAACGTCCCTTCAGGGATCTCGAGGTGGGCGTACGCCTTCTGCAGATGCAGCGGAACCGGATAATGCATCATGGTTCCGATGCCGTTTTCTGCCAGCGCATTGGCGATCTTATCGCGCTGCTCGACCTGAACCACGAACAGATGCCACACGGGAAGATTTCCATCGGCCACCGCCGGCAGAACGATGCCGTCCGTTCCGGCTAAGAGTTCGATATACCTTTGCGCATGTCGCCGGCGCGCTTCGTTCCATTCCGCAAGATGCGCGAGCTTGACGCGCAGCGCCGCCGCTTGAAGCGCGTCGCAGCGCGCATTGTACCCCTCGAAGTCGTGATAGTATTTCCGCAACGAGCCATGCTGACGCAACGTACGAACCCGCGCCGCAAGCGCGGCGTCATCCGTCGTTACAGCCCCGGCGTCCCCGCAGGCGCCAAGGTTCTTGGCGGGGTAGAACGAGAAGGCCGCGGCAATGCCTATCGAACCGGCCTTGCGGCCCTTGTATTCCGCCAGGTGCGCTTGCGCCGCATCCTCGACGACCCACAGATGATGCTTCTCGGCAATGGCGGCTATTGCGGCCATGTCGGCCATCTGACCGTACAAATGAACGGGAACAATGCCCTTGGTGCGGGGCGTGACGGCCGCGACGATCTTCGTCGGGTCAATGGTGTAAGTTCGGGCATCGATGTCGACGAAGACCACGCGGCCCCCGGCTTTGGCGATGACCTCCGACGTAGCAATAAACGTGTTGACGGGCGTAATAACCTCGTCGCCTGGTTCGAGTCCGAGGGCCTCGAGTGCAAGAAGCAACGCGCTGGTCCCGCTGCTGACGGCGACGGCGTGGCGCGTGCCGCAGGCGTCGGCGAACTCCCGCTCGAAACCGTCGATATGCTCCCCACCGATGAACCTTGCCGAGCGCAGTATTTGCTCCCACAGCGACAGGATCTCGGACGCCAAAGCGCAATTCTGTGCCTTGAGGTCCACAACAGGGATTTCCATATTTGCCCCTCTGCCGGAAGAAGACTCAACCATACTCGACAGCCCCGGAGACGCAATGCGGATTGTCCCCACGCGGCGAACAGACTGTGCAAACCCATTTCGGCGGCTATCAAGCCGCGGGCTGCGGGCGATCTATTTGAGCGGTATAATCCGGCCGTCTTCCCGAAGCGATTGGCTCGCCGCTTCAAGCATCGAGACGATGCGGGCGCCCGCTACGGCATCGTTTATGGGCCGGCCACCGGTTTGTATACACTCGACAAAATAGCCCACCTCCGTCGCCAACGCCTCGGCGGTAGACACCACCGGCGCGTACATGTCGCCGATGCGCGGCGTGGCCAAAACGCGATAGAGCCCTTCCTGGTTCGTCACTTCCATGCCTTTGTCGTAGATCTTGAGTTGTTCCTCTTTGTTGAGGTCGTCCCAAACGAGCATCTGTTTCGAGCCGCCAATAACGGTACGCCGTATCTTCACCGGCGACAACCAATTCACGTGCAAATGCGCTATCAGATTGTCCGGGTAGAACACCGTAACGTACGCGACGTCCTCGAGACCGGTGCTGAAATGGCCGCGGCCATGCGCCGAGATGGCCTCTGCCGAAGGCCCAAGCAGATGATCCATGATCGAGAAATCGTGCGGCGCAAGATCCCAAATCACATTCACATCATGCTGAAACAACCCCAGGTTGATGCGAACCGAGTCGTAATAGTACAAATCACCAAGCTCGCCCGCGTCGATAAGCTCCTTCATTCGCGCCACGGCGCCCGTAAACAGGAACGTGTGGTCTACCATCAGCGTCAGTCGGCGGGCTTCGGCCAACGCGGCCAGTTCCCGCGCGCGTTCGACCGTCGACGCCATGGGTTTTTCGAGCCAGACGTGCTTGCCGTATTCGAGGGCCGTCTTTGCCAAGGGATGATGGCTGAATACCGGCGTCGCAATGGCGATGACGTCCAAGTCGTCGTCCTTGGCTATGCTGTCGTCGCCTACGACTTCGGCGCCCGGGTACGCGGACGCGGCCAGGGCGCGACGCTGTCCGTCGGAATCCGAAATCCGAACCAACCGGCATTCGGGATGCGCCCCGAAATTCCGGGCCAAGTGCGGACCCCAATAGCCGTAACCAATGAGGCCTATGCGAAGCATCTTTCCGGCGCCCTTTCCAAATAGCGAAACCTGTCGCCTTGTTCGGGCAGCCTCCTCAGTAAAGGACTGATTGGCTTGTCGCCGAGGCGAACCATGATCGATGACCTGCGGCATGGTATATGCCGCGCGCGGACGTTTTCAACCACGTTTTGGTTTTGGACAACGCGCGTTTTCTGATACAATTCCGTCCTGTGATACATTCATGCGCCGATCCATACCGCGAGCGCCTCAAGAAGGCCGCGGCCGCCGCCGTAGCCGTGCACCTCGTTGCGCTCGTCGTAATAAGTTGGCGCGTTGCCGCGCCGTCGATGGGACCGGGCGTCTTGTCGCGTCCTATTGTGCTTGCCCTCCAGCCCCCGGAATCCCAACGGGAAAGGCGTCTCGTGGAAAGCCCGGTTCCCACCGCCGATTCCGTCGAGGAAACCGCCCTAATCGCCGAACACAACTCGAAAGCCCAGGATAGGGCCGACGTGCTAGGCACGGAACCGGCACCACATTTCGAGAAACCCGCCGAGTTCGAGCAAGTTGCGGTACCCGAGGCGATCCCGGCCCAAGAACCTCAGCCGGCGACGCCGGCGACGGCGGTCAGCGTGCAGGAGCACGCCATCGAGACGCCTGCGTTGGCCGCGCAGGCCCTGATGAACGACAGTGCGACCAAACCCGAGCAACAACCGGTTGAAGACCAACCGCTCAACCTGGCCAAGCTCGATCCACCCGCCGCGCCCGAGACGGCGCCGAAACCCGCTCGAGGGAAACTCAGCGGCGGCGTCAGGAAAGAGGGCCTCGCCGCGTTCGAAGCCAAGCAACACGAACTTGCCCCGTACTTGAAGCGAATACAACGAACCGTCGAGGCCCGCTGGCAAGCGTCTCTCCGGCTCCAGTACCGCGGCACGTCGCCCACGAAAGCCGTGTTGGACTGCGCCATCAAGCCCGACGGCACGATAGACTACGTGAAGGTAGTCGAAGCCGGCGACTCCGTAATCTACGCTTCCTTGTGCAAGGAAGCGATTGTACAATCCGGGCCATTCGGCCCGTTCCCGTTCAAGGTCCCGGAGGTCCATCGGGCAAATGCCCTCGAGATACGGTGGACATTCAGTTTTCTCTAACCGAGGAGAGACGATGCTTGAAACACTGTCCATGTTGAGGCAAGGCGGTTTGATCATGTTTCCGCTGTTGGTCTGTTCGCTCACCGCCGCCACCATCGTCATCGAGCGCTGTCTCGCACTCCGGCGCTCGATCGTCTTCGATCCTCGGGCCCTGCGCGTCGTCGAGGACTATGCCGGCGAGACCTCGGCTGAGCAAGCGGTCGCCGTATGCCGCCGCGCCAACGGCCCCTTCGCACGCATCGTCGAAGAGATCCTCAAGACGCGACACCTCGACCACGCCCACGCCCTCGAAACCATGTATGCCACCGGACGGACGCAGTTAGGCGTGCTCGAACGCGGCTTGACGGTGCTCGAGATCATTGCCAATGTAAGTCCGTTATTGGGGCTTTTGGGCACAGTGCTGGGCATGGTAACCGTGTTCAACGCCATCACCGCCAAGGGAATCGGCAATCCGCAAGTCCTTTCGGACGGTATCTCGAAAGCCCTCGTAACCACCGTTGCCGGCCTTTGTGTGGCTATCCCCGCCCTCGCATTTCACAGTTGGCTCAGCAAGCGCGTCGACGATTTCGCCGCCGAAATGCAGGACCGCGCCACCAACTTCATCGGCCGAATCCAAGACCTACGCCGCAATAAACCATGAAGGCGTTGCCCTGGCGCGTCTGTCGGTCACTGCAACAGGACTGGCGGGATCTGTCCGCGTTGCTCCACAGCCTCCAGGAAGTAAATGACCCATAACCTTTATGCCTGTCATGCCCCTGGTATTCACAGAACATCCATACGCAACAACTGCGGAAAATGCGCATAGTTGTGTGTTTCAAATAATTTTGTCCTTGACAGCTCTGCAGAGATACGCTACACTGCTTTTCGGGTGGGGGCCATTCCCCCGTTAATGTGTTCGCAACCGTTAAGGAGTCTGTTCCTGCCCTGCGCTGCGATCCGACCAATTGGGAGGAATCTGTCATGAGTTCTGGAAAGCTATTACTTGCGTTGACCCTGTGCAGCTTCTTGGTTGCCGCCGGAAATGCGCATTCGGCGCCATACTGGGAACAGCTCTGGGAAGAAAACTCGGGAGATAAATGCACGGAGGCGATCTACTTCCCGAACGATGATTATCTGAGTGAGTTGGGGCTGCTTAAGTGTGTCACGGACTACAACGGCTATCCGCACATCCTCTACGTGCGCCAAAAGGCGAGCCAAGACAAGGTCTACTACGCCTACTGGAAGTGGAACGAGCAGAATGAGAAGCCCGAACTCCAGCATCCCACGTCCCAGGGTTCAACTCCCTTGGGATGGGAGCTGGAATTGAGCGCGAACGAGATTGGTGATGGTGCAATGCTGTTTGACTTGGGAAGGGACGACATCGACATCGAGATCGACTCGATCAGCCAAACCATAAGCCCCGCCGAGCCAGACGAACTCGGTGCGTGTGCAAAGGTTTGGCTCGCGGTATCGTGGACAGAGGAGGACGATGACCAACCGCCCGGGCACCCAACGCATTACATACGGCATGTTTCCTCTACGCATTTCGTGGTTCTTGAGGAATGTTGGGATCCCCCCTACCCCCCGCACCCAACCAATAAGCCGTATGCATGTCCCTGTCAACCCAAAATCGTATTCCCGCAAGGCTGCGGGTGGACCGAGACCGACATTGATGACTCCGACTGGGAGCCGAATTTTGACGACCCGCAGGGACAGTATATCTTTCAGAGACCCTTTGCAGATCATAGGCATTCGCTAGCCGGCACAGCGATCGACCTGGAACTCGATATGGAGAACCGCGACCAGGGGTCTGGGTATCCATATCTGCATTTGGCGTATGTGATAGCGGGCCCACTGGGCTTTGGGGCCTATTATTGGACGGACTATCCCGACTACTCCGAGGACGAATACCCGGAGGGAGGCAACCTTCTCGAGTACCAAGGTCCCTACGAGCGTAATGGAGATCCCGTCACGGGCCAGGACTTCTGGGCCGATCGGCCGACGCTCGCCATCGGTTATGATGGCGAGTCGGCTCCGTTCCCTCACATATTGTACTCTGTGTACCGGAAGCTAGGGCAGACTTATGCATGGACCTTTGCCAAGCACTGGTATATCCAAGACGGTGTGTGTGCAAGTCCTGGCACTGATTATGCCGCCTTTTACGGCGACGAAGAGGAGGTGGGTGAAATGACGACCGGGTGGACGATGGGCTCCTTGAGTCCGTGGAGCCTGGAGGTGATGCCACAATACTCCGCGGGCTCCTGCGCCCACGGCAACAAGGTCAAGTATGTCAACCGCGACACCTATCCTGTAGCGTTCTGGGACCTCGAACATGAGGTAGACCCAGACCCTTATCCGGAGGAGCATTCGCACTTGATCGGAGATCCAGACGAGTGGCCCGACAGGGTGCCATACGAGGTCCATGACGAGTCGTCCGAGGAGAAGCCGCAGTCGATCTATGGCGACCCCGACACCGGCATGGCCAACGTTATCTCCTCGGCGAAGTGGACGGGAAGCGCGCCGCCCGATGTCGGCAGTTTTCAACTAATCATGAAGGTAGAAGTCACTGAGCAGGGAGAGCCGACCTTCCCGGGTTTGGGGGAACTGGTATGGAGGGAGGATGGAGAATTCCCGTCAACGTGGTTCTACTTCCAAGGTGCTGGCGAACTCTGTGTGGGTGACGCGATCTACAACTCATACCTATCGAAAACACTCTCGAGTGCAGCATACATCTACACTCGCGGGCACTACACGATTCCGCCCTATGCCGTGAGCAAGAAATGTATTGCGGCGAGCAGAAGAGTACCACCAATCGAGTGATCCCTCTTCGTTCCAGGATCTCTCAGGTGTGGAAAACACAGCGCGGCGCCCTGCCACCGGCAGGGCGCTTTGACATGAAAGGGGCCAGGTCTCGGACTATGAAGCTTTGGACCCTGTTGCGTCCTTGTTTCCGCAACACTAGGCCGTACCGGCTCGATTCTTGGTCCGTCCCAATCCGCGTGATCCGCGCAATCCGTAATTTGCTCTTGGTTTGCCTGGGGGCGGGTGGCACCTTCAAGCGGCAGCTTGGAGGTGGAATATACATGTGGGACACCTCCAAACAGAGTTTGAGATACTGTGTTGAAAGTCAAGCGTTTTTCAGAGGACTTCGTCCTCTTGGATTTATCGCATTGGTGCCAATCCCCACAAAACAGCACAAAACAGACAAAACAGGACAAAACAGGGGACAAAACAGGGACACTTCCCGTTTATTCATCCCTTCTTTCTTTCCGCCAGCCCTTCTGTCGGCCGATGGGCAGTGGGCGCACGCGACGCCCGAGCGTCATCTCTATCTTGCTGACGAAACTGTCCGGGCCGAGCGAACGTCCCGTGCGCGTGCGTAAGCGTGACCTGTCCCAGGATTCGCCAGCTTGTTTGGCGAGGACGCGCTTCCATGCGCGACGGGGGTATTCCCGGCGCGATGCCGATAGGTCGAGTAGTCCCGAGTCTTCCCCCACAACACCCGGACAACCCCGTTTAGTTCTTGATCCGGCCCAATCCGCGTGATCCGTGCAATCCGCGGTCTATTACTGATTTGATTGCGACCAAGTGGCACACCTGAAATGACACCCAGCCACACAACAATCGGCGTCATCTGCGCAACCTGCAGCTCAATCTTTTCCCACGTCTTGTTCTTCACGTCATCTTTCACTCTTAGCGTGCATTTCCTTGGCGTCCTTGGCCTCCTTGGCGGTGCCGACCCCCTGCCAAAATGCGTAATCTGCCAAGGCCGGCCCATTTTGCCAACCCAACTCCCCTTGTTCCCCAAAACAGGGACCATCTAAGGCGGTACCGCCTGAGGAGGACGACCGTACGGGCTCCCATCGCTTCCAACCCCAGAGTGCAACAAAGTGGCTATATAAGTAAGGGCACATGATCGGGCGCCTTGGCGTTTCGGTGGACGCCCGGGGGTGGTTGGGTGGCGCCCTCAAACTGGTTTTGGGCGTGTCTTGAGGATTCCGCAGGAGAAGTGCATCGACGCGTTTCTCGTTGAGCCGCCGCAGCTACCGTCCGAGCCAGCCGCCGTCGACGAGCATGATCGCCCCGTTGACGTAGTCCGACGCCGCACTTGCGAGAAAGACCACCGCGCCGACGACGTCTTCGGGCTTACCCCAGCGCGCTGCGGGGATGCGTTCGAGTATCTGCCGGTTCCGGGTTTCATCTGCTAACAGCGCCGCGTTGAGGTCGGTGGCCACGTAGCCGGGCGCGACGGCGTTCACGTTGACGCCCTTTGCCGCCCATTCGTTCGACAGCGCCATCGTCAACTGGCCGAGGCCGCCTTTGCTGGCCGCGTAGCCGGGCACCGTGACGCCGCCCTGAAACGTCAGCATCGACGCCGTAAAGATTATCTTGCCGCGCCCTCGCTCGAGCATGTCGCGTCCGAACTCGCGGCTCAGGATAAACGCCGCCGTAAGGTTGACCTCGATCACCTTGTCCCAATACGCGTCGGGATGTTCGGCGGCCGGCTTGCGCAGCGTGGTCCCAGCGTTGTTCACCAGAATGTCGATCACGGGGTGGGTCGCCTTCACATGTTTGATGAAACCGTACAAGGCTTCCCGATCCGAGAAGTCGCAGGCGTAGGCCTTGAATGCACGGCCGCGCGCACGCACTTCATTCTCGACCCCGCTGCCCTCGAGTTCGAGCGTCGCGCTCACGCCGATAATATCGGCGCCGGCCTCCGCCAACCCAACGGCGATGGCTTTCCCCATGCCGCGCTTGCACCCCGTCACGAGCGCGGTCTTTCCGTCGAGTTTGAAATCGTCCAGTATCATTCGCCCCTCCCCCGTCTCCTGCGATTTTGCGGCGACCCGGCCTGCAGCTCCCATTATCCACACAGGTCCCGTGATATTCGAGCTTTTTCGGGGGTCGCAGACGCTTTGTATTGCCGCTTGGCGCGCGTCTTGGCCTAAGACAACGTATCAGGGGGGTGGCACCTTCAAGCGATAGCTTAGAGGTGGAATTCTCGAGTAAGTAGCTATAGGAAACCTCCAAAACGGAGTTTGAACGTGTCACGTTCGAGAGGTTTTACGCGGGGACTATGCGTTCTCGGGGCTTTCTACGGCCACGGCGTTGGCAGTACCCAACGGAGGAGGGGGTGGCGCCGGTTTTAGTATTCGTCTTGAGAACACGTCCTGCCAATCAACGTGCGCGGTCACTTTCATCAGCACAGCCAATGTGACGACGGAGCCGATTGCCACGGTGATGCCGGTCTTGCCCTTCAAGAAGAAGCTATACGAGAATAGCACGAGGAAGAACAGTTGGCCGGCAGCGGCGACCTTCCACGGGAATTCGCCACGAAGCGCCGCCGAGAGATAACTCGTGACCAGTACGACGGAGACCGCAGCCGACGTGACGAAGGCAACGTGTATGTTGACAATGCCTGCCATATAGGCAAGGAGCAGGTGAAAACCGAAAAAACCTGCCGCTACAAAGAGATAGTGCATCGGATGAATGCTGGCCTTGTAGAGGATGTTGATTGCGCCGATCAAGACAAAGAAGAAGACGAGGCATACTGGAGCGAAGAAGGTGATGCGGGAAACCAGAGGGCCGGGATTCAACTTCTCCGGAATCGTCACGCCGATGTCCTCCTTCGTGATCAAATCCGTAGCCTGCCACCTGAGGATCAGGCCGTCCTCGGCTTCTTCGACCGACATCGGCGACAGGCATCCCTCTGGATAGTCGACGTCTCGAAACCCTGTCTGCACAACGAGACTGAAATTCTGGACCCTCGCGACGCTTGGGTCCATTTTGTATCGCCATTCTCGAACGCCACGCGTTTTGTAGGTGACTCGGAAGTCCTTGCTTTGTCCCGGCGCCAGCTCGATAATCTCCCCGAGGCCCTCGGCGGTATCGACTGCGAAAAGCAGCTTCCTATCGTCAATCCACGCGGCGAACTCGTCATACGTGCCGTCTTGTGCCGGGAAGCTAAAATGGATGCGGACTTTCTGCGCGACCTGCTCAGCATTTGAAATCGTATACGCGCCATCAAAGTCACACGTATACGTTGGAAACCAAATGAGCCCCTTTTTTCGATACTCCGTATTCAACGCGACGCGGATATCGTTTTTCGTCGGCATGATCGAGCGGACGCGCTTGCTCCCGGGAATCTCGACAGTCAGAGACGGCGCCTGCTGTGCAAGCGGAATGCCCCACAACTTCTCGACATGCGCGCCGAGCCGGCCGTGCAGACCCGTTGACCGGATTGCTGTTGAAGCCCCGAGTATCCACCACCCGGCGCACGCGAGCACGAATATGAGACTTATTGCGGCAATTCTTCTTGCGTTCATTTTGCGTTCCCTTTCTCGTTCTGGAACCGTTCGACGGGTTCCTTGTACCAAACCGCCAGTTTCATTCCGTCGCCCTTATGGAATGAACGCGAGAAGAAATAGGGTTTGCCGACAAACTCGGCGGGGAGTTTCCAGGTCTCTCCCTCGGCGGCGGATACCGGCCCTTCTATGGAAAGCAGTTCGACGCGCGCCGGAAGCGCTACGCCGATGCGGACCTCTCGAGACGGCAGGCCGCTCTCGGGCACGATAGCCTCGAGCCGACCCTGCAGCCCCAGTTTCGGCCCTTTTCTCAAGAACGCCAATTCCACGTGAGACGCCTGACCGCTCTCCAAGGGGACGACCCACGTGTCCTGCTCGCCCGCATATACTTTCTTCTTTGCATTGTTCACCGTAAGCGACCAGATTTCGGCGTCCGGGACCGCTTTGAGTTTCAGTCGAGCGCCCACGTCCGGCGTGACGTCCAGGATCAGTATCGAGAGGACGTTCCCGTTCTCTTCGAACGAACTGAAAAGACACTGGGAATCGAGCACCGAGGTCGGCGTACGGACGGATTGAAACCGCTCGAGCGTCAGGCTGATTTTCTCATTTGCGGGAATGGCCATGTAGGATTGACTTTTCTCCACATGTTTGCACAACACGTCTCCCAGCCTCTCGATAGGAAGCTTGGCCACGAGCCCTTCCGCCGTCACCGTTACTTGTGCGTCATCCGGCTCCTCGATTACGAACCGCCCTTGTTGGCCGCTGTTGCCTTCGATTACGGGAAACCTAAAAGAAACTTTGCCGTTATCCGTCAACGCATCGAGTGCCCACTCAATCGAAAAGACCCTTTTTTCGCTTGCCGGCACCTCGATCGCATAGCGGTTCTCTTCGAGGCCCCTGACCCAGGACGCCTTTAGGGACGAGGAAATGTATCGCGCCCCTGCCGGCGCCTGAAGAATCAGTGGGGCTGCCACTGCGCGTATGGGCAGGAAATACGTCGTGATGAATATTCGGTTCTTTCGGACGGTGATGCACGACACGGAATCGATCTCGAGCGCGGCGGCAGCCGCCAAGCCTTGTTTATCGACATAGCGAACCGTCAGACGCGGACACGCCGAGAAATGGTAGGTTCCATTGCCATCGGCAATGCCGGGCTCATCGAGGAGCCGGGTTTCCGGCGGCAGGGTCAACTCAAGCGAATTCTGAAGGGACGGCGGTATGCCGAACGATATCAGCCGCGATTCCGCATCTTCCCCGGGACGCACAAGAAACGAGGCAACGAGTTGAAATTCCGGCGCTGTCCCGTTCGGAAGAAACGACATGCCGTTGGTTTCCGTGGCGAGAACGCTTCCGCCTGCCACGCGTGTTATCTCGGTTATGATAGCCTCCTTGCCGAACAGCGGAATCGGCACAGGCGGTCCTGTAACGACCTTTCCCGAAAGAAGCACCTGGCCTTGGGCAAGGTCGCCGCCTACCTTCAACACGTAACGCGCCTCGTCGATCGAATAGATCATGGGGTCTTTCTTCGGCGCCGCCGTTTGCTCCAGGATCTGCCGTTCGACACTTTCTCTGTACAGGGCCTTGAATTCCTCCCACGGAATGGCCACGCCCGCGCCGAAACACGGAGCCGAAGCCACCAGCGCGACGGCTATCACTATGACGACTTTCATCTTCAGCGTTCTCCCTTATGTACGGTAAGTCAACGCAACTCCTCCCGATGTCTAGAATCCAAGGTAACAGAAGCGTGTGAAGACAGTTTGAAGTGGAGGTGAAATCGGCGTGAAATCGAAAAGGGCCTGACGGGCTCAGAAACCGGGGGGTGGCGGCTTCGTGGGTAGGATCAAGGTGGCCTTGGCGCCTCCCTCGGGGCGGTTGACGAGCCTCGCTCGCCCGCCGTGCAGTACCGCGACCTCCTTCACAAAGGCCAACCCCAATCCGGAGCTTTTTCTGCCCGTGTCGGGCCGCGGCAACGAATAGAACCGGTTGAAGACCTTGTCGAGTGCATACGCGGGAACGCCGGCGCCGTTGTCCAGGACATTGATCTCGGCCTCGCCGTTTCTTTCCTTGATCGACACGGAAATGAGCTCGTCTTCTTCGTTGAAATCGAGCGCATTCTGAACCAGGTTGGAAACGGCCTGTCTGATCAGAAACCGCTCGCCTTGGACGATAATGGGCGCCGGACTGGCAAGGGATACCTCAACCCGTCTGCCCGAAAGGAGCGCATTCATGGCGGCGATAACATCCGAGCACAACTGGGACAGGTCGATGTCTTCTACGTCGCGCAGTGCATTCCGATTCTCGAGGGCAGAAAGTTGAAGCATCCGATCAATCAAGTCCTGGATGCGTTCCGACTCTGATCGAATATTGCCCAGAAACTGACTCCGTTGTTCCGGCGGCATGTCTTCTTCGAGCAGCTCGACGGCGCCGCGGATGGCGGCTACCGGACTTTTCATCTGATGCGTGAGGGTTTGGACGTAGTCCTCGACGTACTGTTTGCCCTCGAGCGCACTACGCATTTCCTCAAACGCGACGCCTAACGTTCCTATCTCGCTTCTCCCCAGGCGGGGCGGGGCAACACGTTTCCCATCGCGGATTGCCTTCGCATATCTCGTGAGCTTCTCGATCGGTCGGCTGATCCACAAGGAGATGACCATACCGAGGACGACCACGGCGACGCTGGCGACAAGACCAGCGAAGGCGATCTTCTTTCGTGCCGTTTCAAGGAAAAGGGTCACGCTATCGACCGGTTTGCATACAGTCAGAACACCGACGATCTGCTGACCAACCGTTATCGGCGAAGCCACATAAAGGATCGCGCTCGTCAGGTCATCGGGATCGCTGGGCGTGGTACGTGCGCCGTATTCGCCG